>VFQN01000377.1_pt1 | contig 88219 bp, 106 predicted proteins | sample 3512371 | NCBI WGS metagenome assembly VFQN01 (sample SAMN10412370, study PRJNA504923) | tailings metagenome | isolation source: Replicate 2 from Balatoc abandoned mine | place: Philippines: Itogon, Benguet | collected 2017-08-28
GCGGTGCGGTGCGGTGCGGCGTGTGAAGGGCGCTGCCCTGTCGCTGCTCTTGCCCTGGTCTGTAAGGAGCCGAGCCGTGTGACTTGCTGTGTCGCACCACCCAGGCCAGCAGGGGCGGCAACGGTACTCTGCGGGCCCAATATCTAAATAAATCTGCAGCCCAGTAAAGCCGCACCAGGTGTGACAGCTGGTTTTGACACTGTGCATGTGAACGTGTAGCTTGCACCTGAAGCTCCGAGGGGCGTGTAGGGCCGGACACAGGACGGCGACGAGACACGGTGCATGGGCAGGATGCTACGGTCGGGATATACACATTCACTCTGACGTCTCCAGGTGCCACACTTAGCATCATGACAACATACTTTATCTGCGGCCAGACTGTATCTCATAAAGCCATAGCTTGGCTGTAGTGCAGCCGGCCATGGCCGGGAAAAAGGGCAAAGGCCAGACGGACACGGCTACGTCGCCGTTCAGCCTCTTCAAACCGACATCAGTAAGCTGTGCGGGCATTCGTGCGAAGCTGGTGCGCGGCTGCGACAGGGTTGGCCTAACCTATGAGCGATGCTCCTGCAGTGGTCTCGCGGTGCCCCAAAGGCCAAGCAGGCCAAGCTGGGAGAGGAGAACAACATGTATTATAATAAGGAGGTGAGCGCTTGTGGGTCGCACAGTGCAGCAGCAGTAACATGGGCCCAATGCCTCGCACTTCCTCACATTGGCTGACCTTAAACTCTGATCTAAATTCATTCTACAGCTAAAACGATGGGTCGAGCGAGGCAAGGAGGAAGAGGCTGCTCGCGATGCAGCTGGCCCACCTCCTCCTCCCACGGTCAGCGGAGAGAGCTTCAGCTCTACGGCGCCGTTGGGCAAGTAAGTGCACAACTTGATAATTGGGAGATACCGACCTGATCTGGGGCTTGTAATTTCTTAAAAGCGTTGCTGGATCACTAGGAACCCATGGCCAAAGTAACAGCAACACCCGAGCCAAGCACAGCATCTCGATTACGTACTTGTTGTACATTGGGCAGTCTTGTCGATACCCTGTTTTATGCCCCGCTGCGCCTCTGGTTACCCTCCCACCTTGCGCAGGCGCTCTATCTCCCAGCGCTACGTGCTTCAAAAAAACCTCTCCGTCTCCTCCTCCATGGCCTCCCTCACCGGCTCGCTGTCCCAGACCGACCTGGCGTCCATGTTGGGCACCGCGCCCCCGGACGCCGGCCGCGCCAGTCACACGGGCTCCTTCACCGCCGGCCAGCCCCCTGGCTCCTGCGGCCTGTCGCCCTCGGCCTCCATGACCGCCCTGCCGCCCTCGGGCCCGCCCTCCTCCGCCTCCGGACTGCCCGCATCCTTCTTCGTGCCGGCCCCGCCCCGCTCAGCGCCGCTGCCCCAGATCGCCAGTGGGGGCTTCTTCGTGCCGTCCGTCCCTCCTTCAGTGCCCGAGGACGGAAAGGAACACAGCGAGGACGCAGCAGCACCTGCTGATGAGGATGCAGTTCCACCGCAGGACGCCAGCGATGCGCACTCCGCTCACCACCCGTTTGCCAACGGGCACGCCGGCTCCACCTCCGATCATGAACAACAGCACCACCCGGACGCGGCGGAGGGGCACCACCCCCTGGAAGGCCGGCCGGTCTCTGGCGACGGCGAGCTCTCCCTTGGCGCCAGCTTCCCAACCCAACCTCCCCACACCCCGACGCCCGAGCAGCACTCCCACCATCCCGAACACCAGGACGCATCCGGGGGCGACCCTGAGGGCCTTGTCCCGCCCCTGGTCATCTGCGCGTCTCCCCTCGAGCTCCCGTCGCACTCTGGCGCTGCCGTCATGCTCCCGCCGGCCGGGGTGACCAGGTCGGCTCCCTCCGTGCTGATACCGTCCGCGCCGTCCCCGGAGCCGGCGGCGGAGGCATCGTACGGGGCCTACTCGCTGTCCCTGGCGGACGCCTCCCGGCAGGACTCGCTGGTGCTGTCGCCCGTGGCGGACCCCCGGGGGCACGCGCAACAGCAGCAGGTCGCGCACGAGTCCACCACCACCACCGCCAATCCCTACGGCTACCCCTATCAGGACACCCAAGAGGCGCAGCAGCAAGGGCAGGAGCAGGAAGAGGAGCAGCAACAGGACCAGCAGCAGGACGGGTGGGAGGGGCATAGCCCTAAGGCGCTTCTAGATGCGGAGCTTGTCCGCACAGTGCGGCGCATCCGGGAGGAGCGGGAGCCTGCTGGGGTCTCGGACGGTGGGGCAGCGGTGTCGCTGTACGACGGTCTCGGAGGCGAGGGGTGTGGTGGCGGCGACTGGGGCCCGCAGGAGCCCAGCCCGGACGCTGAAGGTGCCGGTGGCGTCACCCTGGCTCCAGCAGACCGGCATACTGCTGAGGACGTGTCCGCGGTGGAGGGCGGTGGTGCCGTGGAGGGTGGAGGTGATGCAACTCCCAGGGTGGTTGCAGAGGGCGGTGATGCGGACGGGCGTGGCGCAGCAGGCGTTGGGGAAGGCGCGGAAGGTGCAGCAGCAGCGGAAGGTGCGGTCGGCGCCTCTTCCATGTACTCGCAGTACTACTACCAGCAGTACGCGTACCTGTACCAGTACGCCGTACAGCAGGGGTACGGCGAGGCGGACGCGGTGTCGTACGCGCAGTACTACGCGGCCAGCTACGCGGCGCAGTACGAGCAGCAGGCGCCGGAGGGCAAGCTGGGCGGCGGGGAGGCGGAGGGTGGCGCGGCGGGGGAAGAGCAGGCGGCAGGGGTGGAGGGTGCGGCAGGGGCTGCTGGCGGCGAGGCCACGTTCGCGGGCATGTTTGTGGAGGTGGAGGGCGGCGGGGCAGGCGCCAGCGCTGTGCCGGATGCTGCTGCCGATGGTGCGGGCGTGGGTGCGGGCATGGCTGTGGACGATGACCTGGAGGGCAAAGACCTGGCCGCCGCTGAGGACGCGGTCGAGCCTGAACCCACGCCGGAGCCTGAGCCCGTGTACTTCACCGCAGCGCCAGCAGCCCCTCTCCATGCCGCATCGGCTGCCCCTCCGCCGGCAGGGCAAGACGGCCTCACCCCGCCCCTCGGCGGCCATGACGCGACAGCGACGGACGGCGCACCGCTTGTCTTTGACGCCGCGCCGCTGCCCGCAGACCTGACCGCCGCAGCGGCGGACGCAGCCGCCCGGGCGCGCCCGCACCGCGTGTCGCTCACCACCCTTGCAGCCGACACCACCGCTGCTGCATCCTCCCCGTCCCCGTCCCCCTCCTCCTCCCCCGCCCCGGTGCCTTCCGCCCCCTCCGGCCTGCTGGGCCTTGGCGCCGGCCGCCTGGTTGCGCTGTCCTCCGCCGTGGCCTCCCTGGGCGCCTCCGTGTCCGCCGCCGTGGCCCTGTCCGCCTCCGCCTCCCCCCTGCTGGCCCCCGGCTCCCCCACCGCGCCCCTGAGCGAGGACGCTTGGGAGCGCATCATGCACCCGGGGGACCCCGCCAAGCTGGACGGGCCGCTGCCGTGGGAGCTGCCCGAGGGGCTGAGGCACGCGGAGGGCAGGAGGCTCATGGCGCTGTGCACAAACTGGCACAGGGACAACCCGGGCACCCCCTATGCGCCGCACCTGCTCTTGCAAGACCCGGAGGAGCTGCAGCCGCAGCAGGAGCGGGAGGCAGACGTCCCTGCCGTTGCAGGCAACGCCAGGGGCGATGTTGCGTTGGCGGCGGAGGGCGGAGAGATGTCGAGCGTTACGCCCGCGGGCATCGTTGCAGCTCCTGCTGACAGCTCCGCCTCAGGGATGCCTGACGCTCGCGCTGGTGACGCCTTTGCCGCGCTGTCATCGTACGAGAGGGCGTGCAGCTTGGCGGAGTTTGGCAAGCCGGCGGAGGGGCTGCTGGGCCGCCTTGGGCCGCGTGTTGTGCAGCTGGGGTGTGTTGAGGCCGAGGAGCCACGGGAGGAGCACGAGATGCAGCAGCAGCAGCAGCTGGCGGAGCAGCCCGTGCTGCCGGAGCCGGTGCCGTTGTTTGCCGAGACTGCGGTTCCCAACGACGTTGCAGAGCAGGACGCCTCGGCGGAGGCGGAGGCTGCCGCTCTGCCACTGGTGGTAGAGGTGCCGAACTCGGTCGAGGTGCCGAACTCGGGTCACGCTCCCGAGCCTGAGCCTGAGTCCGAGCACGTGCCTGTGCAACCCGAGGCCGCTGTGGCTGCGGCCGAGGAGTCTGCCTCCGCTGCTCGTGCTGCGGCCGAGGAGGTTGTGGCGGAGGCGGTGGCGGCGGGAGCGTCAATTGACGGGGAGGAGGCTTCCGCCGCAGCTGCAGCTGCAGCTGCAAGCGGCTGGGGCGAGGCGGATGATGTGGACGAGGTTGTGGCCCTGGCTGAGCTGCAGCACGAGCAGGAGCAGCAGCAGCAGCAAGTTGCTTTGCAGCCCGCGGAGGCAGCGGGTGCCCCTGACAGCTCCGTGCATGAGCAGGCTGAGGTGGCTGCGGCGGCGGCGCACGTTTCTGCCCCTATGGACCTGTCCGTCCGCATGAATTCGGAGCAGGCGGTCGAGTTCTTTGACCACCTTGGCGAGGAGACGCAGCAGCAGCAGGAGGGCCAGGAGCAACAGCAGCAACAGCATATCCAGGAGCTGCTGCAGGAGCCGCAGCTGGAGCAGCAGCAGCAGGTTCAGGAGCAGGAGCTGCAGCTCGAGCAGCAGCCGGCCGCCGCTTCCCCTCAGGAGAAGCCTCCTGCGCAGCCGGAGGAGGTTGAAGCCTCGGCCCCGGACACGCAGCCGGATGCCACCCCTTCCGCTGTCTCCGAGGAGCCCCCCGCTGCTCCCGCCTCCGCGGTCACCGCCGCCGCCGCCATCGACGCCGTGGTCGCTGCCCTGGAGCGCCTCCGGGCCATGGCAGCCGCCCCGGACGCATCCCTGCCCGCCTCCCCCTCCCAGCAGCAGCAGGAGCAGGAGGACGCCGCCACCCCCTCCTCCTCTCCGCCCCGCCCAGCGGCAGCCCAGTCCGTGCTGCTGGCCATCCAGTCCTCCCTGGCGGAGGCCACGCAGGCGCTGGCGGGCATGGGCGTGGACGTGGGCGCGCTGGCGGAGCTGGCGGCAGCGCAGCAGCACCCGTGGACGCCCCTCATGGCGGCTGGGGCCAAGGGCGCAAAGGAGGACAGCCCCAACACGCCCACGCGCCTTGCGGGCGCCGGCGTTGGCGGGGGTAGCTCCTCTGAGGTCGTGACGCCGCTGCTGGCCCCCGGCCCTGCGGGCAACGCCGCTGCCATGCGCGGTGTTGGCTTTGCGGAGGAGGACGCCTCTGGCGCTGCTGCTGGTGCTCCTTCGGGGGCTGCTACGCCTGGAGAGCGCTTCCAGCAGCTGGCCGTGCAGCTGTCCGACGCGTCCAACGATGGGCCTGCGGAGGCTGCTGGTGCAGGGGAGGTCCCTGCGCCCACGGCAGGGGCAGGTGACAGCGCCCGTGTGGCAGCTGAGAGTGCTGAGGAGGTGGAGGCCCGGGTGCGGCAGGAGCTGTCTGGCGACTTTGAGGCCCGTCTTGCCGCTGTGGTTGACTCTGAGCGCGAGGCCGCGTCGCTGGTGATTGCAAGTGTGGAGGCGGAGCGGGACGGGCTGGCGGCGCGGCTGGGGGCGGCGGAGGGCGCGCTGGCGGCGGCGGAGGCAGAGCGACGGGCGCTGCAGGAGCAGCTGGCGGCGGTGACGGCGGGGCGCGGGGAGGCGGAGGCTGCTGCTGCTGCTGTGTGTGAGGAGCGGGAGCATCTGTCTGAGCGGCTGGAGGCGTGGGAGGCGCGATGCGAGGCCGTGCAGGTGCAGCTGGCCGCGGCGGAGGCGGACAAGGCGGCGCTGGCGGCGCAGCTGGCAGAGGCGGAGGCGGAGCGGCAGGCCCTGGCGGTGGCGCTGGCGGCGGAGCGGGAGGAGAAGGCGGGGCTGGCAGCGGCGCTAGCCGCTTCTCGGGGCGAGGTGGAGGAGCTGCGTCGGAGCTATGCGGCGCGCTTTGCCGGGCTGGAGGCTGAGCTTGAGGCGACCCGCGGGTCTCTGGAGGAGCTGCGGGCGGAGCACGACGAGCTGCTGCTGTGCCTGGGCCAGGAGAGCACCAAGGTGGGGCTGCTGGCGGACGCGCTGCGGGAGGCGGGGTGCGACCCGCAGCCCATGATCGAGCAGGTGGAGGCGGAGTACGAGACCATGGGGCTGGGTGCCGCAGGCAGCGAGAGCGGCGACGGGGAGGAGGAGGGAGAGCAAAGCGGGGAGGAGGAGGGCGTGGGCAATGGGGATCAGCAGCAGCAGGGCGATGGCTGGGAGGGTGTTGCAGAAGGCGTGGAGCTGGCTGCTGGGGAAGTGTCCGCAGCTGAGGTCCCAGCTGCTACAGAGGAGCCAGGCAGCGCGGTGGCGGTTTTGGAGCTGGGGCTGGGCGCTGGAAGCTGCGGGGGCTGGGAGGGCGCGGACATCGTGTTGGAGCTGCCGGTAGCTGTGGAGGCGGGCGCGGCGGTCGAAGTGTTGGCAGCAGCTGAGGGGGCGCCAGGTGAGCAGTACCCTCCTGCCCCGGTGGCGCACGAGTCGGATGGCGCTGCTGGCGCCAGCCCTGTGCATGAGCAGCAGCCGCAAGGGGCTCAGGCCGAGGCCGAGGCCGAACTTGCTGCTCCCCACCTCCCTGCGACGGAGCTCCCTGCGCCAGAGGCTGAGGCCGCTGAGGCGATTGCCAGCGCCTCGCCCGCTGCCAGCGAGAGCTGGGAGGTGCTGCAGCAGCAGCCGGAGCAGCAGGCAGTGGCCGCCGCCGTGGTCCAGGACCAGGACTACCAGCAGCAGCAGGAGTACGCCGATGCCGCCGCCATCCTGTTCCCGCCCTCTGACGCCGTGATGGACGAGGTGGATGCCGTTCTGGCCGCCGTCATTGACGCGGCCGCCGCTGCAGCAGCAACACCAGCAGCTGGCGGTGAGCTGCCGCCGCCTGAGCTGCCAGAGGCAGAGTCCGTGGAGTCCGCGCCCGCGGCACAGGTGGTGGGGGAGGCAGGGGAGTCTTCCGTATCTTCCTCCTCCCCCGCGCAGGACGGGGTGTCGCAGGGCGGGGCTGGTAGCTCCTCAGGCGTGGAGGTGGAGGAGGCAGCAGTGCTGGAGCAGCAACAGCGGCAGGAGGAGGAGGAGGAGGAGGCAGCAGCGGTGATTGAGGCGGTGATGCTGGGGGATGGGTGGAACGGGGAGGAACTGGTGGGGCTGGGGGAGGGAGGGGAGGTGGTGGTAGAGGGGCAGGGGCTTGGGCAGGGGACAGGCGAGGGGGAGGAGGTGGAGCTGCAGGAGGGCTGGGGCGGGGAGGAGGTGATGTGTCTGGTGCCTTGTGAGGGCACAAGCGAGGTGGTTGCGGAGGCGGCCGGGATGGAGCAGGGGCAGGGTAGCGCTGTCACGGTGGTGGAGGAGGGGAACGGGTGGCAGCATGTGGCGGAAGGGTGGGTGGGGTTCGGGGAGGAGGAGCAGCAGAGCCTGGGTGTGGAGGGGCTGCAGGAGCAGGGGCAGGGGCCGGTGGGGGACCTGGGGGCTGCTTTGGAGGGAGGGGAGGGGTGGGAGGGCGATGAGCTTGTGCTGGAGGAAGGCCTCGTGTGATCGACCTGTGCGGACATTTTTGTAGAGTGCCCATCGTTAGCACATAGCACGGATAGTAGCTTTCCTGGCATTATCGGACGGTAGCCGTGTTGTAATGAGCTAGCTAGCTTGCGGGCAAACCCGCCGCGCTGCTAGGTAGGATTCACGCCTTACTCGTGCACAGCGCGGTTATTCCTCATTTGGTTTTGTCGGATCAGGACACAGGCAAGGTAGGGGTTTGCAGCTTGGCCGCAATAACATAGGCGTTGGCAACATGCATGGCAAGGCCTATTCATGCTAGAAACCTGCAGCATCAATGTGACGACACTTTTATGTACGGAGGTGCAGGTTGTTGCTGTGCAGTGGCTGCAGGTGTTGCATGGATAGTTGCAGTCCGTATTTGGTTTGGTGATAGAGGACACTGATCCGGGTCCGTTTTCCTGGAGCTGCCTCCATGCCACGTGGATGGGGCTAACGTCGGCAAGCCTGCGGACAAGGGTTGTAAGCCGTTGTTGACTGAACTCCGTGCGCTTGCCCCTGCACGATGCCCGGGCCTGAGGGACCTCCCCTGCCTGGCCCGCATGTGGTACCAGACTTGAGGGGCTTCCAGGATAACAGCAGGCCCCCGCCCTTCAGGGGAGCTCCCCTGCCGCCACCCGCCCAAGGGACTCAGCACGGGCATGATCAACTGTGGCACAACACATATGGAACAGCTGTAATGTATGGCAGGGCCGCTTCCTGGGTGGAGAGAAACGTACGAGCAGGATCCCAGCACGCAAAGCAGCGGCTTTGCACAGTGCAAGAGCTTTCCAGTCAACTGGAGTCCAGCGTAGCTAGCCGCGAGGTGGAGGTTGCAGTGGCTGCCAATTGCCGTGCTATCCTGCTGCAGCCCCATGACTTGACACGGGCAAAGGGTTACATACATACGGGATACGGCTCGGCCAGTGCCTGGAACGGACTTCGTGTTTCACTCTTAACTTCAAGAAAGCTGACAGTACTAAATTGCCAATGGCTTCAGGATGGCAACGAACACATTTGGGCGCCTCACTGCACCGGTGCTCTGATACTTTATCAAAGTGGGCTTACATAGTAGCATGGTGTGTCTCCGGTATATCGGTGCACTGAAGCTTATGACAAGCAGACAATGTATCTGCCGCAGCTTTGTAGACGCAAGTTATGAACACAAGCTATGCTGACTCCTCAATGCGTCTCACCAGGTTTCACAACACACGCGATGATGAATGTGGACGAAGCAGGCAACTGGGTCCTTGTGCAGGCTGAAGTACAAACATGCCAAGTACACAGCCCACTCAGGCCACGTGTGCAATGCAACTGCGCGAGTTTCACTGACCCATTCTTGCTTAAACGCTTTGCTGCCCTGACGTCAATTACGTCGCTCCGTACGCATGCTAATTTACCGAGTGAAGGGTTGCAAGCTTGCAACACACGGTCAGCACCAATAATAGTTCAGTCCAGCACCACGTACAGCAAAGATGCAAGCAGTGATGCGCAACAAGACAGGAATTGCACCTCCGCCCCTCCCACAGCCCCGTTACACGCAAACCCAATCAGGGACATGCCGTATCATGGCATCGCAGCCATGCCGAACCGCGGCCCGCACATCGCTCAACCGCAGCCATCTCACAGGCCCTCAACGCTCAGCTCTGCACCCTCCCACCCGTCTCCCCCTTGCCCCTCCTCCTCCCCGCCCTGCTCCCCCTCCCCCTCTCCCTCCGCAGGCCCCAGCCCCATGGTCTCGTACTCCGCCTCCACCTGCTCGATCATGGGCTGCGGGTCGCACCCCGCCTCCCGCAGCGCGTCCGCCAGCAGCCCCACCTTGGTGCTCTCCTGGCCCAGGCACAGCAGCAGCTCGTCGTGCTCGGCACGCAGCTCCTCCAGGGACCCGCGGGTCGCCTCAAGCTCAGCCTCCAGACCGGCAAAGCGCGCCGCGTAGCTCTTACGCAGCTCCTGCACCTCACCCCGAGACGCCGCCAGCGCCGCCGCCAGCCCAACCTTCTCCTCACGCTCCGCCGTCAGCGCCGCCGCCAGGGCCTCCCGGTCGGTCTCCGCTTCCGCCAGCCGCGCCGCCAGCGCCGCCTTGTCCGCCGCCGCCGCCGCCAGCTGCACCTGCACGGCCTCGCACCGCGCCTCCCACGCCTCCAGCCGCTCAGACAGGTGCTCCCGCTCCTCGCACGCGGCGGCAGCGGCAGCCTCCGCCTCCCCACGCGCCGCCGTCGCCGCCGCCAGCTGCTCCTCCAGCGCCCGCCGCTCCGCCTCCGCCGCCGCCAGCGCACCCTCCGCCGCCCCCAGCCGCGCCGCCAGCCCGTCCCGCTCCGCCTCAACGCCCGCGATCACCAGCGACGCGGACTCGCGCTCAGAGTCCACCACAGCGGCAAGCCGGGCCTCGAAGTCGCCAGACAGCTCCCGGCCTCCCGCCTCAGGGAGCCCACGGCCCGGCTGGTGCGTGCCGTTCGCCAGCAGGCTCTCATCTGCTGCGTCTGGTGCTGTGTGGGTTGCCGCAAGCCCCTCGTAGGACGCGTCTGACAGCTGCCTGCCCAGCTGCTGAAAGCGGTCGCCGGGATGGGTAGCGGAAGGGGCTGCCGTACCAAGGAGGTCGTTTCCGTTGCCATTGCCAGCTCCTGCAGCTGCAGCAGCAGCGCACTGCATGGGCCCCGGCGGCAGCAGCGGCGTCGCAACCTCCGATTGCGCCCCCTGCCCCACCAGCCCCCGCGTGGGCGTGTCTGGCGTGCCCACCACCTTGCGCGGCGGCGTGGAAAAGCCATTCACAGCCGCCGCCGACGGCGACTCGCACTGCTGCTGCCCCTTGCCGCCCGCACCTGCGTACTGCTGCTGCTGCTGCGCTGCCGCCAGCTGGGCCAGCGCGCCCACGTCCACGCCCATGCCCGCCAGCGCCTGCGTGGCCTCCGCCAGGGAGGACTGGATGGCCAGCAGCACGGACTGGGCTCCCGCTGGGCGGGGTGGAGAGGAGGAGGGGGTGGCGGCGTCCCCCTGCACCTCCTGCTGCTGGGAGGGGGAGGCGGGCAGGGATGCGTCCGGGGGGGCTGCCATGGCCCGGAGGCGCTCCAGGGCAGCGACCACAGCGTCGATGGCGGCGGCGGCGGTGACCGCGGAGGCGGGGGCAGCGGGGAGCTCGTCGGAGACAGCGGGGAGTATGGACGTGTCTGAGCTGCTTTGGGAGTCCATAGCTGCCACCTGCGGCTGGACTTCCTTCACCTGCTGCACCTGGGCTACAGCTGGGACGTCGCCTAGGTGCTCGAAGAAGCTCTCCGTCTCCTCCGCGCTGAGGGCGGACATCAGCACGCCCCCCACTGTTGCCGCCCGGGCAGCAGCAGCTGCGGCCTCCCCGGCAGGACTAGCTCCGCCGCCGCTGGTGGTACCGCCGCTGGTGCTGGCACGTCTGCTCTCCTGCAGACCCACCGTGTCCACAACCTGCCGCCCTTCGTACCCAGCCCCCAGCTGCTGCCCCTGCCCCTCTTGCTCCTCCTCCTCCCCGTCCTCTTCCTCACCCAGTTGGTCCTGTCCAAGCGACCCACGCTTGGGTGGGGAGAAACGGCTGCGCGGGTGGGACTGGGACTGGCCCTGGTGCAGCACCGCCCAGGGGATGTGCTCCGTGCCGGCGAAGGGGTCCTCGGAGCGGGTCGAGTCGGGTGTGGGCAGGGGGGAGGAGCCGTCAAGGTGGTGCTGGTGTTGGTGCTGGTGTGCCGCCAGGAGTCCATGCGACAGGCCTGCCGAAGCGGCGGTAGCGTCCGCAGCGGCGGCGGCGGCGGCGGCAGCAGCGGCACCCCTTGTCGTAGGAGTAAGGAGGGACGATGCAGGCCCGGAGGGCACTTGGATGGGCGGGGGAGGGCTCACCTGCCCCGCGTTAGGAGCGGTGGCGGGGTTGGGGGCCGCGGGGGAGCTGCGGGTACCAGAGCCTTGCTGCTGCTGCTGCGGTACAGCGGCCACGGGCTGCGTGGTGCTGGCGGTGGTGGCTGCCCCGGCTGCGCCGACAGTGGTACCGCTGGGAACAGCAGCTGCGTGGTCTGGGTGCTGCACCCTAGCGCTGCCCAGCTTCCGCAGCAGCCCCTCCGCGGGCTTACCAAACTCCGCCAGGCCGCACGCCCTCTCGTACGACGACAACGTGACAGCGGTACCGTCAGCGTCCGCACCACCACCCGCAACCTCCGCCGCCACCGCCACCGCCGCCGCTGCTACCGTGGCCTGTTCCCCTCCAGGAGCAGGCACGCCTGCCGCTCCGCCCTCTGAGCTACCCCGCCCGCCCTCCGCCGCCATCGCCACATCGCTCCCCCCGTAACCCACGGGCCCCACGCCACCCACCTCCACCACCCCCCTCTCCCCCATCGCCAAGCGTCCGTACGGGTCGTACTGCGCCCCCGGGTGCTCCCTGTGCCAGTTTGCGCACAGCGCCATGAGCCTCCTGCCCTCCGCGTGCCTCAGCCCCTCGGGCAGCTCCCACGGCAGCGGCCCGTCCAGCTTGGCGGGGTCCCCCGGGTGCATGATGCGCTCCCAAGCGTCCTCGCTCAGGGGCGCGGTGGGGGAGCCGGGGGCCAGCAGGGGGGAGGCGGAGGCGGACAGGGCCACGGCGGCGGTCACGGAGGCGCCCAGGGAGGCCACGGCGGAGGACAGCGCCACCAGGCGGCCGGCGCCAAGGCCCAGCAGGCCGGAGGGGGCAGAGGGCCCCGGGGCGGGGAAGGAGGAGGGGGACGGGGAGGGGAAGGATGCGGCAGCGGTGGTGTCGGCAGCAAGGGTGGTGTGCGACGCGCGGTGCGGGCGCGCCCGGGCGGCAGCGTCCGCCGCTGCGGCCGTCAGGTCGGCGGGCAGCGGCGCGGCGTCAAAGACAAGCGGTGCGCCGTCCGTGGCTGTCGCGTCATGGCCGCCGAGGGGCGGGGTGGGGCCGTCTTGCCCTGCCGGCGGAGGGGCAGCCGATGCGGCATGGAGAGGGGCTGCTGGCGCTGCGGTGAAGTACACGGGCTCAGGCTCCGGCGTGGGTTCAGGCTCGACCGCGTCCTCAGCGGCGGCCAGGTCTTTGCCCTCCAGGTCATCGTCCACAGCCATGCCCGCACCCACGCCCGCACCATCGGCAGCAGCATCCGGCACAGCGCTGGCGCCTGCCCCGCCGCCCTCCACCTCCACAAACATGCCCGCGAACGTGGCCTCGCCGCCAGCAGCCCCTGCCGCACCCTCCACCCCTGCCGCCTGCTCTTCCCCCGCCGCGCCACCCTCCGCCTCCCCGCCGCCCAGCTTGCCCTCCGGCGCCTGCTGCTCGTACTGCGCCGCGTAGCTGGCCGCGTAGTACTGCGCGTACGACACCGCGTCCGCCTCGCCGTACCCCTGCTGTACGGCGTACTGGTACAGGTACGCGTACTGCTGGTAGTAGTACTGCGAGTACGACGAGGAGAAGGAGGAGCCATCGGCACCTGCTGCCGCTGCTGCTCCTGCTGCAGTACCGCCAGCTGCGGCGCTGCCGTCGCACGACGGATACCCATTGCCGCTGTTCCCCGCATCCGCACCTGCTGCACCCCCGTCCCTAGCCATCATGTCAGGCGTCCCTTCCCTCCCAACAACCAGCCCGGCGCAGAGGTCCACATCAGCCCCGCCGCCAGCTCCCCCGCCTCCTGTAGCCTCCCCATCCTCCCCCTGCTGCTCACCCCCAGCCCCGCCGCCCTCCACCTCCGCCTCTACATCCGGCACCGCGCCACCGCCCGCCAACCCGTCGTACAGCGACACCGCCGCCCCGCCGTCTGACACCCCGCGCTCCCGGTCGCGTGCCTGCCCCTGCCGCCGCCGCCCCCCGTTAGCTTCAACGTGTACGGTTCCTTGCTCCTCCGCGCCATCGTCATATCCATGCGAGGTGTACACGGGCCCGTCGTTTGCCTCCTCAGGCAGGACCCAAAGAGTAGGGGCCTGGTGGGGACCGTTGGGGCTGGTGCAGCGGGAGTCGCGGCCCTGAGCCTCAAGGTATGAGAAAGACAGGGAGTAGCCGTACGAGGGCAGGGCGTCGACCGAGGGCCCGCCGTTCAAGTGGGTGTAGGGGTATAGGGAGGCTTCTCCGGTAAGCTCCCCGACTGACACTGACTCGTCCACGATTGCTACGCTGGTGTTGAAGGCGGTTGCCATTGGCGAATCGGGTGCGGCGGGTGGGGCAGGGGGCGTGGAGTCGGGGGATGCTAGGGCTGTGGGGTGCGGGGGTGACGGGCTGGTGTGCTGGGAGGGGCCTCCCCGTTTGCTGTTGCGCTTTGCTGCTGGAGGGGAGGCACGGGCGGTCAAGTGGTCCGCAACTGGCCGCGACGGCGCGTCGCTTTCGTGCTGCTGCTCCTGCTGCGCTGACTGCTCACCCGCCTCGTCTTGGGTCGGGGCAGATGAAAAGGACGGCACGAAAAAGCCGCCCCCACCTGCCACCGGCGGCAGCGGCGCTGAGCGGGGCGGGGCCGGCACGAAGAAGGATGCGGGCAGTCCGAAGGCGGATGAGGGCGGGCCCGAGGGCGGCAGGGCGGTCATGGAGGCCGAGGGCGACAGGCCGCAGGAGCCAGGGGGCTGGCCGGCGTTGGGGGGCGTGGTACCCAACATGGACGCCAGGTCGGTCTGGGAGAGCGAGCCGGTGAGCGAGGCCATGGAGGAGGAGACGGAGAGGTTTTTTTGGAGGGCGTAGCGCTGGGAGATGGAGCGCCTGGGGTTCAGAGGAGGTGTGGAGGAGCGGGAGGAGGGAGGTTAAGGGCAGGGTGCGGGAGCAGGGGGCAGGGGCCAGGCCAAGAAGGGTGTTGCAGGCCGTGTGAGCGACTGTGAATGTCCTGCTCGAGTTGGAATGAATGAACAGTCGTTGGGCGTTTGTACTCACTTGCTTAGCGGCGCAGCAGAGCTGAAGCTCTCCCCGCTAACAATTGGCGGAGGTGGAGGACCAGCGGCCTCGCGAGCGGCCTCCTCCTCCTTGCCACGCTCCACCCAGCGCTTCAGCTGCGCACATAAGCAACGTATGTCGCTGATAAAGTGTGACCCAATGGCCGCTGAGGGCATCCTGACAAGCGAACCGGGCGTCAAAGTCACAACCCAGCTGCCGGCGCACCTCTTGGCTGTAATACATCTTGTTTTCTTCGCCGAGTTTTGCCTGCTTGGGCTTTGAGCCCTTGTTGGTCCACTGCGACAGAGTGGGCACCTCGGTCAAAAGAGGGTCGCACGGTAACCCTTCGCATTCCTTTGTAAGCGAGCCCGGTTGCTACTCACTGATAGTGGTCTCAGTATGCTGAAAGGTGTTTGGGCATTTCCTTTTTGGCCCTTATCGGCCTTGGGCGCCATCGCTTCAGGCCGCCCTCAACACGCGTGGCTACGAGGCAACTCTTCGGTTATACATAATGCTGCTCTTCAAGTGTGTCACCATGGCACCTTTGGCAAAGTAGCACGGCCAGAGCGCTCAGCGGCATATGCGTGCCACCGAGCATGCCGTACCAGGGTTACGTCCATCCACCTTCTTCGCTTTCTCGCCGACGCGGCGGACAGGCATATCGGCACTGCAATCAGAGCTTGGAGAAGTGCAACTCCATTCGCTATGGGGCGTTACCTTGACAGCCCCGCCTGTGCTCTGCTGTGCAGAACATCTAAGGCATGCCACGGCTGATTCGCTGATGGCCCTGCTCGTGGGTTAGCTCGTCGCTTGCCCGTTGCCCATTGCGTGTAGCACGCTGTCCCATGCCTGACGCAGGGGCGCAACAGCCAAGGCAGCTTCCGAGTACACCAACACCATCGGGCTATTATCGTAAAAATCGTACTCCCCAATCCATTGACGGCCAAGCGCCAGGGAAAGGATTGGGCCCCATCATGTCAATAGGGAAGGCCCCCGGGGTCGTAAGCCCTAGCCAGGGGAGACTCCCCTGGCCCTAGCGGCACGGCCCTTCGTACGTGGGGGCGTGTGGGCTATGAGCAACAGAGGGTACCCCCGAGGCCCCAAACTCCTTAGTCCTTACCCCGTACTGCAGGGTGTAACCAATCGTACTCATCTGCGTCTCACAGCTCTCAAGTACTGGGCACAGGGCATGCGGCGACGGAGCCTAGGGCTCCACGGCCTTTCTGCACACTCCACAAGCACGACCACATCAAATGAGATTAGGAGTGGAGCCATGGCAGGGGACCGAGTGTAGGTGGCGTCATGGGCCTGGGTGGCGTCGTACCACTCCAAAGCTTCGGGGTTCCGAAACGATCCCGCAAGTAGATGCGCGCGCGATGCAAATCTTTTTGCACTTACAGTGACGCTCTGTTAATGTTCTTCCCGTTGCGCCCAGACCAGAGCAGCAGCGGCACCGAGTCTCCGCAGCTCTTTAGCGAAAGCGACGTTGGAGGTCCCTCAGGTCACCACGTCCACCATTTCGCTTTGTGCCAATCCACCACTTGCTACACTGATCTAGAGGAGTCCAACATCGCACTGGCCAAGCCCATTGTGCCGCGGAGCATACCAATCAGCCTGAACAACAAGTAGCGCGGTAAGCCCATTGCCGAGCAACTTCCTTGCGCTTGTGCGTGTCACCTACACGCTCGCTCGCACTTGTGCATTGCCCATGCTATGGGCCGAAAGAACCACACTGTTGTCAGTGCCGAGCGTCGTTGGTTAGGCGAAAGGGCTTGCCTGGCTTTTCCTGTGACCCGTGGGACGGTGACGCACTGGGTCGGCGTACCGTTCCATGTGCATACGGGTGGACATCTGTCCTAACCAGGGGTCCTAACCTGCTGCAACGCATGCCATACGGTACTGGCACGGTATTACACATGACAGCTCCCGCCTTTCACGGTCATCTGCTGCGCTGCTGTCCGCTGCGCCTCCCATCGCAGATTGCGGAAGTGCCAGCAGCCAGGACCTACCTTTCCCATTGTGGACGCAACCCCCTGCACGCTTACGTGCGGGGAACCAATTGGTGCCCTGGCAAGCAACCATGGAGGCATCCACCGCATCCAACAAAGCTCCGCCCCAGCTGCCCTTGCCCCCGGGACCCCACGACCAAACTGCGTTCCTGGCCCTGCCGCTGCCGCCCCACGCCGCCCCACGCCCCACCACTACTGATGACAGCAGCGGCCCTCCAAAGCTGCCGCCCGCCTCAGGACAGCTGCCTCCCACGCATCAGCTGCACATCCTTTCCCTGCTGCCCCACAACGATCGTGCCCTCAGCGGCCGCCTGGTGTCCCCGGACGCAGCCGCCGGCCTCAGCGGACCAGAGCATTGCACCGCCTTCCTGTCCCAGCCGCTGCCGCAACACGCCGCGGCCTCGGCCGTTGAGGCAGCGCAGCAGCACGTGCGGCAGTTACCCTTCCGGCACAAGCTGGGCCTGCTGTGCACCGCCGCCGCCAGCGGGATCGAGGTCAACCTGGAGGTGGCGCTGGCAGCTTTGCAGCCCAGCATCTTCCCGGAGCTGTTCCAGGGCGTTGGCGAGGACATGTGGAGGTTCAGGTACGGCCCGGGGGGCCGCTGCGTGATCGACCCGGCCTTGGCCGCCGTCAAAGCTGGACACACGCACATGCTCAGCACTCTGGTAGAGCGCTGCCCGGCGCTGGTACACCCGGTGGACGTGCTGGAAGCAGCCGCACGTGACTGCAGCCTGGTAGACCTGCAACTGGCGTGGAACGCCTTTCGCAGGGGGTGCAGCAGCAGCAGCTTCTACACCCCGGACGACGTCGAGTACGTGCTAAACGCTGCGGCGGGATCGGCCACCGGGGATGCCGTGGCAAAGATGGGCTGGGTGGTGGCTGTGGGGGAGGGCCGCTGCCGGCCCGGCTACCAGACGCTCCTGGCGGCGGTGCGGTCTGGGGACACGGCCAGGGTGCAGTGGGTTCGCGACCACGACAGCAGTTGTGATGACCTGGCAGGCAGTATCACTGCAGCGCTGGAGGCTGCGTTGGAGCACGCGGACCTGGCCATGGCACAGTGGCTCGTGCACGAGACAGGGTGCGACCTGTCAAAAGACAGCGATCGCGGGATGCTGGGGATATGGATGTTCTCCACTCTGGCAGCGTCCAGGGGCGCTGACGGGGCAGCAAAGCACCGGTGGCTTCGGGAGCAGGGTGCCGTGATCATGTCGCCTGAGGCATGCGTGCTGGCAGCCATGAAGCGCGGGCACCTGGACACGGTGCGCTACCTGTTGGAGCACCACTGCCCGTCCCTGCTGCAGCAGTCGGGGGTGTACCACAGCCTGATTTCGGAGGTGCTGGGGGAGGGGGGAAACGTTGCGTTGGCGGAGTACCTCTACCAAGCCGGGGTCGAACTGGACCTCAACGCGTTCCCGCCGGCTTGTGCAGCAGGTCACCTAGACCTCATCCAGTGGCTGGTGGACGAGGCTGGGGTGTCAGCGGCGGGTGGGTTAGCTCTGTGTGAGCTGATCGACCTGTGGCCCTGCGTCACACCTGCGGACAGTGCGCCTCTGCTGGAAGCGGTGAAGCTGCTGGTTTCGGCCGGCGGCGTGGCGCACGGTTGGGACACACAGCGCACGCTTGCAGCTGCCGCACGGCGCGGCGATCTGGCCCTGGTGCAGTACCTGCTGCGCTTGGCGCCAGGCCACGTGCCAGGCAGGGAGCTCATGACCGCCGCAGTGCGGGGCGGCTGCGTGGCTCTGCTGGAGTGGCTGGTGGAGCAGCAACCGGGGTGCCTCGATAGCCTGCGGGGTGACAGCACGTCGGCCTACATGGTCGCTGCGAAGGAGGGGGACTTGGGCACGGTGACAGCCCTGCGGCGGCTGGGGCTGCCGTGGGGAGCAGGGGGCGTGGTGGATCGGGCGGTGAGGGAGGGGTGCGAGGTGGCGGTGGTGCGGGGCTTGTGGGAGCTGGGGGCGCCGATGGCGGATAGGCACTGGGTGATGGATACGGTGTTTGCACGGGAGCGCGCCAGGGGCCGGGAGCTGAGCAGCGACAGCATCCAGTGGGTCGTGCGCATGGTGGCAAGCGCGAGGAAGCCACCGGAAGCTGCCGGACAGCAGGAGCGCGGGGTGTGAAAGAGCGGTGCGGGGGACCAACTAGCGTGTCATGTCGTTTGAAACTTGCTGCAGGAGGGAGCACGTTGCAAGCCGCACATCTACTGTAGGCGGTAGGGCCTGGGGCAATCACCTGCCGTGTGCCCCAGTCCCCCCAGAGCGTTGCATCCAGGGGCAGCCTATTGGCCACGCAGTTCAAACGGAAGCCGTGCCGTTGTCCAGGGGTAGCCTAGAAGCCAACTAGCCATTTGGCGTTTTGTGTTACATGTCAGGTGCTAGTAGCAGCTACCTGCTGTGCGACTTACTGCCACCTCCGAACGCTTTGAAGTCTGATCCCAACTTGTTCGTAGCGGCAGGTGTGTGGCAGGGCCTAGGGCGATAACCTGCCGTGTGCCCCAGAGCGTTGCATCCACGGGCAGACTAGTAGCAATTTGGCATATTGACACTTTTATAATCCAGCTTTCCAGGTGGTCGTAGCAGCTGCGTGTGCGACTTGCAGCATCGGCCCCGTACCCAACCGTAAGAAACCTAACTCCAACTTGTTCGTTGCGGTAGATGTGTGATACCGGTAGCGAGCGTATGGCAAATGCACGCACTTCGGCTTCAATCAAGGAGAGTCACAAGTTGTTTGAAGGAGGCACGGAGGCTTAGGGGGCCGACCCTGGGTTGACCAAATGGGAGGGAATTGCATGTGTGACTATCCAACAGCAGGCCTCGGTACCCTACGTAACATCTATGGCAGTGCTCCCCAGTACAGCACTACACACGGCTGCATGTGTGTCGTATACCGGTATGATGTTACAATTTTGGTCCCCGTCCAGGGCCCAGCCCCGTGCAACGCGCATGGAGGAACGGAACCACGACCCGCTCAATGGTACGGGCTGCAGGTCATCCACGGCAGAGCAAGTGCCGGTACAAAACTAACTGTCGACCCAAACAAAATGACTTCAGCAGTACATGCTCAAGGCACGGTACGGCAGCGTCCGTCCGTACGGGGCGGGTGCAGCATTAGCCCAGGCACACACTGCGTTCGGGGCTTCGTGCCCTTGCCGCCCTTGGCACTACCCGCACACAGCGGCCAGCGAGTACTGTTGACGCGCAGTGGCGTCCCAGCTTGCAAAAGATGCAGTAACCTAACGTGAAACACCTGCTGAATGCAGAGCGAGCCGTGTCACCAGCGTACCGTAATGGGCGACAGAGTCTATGCAACACCCAACCTGGTAATTCCCAAAGTACACAACGCCCGTCACACGTAAAGAGCACCAAAACAGACATGTACAACCGTCGGCTTTAATACGAACACAGTAATAACCTTCACCCCCTGCACGACCAACCAGCGCATCGGTCTCCTGGCTCCTCATGTCCCAACCTGCCTCAGCTCCACCCACCCGGACCCCCCGCCACCTCCACGCCCCCATCCCGTCCACCTCATCCACCACCCGCCTCCCCCGCCCTCAGCTCCACCCCTTTCCCTGTTCCTCCCGCTCCCCCTGCTCCCCAACCTACCCTCCTGCTCCCTACCACCACCCTGCTCCAATAAGCCGCTCTCTTCGCCCTCTTCCCCCTCCTGCCTATTCGCTCCCGTGTCCTCTCCCTCCTGCCCCTCCCCATCCTGCCCCTGCTGCTGTTGTCCCTGCGCTGGCTGCAGCATGGCCTGTATCTCCAGCAGCGTGCGGCCCTTGGTCTCCGGCAGGTACGCCCACACGTAGGCGCCGGAGGCGAGGGAGATCCCCGCGAACAGCAGGAACACGTGGCGGCCCAGCGCCTCCTCCAGCGACAGGAAGACCATGTTCGTAATGGCGCCTGAAAGGGGGTCGGGGCGGAGCATTAAACTGGATGCTCTTAAAGTGAGCAGCCGGAACACGTGGCGGCCCGGCACCTTCTCCCGGCTCAAAGATACTATGTTGGTAACAGCGCCGGGACGGAGGGCGAGACGGATCTGAGATGATTCTGTCAATGCTGTAACAGCGAACACCCGAAACGCGTAGCGGCCTAGGGCGTCCTCCAAACTCGGGTTGACACGGCCACGTGCTCGCTCAGGTGCGAAGGCCCCTGCCCTGCACCAACCTGTGAGGAACAGCAGGCCGGTGGCCGCGGCGGTGGCCGCCGACTTGGCGGTCATGCTGAACAGCTCCGACACCACCACCTGGGGAGTGACGGGGAGGCGGGTGCGTGAGTGGGTTGGCGCTTGGCGGGTGGTGTATGGGTGCAAAGCGCAAGGACGCACGCGCTCTGCCGGGCGGTGATGTTTCAACAGCGTTTGCCCTTTCGGTGCGGTCCAACCCGACCACCCAGCGCAGCATTACGCACCACCGTACACAACGACTCACCCAGTACAGCCCTGCCCACGACAGGCTGAAGCACAGCACGAAGGCGCACAATGCGGCCAGCAGCAGCGCCGTGCTGCCTGTCGCCGCCGCCAGGGTCACGCAGGCCAGCGCGGCGCCGCACGTCAGGCTGCCGGCGACCAGCAGCGGGCGCCGACCAAAGCGGTCCACCGTCAGCATGGCTGCGGGGTAGGGCGTGTATGCGTGGAGGCAGGGTAAGAAGCATACTGGGCAGTGTTTGGCGCTATCTCCATTCAGCGTTACCGTTCAAGGTAGGCCCGGCCCCTCGTGACAAGAGCCAGCAAACACACAAGCCCATGACTCCAGACCCAGACCATCTCTGCCATGCACTGTGCGTCTGTGCCCCTGTGCGTAGGCCGCTGACCATACACACTGTGCTGTGCATGCCGTGCTGTACATGACGGTGTTGTGCATGCCGTGCCGTACATGCCTTGCCGTACACATCGTGCCGTACGCACCCGTGTACACGCCGGCCGCCTTGGCCACCGCCACAGCCGTAGAGTAGAGCACCGCCTGCTGCTCCGCCAGGCCCTCGCCACCCAGCGTGCGAAGCAGCTTGGGCGCGTAGTTGATGACCGCGGTGGAGGCGGTGGCCTGAAGTGTTACGGTATAGCACACACAAACTGCATGTCAGGAGATAAAGTACGAATTGTACCGGGGCCTTGCAGTGTTGGTTGGGGTGTCCGCAGCAGCTTGAGCGTGTACTTGATGACGGCGGGTCGAGGCGGTGGCCTGAAAGGAATATCGTGGAACCGACTGCGGATGATGTGTCCACATACATGCTATCTACGTTTGCAGCGTTCATGCAGCGCAGTGTGACAATGTTTGGTTGTGCGCAGCAGCTTGCACTTGCCACATAGCCTCATGATACCTAACCCCTTACAAACGTTTGGCGCCCACCTGGTCAAACACCGCCAGCCCCAGCGCCAGCCACAGGGCACGTGCCTCCGGCCCGCCCGCCACCACGCGTATGTCGTACAGCGTGCCCAGCAGCGTGCCCAGGAAGCTGGCCTCCTCACCTTGGGATAGAAACGAGGGGGATGAAACGTTTTTTGCAGTCCAACCAAGGCCGTCATAACGCCACACCGCAGTACCAAGTACGAGAACGACAACATACGACAAAAGCGTTCGACGTCGGTAGCCCCACACTGCAGTTCAAGTGCATGAACGGCTAAGTACAGATGACCGACATGCGGTAGGCCCAGGCACAGGCCCTCGCCAAGGCAGAGCGGTTCAGGAAGGGCCACTCGCATCCGCACGTAAGGCTGCCGCAGGGCCTGCAATGCAAAGCGTCGTCCATTGCCGCCCTACCGTGGCACCCACCTGGCATCACCGACTACACCCTGACCCCGACACCGCCTCAGCCGCGGCCATGCGCCAGAACATGACTACACGGCCACCCGCAGGCCTTCAACCAACCCCAACTGCCAGCCTGTGACGCCTACGGCTCCCACCTGGCATCACCGTCGACACCCTGACCGAGGGCCGAGGCGTCAGGGGAGCCCCTCCTCCCGTGCTGTCGCTCCGATCCGTCCGCGCCAGCCCAAACCAGGCCGCCAGCCTCCTGCCTATGCTCCGCCGCCCCTCGGCCACCCCACTGGACGCCGCTGTGCCGCCGAGGTGTGTATAGCGGTGCGGATGATAGTGCGGTGCCCCAGGCGAACCGTTGGACCGTGTGCTGTTGCCTTTGCTGTGGCCATCCTCTGTTTGGGCGTCTAGGAGCCGGGTGCGTTCCCCTGCTCGGGTGCCAAGACCAGGAAGACCTTAGATACGTTTAACACGATGAAACAGGCACGGGAATAAACGTCCTGTTCGGCCTTCAGCGAACGTCCTGGCAAGAATGCAAGGCGCAATACACAATATAACCTCTTTAAGCAAACGCTTGTCCGTACCCATTACGAAAGACGACGGGCCCCCGGCCCATCATCCTGTAGTGACCAAGAGACGCAACACCACAAGGTTTGCCCCATGTTAGAGGCAGGCAGCTACCACCCCTCTCACCACAGTCTCGCTCCCTCTCCGCGCCTCCTCCCCCGCCCCCCGCCGCTCCCGCCGCCTCCCCGCCCCCATGCGCCACGTGCCGGTATGATGCCGGGAGCAGCGAGCCGCTGTCGCCGCCGCCGCCACCACCGCCGTACAGCGGTACAACAGCCGCCGGCTGCGACAGCGGCAGCATGAGACTGGGAGATGACGCCCGGGACGAGGAGGCCCCGATCGACGGCTCCTCGGGAATGGACTCTAGATGTGACACGGACACGGCGCTGTGGGGCGAGCGGTACGGCCCTGGCCCTGGCCCTGGTCCCGCTGCCGAACCGCCGAATGCGGACCAAAGCCCGTGTCGGTGCTGCTGCTGTTGCTGCTGGTGACTATGAATATGATTAACAGCGTGACGAGATGACCCGTGGGTCGCGTGCTGCGCCGCCATGTCCTCCTGTCGCCGTGCGCGCAGGATCTGGCGGCGGCGCTCCTGCGAGAGCATAAGCGATACGGGAGCAAGGCAGATATAATCAGAACTAAATAGCATCATCAAGATGAGCGCGCCAGAAGACAGGAGTCATTGCAATGCGCTCATCCCCATAAGCGCCACGTTCCTTTCCTTGCCCGCAACCATGTGCGGCCCTAGGCATACTGGGTTGACTAAGATTGCCTGCCTACGCCAGATACCCCTTGCAACCATGTCCTAGTGTTGCCCGTACGGCACCAGGCCGCCCACCCCCCCAACCATCCCCTACCGTCAGTTACCTCTTGAAATTAGTGCCATACTGCTGCATACTACCGGTACTAGGGCGTCCCTTCCCCTTCAATACCCACAACGACGGCTTTCCGGTCCTTCTAGTGCCGTATACTACCAATATAACCAACGTGTCCTAGTGCTGCACACTACCGGTACTACGACGTCCATCCCACCAATCCCACTCCCATACGCGTACCCTTCCCACACCCACAATGACTGCGTCTCGGTCCTTCTCCACGGCGCTCCACAGCAGCAGCAGCTCGTCCTCCGCCGCCCGAATGCTCTGCTCGTCCACCACGTTGCCGTACGCCTCGCCGTACAGGTCCTGCCGTACACATGTGCGGTGTGCAGTGCACCGATGCACACGGGTTGCGGTGCGCGGGAGGGGCCTGCCGATGTCGCTTTAAGCGCTGCCGCATTAGTAGTCGCCCTGCTCCTTGCTTTGGTGGAACATGCCCACACTGTCTTCCTTCCCCACTACATGTCTATCCCTATAAATTAATCTTTGTGTACACAAATAGCTGCGCATCTGTCTGTCGTTTCCCCAACGTCTGACATGACCGCTGCGTCCATGAATTGCTGCCTCTATCACACACGGCTAAACTCTATCGCCACTGCTGCTGCTGTTGCTGTTACTGCTGCTGCTCCTCCTCCTCCTCCTTCCAGCTCCGGCGGCTGGCCGCTTCACAGTCCCATGAAGCGGCCGTGCCTGAAGTACCACGTGTCGAAGTCGGGGTCGGGGTCGCGCAGGTCGGCCCCCCGCATCACCTTGGCCATCACCTGGGCAGTCTCTGTGGGGATAAGGGTGAGCATGCCATGAAAGGAAAGGATCAATACATAGCGCAATTACATGAATCTGTATGGGATGGGGTGGAATGGCGCAGGAGGACAAGGGTCACCGCACAGTGCAGGCAGATCCTCGACACGATCAGCACGGAGGAGGACGTCCAGGGAGGCCATGGGGGTAGCCGGCGGGAACACACATGGTGGGCCCATGTCGGGAGTACGGCGGTGCGCATGTGGCGGGGAGCAACTTAGGTACGCAGTATCAGGCAGGTGGCGACAACGCGCGTGGCAGGTAACAGCCATGCGGACCACCTGCCGGGCTAAGGTCGGTGTCTGGGCCCACGACCGTGTCTAGGCGCGACCAGCCGCCGGGGCCCGTGCCAAAGAGTGCTGATTGCTACACCCCCCAAGGCTCCCCACCTGCCGAGGTGAGGCCCGTGCCCGTGTGTGCTGTCCGTGCATCATCACAGCCCCCCATACCCCGCAGGCTGGCCGTTTCCGGTACAGTTACTTTGCCGTTCCACGCTTAACACCCCTCCTAACCCGCGTTACTAGTACTTTGCTTCCCCCCCCTACCCCAGGCTACCGTACCCACCTGCCGGGGTGAGGCCTGTGTCCGGGTCCACCGCCGTGTCCAGGTACACCCAGCCGCCGTGGCCAGTGCCAAAAGAGTGCTGTTTCCTGCCCCCCAAAGGCCCCCCACCTGCCGAGGTGAGGCCCGTGCTATATCTTACACGCCGTCCGACATTCAGTCTACTCTATTTTCTGCAGCGCAGCCAACCTAGCAACAACCACAGCCGGATACCCCAGGGCGGCCCACCTGCCGGGGTGAGGCCGGTGTCCGGGTCCGTGGCTGTGTCCAGGTACACCCAGCCGCCGGGGGCAGCAGCCTCCGTCCAGCCGTCCACCAGCCAGCCGTGGCGGCCCTGGCCCTGGCCCTTGGCCCCCTGCTGCTGCTCCTGCTCGTCATGGTCGTAGTCGTTGGAGTGCGGCGCAGAGGGTGCGGATGCGGCCAGGGGCGCGGGCGGCACGGCCAGCCACGTGTAGTCGTACACGCCGTCCCAGGGCTACGGAAGGGAGGGAGATAAGAGCATACTCGGCGTGAGTTCTTGTACGTACACAGCTCAGTACCACTGGTGTCTCTGTAAAATGTGAATAGCCGTCTACGCCACCCATGGCTGCTGGAGCCAGCGAGGCAAGAAAAGTAAAGCACGTGGCATACCGTACGTGCCAAGTGCGTACCCCACACATAGTACCCGACATTGGTGCTACTCGCTGTCCGGTATATATGGGTTGTGGCCCATGTCCAGATGGCCCAGGGCCCAGCGGGGGAGGATGTGGCTGCCCAGCGCTTGCACAGGCCCCCAGGCCCCGGCGGGGGAGTCCTTGCCCCACTGGCCCCTCCATCAGCCCCCAGCTGCAGGATTCCAGTCCCCTCTTGCCGCCCTTCAGCATGCAGACCCACCTGCACGACGGAGTCGTTGCCTTCGTACTTGTCAATGAAGTTGACGAGCGGCTCAAGGGACGGGTAGCTGCGCGGAAACTCGTAGAAGCACCAGCGCCCAGCCTCCTTCACATAGCGCTCGACCACGACGTAAACCATCCGGCTGGAGTCCTTGGCCGACTTCTTCTTGAAAATGTCCGGGTAACTTAGCGCCGACAGGACGTACCAGCAGTCCTCGTCTTGTGGGTCCTGCGCAAACGCCATGTCCACCATGGAGGGCTGGTGCGCCTCGCGCACCCGCATCTCGGCCTCCCACTTGCGAAGCAGCTGCTGCTTCGTCCCGATAGCCTTAAGGCTCTCCGGGTGCGTTGTGTCTGCGAGCAGCTGCGCGTTTCCGAGCTGCATTGCTGTGAAGCGGGCGCGGGCGAGCTCCGGGGGGTTCCGGGCCCACGCGCCCTCGACGATTGGCTGGCAGCACTCCGAGAAGCCCAGTCCAGAGCCGCAAGGGCAGCGTCTGGGTGATTCGTCATCTTTTGTTGTCTTACGACGTTGCTGACTGGCCGCAGCACGGCCCGAGGCTGCTGCCGCGACGCCGCCGGCGCTGGGGCGTTCCGGACGCTGACCGAAGGACCACCGATAGGTGAAGGCGCTGCTGCAACGTCTTGCATTTACTACTTGAAATTGTTTACCATTTGCGCTGTAGTTGCGTGTGGCCGGGCCACTTGACTGAAGTCGAACCGCCGCTAGCATTCTTTGGTTTCAGAAAGCTGGCGTGCGCAACTTTGCTTATGTAAGACGTATTAGGTACTTAACAAGTAAGCTATTAGAAGTTGCTCCCTACGCACGGGCCTCAAGTCGCGGGAAACCCAACCAGCTATGACTTCGCCCCATGCACATGCATGCATCCCCAGTTCCCCACCCACCCGCATGCCCTCCAGCCCCCCCCCAAAGCCCCCTAGCTCCATCTCCTGACATACTCCCAGCCACCTCCACTCACTCACCTTGCCCTCCGCTGATTGATACGCCTCTCCTCCTCCTCCGCCGCCAGCCCACCGCGTCCAGCCCCTCCTGCCGCTCCCTCCCCTCCCCTTCCCTCTCCGCGTGAGCTGCGTCAGCACATCCAGCGCCTCGTCCAGCCTGTGCCGTACCACTAGCCACCGGGGGCTCTCCGGCAGTACCCACGGCGCAGCCGCCAGTACGGCACCCGGTACGGCAGGCAGGCCCACCATGATGCGCCACGTGCCGGGGTGGCCGGACAGCAGCCAGTCCACCAGGGGAGCGAGCAGCATGCCCAGGCACAGCATCACCTGAGGAACACAAAGGAAGTACTAGTTGAAACAGAGTTGTATTGGCATAAAATAATGTTGGTTGCACTTAAGGGGTTACTCACGGCTTGCTTCAGTGGCGTCACAGAGGTGGGTACCAGGCTGCAGGCTCTTGTGCGCGCACGCTCAGTTTGTCCCGTTGAAGTTGGGGGGCCACACAATTTCGGCTAAAGCCTCGGTTGCCGTTCGTTTCTTAGGTATTCGAGGAGGCGTGAGGGATACCAGCCCGACCCAATCACCCTTGCTTCGGGTCAGCTGCAAAAGTACGGCCGAGCTGGCAAGGGCCGTGCCATGCATGCTGTGATGGCATCTGCAACCGCCCTCAAGTACCTGTACCCAGCTCCTACCGCTGCACCAGCGCCCCCTGCTGGCCGCATGTGTGCCATGCATGACACAAACGCACGACCCCAACCGACCCCAACCACCTCAACCCACCTCGTACAGCTGCACCAGCGCCCCCCTGCTGGCCGCGGGGGCCACCTCGGCGATGTAGGCTGGGCACACCGTGGCCGAGGCGCCGATGCCCAGACCTGTGATAAAGCGGCCCAGCACCAGCACCCTGCAGAGTAAGTGGGGAAAAGGGGCAAGGAAGGTGGGTTAAGGTTAAGACACTGGGGCACACCGTGGCCGAGGCGCCGAGGCCCAGGCCCGTCACGAAGCGGCCCAGAACCAGCACCCTGGAACTTGGAGACGGGCAGGGCATGGGGCAAATCACTGGTAAAGAGCAAGGGTACGTTGACAGGTACATTGACTAGGCAGCTGGGGCAGAGGCTCTGATGCCAGGCCCGTCACGAAGCGGCCCAGCACCAGCACCCTGGAACGTGGAGACGGGGGAAGGGCAAAGAGCATGCGACAGGCAAGGCGATAAGGGTACGTCGGCCAGTGTTTGACGCCATGACGGGTCCCGGTGTGTCACGCACTCACCCACTGCGCAGATTATTCACTGCCACAAGCCACTGCCACCTGCGCCACATACCCGCTTGTATACCAGCAGTTCAGCAACCCACCACGTTGCCGGTGCAGCCGCCATCATAATTAGGGGGGGCGGTATCTGATGGTCACGGACAAGCCCCTACGGTCGCGCAGCTGCGCGGGTGCAGCTGCGCCATCATGACCGGCCCCAGCACGCCAAGTGTCTGTCCGCTCATCTGCCCATAACTCATTACCAAAAGCCTTCAGGCCGTATTCTATATAGCATCCTAGTAGCCCACCACGTTGCCGGCGCGGCACCATCCTGACGAACCCCGGTGTGCCAAGTACCCATCAAGCCAGCACTGCCAAAAGCCACTGCCACCTGCGCCAGACCATTATATAAGTTCCGTAACCTCTGCGACTCACCACGTTGCCGGTGCAGCTGCCATCATGACCGGCCCCAGCACGAACGCCGCGCTGCTGAGCCCGATGGCCCGCCGCCTGCCGTACCGCGCCATGGCGGCGCCGCCCAGGAAGGTGCCGGCAGCTGCGCCCAGCTTGGCGGCGCCCACGATGGCCTCGGTGGCGGCGCTGCTGCCCACGTGCAGCTCACGCTCGATCTGCATCAGCGCGCCGCCTATGAGCCCCAGGTCGTAGCTGTGGGCCAAAAAGGGCGGGGGTGGGGATAGGAAGGGTGTTATAGGGGCAGCTCACGCTCTATCTGCATCAGCGCGCCGCCTGTGAGCCCAAGGTCGTAGCTGGTAGGGGAGCAGCGGAGATCAGGGAGTCATAGGCCTACACTTGGTGGGATACGGTAGTCGGTGCTCTATCTGCATCAGCGCACCGCCAATCAGTCCCAGGCCGTTGCTATTGGCCAAGGGCGCGGGGGTGGGGGGAAAGAACGATGATGTACAGGAAGGAAGGTCACGCTCAAACTGCGTCAGCGCGTCACCGATCAGGCCCAGGTAACGGTAGTAGTTGGTAGGGGAGCAGCGGGGGGGATAAAGGGACGGTGTAGGGTTGCGCTGTGTGGGGTTTGGTAAGCCCACGACCCGTTACGCTTAGGTTGGTGCTACTGAAGGGGACCGTGGGATCTGAGAAGAGGCAAGGAAGTGTTGCCGACCAGGCCAAGGTGTTAGCTGTGGGCTAAGCGAGGGGCCAGGGCAGGGTTTGGTTGTGGGCGTTAGTGCAGGCTGCGGGGTGGGCGTGGGAGGTACATGTGCGTGGTCTGCACCAGCACGCTCCCATTCAGAGGCAAAAGCGGCGAGGGATGGCAACACTGGCGGGCAGGAAGGTGTATAGAGATGCTGTTGCGGGAATTGGGATGCACAACCCGTACCCGGCAGGAAGGTGCACATGTAGGGCTCCGGGGCCGAAGGGCGCGCAAAGCTTACACGTGGCTGGGTCAATGCGTGACACACAGCACGGTGTGATGCCGTAACGACGCATCCCTAAGAAGCCGTATCAGGTCAGTTGGGACGAGAGGCCCGGCACCCTGCATTGCGGTATGCTGCACGCCATGTGGACAGACACTGGGCCGTGTTTCTTGAGCGCTGGAGGGCCGGCAGGTGTGGGTCAAGGGTTGTATCCATGTTTCATGTGAGGCATGGTAAGGCTGGGGCTTGTGATGTGCTGTTTGGAACACATCATGTCATGCGCTGCGCATGCGTCATAACTAGCTGCCGGCAGCAGGACTGGGTGAACGGGTCTTGCTCAGCCAGGGCGCACACACTCGAGCTACAGTGTGTTCTGCCCCTGACGTACTGCCGTATTCCCTTTGGATCATAAACCTACACGATCGAAACGGCTTACCCAAATAAGAAGCCGCCCAGGGCCGCAAAAGCACAAGTCCGCAGCAGCATGACGGGCAGGCACGCAGCTGCAGGGCTGTTGTGCACCGTGGTGGAACCAGAGCAACACCCCCAACAGAGGCATGCTATTCTGAAGCGGTGTGAGTAGCTGCTTGCATTGTGCAGTATGAATCAAAGCTCAGGCGGTCGCTTGCCGCTGACAAACGCCTTGTGCAACTGCTCGTCCCATGTGCGTGCTGTCTTGGCATATATGGGACGCCGTGATATAATAAGTTTTTAGATAAAAGCATGCTTCGGAGTATCCAGGTTCATGTCACGCAACCCAACTGCATGAGGAATGAAGCCCTCCTGTTTGAAAAGCAAGAGCCAGCTCGGTCAACCTGAAGTATTCCGACCAATACAACTGACGCACAGTATTTACATGATATGACCACGCACCACGAGTGAATGCTTCTTTTGACAATGACGACCGCGACTGAAATAGCCCATACTGCAACACTGAAGCATATTACACAGTAACATGTAGTCGTTTATTACACATTGACAGGAATGGCGACAGTAAACGCTCTCGCGGAGCAGCAGCTGGTCGCCAGTATACAAGAATGCCTCTCGCTGTTCCAATACGACACGGCCAAGTTCCTCGGAGAGCGGCTTGTAGCATTGAGCAATAACGAGGTCAGGAGTGCGAGGGAGCACGGCATCCCGGGACCGAAGCGCGGCGTCCTCATGTGAAGGACTTACCTCACCAGTCGTGCTACCCACCTCCCCTCACACCTCCCCTCCCCTCCCACAGTTCAACCAGCAGCTGCTCGCGACATGTTACATTCACGCCAACCAATCTTACAGGGCGTACCATATGTTGAAAGGTGTGTTGCCGTCGGCGGGGCCCTGTTAAGGTTGCAGCTTGGGGCGGCACACCGGTGTGGCGGCAGCACGCACGTTCGTGTGGCAAGCTCCCACTGTCAGCCGGGTGATGCGGTGATAAGCGAAGCAGGCCGCGGCTGGTGGGGAGTCAACACGCCATAATGGTAGTACCGCTGACCCTTACGCTGCCTCACGCGCCACCCCCAGGCCACACTTCGCATCGCAGCCGGTACCTGCTGGCCATTGCATGCGTCAACATGTCGCGGTACTCGGAAGCCAAGGAGGCTCTCCTGAAAATGGGCGACGCCGAGGTGGGTGCTAACACACCAGCCAACCATCAGCCGGCCACCGTCTCCCACCACACGTCTGCCTGTGCAGCTGTGCGAAATAGCTGCACATGTGCAAGCTAAGCAGCATGCAGGTAACCTGCACACACCCGGCACACCCGTCCACAGATCCCCTTCGGTGCTGCTGGGCTGGACCTGCTGGGCAAGGTGTGCCGGCTGACCAGCAGCCACACCGACGCGCGGGATTACTACTACCGGGCGCTGCGCCTGAACCCGCTGCTGTGGTCCGCATATGAGGAGCTGTGCGCAGTGGGTAAGCAGCTAATATACGTCCGCACCCAAGTACCCACCCACGCCGCGTTGCAAGGAATACCGGTACTGCCTCTTCGCGCATCCCTGTCACCGCGTTTTTACTGCCGCCAGAAGCCGTGCGCATGCGGGCTTGGCGCACGGTTTGTCAGCCACCAGCTAGCACACCGTCTGACATTTAGGCCGTCCTCCGCACGAGACTGCCATAACGCCAGGCTAATGCAGTTTTGACTTCACCCCGGTTATGGTCCCTTTATCCTGTTGCCACCGCGCAGGTGGGGACGAGGAGGCAGCTGACCTGTGCAGCAGCGCCCTGTCGCCCTTGCGGTGCAACGCAGAGGGCGAGGGCGGCGGCCCCAGCCCCTCCACCTCCAGCCAGGTCAGCTCCGCCCTAGCGCACACGCCGCAGCACTCCCAGGGGCACTCCCAGGGGCACGGGCACCACCGCGGCCCGCAGCAGCAAGGGGGCCACGGGCACCACAGGGGCCACGGGCACAGCAAGGACCACGGGCGGACGCCGGCGCAGCAGCACCGACCAGGGGGGCCGCCTGGGACGAGCGGCGGCATGGGGTACGGGTTCCGGTTCGGAGGCGGGGGGAATGGAGGGGGCGGGGGCGGCACTCGGCCGGAGCCGGGGTCGATCTTCGGGACGGGGCCAGCAGGTACCAGTGCTGTGGGGCCGGTGGCGGGCACGGGAGCGGGCGGGTACGGTGGGCCGCCGGCATCCGCCGCGGGAGTCCTGTTTCAGACGCCAGTGCAGGGCTCTGGGGGACTGTTCGCCTCGCCGATTCCGATGTTTGCTGGGTTTGGGACGGGGATGCAGACCGGCGGCACGGCCCCTGCAGCAACCGGGGGCTTGGGGTCGGTGTTCGGGTGGGGGCAAGCGGCGGTGGCGGACGCGAGTGGCGGGGAGGTGGGCGGGGGCGGGGAGCCGCCGAGCACAGGGCCGCAGTTCTTCCGCTTTGGAGCGCTCGGCGGGGCGGGGACAGCAGCGGGGGCCGGCGGGGGCGGAGGCGGGGGTGCAATGGCGTTTGCGACGCCGCCCGTTGCGGGCCCTGCGGCGCACGTGCCGGCACCGCCGCAAAAGCAGCTGCCCATGGCTGGGCCGTCCGAAGGTGAGCCGTGGGGGGTACGCATGGACCGCACGACAGCAGTGTAAGGCGCCAGGGAGTAACGGGGACGCTGCTACCGTGAGTCGTGAGGAGTTGACCCCAAGGGGCCACGTCAAGGATGGGGTCTCTGGACCAGCACACCCAACGCTACCCAGCTGCGGTGCTGCACAACCTGATTGCCAATGCTCACGTCTGCTGTTCCTGCCACCTTGTCACGCCTTGCTGCAGTGCCCTTCCCGGGCTTCGCGGCGGGGCCTGCCGGGACGGGGCCCAACGGCGCAGTTGGGCCGACTGCCAGCGGGGCCGCGGGCGCCGGGGCGGGGGCCGGGGGCTACCCCCACCGCATCAGCCGTATGGTGGACGAGGGCAAGGTCAGGCAAACACCGCCGCTTGGTGTGTGTATGGGGGAAGTGGGGAGCTAGCTGTGGGCGGCCTGGTGTTGTGGGCAGACAGCATGGGCAAGGAGGTTGGATCGGAGGCTGGGCAATAGGGTTCGGACGCAAGGTGGGACACCTGCGGGTGCCAATTGGCTGACGGAAAGCGCTTTGAAAGAGGGCCACTCCATTCCCTTGTCATCATCTCCAGGCCTGCAATGTGTTTAGCGAGCCAGGTTGTCTAACCCATGCAGCAAGCTGCTTACAACGGGGTCACCACTCTCACACCCCAAGTTTCACGCGTACCCCGAGCCCTCCTTGGGCCCCACGTTGGCGGTACTTTTCAACTCACACCCACGTCCACAAGCTGTCTAACAAGCTGGGTTGCCCCTCTCATACCGGCACTTCCCTTTCATACTCAGGTCCGTAAGGTGTCCAACAAGCTATTCTCGGATCCGCGGTCCAGCGTGCGGCGGAGTCAACGGTTGGCGGCGCTAAACACGGCGGCGGCGGCCGCGATGTCAGGGGGCCACGGCGGCGGCGGTGGCGGCGGGCCTTCTGGGGGAGGCGGCGGCGGCGGGCTCTTCACGCCGTACGGGCCTGCCACCAGCGTGCAGGGGCAGGCCAAGTCGGGGCAGGCGAGCTACGTGGAGGTGGGTACGCGTGAACTGCGAGGAAATCGTACAAGGCGTTAGGGAGTGACGGAAAGTCGGAAACGCTGTTGCATGCACGCAAAGAGGAGGTTAGTGGAGGAAAACAACGGATGTATACGTGTCGACATAAACGCTGTGCAGCGAGCTGAAAACCAACCCGCTGAAGCTGTGGCTGCAAGCTGCAGCTGGAATGTCAGCTGGTTGCAACCTGGTGCCAACGGAGGCGAGCTACGTGCAGGTGGGTAGGTAGTCTCGCGGAGCAGGGCACAGCCTCGACGTCTGCTGGTGGTGGGTCAGGCCAGCTGGAGCAAGGCGAGTGCTGAAGTATCATCATTTATTATCAAGATGGTAACATCATTGGTTTAGGTCATTGGTATACCTGCAAACTCAGGGGAGCTCCCCTCTGCACACCTGACGGGACATGTGCCTGTGTCATGGCTCAATCACCTCGTCGACCCTCAAACGTAGGGCACGCGCTACATGGCTGCATGCCTCTGCTCTGCCTTACTTCTTGCATCGCAACAGCAGGGTTGCCTCGGCCCTGTCCACGTCGTGTAAGAACTTGTACACGGAAACGAAACAACCGTTGCACAGTGCAGTCAGGTTGCGTGGGCCATAGTCCTGCAGGAAGCGACGTTTTGGTGTACGCGTTATCCCACAGCTGTCGCACTTGAAGTTGCGATCTTTTGTGTAGTTGCGACCACGGCCACGACCACCACCTCGACCACCTCGGCCACCACCACGACCACCACCACGGCCACCACCGTCAACTTGCACTTGCACTTCGTTTCTCGTTGCTTCCAGTTCCTCTTCTTGAAGGGCGCACACAGCCAATAGAGCTTCCATAGCTGCAGCGCCCTTGTGGCTCTGGCATGCCCAACAGCTTCAGATGTCGCCTCAGGCAACACTGCGGCTCCCGCTCTCGCGCCTCCCGATCCCTCTGCTCGCGCGGCTCCCGACGCCGCGGCTTCTGCGGCTTCCGCTTCCTCTGCTCGCGCTGCCGCGTTGGAGGATCAACCGTCGACGCTGTGCAAGCTCGCCGTGCCAACACTTGTGCCAGCTGACAATGTTTCGGCAAGACCACGCCAGTCAGTATTGATGCGTTTGGGTGTCCAGGTGGCCACGTTGCTGTGGTGTAGACAGTAGAGAGTGAGGATGCTAGGAAGTTTCGATACCAGGAGGGTCGCTTGACGTCGCCTCCCGGCCAAATACGTTTTTTTATATTTTTCTTCTGTCATTGTGGCCTTCGGGTACGTATTCCGACACAAGTCGGTTGGTCCTTAACCTCGCTGTCGTTCTTGGCAAGGACGCTGCACGACGATCAATGACGCAATGCACACATATCGTAACACAGTATGCTATTACTTGGACAGTGGCTGGACAGCCCGGACACATATACATCCCTCGGGTCACCCTGTTGTAGCGCAGCATCATGCGAGCCGCGCAGCGCCATCTACCAGCACCATCATACGTGTTGCCTGCCTCATCAGCACTCTCCCTCTTGCTATACACCAAACCCCTACGTGCCGCGGGGCGACTGCCACGTGCCAGGACACGCCGGATCCATCACTACCACCTGACGCTCACTTCTTCACCCCCTCACCTTGTCCCTCTCCACTTCCCCGGACATGCCGCATGGTGAAAGCCAGGGTGCACACACTTATTCCTATTAATCGTGTCCTAGCCGCCAACACGCAGCGCCATGCCAACCGCGCGGCTGCATGTCCATGGAGTCGTCAAAACACCTGTTGGCCCCCTGTTCTAATTCGCCCTTGGCGATCAACCCCCGACCTCCCCGAACCCCTACGTGCCGCAGGGCGACAACCAGAACACGCCAGACCCGCGGGATCCGTCACCACCAACACCAACACCATTTTCGTATGACACCTAAACTTCCCTGCTCCCCATCTCCCCCAAATCTGCCGCAGGGCGACAGCCAGAACACGCCCGACCCGCGGGATCCCCCGCCCGCCCCCGTGCAGCAGCAGCTGCACCCAGATGCCAAGCTGGGCCGGCAGCCGGGCCACGGCCAGGGGCAGGGCCAGGGGCACGCCGGGCCGCCGGGCGCTGCCGCCGCCGCAGCAGCCGCAGCGGGCGGCGGCATGCCACAGCAGCTGTTCACGGCTTTCGGGGCGCGGCCGGGCGCTGCGCAAGCAGGTAAGAGGCTTGGTGTTCTCACCTGCCTTTGCCTTCCCATGCATCCACTTCATGCAGTACTAGCTGTGTTCCGCTTTTCGAAGTTCATCTTCACGGATCGTTGCCATGTATGGTAGCGCATTTTATGTCAACTTGCTGTCCTGAACTGGCCTCACTCCCCCCAGGCCAATGGTGCCTTTCCTGACCGTTGCCGGTTGTTTTGTTTCAGGAAGACAGTTTTACTTGCAATACTACCTCACACCCAAATCCACGCCCCTTTTCCAACTGCAGCCGCGGGCCCCGGCGGCGCCCCCGGGCGCGGCGCCTCCGGCAGCGCCGAAGGCCGCGCCGCCGTCCTGCAGCTGCTGGCCCCCCTGCTGGAGGCGGTACGGCACCTGGCGGCGTACCGCTGTACGGAGGCCATCGCGGCGCTCAAGAAGCTGCCCATGGCGCAGTACCGTACGGCGTGGGTGTACTGCGCGCTGGGCCGGGCGTACTTCGAGTCCATCAACTACCAGCAGGCGGCGCAGGTGCGTGGTGGCTGCGGTGACCGCAGGAATGCGATAGCCGACCGCTATCAGCACGAAAGGCAATGTACGTAGCGCGCCAGCTTGGCCGCTGCCGCTGCCCTCGCACCTGCAACGCGATGCGACCACCTGACACCTGGACCAACGGGCTACCGCCACACCCTGACAGTTTGCATCCGCGTAGCGACTGTAGGCTGCTGTAGCCCACCCGCTGGGCCGCTGCTGGTTGGGTGAGGAACGCAACGGTGTACACGTTGAGGTGTACGCGTTCCGTACCTGACACCTTTGCACAACCCCCCTACACATTAGGGCACTTCCAGGTCGCCCGGCAGCGGGATCGCTGCCGTAGGCGCCCACAGAAATGGCCATACCTGAGTTGCTCATCTCTTGGTTTCCTCGCCCTCTTCCTTGCCGCCCAGCACTTCGAGACCGCTCGCCAGCTGGACCGGTGCCGTGTGGAGGACATGGAGGTGTACAGCACGGTGCTGTGGCACACCAAGCGCGACTACGAGTTAAGCCACCTGGCGCAGGAGATGGCGGCCACAGACCGGCTGGCGCCGCAGGTGGGTTAATCGCAGCCGCAGAGCGGCGAAATTTAGGGGTAGGGGCAAGCACAGTGGCAATGGGTAGCTGCGCTACGAGCGCGGCTGCGGCTAAGCCACCTGGCACAGGAGATGGTGGCCACGGACCGACTGGCGCCGCAAGTGGGTTAACCGCAGAGCGGCGAATGGTAGGGGCAGAGGCAGGCACAATGGTGTTGGGCAGGACTACGAGCTAAACCACCTGACGTAGGCGATGGTCGCCACGTGCCGACTGGCACCGCAGGTAGGGATGTGCTTTGGGGCAAGGGCTGTGGGGCACCTGGATCTGCCTTACGCCTCATTACGGCAGCCCGGGGCATCCAAGCATGGCACGAACCATGGCGTCTCTGCGTACACCGCATGTGCGCACGACAAAACTGTACGCTAATCCACTGTGCCCACACAGCGCACCGCGCGACCCGTCCCTCATGTCACCGCCCGTGCCTTATGCTTTTCTCGCTTCTCCTGCAAGGCATGGTGCCTGGTGGGCAACCTGCTATACCGCGTTACTTTCCCCGGCCCCCTTCCTTCCTTGCTTTGTTCTTCCCCCAGACGTGGTGCGTGGTGGGCAACCTGTTCAGCGGGCAGAAGGACCACGAGGCGGCCATCGACTTCTTCCTGCGGGCCGTGCAGGTGCGCGCTTCAGGGGTGGCCACGGCACACCTCCCAGCTGCAAGCACGCACCCCGTACATGCCAACAACCGGTTTTCTTGCGCACGGGGTTCAAATCGCCTTCGCATGCCATGCGCTTGGCAAGTATCGTACAAGGGCTCGCCAGTTGCGTTCCAAGGACTGGCGCATGCGGCCAAAACCGTATGCCTGTCTGCTTCCTCCCTTTACCGCTGTCGCTGTTGCACGACCTCTTCCGCTGCCTTAACGTTCGCTGGTATATTTTCCGTGCCGCTTCCACAAGACGCGCCATGCATCCCAGGTGGACCCCACCTTTACCTGTTTACCGGTACCCTGCAATTTGCACATTACTGACCCCGCCTTAACAATTGTTTGTTCCCAGGTGGACCCCACTTTCACTTCACCTACGCCTACACACCGACTGCCCCGGGACCCATTCCCAATGACACATACTCACCATGCGTACGCTGACGCACTGCTACTTACCTTACCTTACCCGTTCTGTATTCCCGGGTGGACCCCACCTTCACCTGCGCGTACGCTCTGACCGCGCCTTACCCGTTCTGTATCCCCGGGTGGACCCCACCTTCACCTGCGCGTACGCTCTGACCGCGCCTTACCCGTTCTGTATCCCCGGGTGGACCCCACCTTCACCTGCGCGTACGCTCTGACCGCGCCTTACCCGTTCTGTATCCCCGGGTGGACCCCACCTTCACCTGCGCGTACGCTCTGACCGCCCCTCACCCAACCCAACTGGCACACTGACCATGCGTACGCTCATGCAGAGGCTTAACCCTCCCGGCCTTCGTCACGTAACCCTCCCGGCCTTCGGCACGTGCCCCCACCTTCACCCACGCCTACACTCTTGCGGCCCTTTCACCCAGCTCTATCAGCAAAAATGTAAACTGCACAACAATACATCATAATGCCGTTACCTGTCCCTCTCCCCGACAGGTTGACCCCACCTTCACCTACGCCTACACGCTGGCCGCCCACGAGTACTTCGCCAACGCAGACTACGACAAGGCCACAACAGCCTACCGCGCGGCGCTCAAGTTGGACCCGCGGCACTACAACGCGCTGTGAGTGGTGTGGTGCTCAAATGGAGCCGTGCATGTGCGTGCTGTACGAGAGAGCATGCAGCTAGGGTGACATGATGTCAACTAGTCCGTCGCTTACACCCTCTGTACCTCCCTTGCAGCTACGGGCTGGGTCAGATGTACTACCGGCAGGAATACGTGGCCTCATTACCTCAGCTGTTGACCAGTACGGCGTGCAGGCGACCATGTGTTTAGCCGGGTTAATATGTGTTACCCCGGTGGCCCCTTTCTGCCGCTGCAGCTACGGACTGGGCCAAGTGTACTGGCAGGAGACATTCCGCCGACCATTACCTCATTACACATGCGTCTCACGTGCCCTTGCCCCTTCCCGCCCCTGCAGCTACGGGCTGGGCCAGGTGTGCTACCGGCAGGAGAAGTACCAGGACGCGCTGAACAACTTCCGCGCCGCCTCCGCCATCGCGCCGCGCTCCTCCGTGCTGTGCTGCTACGTGGGCATGAGCGCCGCCAAGCTGCACCAGCACCACCTGGCGCTGGACAAGCTGCAGGTGCGGCCAAATTACCAGTTATTTGCAAATACTAATAGTTCATATAGGATATTATATTTTTGTTGTGTGGGCATGAGTGCCGCCAAGCTGCACCAGCACCATCTGGCGCTGGACAAGCTGCAGGTGCGGGCGAACAGCTGGTGTTTTATAAGTATTACGGTGTGCTTGTATAGGAAGTAGTGTTGATGTTACGTGGGTATGAGCGCACGCTGTGGCAGCACCACCTGGCCTTGCGGGTGCGCCTGAAAGGTTTGGCAACATGCATGTAGGCAATGGTATCGTATGAGTTGCGGGACCCGCACAATACACAAGGCGAACGCGGCACAGCCATGCCTTCCTCGTGCCCTGTCTCCCCACCCTGCTGCCTCTCCCCCCCCCTCTGCCGCTGTGCAAGAGTCCATGGAGCACGACGGGAGCAGCCAAGGTGCATCATCAGTCAGCTTGTAATACGTCTCCGTAAACGCCTCCTTTTCCCCTGCTTGCAGGAGTCCGTGGAGCTGGACCCGCACAACCCCCTGGCGCGCTACGAGCGGGCGGCGGTGCTGGCGTCCATGGACCGCCTCATGGAGGTGCGCACACAGATATGCCAGATATGCATGGGAGATTGTAGCCGAACGGGGCGGCCGCAGGGGTGGGGCAGGCGGGACATGGGGAGCAGGGGTGGGGCAGTGGCGTTGCTGACCTCCCTGGGCCGACTCATGCAGGTAGACAGTACAGTGCAGCCAGGGAACAAGGGGCATTGAGGCTCGGGCGGCAGCTGTGCGCCTGTGGGCTGTAAAGCACTGTCCCAGTGACGTGCGGGTAGACGTGTAAGACGCAGCAAAAGGAGCCAGGAGTATTGGGATTAGGGCCGTGCCATTCATTGGGGTCTGCATACGGAAAGAAGCGTCCCTCCTGGCCACCGTGTTCCTCCAGGCCCTGGCCGAGCTGGAGGCGCTCCAGCGTGTGGCCCCTGGGGAGGCCAGCGTGGCCTTTCAGAAGGGCAAGCTGTACAAGCGGCTCAACAACCTGACGGTGGGCCAGGGGGCGGTGGGAACTGGGGAGGGCCTTACTTTATCTCTAAGCTGTGATGAACGATCCATCTTTCATCCGTACCGCCGCCCTACAGGCCGCCCAGCAGTCGTACCAGGAGGCGTTGTCGTACGGCGGCGGCAGCTCCGCCGACGCCGCGCTCATCAAGGCGGCCATCGAGCGGCTGGGGCTCAGCGAGGACGAGGAGGAGGAGGAGATGTAACGGTAATGGAGGAGGAGGATGCTTGATGCCAACGGAGGAGGAGGAGCATGTTTGACGATGGCGTTGACACCGGCGCCGTGCCCGACATGCACGTGTGGGCTCTGTGGCGATGGGACTGTGCGAGGACAAGAAAGATGCGGAGCTACTGATTTAGACGCGGGGGCGGGCCCAACTCCCCACCGGACGTGTGCACGTGTAGCGCTGTGGCTTGTGGGGCTGGGCGAGGACAATGTGCTAGCATGAAGCATCGCCGCTCGCGCTTGCGGAGAGCGGGGCGTGGCTTAACGGAGCTGGGGGCCGAGCGGAGGGGTACAGAGATACAACCGACTTCTGACGATGAGGACGGAGGGGTGAACGCTCTGATGGACCAGGATGGCAGGTCCGCGGGACCGGTGGGCACTGGTTCGAAGGGCGGGGTGGTAGGGGGACAAGGACGAGCTCGGTCTCGACGGGTGCGCGCTCCCTGCTTATGCAGGGGCATGAAGCGCCCTAGGCTCGTGGCTGCTGAGGGTGCTTTGTGCCCGCACGCGAAAGTGACGGTGAATGCGTTCTGGGGCCCGGGGGCGGATGCACCCTGGGCGAGGGGTCATGGGCGTGCCGGGCAGACTACCCAGTATGTGGGACGAGTATGGGAGGCTACTGCATGGGGCTCACTGCACTCCTGGACATGGTACTGGTTTGGCTGGGTCTGTAGACGTGTGGTAATCGTGGGCGGCACCCGTGGTTCCTGGCTTGCGGTAGACTGCCGCTTGAATCGTGTGAGGGCGTGTGGTGGTGGAAGCCTGAGAGGGCCACGGGGCTTTGCGCCTGGACCCAGGGGGGTCCCTGCTTGGGCGTTGGGCGTACCGTGAGGGCGTTGAGCCGCTGGCAGGTGCCGGCTGGTGCAGCAAGGCGTGCCGCTGTGTATGCTGTAGAGGCGTTGCAGGCGTAAAGGGCCTGGAAATGCTGCACGTGTGGGTTGGAGTTGGGGCCTCGTGGATGCGGGAGAGGGTAGGTACCGTGGAGTGCAGGGAGAGGCAGTGCCCAAGGGGAAGGGGAGCACAGGGGCATTGTGTGTGGCGTGAATTTCTCAGGGGTCCTCCTCCAGAGTTTAGGATCTCCTGCTTGGTTGCTAGGAATGGGAATGACCCAATTCAGATTGTAAGGTCATGGTATCGTGCAGCCTAAGACGTCATGTGCAGCGTGCAGTGCACTAAAAGGCGCAGCAAAGGCAGCAGGGGGGCAAGAGCTGATGGCCTGCCGCCTGCAGTACGGCGAAGGGAAGGTGGATGATGGACGCAACGAACCTGCGACCTATCTGTGAATGACGCAATTGCTTGTATATCATTCTTATCGGGTGACAGCAACGTTTACCGCCGGCCCCTGAACTCATGCGCAGCTGACCTGTGGCTCCGCGACAGCCCTAAAGCTATCCATCTCACAGTTCTGTAACATGGAGGAGAGCGCGCAGAGCGTATTCCTGAAATATGCAAGCATTGGAAAGAGCGGAGTAAGTTCAGCGACGCACGAAAGCCGCACGGCAACATGCGGGAACTGGGCTAACCTTTTGCGCTTGCTGCTGTTCAGATCACACTAGCGAACGCTACATTAGATGGTGGAAAGTTCGCCAAGCTCTGTCGCGAGTCGAAGTTGATAGCAGGACCTTTGACACCCATGTGAGTGTCCAGGGGCTAACATGTCACCTAGACAAGGTGGATGTCATGCCGCTGCCTTAGGGACTACTCTAACGGCATGCAGAGGGCCTATGTGGCAGCCTGCACACTGGCGCCCTTACGCCTGCTTGGTGCCTTTAACCTGGTGTGGGTCTCTTTCTGCTGCCTTCCCCTGCCTCAGGGATGTGGAAGCCATCTTCCTTCGTGTCTCTAAGAACATGGGCCGGATAAACTACGATGGTAGGCTGTCTTGTTCTTAGATGCCGTAGCACCAAGGCCGCTAGCGTCCCAAACACAGCACTGCAGCCACTTGGTGAGCTCGTGGGCCTGCAGCCATCCTGTCCAGCAATCCAGGGCAGACTCGCGAAGGGAGCTTGCGCACGGACTTCGAGCCTTGCAAGTTTACTTTGGCCTTTCTTGGCATTGGCAGCGGTCTGCTAAGGCATGCACGGGCTTGGGCGTGCCCCTCATGTGCTGGCCTGGCTGCTGCCGGTATGTGGCGTAGCAGCAAGCGGTACCCTAACGGCTTCCCCACACGCCCCACACTGCCGGCTGAAACCCCTCCCACCCCCCCGTCCACTGTGCACTGGAACAGGCTTCTCAAGAGCACTCGAGGAGATAGCCGCCAAGAAGAGGGTGACGGTTGACGCGCTGTACGCCAAGATCGCGGAGGCGGACCCAAGCGCAGCCGTGACTAAGGCGGAGTTCGTACGGCACCACGATGACAAGAGCACGTACACGGGGGTGTACCGCCAGGGCGGGCCGCGGAACCTGGCTGGCGCCAGGTGAAGGCATACCGGTAGCTAGGCCAGAGCGGGCCAGCAGGAACCGAGCCAGTGGATGCACATTGCCGCTAGGGACTGCTTATGACATGGGATTGAACGGTGGGCAAAAGGCACTGAAAGGTGTTGTGGTTATTGTGGAGGGGGTTATACATGGGACGTATAAATACAATGCGAGGCTGTTTGCGGTGGAGCATAACAGGTTCTCGACGGGTGTTCGCATTGGCTGGCATGGACTGGGGTGAGTTGTGCGAAGACCCTGTGAAGGGATGATCAGATGTGGTGAGCTGGTACCCGGGCGCAGTGCCGGTTGCGTGTGGCTTAGTCACGGCGAGCGTGGCCCCCTTTGTGCCCACGGACCTTGCTGCATGCGGGAATAGCCGCAAACACATCGTGTGGATGTGCTGCTGGAAGGATGCGGCTGACAGCTAGGCTGACCGTGTGTCCGCCGTGGTTCCCCCGTGCGCCTTGCACTGTTTGCTGGGGGCTTCACGTGCGCGTATCACTCATGCGGCAGCTGGAACCTGAGACTGACGGAACAATAAACGCCGCACGCCGTGCGACATGGAAGCGGCAGCGCCTTTTTGACAGGGCCCCCTGCTTTTTGGCATGGCCGGGCTGCCAACATGTACTAATTATCCTGCTGATCGTGCGGGGACTTGTCTTACTAATAAGCTTTGCGTAGATACCGTACGGCGGGCTGCTGGATGAACTTCCCACAGGTACGCAGTACCGTACATCCTTCACTGGTGGTTGACCGATGACCGTCGGTGTGCCAACCAACAGGATCAGCAGCAAGCGATAACCCGGAGATACGCCCAGCCACATTACAATGGCCCAGGCGGCCGTGGCAAGTCGTTGCCCGCACCCCGCAGTAAGCCGTCCATCAGCGCACCTGCTCACTTGCCGCTGGCAAAAAACGCCCGAGCATTTGCCAACACCCAACTGGCCCTCACTTCGTTCAATTGTGTTGTCAACCCGGCTCCACCTCAGTCGGTGTCCATATCAGTTGTCGCCGGCGCCCCGCCACCACCACCAGCAGCCAGACCAACACCCCCCGTCACACCTGCCCCCGCGCCCGGCTGCTGACCCACTGCACCAGCCCCTGCCCCCGCGCCCGGCTGCTGCCCCCCGCCTCCCGCCCCGTCAAACCCTGCCCCAGCCTCCGAGCTGCCCATCAAGCCACCACCCTCACCTCCCCCTCCCACCGCCGCACCACCCGTACCGAACCCAATCATCTCCCCGGCCCCAACCATCTCCCCTGCCGGCGCCCCCACGCCTCCCGCTCCACTCAACCCACCACCCTGCGCCCCACATGCCGCGAATTGTCCCGCACCACCACCCGTCCCAACCCGTCCACCAGGCGGCACACCAACCTGCCCACCAGGCACCACCCCGTGCATGGCAGCAGCTGCCAGCAGCGCCGCTGGCGAAGGCGGCGGTGTGGGGGGATGGCCGGAAGCGGAAGCGGCGTTGGGGCGGACGGAGGTGCTGGCGGCGGCGGTTGCGGCAGCGGCGGCGGAGGCTGCCTCCCTGTCCGCGGCTGCTACCTGCAGGGCCACGGCGGCGGCCTGGGGTGGTAGGCCCACGGCGGTGGGGTCCTGGCCCTGCTGCATGAGGCTGGCCGCCTGCCGTACAGCGAGGAGATCCGCGGGACTCAGCGTGGCCGCGATGGCCTGCGGGGACCGCCGGGCAAGTCACGCGGAGCGGCTGTTGCTGCCAGTGCATTAAGATAAGCCGTACATACGCACGCACGGCTTCGGTTAGACTGGCCGGTACACGCATGGCATTCATTCGTTATGCAGTCGTTGATCCCAAGCCCCACCTGCGATGGCAGCAGCTGCCCCATGGGCGGCGGTAGGGACGCCGCCGCTGCAGCCGCCTCAGGCGTCGTCGACGCACCCAACGGCACGGGCCCCGTCGACGTTCCAGCTCCAGCCCCTGTTCCAGGCCCCATTACAACCCCAGCACCCCCCAGGACCGGCTGCTGCATCTGCGCTTGCTGCACCTGCTGCGACTGCAGCAACTGCTGCGGCTGCTGCGGCTGCACGCTTTGCGGCGACGGTGCAGGAGTGCCGTACGCACCTCCCATGATGTCACCTCCGCCGCTGCCACCGCTGCTGCCACCCAGACCACCCAGGCCGCCCAGGCCCCCCGCAACGCCGCCCATCGCGCCTTCTGCCGCATGGAAGCCCCACCCGGCGGGCGAGGTTGGCGGGGTCACCAAACCTGTGCCGCCGCCTCCCAACTGGTGACCCTCGGCGTACGGGTTGTACCCGCCTGCTGCCATGCCGCTACTGGAAGGCCCTGGTCCGGGCGGAAGGGCAGCCGGCCCCGCGTCGTCGGACCCCCTGCTTTCCCTGCCCTCGTTTCCACCGGGTGCACTTGTTGGCGTCCCCGAGCCCACCTCTGCTGCTGGTTCCGGGGCAGGAGCAGGAGCAGCAGCTCCAGCTGCGTCGGGGCGTGAAGGTGTGGGCAGCTGCAGCATAATGGTAGTACCGTCGGGGTGACGGATATGTGCAGTGGGCTGACCATTGCCACCACCGCCGCCGCCTCCCACCCCAGGTCCCTCTTCCGTGTTGCCCGCTGCCCCGCTCTCCCGGCTGGGCCCCGCTGCCGCAGCGGCCGCCGGCCGTGGTGACGCTGACCCTCCTGCTTCCTCCGCTGCGCCGCTAGTCGTCCCCTGTATGCCCTGCACCGGCTTGCTTGGCGCCTCCAGCCCTGCAGTGTGACTGTCCTGTGGGGGCTGCGGAGCAGGTGGAGTCTCCACAGCGAGCTTGGGTCCGGTTGCCGCTGCTGCCGTTGCTGGTGCTGCTGATGGTGACGTTGGTGCCGCAGTGGAAGGCCCAGTGCCGGCAGGGGGAGCCGTGCCCGGAGTGAAGGCCGCTGTTGGCATGGGTGGTGGTGCGGTTGGTGGCTGCTGTGGAGCCCCTGCTGGGTGTGTCGTCGCCGCTGTGGGTGCCGCCGTGTGCTGCTGCGCTGCGGGGGTTGCTGTTGCTGCTGGCAGGGGCCTTGCAACTACGGGGACAGCCGCACCTGATGCAGGGGGTGATGAGGCAGGCGGAGGCCGGAGTGTGGGCGAGGCGGGACCCCCGTCCAGGCCCATCGCAGGCGCCCGCTGCGCAAACTGAAACTCGGCGGTAGTCTGTCCGGGCGGGGCAACCGCAGTGGGAGCTGGCGACGGGGGCGGCATTCCGGTGGCACCACCTCCAGGTCCTAGCCCAGGCGGACCAGCTGAGGCAGGCGGTGCAGGGTGTGTATTAGTGGGCGTTGGTGCAGCTGCGGTGGGCCCGCCGCCGAGGGCCCCTGTGACGCCGCCGCCGCCCCCTGTGCCGCCGCCGCCGCCCCCTGCGCCGCCGCCGCCGCCCCCTGCGCCGCCGCCGCCACCGCCACCGCCGCTGCCTCGTGCCTGCAGGAGTCGGGCCAGCGTGTCCCCCTCTCCTGCCGGTCCCCCGCCGCCGCTGAAGTAGTGGCCGAGGGAGGGCTCACGGTCGCGTATGGCAAGGGAGGGGCCAGAGGGGCCTCCATGGCCTTCGGGCGGGCTGGCCTCGGCGCCTGCAAGGAACGGCAGCGTGGACGGGGAGACATAGCAAGCAATAACACCTTGCGGCGTAGTGAGTGATCAAGGGAACTGCATGTATGTGCCGTACACCAACATGGTTGAGGCAACGCTGTGTGCGGTACGGTACGGTACGGTACCCAAACAGGTACGGCTAGGCAGTGTAACGCTGTATGTACCGGTAGGTGACAGGGCCCGAGCTCAGACGCATGATGCCTGCCGAGCGCCTATCGAGCACATGCTGCAATGGCCCGACCACAGGCCCTTGGATCTGCCAGTATCCCTGCCGGCTTGTGGTGTATCTACGGTACCTGCGTTTGTTACCGGTATCGCGCACATAGCAAACGCCCCGACCTCACGATCCCACCTGCGGCCGTGTCGATGTCCATGTCCGCCAAGCCGCCTGCGCCGCCAGACTCCCCGCCGCCGCCGCCGCCGGCCGCTGCCACCCCTGGTGCTACCACTGGCGCTGCTCCCACCAGCTGCCCAATGGCGGGCCCTACCGGGGCAGGTGCAGCGCTCGAGGTAGGCGGGGTCGTCTTTGCAGCGGCATCCGCATCAAGCCCTTTGGCGGGCTTCACCTGCGTGCGGTGGAGGCATCAAGGTACACACAGGCGGTATCACAGATCTATGACGCACTAGAGAGTGCCTCGCACTGGGCTCCAACGGAAGGGAGAGCATATAAGATACCGTGTGCCCTGATGCAGAGACCGCTAGGCAATCAGCGAGGCCTACAGTAGTCGGACTCAGCCTCACCGTTGCCTTTCTTCCTTTTCCTATGATGGACCTAAGAGGGCCCCTCAGCCGCATGCTGCATTCCCTATGAACACGCCGGCCTGTGTTCACCTCCAGCTTGTCCGTGCCCATGGCGAACCTCACTTCTTCCCGAGCTAGCTCCCACTCACCTCCCAGCTGATCTCCCCTCCCCCAGAGCCCATGCGCCACCGAAGGGTCCCACCGCTGGTCTCCGCCTCCCCCTCACGTTGCCCCGCCGCACCCCCCGCCGCCGCCGCCGCCGCCGCGCCCGCCAGCGCCCGCTCCTCTGCCGTACCCAGACCCGGCCCACCTCCCACTCCTGCCCCTCCTACACCTCCCCCTGCGCCTCCCGGCGCTGCTGGTGCTGCTGCTGCTGGTGCGCCTGCTGCCACAGCCCCGGCGGGGCTAACACTAGCACCACCACCACCCGCACCACCACCTGCAAGTGTCACGCCCGCACCCCCAGCGCCCTTGGCGTCCTCCCTGCCCGCCACCAGGACCTCCGCCAGCAGCCTCTGCGCCTCCGTAAGCTGCTCAATGGGAATGGTGCCACTGCCGCTGCCCTGCTTCCCGCCCCCGTCATCTCCTGGAACCTCCCGGGCACCCTGGGGCCTGCCGCCGGCAGTGTACTCCACAGCCTCCCCACCACCGCCGCGGGCCTGCTGGCACCCGCCGTCCCCTCCCTCCGCCGTGCTTGCGCCAGGCTCCTCGCGTTCGCTCACCCCCCTGCCCACAGCTCCTCCACCGGCACCACCGCCGCCTGCGCCCTGCACACCTACTGATATTGGCCCCGCCCCCGCCCCTGCCGCCACCTTGGGTTCCTGCCCGTACCCCTCCCCTGTGACTGCCTTGCCACCCGTGTCCACACCCCCTGCACCCGCCGTACCACCTCTCCTCCCCCCTGACTCACTCCTTCCAGCAGCGCCCTCCACGCCGGAGGCACCCATACCCGCCGCCACCGGCTGCGGCGTTATAAAGCTGCTCTGTGACCCCGCTGCGCTGTCCGCCACCGCAGCTGCTGGTGCCCCTGTAGCCTTTTGTGTGTCTGCTGGTGCTGCTGGTGCTGGTGCTGCCCCCTCAGGGCCACCTGGCCGAGTCCCCAGGTTGTCCCCTTTTCCCCTTGCGCCTTCACCTGCAGCGGATGCAGAAGCGCTTGGAGCAGGGGTAGCTGGGGTGGGTGCGGCGGCGGGGGTGGTTTCGCCGGCGGAGGTAGGGGCAGCAGCAGCAGCAGTGGTGGGCGGGGGCGGGGTTGACGCGGTCGTTTGCTGACGTGGCGCCGACTGCAGCGCGACTTGCGGCCGCTGGATACCCTCATCCGTCACTTTCTCCGAAACACCCGATCTCTGGACTTGCTGTGGAGGTTGCGGCGGTTGTGCCGCTGTGTCGGGTCGCTGGTGCGACGGCTGCTGCTCGGGAGGGGTCTGGGGCGCGGGACGGGCTGACGGTGCTTTCGGCGCGGGGGTCGCGGGACCCTCGTCACCTTCCTCAGCCGGATCTCCTTGCCGCTCAGCACTTGCAGCAGCAGCAGCAGGCTCGTCTAGATGCCTTCCTGCTGATGCAATGGCACTGTCTGTACCGGTTGGCTGCGGCTGGCTAGTCGTTGCTGACGCGCTCTGCTCTCGCGAGGGCGAGGACGTCCCTACCGACGCAGGCTTCTCCATCAGAGGCACTATTTCAGCTGTATCTCTTACATCTGGTTGTAACGGCTGCTCTGACCGCACGTCTTTGCTTGCCACGCCGACCCCTGGGTCGGTCGACGACATCTGCAGCGGCCCGGGCGCAGTAGTGCGCCCGGGCCCAGAATCAACATCCATGTCTTCGCTCATTCTGCTTCAGTAAGTATGATCAGCTAGGACAGCTCGATAATGGGGCTCCTCCTGCCTGCTGAAGGCGTGGACGGCAAGCAATGACAGGGTTGCTAGGCGAGATGACGCATGCCAATCGCGCCAGCTCGCAACTGAAGCAGGGAAGACTCCCCTGACTGCAAGCGCTCCCGCGCCACTTGCATGTCTGTGCGCTGTTAAGCGGCGGGCCGCCGTGACAACTTTGTTGTGCACCGATTATATTGAGCCACGTTCCCGTCAGCAATCTGTTGCGGAGGCAGCTTGAAGTGCAGCAGGCAGCGCACATGGGAGCAGCGCATTACCTGCCCAGGCCAGCACACAGGCACGCCCGCATGGTACTCCCTGACCAGCAATCTGCATGCATTACACCATGCTTCGAGCGCACATGCTCCAGGTATGCACTCTCACCCCTTGCCGCCCTTGTACCATATGCGGGAGTGTACCTTTGCTTTGCTTGTATCGGTACCACACGTCCTAAGCCACGCACTTAACCCCCAAACCCACCCTGTCGACCTTCGGTGTATCCAACCGTCAACAGCCGTACCCGTGCCGTACTCGTGCCGTTCTCGCACAGACTCCATGCCGCTCCATGTCACATGGCCCGTAGCGCACGGCCCTGCACTACCACTGCCTACCACTGCACCACCACCTGACTGCCCGCGAGCCATCTCGTGCCCCAGCATGCCTTCATCCGCCGTCCAGCCTGCGCCGTTGGCCTGTGGGTGGATGTCCCGCAATCCCACGGCCTGTTTTCTGCTATGCCGTTGGGATGCCACGTACTGTGCGGTTGCCATGGCCGCCCGTGGAGCTCCTGTCTGCCGTACAGCATCTCCTCTGCATTCGGCAACGAACACGCATCCTGTCACCTCATGGCAGGCACTACGCCCGCGCCTCTGCCGAGTGGACTGTTGCAGTAGTGGACAGCGCTAAAAGGTGCGCTGCGCTGGGGCCACGTCCGTGATCACCAGACGCGTCACTTCCACGCCGTCATCACTGCGTTGACATCGGGCTGGGCGTGCCGTAGTCTGATAACCTGCTCTTGGCCATGCCGTTGGGCTGTAGCGTATTGAGGTGCGGCAGCCGGTGCCCTGGCGCCAGAGAGTGTGTATCACTGCCGCTGACGCTGCCCGCCGCCGCCGGACCGCCCAGGCTGCTATTCAGGCCGCTGCGGTCGCCGCCGCCGCCACCGTCTCCAAAGCCGCCGCCGCCGCCGCCGCCAAAGCTGGCGGCTGCCATGCCAAAGCCTGCGCCATCCAGGTTGGATAGGGCGGAGGAGGGGCGGGCGCTGGCGGGGGCGCTGCCGCTGGGGACGGTCAGCGGCGAGCGCGCTAGGGATGACCTGGCGGGGCGGTGAAAGGGATGTGTAGATAGGGGAGATAACTACCGGTAACTCGCAGCATCTGATGATAGTGCGCAACAATGCTAAGGGTTTGGAGGAACATGCGTGGGGCGAGCGACATGGTGAAAAGCACAAACACGAAGCGTAGCGAGCTGGCACTTACCCTAAGCGTATCAACCTGCATTCATCTACTACAGCTACTTCCGGCTTCATCACACGAGCTATTCCACAGCCACTGGTGACCCGCGCCACGGAACATGTCCCGAACAGCCGTTTCTTTTGTATGTATGGATTTACAGTTTTGGTCCCCTTCCAGAGCCCAGCCCAGTCCCGCTCGGGAAACAGAGCTGGTCCCGGCAATCAAGGACACAGGGTTTCGCACCCCTCACGCTGTACGGAAAGGAGCAACCAGCTCCGTTTTTAACACATAGCTGCACCCCTGAGCTGCCCACCTCGCCACGGAGGCAGCCTTGGGCGTTGACGCCGCCGACCCCGAGGCCCCGCCCGTCGCCGCCGCCGACGGCGCCGTCAGGCCCAGCGCCGCCGCCAGCCCCAGCCCGCCGCCGCCGCCGGCAGTGCTGCCTGGCGACATCGGGCCGCCAGCGTGGCTGGAGGCGGCGGCGCTGCTGCGTGCGCCCGGTGGTGGCAGCGAAGCCAGACGGCCTGAGGAGGGAGGGGGAGCAACATCGTTAGCAGGAGCAGCAGGAGCAAGCGCGGGGCTCAGCGTGCAACGCCTCAACGCGTGGGTCTTGTGTGTGTCTCTGTAACTGACTAAATGCAACAGGTCGACCACACGTCCAAGTTGTGCCGGTGTGCCGCCATCATCCCACCATGCGCTGGCAGCAGCAGCACAGGATTGCTAGATGCTAGCTGGCTGCTGTTACTTCATGTGGAGCGTAAGGGACGCACGTAACTAGCCCCCCGGGCACCCCACCGCCTCCCCTCTGATACACACGGTCCCACCCACCCACCTAACACACGTGTGTTCGCCAGGTGGGCCTCAACCCTGAATGATGCGGTGCTCCATTCCCCAGCGCTCATGATACAACAACACGTCCTGCTGCCCCCTTAATACACACCCACGCACCTAGCACACGCGTGTCCGCCAGGTAGGCCTTGACCTCGTCGATGCGGTGCTCCAGTGACCTTGTGCACACGGCACACCGCCAACACGCCCTGCTGCCCCCTTAATACACACCCACCCACCTAATACACGTGTATCCGCCAGGTAGGCCTTGACCTCGTCGATGCGGTGCTCCAGGTCTTGGGCCACGCCCGCGCTGACGCCCAGGTGGCGCTGGAACAGCTCCAGGGCCTGAGGCAGAAGGTTTTGTTATGAGAACACATTCAGCACAATACCGTACATGCAAGTGCATTTTACTGGTATCAGCACTTGGACTTCCTTCCCACGACTCCCGCGCTTCCCATGGCGGAAACCCGCACCAAGCCCGCCCCTGACTTCCGGCTCTCCTGATCTTGGTGAACAATACACCGAGTATGTCCTATTTCCTGTCAGGTCCTTCAATTCACATCGTATCTTATCCCGCCCACCTGGCTGGACAAGTGGGTTTTATCTAATTGATATGATTGTGTCAGTATTAACTCATCAGTCTCCAATCAATTTACCCACCTGGCTGAACAGGTGCTGTGCGCTGCGGAAGTCCCCAGCCGCCAGCGCCACGTCGCCACGCAGCTTGAGCACCTCAGCACCCTGAGGCCCCAAGGCAAAAAATTTATATTTGCTGTCTTGGTAATTTGATTATTTGGTGAATTGGTATTTGGTTTGGTAATTGAACGTCACCACGCAGCTTCAGCACCTCGGCGCCCTGAGGGCCCCAATGGCAAAATTTGGATGGCAATTCGTAATTTGCAAATCTGGCAGTTGATTACTTGGAAATTGCAGGTTGACGTTGATTGAGCACCACGGCGCCCTGAGCGCGCAGGAGGCAAACGAGATGCCGTGAAGGCCTTGCTGCGTGTCACGGCAAAGTGCAGCAGGGACCACGCGCACGAACCTACTGAACCTAGGCGCAGCTGCACCTCCAGCCGAACCTCCGCCTCTGGGATCTCTCCTGACCTCCCCTGACCAACCCACTGCAGCCCCCACAGCTCGCGCCCACCTGCACCACGCCCGAACTGTAAGTCCTCCACCATAACACGCACCTGCACCTCCCTTCGCACCACATCGTCCTCAAACAGTTGGTCCACCAATCCGCTCAGCTCGTTGTAGGTGGCAAGCGCGCCCTCCTGTGGAAGAGACACGGCATGGGGCCATAAGACTACGGTTGTAAACTCAGCTTTTGCGGCCAGGTCACAGGAAGGGGTTTGCATGTGATCAAGCAGCTGGCCGTGCACATTGTAGGTGGCAAGCGCAACCCTGTGATGATGGGAGGTTGGGAGCATACGGCCATGGAGGCAGTCGCGTAACTGTTCAGATGTTCTGTCGCACACGTGCCGCGCAAAGGACTGCTGCATTTCTGGTCCTTCCCAACTGTGCGCTTTCTATGCCATGGTAGCTTCAACAACTGGTCAATGTACGGTAAAATGTTCACAGCACCCACGTGGTCTCCCTTGGCCACCAGGAGGGCTCCCTTGTCCTTGAGCGCCTTGACGTGGCGGGCGGCCGGCAGCCACTCGCCGTACTGCGCGAACGCCGACAGCACCTCCTCCACGCAGCGCAGCTGGTCCGTCAGCTTGCCCTGGAGGCCTGTGGTGTGATGCAAGTCAAAATTGTGGAATCAGTGTGTGCCGTGTTGCGCACGGTGAAGCGCACGCAAAGAGGGCAGAGCTGCATTTCCCAAACTAGGCGCGGCTGGCCCGTCAGCTTGCCTTGCTTGCAGCCCTTTGACAGCCATACATTTCGGTATGGGGGTCAGCGGTGAGTGGTCCACACCACCCCAACGTTGCCTGCCCTACCGGTACCAAGGACAAAAGGGTGGCTTGTAATTCATGCATTCTAGCACGGAGGCATGAGGCATGACGGCCGGCCTCTGTGGAAATGCGCCCACAAAACACGCGCGATGCCTCACCGTACGCCTCTGCCGTTCCCGCCATGAAGTCCAACGAGCGCTGCCACAGCGCCCTGAAGGTGGGGTGACCCAGCTTGCCCTCGCGTCCCAGCTCGGACTCCAACCTGGGGCAAGAAAGGCAAGCACCGACATGGAGTTAACGGTCAAGAGTTGCATGTCGCATGTCAGCGCCCTCTGGGTGGGGTGGCCCAGCTTGCCCTCGCGCCTAAGCTCGGACTCCAGCCTAAGGGGGACCCACATTGGGAGCAACAAGGGTTGTTTATCGCAGTGGGACAGGGAAATCGTGGTAGGAATCCAAAACAATGGAGCCCTCACCAGCTAGGGACGACCCGGGACCGCCGAATCAGGGATGAACACACCGCCTTGCACCTTTTGCACGCGCGTTCCACTCATGTCAGCCCACCTGCTCCCCTCCACGTCGATCACGTGGTTGAGGCAGTAGCAGGTGGCTTAGTCTTATTCAAGGTGACAGTTCATGGTGCAATCGGCAAGGTGGGTAGGCACATGGAACCCACCTGCTCCCCTCCACATCGATCACGTGGTTGAGGCAGTAGTAGGCTGCGTCGTAGGCCCGCTCCGCCTCGGACGCCAGGCGGTGCACCTCCGCCTCGTGCGCGTCCGCCTCCTCCCTGCGCATGTGTATTAGCAACACGTGTGGGTAAGTGGTAATACAGGTGCATCAAGGGGCAGGTTTGGCGGCCAGGCGGTGCATCTCGGCCTCGTGCGCGTCCGCATCATCATCCCTGCACAGGTGTGGGTTAGTGGTAATGCAGGTGCACCAATGGGCAGGTTTGGCGGCCAGACGGTGCACCTCGGCCTCGGTCGCGTCCGCATCATCCCTGGCCCGGGTGTGTACAAGCAACGCGCGTGGCTTAGCGGTATGACACATGCACTGAACGACAACGGGCAGGCAGTGCACCTGGCCCCGCACGCGTCCGCATCACTGAAGCAGGAGCAGGCCCTGAACCAGGCGTCTTTGGACCACCTGTGTAGGTATACGGTAAAGCGCACGCAACCCGGGTGCGGAATGCACAGGGGTATACTGCCTGTGCCACATTTTCCGCTCCCCTCCGCCCCCACTGGTGACTCCTCTTGCCTGTAGTGCCGCTCCTGCATGCGTAGGCGCTCCTGCTGCTCGGGCGTGTACAGGAGGTCTCCCCTGTCCGTGCGCCGCTCGCAGCGCACAGCAGCCTCGTCCGCAGCACGCAGCGACGCCTGACGCACTGCGGGAGGGGGCGGGGGTTAGGCGGTAGGGCGACAGACGAAGTCTGTAGATCGACGGTGTCGATCAGGGGGCGGGGGTAATGCACAGCGCAGGTGTGGGCGTGATGGTGTGGGACAACGGTACGGTGCGCTGCGGCGATGTGTGGCAGTCCGAGGGCAGCGCAGCTGCCTCGTCTGCGGACTCGGCGACGCCTGGCGCACTGCGGGGGGGGGGGGGGGCACCAAGGGACGCGTGAGGCGAGAAGGCACTTTGCGATGTGTGTGCGCAAAAAACCCAGTGCAGAACGCCTCAGCTTCCGCGTTCGCTGTGCACTTTGCAGTTGGTTGCAGCGACGCGGCACGTCACGTGATGTGGGGCAACTGGTCGGCACGCCATGGTGTCCATCGGTGCGCGGTCCACAGTCGCCGTCGGCTTTCATGTCATGACCCTCTCAAGCCAGGTGGTCAAGCGCCCCACTGCCAAGTGTCCGTTCCTGAGCCCGCTTCGTTCCAATTATCTTCTCCTTCCAATGCAAATCTACACCACGCACTTGCACTTGTTCGCGCGCCCGCTTTCTGTTCTGTTTAGGAAGGCCATCATCTGCTGGTGCTCACAATCAGGCGACCGAGCCACCATGTGCCAGCTGTCCGTTCCTGAGTCCCGCTTCGTTCCCCGTAGGTCCGCACCACCCACTTGCACGCCCCAAGCAAGCACCAAGCACAAGTTACACCTGTCCGTTCCTGGTTCCGCTTCGTCCCCCTAATCTTCGTTGCTCTACTACGTGAGCCTGCACGCACCACCCACTTGCTCGCACGCCCTCCGACGCCTTGAGTCGGCTCTCCGCCACCAGACCATGGCACTGCGCCATCAGCGCCACCACACCCATGTCCGTGACCTGGGGATTGGGTGATAGACGATGAGTCAGTACAGGCAACTCCCGCTATGACCGCTTCTCGATACACGCCATTCAGTGCAATCGGTACTACCGCACACGGACTTGGATGGCGGTGGTCACAGGTGGTAGACACGCAACACACTGGAAGCAAAAAGTAAGCATACGGTTTACTGTCAGCAATGCAGTGTCACTACAGGAGTGTCAATCAGCTTTGGTGGCGATAGTCCTATGAAAAGCACGGTTTCTCGCTGTGTCACACACCCACCGGATCGATGGTGGACACGGTGCCCTCCCGCCCCGGCGCCTCGGCATCCTCCGCCTCCTCCGCCGTCCAGGCCACAGGCTCCTGCAGCAGTGACGGTAGGGCCAGCACGCAGAGGTCAAACCTCAGCAGTCACCTGATGACTCGTCCATCGTGTTTGGTAGTAAACCCGACAAACAACATGAAGGGGCTTGCTGATGCACTTCCATTTTCGAGGGGCTTGGGCCAAAGGGAGGGAGATTTGTCGGTGCAGAGTGCCAGGATGACGTAATGGTAGGAGCGGCCCACGGCGGGCTGGCAAAGGAGGAATGGCCGTTATGGCCCAAATTCGAACCGTTGGTAGCCCCAACGCCTTGACCATTGGGCCCGCCGCTGCTAGTGATGATGCACGGCCACCAGTGTCCGGTCAGCCACCGCAGCGTGCTGAGCAGCCTACTGAGCCCCCACCTGCAGCCCCGCCGCCCTGAACAGCAGCCAAAGCGCTTTCCTGCCTGTGGCTGTGGCTGCCAGCATTGTGCTATAGCACCTTTGCGAAGGCACCCGTTGACGAGAGGCCCCACCTGCAGCCCTGCCGCCCTGACCAGCAGCCCCAGTGCCTTCCTGGAGGTGGCTGCCAGCATCTATGCTAATACACATGATTGCTACCGCAAAGGCGCTGACGGGTCCTCACCTGCAGCCCTGCCGCCCTGACCAGCAGGCCGAGTGCCTTCCTGGAGGTGGCCGCCGCCGCGTCGTGGTGTGTGCCGGGGCTGGAGGCGGTGGACAGCAGCGACTCCGCGCGCATCACCAGCACCTGTCAACGAGCGGGAACGCATCTCGGTGTCAAGGCATCAGCATACCGGCATTCTGGTTGGCAACGGCCAGTAGGCATTCAGCAGGCGCAAGCACGGTGGAAGGCTGCGTGCAGCTCGCTGTCGAGGCGTGTCCCAGCGCCGCGAGCGGCGGCACCTCGCCCCGTGCTGGCACTTGAGCCAACGCACACAGCCAGACAACTGCGGAAACCGCCAAGCACCACCCTGTGCTCGACCCTGCCCTCACCTCGCATCGCAGCAACGCCGCCTCCTCCGTGTCCGCGACGTCGGGGGGTATGGCGTTGAGGGCCCTGGGGGACGGATGCACCGATGCAGGGCGTGCAGGGAGCTCAGGGATACGGTACGTAGACTACGGTGGTCGGTTCGCGCCCCAGCGCATAGCCAGCAGCAACAGCCTAACCATTTATGCGACCCCCTTTTCCCCTCGCTCTAGCTAAGCGTTTGCTGTTGCAGCCCCCAACCTTGACTGCCCTGCCAACCCTCGAAGTGCACACAATGGCGCACTCCATATCCCAGGCTCTCTCTCACTGCACTCCATGCCGCAAGCGAGACCCATCGGCTGCCCTACACTGTCACGTCATTGCTGCTCCGGCATCACCCACTATGAGCACAGCTTCCACACTGCCCCGTCAGCCGCCACCACTTCCCCGCGCACCGTACCACACGCCAAGCCACCCCAGACGGCCACGAACACTTCGTACACCTAGCAAAATGACCTCCCATCCTTCGTCCCGTGGTCCGCCACCTGCTTGTCGCAGCCGGCCACCAACCCCATACGCCCACCGCCCACTCGCAACTGTTCCCAAACAAGTCCCACCCAATGCAACAATATGCATAACGTCTCTCACGTACCGCTTGCCTTGGTCCCCCACCTGCTTGCCGCAATCGGCCACCAGCCCAACAAAACATTCCCCAACCCATGGCCACTTCAACAAAAGTAAGCACACGTGATCCTGACTCACTGCTTGCCGTGGTCCGCCGCCTGCTTGTCGCAGCCGTGCCGCTGGTAGGCCCGTGCCAGCGCCTGGTGCGCACGTGGCAGCAGCAGCGGCTCCTCGCGCACCGCCACCGGCATGGTGCGGACCACCACCTTGGCGTGGCCCAGCGCCACCTGGGCCAGGTGCACCATGACCCACGGGTCGTTGCCGGACTGCGGGATGGGGGAAGGGCCGGGACACGTGTGTTAGGGAGGTGTGTTACGCTGCATTGGCGTGGCCCAGCACCACCTGGGCTAGGTGCAACATGACCCATGGGTCGTTGCCGGACTGGTGTACAGAAAGGGCAGGGGCAGGGAAGGTGTGTGTGTCAGCAGGTAGGGGTGGCACGTAGCCGGCACACAAGCTGCCTATTGGACGTTCTTCGGGTCTTCATGATGATGGCACTTGTTGGTGAACCGCAGGGCGCAACATACATAGTGGAGTGCAGTTGTTGCCGTCACCATGCGAGACCCGTACCCACCTCCATCTCGACCGCAAGTTCCCTTTGAACCTCCTGCGGCACAGGGCGAAGAGCACAGCCAGGTGCCATCAGCTTGACCGTATGTCTGCCATGTAGGACACGAAGTACGACAACAGCGCAAGACCCCTCGTTTCACAATGGTGGCAGCTGGCAGGCGACGATTCCATGAGTGGAATGGCTCCAAAACTCGATTCACCGGCCCTGCTGCCCAGGCAAGACTCCGTCCCTCAGCCCCGACCGGCAAAACCCCAACGAACAGCTGCAGCAGCACAAGCTGCGCATCTGACTCCAGCGTCTCCGGCGCGCGCCGTAAACGCCCCATGCCAACCTGAGACCCAACCCATAACCCGCCGTCCTTCGTCCTGAGGCCGAAATTCGTCACAGGTACGCGACCGCATCCAGCGTGACCTCTGTTCCGGACACAGCCGCGAGGAACACCTCCCCCATCTCCTATCCTCAGCAGCGCCGTTAGGGACACTCCCGACCGGTACTTTCTCCATACATTGCCCTTTGTTGCGTTGTTACCGGTACGTGTAAATGGACAATCTCTTTCCCTACCGGTACTTGCTTTCGCACCGCATCACCAACACACCTGCAGCCTCGCTAATGGTGTGTCCGCCTCCAGCGCCTCCAACGGGTCTTGGTCGTGCCCGGCTGGCCCGCCCTGCCGTACACCGCCGCCGCTGCCATACCCCCGGCCGCCGTACGCCCCACCCGCCGGCCCGCCGTTCAGCCCTAGGTCCTCGTCCCCCAGCGTGGTGGGCTCCCCTGTACGGCAGCCAGGGGTAGAAAATCAGCGCTAGTAAGTTGTAAGGATCGGGGCGCTGTTGCTACGGGTATTTGGTGTCAAGAGATACCGGTACAACTGAAGTGGTGGATCGGGACTTCGTGTAAAGGGTCCAGGTGGTGTGGCGACACAGGCCTTACAGCGAACCTCTGCGCCATCCTGTGTCCCATCTTGGCCCACACATTCCCCCGCACACCCGCGCACCTGAAATCCCCACCCCGACCCGCCGTCTACACAGTGACCTCCTTGCTACTGACCATGCGCAATGCATCGCCCCCACCGAGCACTTAGTGCGCAGCTTAACCCTGCAATCGTCACCCACCAACTGACCAGCAACCGCCCCACCAAATTTGCTGTCCCTGCCCCTGCTCCTGCCCCCCAATCCCAAACTCACGCTCACCCGGAGACCCCACCCCACCGCACCCCAGCCCGTTCCATCCGCCCCCACCTACCGTCCACGTCAATGACCTCCTCATCGCTGACCACGCTGAACGCTGCCCGGCCCCCACGCACGGAGCTGGCGGCAGCTGACCGGGGCCGGCGGTCGCCTCCCCTGCCCCCGCCCCCGGCCCCGCCCCCGTCCATGCGTGCCACCCGCTGCAGGTGCATGTTGGTCAGCGGGGCGGGCTCCGGCTCCGGAGCCGGACGCGCAAACATGCCGCGGGTGATCTGCAAGTAGCATGTTGAGGTCGTGAGGCGTTGGGTGTGATCTGGGTCAGGGGGGAGGGTTTGGCAGTGCGGGCCGGGAAGTGGAAGGGTAGTGCGGAGAGGGGGGGTACAGGGGGCTGTAAGGGTAGGCAAGGACGGCAGGTCAAGGCGATGGGTCTTATGCACATGGTCGACTGCTATTGTGCGGGCATGCACGCGTTAACGAAGCACTGGGGTGGCGAAAGCGGGGTGTACGCACTGTGGGGCGACCTGCCTGCGTGGGAGGCTCCTCTGGGGGCGCCAGCAACGCTGCCTCCTCCGCGAGTCGCCCCGACCTCGGTCGCCGAGGGCCATCTTGGCTATAGCTGCTAGCCATACGACCTGTTACGTGTCGATTAAATATAGCTCTGCTGTCTGGTTTCTTTCAACACGACGCATTTTGCCCTGGCACGTTACGCGCTCTACCGAGAGCATACAGTGAGCATATGGTAGAACTAAGGCAGTATGACATTATCGCATATAATTTGCACTTACCCAAGCACGGTTGCCAAGTCCAGTCCTGCTATATAGCTTTTCGAAGTCCGCACGTCGGCCTAGCGTGCCCTTGCAGCGTGTAGCACCTTCAATTGTGTCATACTACTGCAGTGATGTGTGATACTCGGACGGATGGATCAGACAACAGTGGCGAAACAGTGGCGAAAGGGTATCACCAGTTCACCACCGGCAGCCAGGAAGCCAACCCAGATCGTGCCAACTCAGATCGACTTGCTCTTGGTACGCTCTACTGTAGGAGTCGGGTAATACCTGATCAGACCTATTGAGTCAGGTGCCTCAGGTCATGAGGGCAGCAGTACCAGATGTACAGCCGTAAGGACAGTTGCATGCGGGCTGACTCTGTAGACTTACCGGATTATGTTCAGCGGGCCTTTCAACTTACTTAACTGCAGCTCACTGCAGCACGGGCAAGACCGTCAATGCTCGGCCTCCAACCCTACCTACCAAGCCCCTTACCTGGTTTGCTGTAGTGCTGGCCCGTTTGGGGCGCAAATATGGGGCTAGCCAAACTCTTAGGTTGCATGGCATGTGGCTCGCCAGGTAGAACCCTGTCGGAAAATCCTGGCAAGGGGAGTGTGGACTCTCCATCATGGCTCGCGGTTGTGCCACGCACCTCAAGCGCGCAGGAGCCAGCTTCCGCAAAAGCGCAGGATGTTACCAAGTCTTTTGGGATTCTGCATCATGGCCAAAGCCAGCCTCGCGGCCCTTCCGTCCCTGCGCACAGCCCGCGTACGCCGCGGCGACGTGGCACGGCTGAGGTCGCCAAGGTGCGCAACAATGCTGCTGTGCTGAAAGTGCTTGATGAGCCTACTCTGAGTCACGGCGTAGTACTACAGAATGTTGTCACGAAGGGCTCGGGAAGGGCGCGATGCCAAGAGTTCACCCTACCTTCCCTACCTTTCGCTAACAGCCTAACTAATAATCATATTGTTGATTATGCCTCCTTGGACGTGCTGCTGCCGTGCCTGTGGACGCGGGTTTTGCTTTCCGCTAGTCCCCCACGACCAGCCCATGACGCCCGAGAGCACAGGCCACCTCTGCTCCCAAGCATAGCAAACGTCCCATGGACTTGCCAGTAACGGGCTTTTACTTTCCCTTGCAGCTGCGGCGGCTGTCTGTTGCAGTGTCAGGGTCTGAGTCGCTGCAGCTGCAGCGGCTGGTCGACCTGCTGCGCGTCAAGCTTGGGGCGTCCTTCGCGTGGTAAGGCCGCAACAGACATGCCTAATTCCTACCAACGACAGGTTTGGCTCCCTAGCGAGCAGTAAGGCTGCAGGTGTGTTTGCGTTACGGACCTACGCGCCACGTGGCACATGTCAGCTAGCAGCCTCAGTATTACCGTATAATGTTCACATGGGGGGCTGCACGGCGCGAATCGAGAGATCAACCCCGCGGTACTGGCCCCTGAATCAGCGCCCATAAAGTACTGGCCATCCTTCATTGCCTTGTTCCTTAAGCCACCCTCCTCTACTACCCCCACAGCGTCGACGTCTTCGGCAACGGCCGGCCATGCAGCTGCACTCTGGCCGCCTCCGGAACCATGGAGGAGTTCGTCCAGCTGGCCGTGCCCCGCCTCGACACACCCGCAGAAGCCCGCGAGCTGCAAGTCCTCCTGGCACCCCTCCCAGCCCACACCACCAGCCTCCTGTCCACAAGCGCCTTCCGCACCACTCCCCTCTCCCCGCTCGGCAGCTCGTCCCGTAACGCCTGCGCAGGCGCGCCCAGCCCCAGACACGCCGGCTTCCACCTGCACGACCGCTGCTCCCCCTTCTCCCCAGACGCCCGCAGCAACCTGGGGGTGAGCGTCAGCGCGCTGTGGGAGCGCAACTCTGCCCCCAGCGACCGCCCGGACCGCCTGACGCCCAGCAGCACCCCGGGGTCTCCCCTGATGCTGGCCCTGACGTCCCAGGGCGGCACGCCCCCGGCCCTGGGCTTGTACGGCAGCTCCGGCTCGCCGGCACGTGCGCCCGTGGTCCCGCCGTCGCCCGCCGCTGCCGTACACGGCCTCCGGGCCCCGCGGCGGGCGACCTCTATCGACGCGTTGCCAAATCACATACAGCAGCTGGCAGAGCAGAACGAGGCGGAGCTCAGGAGCTTCTGGCTCGTACCGCTGTACGACAGCGGCAGCGGGATGTACGGCGGGGCGTACGGCAGCAGCATGCCGGCGACGCCGACGGCGGGATCCGCGCCGTTCCCGTGCAGCCGCGGGAGCGGCTGGGCTGCGGAGGGGTGCGGGGCTGGCAGCGGTGACGGCGACGGCAGCGACAGCGGCGGCGGCAGCGCGCGCGGCGTCGTGGGGATGCTGTACCTGATGGGCTCGGACGAGCAGCTGTTCCAAACCTCCAGGTGCGTCGACTCAGGTGTCTCTTTCTGCCGCCACAACTCAGCGCCACCGCTGCTCGGCTCGCCTTTTTTCCCTGCTGCTAACCCTGCTGCACAGCGTGTCCCTTCATGCCTGGTCCCGCCCCACAGCAGAGACTTGTACACCGGGTACAGGCAGGGACACGATGCATGAGAGGGCATGGCCCACATCCCACATCCCACACCGGCACTCAGTTGTGATCACAGGTTCCCCATCGATGGCTGCCACATTGTCATTACATTTGCTGTGCGGTGCACGCAGAGACACGCTGGAGCTGTTCTGCCGCTGGCTGTCCGACGCCGTATCGGAGGGCCAGCTGCGGCTGCTGCCCGATCTGCTGCACGCGCTGCAGCACTCCGCGTGCCCTGAGGCGGCCATCTCCGCCGTGCACACACACCTGTCGCAGTTCTTCACGCACCGCATGCAGGTAAGGGAACTGGGGAGCTGGGGGCTGGGACTAGGGATTGGGGCTGGGGCAGGGGCTTGCTTGTCACTGCAAGGGTCAATGACACCCATTTGTGTTTTCCAGATCTTTACGCACCGCATGCTGGTAAGGGGAGTTGGGGGACTGGGACTGGGACGGGTTTGAAATGCCGCCGCAGGGGCCTCATGGCACCGGCAGAAGCACGCACGCGTGCGTGGGCGAGTGCATTTATCCTCATCTGCTTGCATAATTCGTGTGGGCGTGGGGGCTGTGCAGTAGCAATAGCAGCGGGTGCAAGGGCGGTGTCGGAGGCGGGGGGCCACCACCCGGACGGCCCCTTGCCGTCACGACGGTACATAATGTACGGTGCATAACGTGCGGTACATATGTGCTTGCCAGCGTGACCATTGACCAATGCACGCACTGCTCTCACCACGCTCGCTGTCGCCGTGTGCTACTCTCCTCATATTTTACCTGCCGCAGGGCATGTCCGAGGTGCTCGTGTACCCGGCCTTCACGCTGGGACCCTTGAAGCCCGAAGGCCACCACCCCGTACCCGCTGCCGGCACCAGCACCAGCACCAGGGCCAGTCCTGGCTGCGACCGCACGGTGCTGATGCTGCCAAGGGAGGCGCACCGCCAGGCGGACGTGTTGGACGCATGCAGCGTAGCCGCGCACTGCCGAAGCGGGACATGCACCTCACCCGCCTGCGCCTGCACGGGTGCGGCAGCAGGAGCAGCAGCAGGAGCAGCAGCAGCTGCGGTTGGGGACAGGGGCTGTGGAGCGGGGCCAGGTACGGCATGCGAGGGCGTCGGCGTCGGCGGCGGGGTGCCGGTGGGTCCGAGGACATTTGCGCTGCCGGAGCGGGTTAGGCAGGGGCAGGGCGCGTGCGGTCCGGTTAGCGGCGCGAAGTCGCGCCCGGTTGCACCGGGGATGATGCTCGGCGGGGTGAGCTATGGGGCGATCAGCCTGGGCACGGCTGTCTCGTCGGAGGCGTTTGTGGGTGAGGGGCTGGCGGAGCACGCTGCGCTGTGCCCGTTCTCCGTGGAGCGCACGGCCACGCTTCTGCAGGCGGCGGCGGAGGCGGGGGCTAGCATTGGCCTGCCGCTGAGCCGCCACCGGCAGCCGCCGGTGCTCCACAACCCCAGACACGCGCTGCAGCAGCAGCAGCAGCAGCAGCAGCAGCAGGAGCAGCAGGAGCAGGAGACAGGCGTTAGCAAGGCGCCGGGAGCGGGCCCATCAGGCGGACAGAACGGAGCCGATGCGGAAGTGGCGGTGTGGAGCTCGGCTCCGGTCGTGCACGGCAAGGCTGCGGGGCTGCAGCAGCACCAGCGGAGCCTCTCGCCTGGGAGCAGCCCCGGGCCCAGCCCTCGCGCCCGCCCCACCCGGCCTGGGGACTCCCTCCCCCTGTTGACAGACGTGTGGCTGCTGCCAGGCCAGCCGCAGTACGTCGTGGTGGGCGTCGTACAGCCGCGCGATCCGGCTCGCAGGTCCACTGCAACCGCCTCGATAACGACTACAACGGTCACCCCGACCGGGATCGCAACTGCTGTGGACGCCGCGGCGGCAGCGGCAGGCTCCTGCACGGAGAGCGCTGTGAGCGGTGGTGGCTTAGCACCAGCTGGACCAGTTGGTCCGGCAAGGCCCGTGCAGGTTGCCCTGTACCTGTCGTTCAGTGAGTCATTGCGGCCAGAGTTGGCACGGGAGGTGCGGGCCACGCTGGATGCGCTGCTGGTGCTGCTGTCAGCGGGCCTCGCGTCCACCTTCGGGGCGGGGCCCATGAGGGAGGCCCTGGGGGCGCTGCTGCGTGAGGCCAGGGACGTGGATGCGTAAGGCAGAGGGAGTACAGCGGAACAGGGGAGTACAGCGGCCTGGGTGCCGGGGTGGTGCGAAAAAGGCAGGCGAGTTCCGCGTGTGCGGGGCAAGGAGGTGGTGTGTGGGCGTAAGCGTACTCGCCGTGGTTTTTCCGTGCGTCGGCTGGGCGTTGCGCGTTGGCTTGGATGTTTTCCGCGGGCTAGTGAGTGGAGGCTGCGCACGAGGGCTTTGTCGTGGTTGAGTGCCACGTGTCATGTGTAAATCCACGGCACGGTGTGCACAGCGCGATCCTGGTGCTCGTAGTGTTCAGGGCAGGGAAGGGTGCAGAGGGGTCCTGGAGGGTTGTGCGAGAATGGCTGGTCACAGGCAGGATGTGTTTTGCTCAACGAAATAAGTAGACGTTAGCATTCCTTGTTCGTTATCTTGAGCCACGGCCAGGGTGCATAGGTTCTATACCTCAGCTGACAATGTCCTAGATCGCGCACGGCTCTGGTGGCAGGGCGATGCACACACGTGTCACCCGTGCCACGCACGACATGACATCACTCGCTACAGGACGCGCACCCCATTCCCTCACATCCTTCAGCGCCCGTATAAACACACACTGACGCTAACTCTATCAGGAAGGGCTGGGGTAGGTGTGATTGCTTTTTTCATTCAAGCGCGGGGCAACCGGCCAACCCTGGCTGAGGCCTGGCGGGACAGGAACTGCCTTTGATGACGCGGCTGTGCACAGGGGAGCCCCCCTGCCTCTGGCGCCCCCGGGCCCCTGGGTGCGTGTCGTGGGCGCGTACATACGGCCTCTTTCGCGCGTATGGCTGGGTGAGATCCTGTTATTGGCCGTTGGGCATTATATAAATGGCGGCCGTCTGGCTTGTGCCGTACCGTTGCCGGTCGAAGCCTTTGCTGGCGTTTTTTCTGAGGGCGCCACTCTTACACACATGGGTGTCGGTGTCGTAGGATGGGCCTAGGTGTATGTCCTCGACGAGCACCCGTGTACCAAAGCGTGCTGTGGACAGCTCATGTGTCGAATTTTTGGTTCTGGGCACAAGTGTGCCGAAGTATGCTGCTGACGACGAGAAGTTACGTTCTAGCAAGCCTCGTTGTACGAAGGGCCTACCCGTATGCACGGCGGGCTGCTGCGGTTACGGCATGTTGTCAACGAAGGCGTGTGCTGGTATGGTCATGGATAGGAGCCCAGACGCCTGTGTGCGGGCTGGCATGGTGGCTTAGCCTTCGCGCTAGACGCAGGGGGGGCAACATGGAAAGGCATGACGGCTTGCTTGCGTGGCCTGTTTGCACGTACTGTGACCCTGTGCCTGTGCCAGGGTCCCGCCTGGGCTGCGCGCGGCAACACGTGAGTTCTAGAGGTAACCTGTGCGCCCCCTGGGTGCTACATTTTCTTACCATGGCCGAGTCTTGCAGGTGGCCTACTGCTAGTCTTATGACGCAGGGCGCTTGTGTACAATACCCATCAGTGCCAAATTATTCATTACGGTATTGGAGGGTCGGGCATGTCCGTTGGCAGGGCGTGGCAGGGCGTGCGGCGGTGTGGGCCTGAAGCTAACCCACGTGCTTGTTTGGCTGCTGCATACAGCTGCCGTCTGGCGTGGCTTGGCAACCCGGGGCAACCCTCCCCCCCCGGCTCTACCCGTTACTTTGCGGCTTTGCCGTTACCCCCCCGGCTCTACGCGTGCGGTGTGATGCGCTGTGATGCGCAAGAGGTCGCTGGTCGTGTCACCCAGTGTCATCTGACCTGACCAATGATGCGTGTGACCCAAGCTACAGCAAATGGCTGACCGGGCCGCAATGCCCTGTGTTCTCCCCGCTGGCTACGGTATTCATTATTGTGTTGCCACTTGAGGCAGTGCCCTTTCGGCATCCGTTACGCTTGTATTGGCGCTATGGTGTTACGCTGGCCGCTTCCCGCTCGTTTGGTGATGAGCAAGCGCCCCTTGAGCCTCGGCATCCGCAAGGGTTGAGGAGCATGTAGATGTAGAGCTGGGGTATAGGTGTAAGCAGATGGTGTGGATTGACATGAACCTAGTGTTGCAAGCTCGCGTGTGCCGTTCAAGTCAGGGGAGCTCTCCTGCGTTGCTCTACCTGGAGACAAGTTGCAATGGTCGTCCTTTCTTCTCTAATGTTGCGAGAAGCCTCACGCAGAGTGAGCTAACACCGATGTAGCAGGTCAGAGGTCAGGCGGCTGTGTGCAGAGTTTGGAGGTGGACGATGGCCGCACACGAGTCCCTGCTGGACGTAGCTGAGATGCACCCTGGGCTGTGTATTACCACGGTAACACACTGTAACGCAACGGTAGAGCACCTGCTGAGCAGGCGGCAAGCAGCAGCAAATGTAGCAACGGCAGCAGCAGCGGCGGCAGCACAAGCAGCGCGCGTCAGCGGCGGTTGCGAGAGTGCAGGGGCTGTGCGAAAAATAAAATGGCTGTGCGGCATGCGGCATGCGGTATGGGCGAACCAGGCTCCCCTACCTCGCTCCATGCTCCATCGATTGAGCGGATGCCCTGCCAAGATGCACTGCCACAGCGTGCATGGCTTCACCCTGCTCTAGTGAAATTAAACAGGTAGTCCGTCAACAGGCTGCGGCTCCCATGGCTCGGCCCACAGCTTGCTGCCTCTCCACCACCTCCGGCAGCGGCACCGCCCGCGGCCACGGCCCATAGAACACGGACGTGCGTTCCTCCACCCTGCTCTACCCCGCGCCTTCCAGGCTCGGCCCACAGCCTCTGTAGCGGTGCTCTCCCGGCACATTTCGCATCCTTGTCAGCCGCCTTTCCCAACCAATGTGAATGCCTCCTGCCCTCCTCCGTGGCTCCGTCGCAGAGCAGATGCAGCAGCGCCTCCCCGTCAGCAGGGTGCCCCCTCGCCTCCTCAGGCCAGCACCATGTGCCAACACATGGCCCTACCTGCGCTCTACAGCACCCCCTACAGCTCGGATCGCAGCTTGCATCCCTCCATCGTGACCAGCAGGTGCCACAGGCAAGCTTGCACCGAGCTCAAGCAAGGTCACACCAAATCGCGAGTCCGCTCTTGGGAGTCCGCTCCCCATAATCGTCACGCAGGCAACGGCTCCCACGGCTCGGCCCACAGCTGCCTGCCCTCCCCTTTGGCCAGCTGCTACCGTGCCACCTCCCCGGCAGCAGGTTATATACTAGCTCGTCTTCGTGTTTTAGCCTTACGAATAACCTAGCTCGCCCCCTAAAGGCTCACATGTCGTGCCAGCACGTGCTCCTCCTCCCCTTAAGGCTCCCACTGCTTTCTTCTTCCCCTTAGGGCTCCCACGGCTCGGCCCACAGCTTCCTGCCCTCCTCGGTGGCCAGCAGCTGCCTCTCCACCACCTCCCTCAGCGGCACCGCCCGCGGCCACGGCCCCAGCGTGGGCCTGAAGGCCAGGCTGCCAGCCAGGCCGTGCAGCAGGCGGTACCAGTAGCAGGTGCGGCCTGCGCCAGTGAGGTAGCGTGCTGCCAGCGCCTGGCCGGCCTGCGGGTGTGTGGGAACAAGGCACTAATGCGGGGGTGGGGTAACGCGCCGGCGGCTGGCAGGGCAACACGTGCAGCAGGCGATACCAGTCGCAGGTGCGGCCTGCGCCAGTGAGGTAGCGCGCCTGGCTGCTGGTGTGCCCCCGCACCTGCTTGCATCGAGTGCAAGCCCCCGGGGCCAAGGCTAAAGCCTGGCGGTGCGTGTGCTTCGCACATGTCAACCGTAAGTCCGTGAGTAGTTCAGGTGATGTATGCACGCACCTGTGCACATCGTCCCGTCCACACCCCTCCACACACCCCATCTTACACCCTGAACGGCCACGCATACCAGCATACGCGTGTGCCCGATCCGCTGTCCCGAAACCCCGGGCCAATGAGGACCATAAGCCAGGCAGCGGAAGCGCAGCGTTCCCACGCGAACCACCGTGCAGGAGATGTAGTGTACCCCCCCAGCCCGCAACCCCAAAGCCTTACCCCTGGGTCCATAGCTTTCAAAGAAGATGCCAAGTCTCATAAAAATTGCGAGCTTTACGTTCATGAGTACCGTTATGCTTACGCTCTTGCCCATACATGCCACCTTATGCTCCCTTCCGAGTCCCGGCGTGTGCCCACCTGTGCGATCTCGCGTGCCTCCTGGTCGTGCTCCTTGGCCCACTGCAGCTGCTCCAGGATGTCCTCAGGGCCCGTCTTCCAGAACTCCACGTAATTGACCCTGCAGCAAAGGCAGCAACGCACCAGTAAAATCAGCTCCGCAGCCAAGCACCGGTAGCTTAACACTGATGCCATACGCCGCATTGTATTGCGCAGCGTGCGGTTGTAGCAGACGCCTTATTATACTGTACGGTAATGAACCCCATGCGTGTGCGTGCATGTGCATGTCGAATATGGTCAATGCCACGCACGTTCGGTGCTGTCCCCGCATCTGCGCTGCAGCACCGCGCGTAGTACAGTAGTAGGCTTTCCACTGCTATAAACATGTTCACATGCGGTATCATCTGATGAGTACGGTCGATGCGCGCCACCCCCGCACCTGTCCTGCAGCAGCGTGCGGTAGTAGTAGTCTCACTGACCTAAATACGTACATAAAAGTATATATATTTGTATTTAATGTATTTAATCTGGTTATATATATATTTGTATTTAATCTGGTTGGGTGTTGTACCCGCACCTGTCCTGCAGCAGCGTGCGGTAGAAGTAGGCGTAGTAGCCGCTGCGCTCCTTGAACACCAAGCTGCCCAGCGGCAGCAGCTGCTCCAGGCGGGACGAGATCCTGTGGTGTACGACATGCGGGTGTCGTACATAGGATGTACGGCATGAGCGTACGGCGACGCTGCGGGCCTTGACTCTGTAATTGGAGCCTGCCTGCGTGTGACGACACAGTTGCTCGGCTGGGCTTGGCTATACGGTAGCTGCACATGAAGCTACCGGTTCGCAAGGCTTGTGTTACGTTCGCGGCGACCCGTGGCTCCTGCGCCTCCTTCTCACCCGTGCCCGTCCAGGTGCATAGGAAGCTACCCACCCGTACCCAGCTGTGGGACCAAGCCCTTGCTCTTGCGCCTCCTTCTCACCCCTGGCCGTCCAGGTTGATCAGGTACTTGTACTTGGTGTGGTTCATCATGGACACCTTGGCCGTGAAGCCAACTTTTAGAACGTCCTGCCGTCGTACGTGCGGTACAGTAATGGGGGCAGGATGGGTAAGCTGATACTGACCAAAGCTGTCCGAAGGACGGACAGTGGTGCGGTGGACACAAGGCGGAGCGAGGGCTGTAAACAAACAGGCATGTGCACAGGCGTTGCGTGCAATATGGTACACGGTGGTCTTGGTCAGACCCAACTGCTAGCTGAGCAACTGTTCGTCACTGCGCCTGCTGTGCGCCCAAGCAAGGCAGCCTACCGGCTGCAGTAGCCCCCACCCCACACACCGCACGCACGCACGGGTCCTGCCGAGCACCACCCACATCCTCCGGCCGTCTCGCCGGCAGCACCCCCCACACGCACCGGGTGCTTGGCGGCGACCTTCTGGATGAAGTGCTCCCGCGTGGGGCAGGTCTGGTTGCCGTTGTAGCATATGTTCTTGCCCCCGAAGCCCAGCTTGAAGGTGGAGGCGTCGCCCGCGTGGCGGTTGGTACGGTACAGGCTGCGGCACAGGGCACATATTCATGTTCGCTCGTGTTGTGCATCAACACCTTATGTGGCTGTGTACATAAAGGATTTCAATTACGGTTCGCATTGTGCTGCGGCGTTGGGCGGTTGGTGCGGTACAGGCTGCGGCGCAGGGCACAACAAACCTCGGCTACGGTTATGCATTATTGTGCTGCAGCATTAGGGTGTCACAGCAGTCAGTCTAGTGCTGCGGCGCCATGCACGACCCAATGGGTACAATGGCGTACAGCCACGTGGTTAGCCTTACGTGCACACAGGCCCGCCAAGGCCATACAGCTTGCCAGGCCACAGGCCATACACCGTCGCCATCGGCAGCCGTCATAAATCATACATTTCAACCCGGCTAAACACAAAGCCGTGAAGTTGTACAGCGGAACTCATACAATCATATCATGGAAATCACACAGTGTTACATGAATGTCAACTGGCCGCATCATATTTTCTTATCCCAGCGACATGAAAAGAAGCATGGCTCGCCCCCCTGCCCTGCTGCCCACCTGAACTTGCCAAACACCACCTCCCGGCGTTCCTCCCACGCGGTGGCGTTGAACTGTGGGATGAGTGCCAGCGTCGTACTGTCGTACCGCTTCCTGCATGCCACGGGCGCCCCATGCGGCAGTAGCTGGCCATGAGAAGCCCAGCAAGGGAATCGCATACGGCACACGCAACTCATGCTGCGATCGTGGCTGGGGCACGGGAGTTGGAACGCCGGCCTCGCCTAGCCATGTTCAAAGGTATCATCTAAGCGCACACACCCTCAAACCCTAAACCTAACCCCAAACCTAACCCTATTTATGACTCTTACATGTGGTTGTGGAAATTGGGCACCAGCAGCGTGTCGGGCCAAAAGTCGCTCTTGCCGATTGCCGCCACGGGATAGGGCCCGGGCACGAAGTCGCCCCCGGGGGCCAGCGGGTCCCGCCTCCTGTCGGGCGGGTGCGTGGTGTTGTACAGCAGTGGGGACGTGTAGCGCGGCGTGTCCGAGGTGGTCAGAACGAAGACCACGTCCGGGATGCTGCTGCTGCTGCTGCTGCCGGGCCGGGAGCCGCTGCTCGGGCTGTTAGTGCTGCTACTGTCGCCGCTGCTGCTATTGGCGGTGCCACTGCTGTCGTGGGTGTTGCCGCCACCGTCGCTGACTTGGCTGCCGCCAGTGGCGTCGGCGGGGCTGCTACTGGCGCCGGCGTCCTGCTCCCAATCTCCCTCCTGCTTCACACGGCGCCACTGCCGGCGTTGGGATGAGTAAGGTGACGAGGATGGGGAATCTGCAGGTGGCTCAAGCACCGAGCCGCCTAGCACCTGCTGGGCCCCGTCTTGACCTCGCCCCTGCTGCTGATAATGCTGCTCCGCTCGCCGTCGCTGCTGCCCCTGCGGCTGCTCCTGCTGTCCTTGCTCCTGCTGCTGCTGCTGATGTAGGTCGGGCTGTGGGCCCCCAAAGGTGTCCTCCAGGTGCAGCAGCATACGGATGTAAGCCACGTGCAGCCGGGCGTGGTGATGCAGCGCGAGGAAGTCGGTGGGTAGCAGCAGGTAGGCGCGGCCGCCGAAGAAGCTGCGGGAAGGTGGGTGTAGCGGGGTGGGGCGGCACAGGATGTAGCAGGTGCACTGCAGCAGGGGTGCTGCGGTGAGGGTGCAGCAGTAGTGCGGACCAGGCTGGGAGTGCGCAGAACGCGCACGTGCGGGTCCACTTGCGATGGAAGGTGCAGGTGGATGTGGGGACACGTGGATCGGGAATTTCTGGCCACGCTGATGTGGGTTCGCAGGGCAGGAGTCGAGGGTTGTGTGGTTCTAAGGCGGTCGGGAATGTAAGCAACCCGCCCAGCAGTGCACCGCCTGCACGAATGCACGCTTGGCCCCATTTTCTTGTGCCCAACCGGTCCTCACCCGACAGTCAGGCCCCGCATGCCCACAGTCCCAAGGCGCTTGGCGATGTAGCGGGTGGCATTCCACTGCGTGCCCCCTGCGTGGCCACAAGCGTGCGCAACAGACGTGAGAGGGTTGCACCAGGGTTGCTCCGTCACCCAAACCGCCGTGACTTCCGCTCACCGAGATTGCGATGAATTTCAAGGTCATCGTCTATTTGTTTGTACGTTTGCTCGTATCGCGGGCAGTCCAGAGCTGTGTAGTTACGATGGGATGCGTACGAGGTGGAGACGGACCCGGAAGGAATCCGTGGGGCATCCGGTTCAGCGACAACATTATGAAGAGTTGCTAGTATAGTCGCAGTAGTGATGAGCGTAAGAAGGAGCTTAGCCCGGCTTGTGGGCCGCTGCCGCAACCCAGAAGCCTCACTTACGACCATCAGGCAGCCGTTTCCCCTTCATTTTGCTACATGCCTTTTTCCGTCTACAATAAAGGGCTTCTCTGGAAATTGGTCTCAGGATTGTCGGTTTAGTTGGGCCGTGGGCGTGGTGGGAGCGCTCAGCGTCTACAAGTCCCGAAGCTAGGTCGAGACGCTTCACATTGCAAGTAATCTTGATACGATACGGGCGAAGCTTGTTCGCGGGATGCCGTTGAGGAACGAAGCCCGCGCAACATGCGTGGGTTTCGGAGCAGCCTGCAGATGTGAAAAGCTAGCAGCCCTGCAGCTAGCAGCTAGCAGATGGCAGATGTGTTTGTGAAAAGCGATTACCAGGTGTCTTGTCCTCCGGAATATGAGATACATAAGACGAGAGTAACCGCAGCAAAAAGAACAGATGTTGCCGGTGTTTGTTGCTGGCATTTGCCGCGCACTTCTTCTCCCCCGACCGCGCGCGCTTCACCGCCTCGCCTCCGTGCCAAAGCAGCATGGTCCTGCATCCTGCCTGGTTTCCTTACTGAGAATACAGTACAACATGAGCAGACAGATACGTGTCATGCGGTCGAGTGGCAGCCTTGACATGCGGGTCTTGACATGTCGCTTCGGCCGACGGTTGACCGCCATGCATGAGGGCCGCCGTCGCGGGCCGGAGACCCGCCCCGAAGCTGACTACCGCGTACTAACCCGCCACGCCGCGCACGACTTTCACATATGTGAAAACAGCTCGTAGACTGGTTGTTGAACATATATGGAGTGCAAGATGCACTTTTAAACCCCAATCACCTTGGGCTAGAGTACCGTCTTTCCGTTCCTTCCTTCTGTTCGTTTGGGACCTGCGTGCTCACGATTGACCCATGGGTCGTTATCACGCCGGCCATGGGCCGTTCGCCCCGCGCCAGGTGCTAGAACGAGCGCTACCCCTCCTGCTGCTGCTACCACTGCTACCACAAGCACGCGCGGTCGTCCAGTCGCCACTGCTACCTTTACAGGCACCCCTGTCAGTCCCGGTACCCTGGGCGGCGGCAGAGCAGCTGCATGGCGGTGTTACTGGTACTGCAGCCTCAGGTGCCATCAGTGCATTGGACGCCGTGCACATCTTAACTAGCAGCAGGTGAGTGTGGTCATGCATATGCCACTTAGCCCTCAGCCCTGGCCCATGTGACCTGCTGTGACTCGCTCTGGGTCGTGATAGATCTGCCCGGCCTGCCTCGACGATCGATACGTGGCCAGTCAATAGCCGTACCCATTCGTACTGATACAATGGGCCGACCGTGAGTTACTGGCAGTTGCATGCCACAACACGCGGCGTACTGCGCTACGGGTGCGGTACACCACTGCGCATAAGCACGCTGCGTGGCACGTGGCACATGGCACGCGGCATGCGTGCGGTACCGTACCTCACGCTCTGCACTAACCTGTCTTCTTGCGTCCTACCCGCACTTTTGCACCAACATGCATGCTTGGTACCGGTCCTCCGCTTTGAAATGCGCTTGGATGTCCAGGGCCCTTCTGGACTCCGGCGCCCCAAGTTTGTCACTCGATCAAGGCGACCTGGTCCCCTTCGCCGCCCAGTGGCCCGACCTGCGGCGTGACCAGCCGGCAGCATCTGGCACTAGCCCCCAGCAGCAACAGCAAGACACAAAAGGCAACAGCAAAGCTCCACTTCCCTCGTCGACTGCAGGCAACGTCGCCTTCCTGGCAGGTCAGCAGCCGGTCGACGCGACAGCAACAGCGGCAGCGGCAACCGCTGGCCCATTTGGCCTCCTGCCCCTACCCCTGCCCGCTCGCCTGCAACAACGGCGCGCATCCACCGATGGCAGCGCGTCCGGCCAGCAGGCGCCGTCAGCGCTACCGGAGGCAGAGGACCTTGCAGGAGAGCTCCCTTTCGCCGCTGCGGCAGCAAGATCCGCCGCGAACGCCAATTCCAACTCCAACACAGCCGTTAACCCGCTGGTTCCAGGTGGTTGGGCGGTTGGCGGCGGAGTCACTGGGGCGCGGGCGGTTGTCCCCTGGTGGCGTGTTATTGGCGGGCAAGCGGCGGACACACAGAGGTACGCTGGTACGGACCGGACGGGTTGGGTGCAGCAGGTAGCAGTACTACTGCGTACGGGATACGGGGCTTGCAGGAATCGCCTTGTCCGTCAGGTGCGCGTGTGCGGTGATGTGCCATGTTCCGGCGCACCGTGTCCCGTGCACTCTAGTGGTCAGGGTGGGGCATAAGCTGCTGTTTGGTGCTGCTGCTGTCGACAGCAATTGGATTTCAAGTGGCCAAGGCGCCCATGCATGTGTCCGTGCCTCCAGCGCCCCCCTGCCGCCTGCCGCTGCGCCACCTGCCTTCCGCAGGTCTGGCGGCGGGGGGGCGCTGGGTGGCACGCAGCAGCAGCAGCAGCAGTCCGCGCCTGCGGAGGAGGAGAGCACGGCCTTCCGCATCATAGGCGGCTCGGCAGCAGACGCAGACAGGTGCACGTGCTATACGTCTCAGTCAATGGAAGGGCGGCGGGATGGCACGTGGCACCACTGCACGTGGCACCTTGTTGCCGTACACCAGGCAGCAGCTTGGAATCAACTGCTGTTGGACTTGTTGCTATAACCTCGTGTGAGTTTTTTGCATGGCTTTGCACGTTTGCAGTACTGCAACAACTTGCCTTCCCCGAAAGCAATGTGCGCTTCCGTGCCCTGTGCCCCCACCCCCTCCCGGTGTACAGGTACCGCTTCATTGCATCCCTGCGCGACCAAAACGGCCGGCACTATTGCGGCGGGACGCATGTAATGCCTGGAGTAGTCATCACGGCAGGTATGCACCCGACCTAACGTTCCGTTGCAACGCGTTGCTTAGTGCTCCTGTCGCCCTGGTCCTCTCCTTTCCCCCGACGCCTGCTGTGCTAGGCTGGTATTTGTCGCCGCTCCTTACCCTCCCGCACCCTGTGTCTTGGTCTTTGGCCTCATGGTCCCCCTCGCTTGGCCCCACAGCCCACTGCGTGGACCAGCAGGATGCCGCGCTCCGGAACCCCACCGTACACCTCGGGCGCTACTACCTCGACAGAGACGATTCAAGCGGGCATGACGTCCGCAAGTGAGCCGCTTCTTACTTATGATTGTGTGTGCAAGAAAAGTGTTTGCGGCTACGCGTTGTTTGCCAAACGGCACCGACGTGCGCAACCGGAAACGGGGACGCCGTCCCACAACGGGAACGCTGATCCACAATCCACAATTCACAACTCAAAAAGATGCTCGTTAGCGATGACACGAAATGCGTATCGGTTAAGGGCAGTCGCGCTCGCCATACAGCCGAAGCCAACCCGCCCTTGGCATCGCTGCTCCAGCGTGTGCTATCGGTACGCTGCGTGGTCCTACCTGCCTGCATTTGCAATCCCTGCCCCGGCCCGTCTCGTAGAAGCTCATACCCGCAGCCGAGAATGCCCCACACGCCCCACACCTGACCCCAGGTGCGCCACCACCATTGTGCACCCCGGCTGGTCCTTCAACACCGGCCAGCACGACCTGGCGCTGTGCCTCCTGGACAGCAACAGCAGCAAGCCCATGGCCACCGTGGCCTCAGGTAGGCAGTGTATTGGTGTTTGTCGCAGAGCTGCTTTCAGACACACAATTAACCCATGACCTGATGTACCGGTCATGCACACCCTGTCACGCCAGGTACGCTGTGCATCATTCGATTGGACACTAAGCGGGAACACCCTTACCCCCAACCCCCAACCCTAAACCACACCGCTTACCCCACACCCTGACGGCCTTGCCCCACAGGCACGCTGGCCGTCACGCTGGACACGGAGCTGAAGGTGGTTGGGCACTGAGCTGCTCTGAGACACGCCCTTAACCCACACCCTTAACCCACAGGCACGCTGCGCGTCACGCTGGACACGGAGCTGCAGGTGGTTGGCTTCGGGGCCGTCAAGGAGGGCGGCACCAACAACCCCAGCCTGCTGGTGGGTGCAGTCTGCACATCAATGTGATTATACGTGTTTTATCAAGGCAAAGGCACATTGATAGCATGGGTGCAGTTATGAGATAGCGTCACCATTGTGGGTGTCGTAGCGGCATGGGTAGGTGTACTCAGCATCATGGGCGGGCCGCCGCTGTTGCATGCCTCACTGGGGTCTCAGATGGTAGCTGATGGTAGCTGATGGTAGCTGACAGTGCAACTTACGCATGCCACGCATGCCTGGTGCCCTGGTCGACGGCCGTGCGCCCGCGTGCCTCACAATGCAGGTGGGCAAGATCTACCCCCAGGACCGCAGCCAGTGCAACAAGACATACAGTGGACTCATCGGGAACGGCATGATCTGCGCAGGTATGGTGAACCAAATGGGGGCTTCGACTCGCCTGCCGGGGGTCCATGACCGGAGTGAGGCACGCACGGCGACGGCCTAGGGCGGCAAAACCAAGCAGGGCTCGATGGCACGCCCGGGCGACGCACTTGCGTGCGGCCGAGCCAGCTGAAATGTGTGCGGGCCGACGGCGTACGGCAGCGGTGTAGGCGCTAGATGCGTGTGATGCGCGGCATTCATGCTGTTGGGACGGATAGCCGGTCACCGTTTGTGCCGCACATGGCAGCCCGCGGTGTGGGCGGCATTGTGGAACAGTCTAGTCCCTTGTGGGCGGCATGGACGCGTGCACTGCTGCCCACGGGGCATCCCGTCACAGCCCCTACAACCCACGTTGCCAGGGCGTTCTACTACTACGAAATTCAAATACGTACGCGTGCGCTATCCTTAGCAGCCAGCCTTGTTCGGCCTCTCACTGCAGGCCGCGACGTTGGCGGCGTGGACGCGTGCCAGGGCGACAGCGGCGGCCCCCTGCTGCTGCCCAAGGGCACGCCCTCCTCCGTCTTCACCGCAGCCGCAAGCAGCAGCTCCTCCACCTCCTCCTCATCCGCCTCCGCTGCGTCCGCCCCTGGGCTGACGGAGGACGTGCTGCTGGGTGTGGTGTCTTGGGGCCGCGGCTGCGGGGAGCCGGGCAACTGGGGCGTGTACACCTACCTGCCGCAGTACCGTGACTGGGTCAACCAGAAGCTGGCGGTAGGTGGGGTCTGTACCTGCACCTGTGTCAGCGAGCAAGTGTGGAAGTCGAACTTGGACATGGTTTGTTGCCCTGGTGCTACGCGTCAGGGGATGGAGTGGTGGAACAACTGTACAGCACATAACAGGGCTGAGGGGGGGAGGGGAGTGTCCAAGAAGGGATACGGTGTACGGCAAACCCGTCGACCGACCCGCACCCCGTCAGCACACGTGCCGTCACTGCGACGGCGCGGAAGGCCAGTGCAGTTATTACACGGATGCTGGTCAGCTCATACCCACCGCCTGCACCTGTCCCGCCCGGCTTTTGGATGAAGGCGTGTGTCTGACAGTCTTTGGACCCCGTTTGCGTGCGTATGCGGCTGCGTGTACGTCATGCGCGCAGGAGTACGGCGTTCCGCCGCTGCCGGTGTTCGCCTACCCCACGGCGGCACAGCTGCAGAAGCTGCTGTCGGAGAGCTACGACTGCAGCAGCACCCCGACCGTGGACCAGCTGGAGCAGGCAGCGGCCAAGCTGGCCGAACAGGTATGGCGAGTACTCCCTTACCAGCTCAGCTGAGGGCGTATAGCTGGCATGCCTGCGTTCAGATGGTGTTCTGCGGTTCGTCGGTTGCGCACCTGTTAAGGTACAACTGCTGTGCAGTGGCAGGGAATGCGTGCACAACAGTGTGAAGCTGTACAGATGTGTGGTCTGGGAGGAGGCAGCAGGCCCGCTAGCTGGGACCTGGTCAGGCCCGGGTCGGGCAGTTAGCACACCTTTATGGACTCTGTTCCAGGCAGATTGGGTATCAGCAAATTCTCAGTACTGCAGCGGGTACATCACAAAGGTATGCCTACGAAACTGTGTTGTCACAACTCAGTGCACACGATTCTTTCAACTTGTCTGTGCTGTGTGCAGGGCCTGGAGATGCAGTCTGCGGTCAACAGCGTGGTGGCCCAGTACGGCTGCAACCCCAAGAACAGCAGCAACACCACCACCAGCAGCAGCAGCAGCAGCAACAACGCCAAGCCGCCATCTAGCAAGGCCCCATCACCAAGTAAGCAGCCCTGCAGCGGCAGCAAGTGCAAGCCCCCGCCACCTGCCGCTACCAAGCCCTCCAAGACCTCCCCGCCCCCTTCGCCCGCCAAAGGTTCGCCGCCGCCACCCCCAGACCCCTGCCGGTGCTCCGAGGACGGGCGTAGCGGCGACGTCGAGACGCCCCTCAAGGGTGAGTTGGTCGCTAAAACAAGGCTGGCGCGGCGGAAAGCGCAGCAGCTTGGATTCCCTTGATCTGTGCCGTGGAGATATGCCGGTATCGGGCACAAAGCTCAAGCGCTTGTCGTCCCTCAGCCGAACTCGAGTTGCTCAAAGTTTGACCCACCTGCCGAGCGCCGACTTGCGCTTTATTTGGTTGGCAGCTGACAGTGGTCGTCCCAACCGTCCCAACCGTCAGGCTGCAAGCAGCACGGCCTGGCCGCCGGGGACACCCTGTGGTACTGCATGGCGGTTGGGGGGCCGGACGCATGCCCCTCTGCCGTACCTTCGCGCGTGTACCTCGGCTCAGCTTGGGTGCCCTGCAGCACCAGCACCACCACCAGCAACAACGTAGGCAGCGCCAGTCCTGCCAATTCGTCTCCTCCTTCTCCTCCGTCCCCGGCGCCCCCGCGTGTGGAGGCCTCAAACGGGCCCTCGCCCTCTTCCTCAGGAGGGGGGTCCCGGCGGCCCACCACGACGCAGCAGCAGCAGCTGTCATTGGGTCAGATCTTCACGGCGTGGCTGGAGAACAGGGGAAGGTGATGGGTTAATTGATATTCTGCCCTCTTCACGCGCAAGAAGCATTTGGATGTCGTGCGGGGTGTGTTTTCCTGCGGTGATCGATGCCGTGCGTGCGCGGAAAGCAGCGATGCCGTGTGCGTGGCTGTGGGCGTGACTGGGAGCACCCATGTGCCTGCACTGTGGGTGACACAGTTGTTTGAATTTGCGGTGCTAGTGATTGAGAGCAACCGCACGCCTGTATGATGGGTTGCGTCGTGATCTCGTTTTGAGGTCGGTGTGTCAGTGCTGCTGCTGTTTACGTGCTTACGGAGTGGTCAATTGCCGCGGCCAGCATTGCGTTGGCGATATCGCCCTATGAGCTGCTCACTCGGCGCTGGTGATCCGCTTACGAACGTTGTGCTTGCACACGTCCTGCGTGCCTGGCGTCTCTCGCTTACCTGCCAGGCGAGAGGCTGTGATAAACAAGCAGGGGCTTCCATTTGCAACCCGCTGACTCTGCGGTATCATGGATACCGGTGATCCTAGGGACCCCTAGCAAGAGCGTGGAGCATTGTAGTGCTCTGGTGTGTACACGCCCTCAGTGGTACTGCCAGCAAGTTGCTGGTTAAGAAGTGATTTCAAGGAAGTTTGACGTGCTCACGTGCATAATGCCCTTTTTGAACCTCATCCCTTTGTGTTGGCGCTGGTCGATGCGGCCATGCGGTCCGCATTTTCAGCAGGGCATGTGGGGGCGGCATTCAGTGACGTTGCTGGCGGCTTCAGTTCTGAACGGAACACATCTTTTCCTACCACCTGGTACGGTGTGGATGTACCGCGTGCCTGCTGCCACTGCCGCCTTAAGGTGTGGCCACACCACCTGGAATGTAACATAAAATGTCAAATAAGGTGTGCCCTGGACTGCCCTCCTATGGTCCGCTGGTCCCCATAGAGAAACTGGGGACATGTCGCATGTGCGTTCGTTGTGGGTACTGGTACAGCATGGGGACAGCGTGATGGAGCCCATGCACGGACCCTTGCGCCATGCCGTCTGCGTGCCCAGGCAGCCTGCCTTTTTGTACGGCTTGTAACATCAAAGCGAGGTTGCAACGTGCTTGCAATTGAGCCCCTGACCGTCAGCTCGCAGGGCGCTTTCGCCCTTTGTTTCCGTGCATCACGCTGCAGCACCCGCCGCGGCTATGTGTCTTGCTGCGCCGTACTGTGCCGTACGCAACATACCGTACCGTAGGCAATATGCTGGTACGGTACCGTACCAAACAGCTCAATTGCGGTTTCACAGGTGAAGCGTCCACGCACCACTCTCTTCAAGTACCTGTATGACATGCGTCGCACTCCGTCGTGAAGCAGGCGCCAGGCAGACCACAACTGCCAGTCAACCCGGGAATGCTTAAAGAAATTGCTTCCCACCGCTTGGCACGGGAGTGACCTCGCGTTGTCCGAATAAAGTACCAGTGGGAACACACGTGTCAACAGCGGGCTGTACTACACATCCTCCTACACGTCCGCAAGGGGCTCACCGCTCACGCGCATAGCTCTCTCGACACCCTCTACCACCACCCTAGCTCTCTTGACACCCTCACCCCAGAGCCCTATCGCATCCTGCGCAGCCCCCTCTGCCACATGCTCAGCTGATGCACCTTCCCACCTCCAGTACACCAGGCAGGCCCCTGACACCAGGCATACACACACCATGACGCAGCCGACATGATTGGTGCCCTTGCACCGCGTCCTACCACACCCTGCCGCAGCAGCAACGTAACCCTCTGTTGCCAAAGCCTGCCTGGCGCTCCGCAGCCGCTACTGCATACTGCCCCTTCGCACGGACAGCTCTCCTGCTGGCAGATGTTGCTTGCTACATGCAGCCGTGTGTCCCCTTTCTAATGAAAGCCCTGATCAGCGCGCCAAACTCATCTGCGGTTCCTCAGCCTGGAGGGGCTCCCCTGCTGTCCACCAGCAGCTGCGAGCCTGCAACATGCAGCGTGGCAGCCATCCATCCATGCAAGCGTCCAACAGTCCTAGGTAGACGTGAGGCAGCGCGCCCCGTGCAGGGGCAGCGCCGCTGTAGGTGTAAACCGCACCACGCAGCATTATATCCCGTATCATCCTACCACGTTCCACACGTACGGCAATCCCCGGTCCGGCACAACGCGGCGCGGTTAGCTGCTGCCCCTCGGCTTGGAGGAGCACTCGCTGGGTCGTACACTCTGTCGCACTCCTCGCACTTCAATATCTTGTAATATAGGTTCGGTACAGCACTCAGGGGTCAGTTGCCGCTCCTCTGCTTGGAGGGGCACCCCTCCTGCTTGCACGTGGCCGGGTCGAACACTCCGCCGCACTCCTCGCACAGCCCCAGCTGCCGCCGCTGCGCCTTCGCCACAAACACGTCCACCTGCTTTGCGGACACCACGAAAGCAATCAGGACCGCCTGTGGGCACGGGCAACAAGCGCATGAAGGTTATGGGAAGATAGTTCACAGCAGCCATGGAAGTAGGTGGCATTCGCGTCGGCCGGGCGCGTTGGCGTGTCCAGCTGGCACGTGTGTGCGGAAGGGCGCACTCCGGAGTACACTCTGCCCCACACGCTCACGCGGAGCACCCCCTTCACGTGCGTGCGAGGTTACCAGGGGGTCCTGGTTTGTTGTAGAGCGTGGTCAGCGCTTACCCCGAAGGCAAGCCCCGCGATTTGGTCTAGCGTCCAGGTGGGCATGCTGTCCATGACACCCGCTCGGCACTGCACACTTCCTCGCAGCAGGCCGTGAGCAGGCCGATGCCCATACGCTACACACGAGTTCATGTCCGTCGCTAAGCTCCGCTGAGCTTGCACGCTGCGCGGAGAGGCCGAAGGATGGTTAGAGCTCGTGGCGTCGCTGAGCACTTGGTGCTTGACGCACAAGCTGTGCGACTTGCCTTGCTACATAACATTTAGGTTTGGCAGCAATTGCCCGTCTTTGTAGGCGCGAAGAGCCAACCGAGGTAGAGCAGCAAGTCGACCCACAAGGAAGTGCGAGCGAGTGCGCCATGTTGATTATCAAGGTATGATATGTATGTTTCGGTGTATTCTAATGTTGTGTAAATCAGGGAAGCCCTGGCACGTCCTGGCAACCCTTCGCCCATCGTGCGTATGAACTGGGTTAAAACAGCAACCCAAATGCCCCGTTCTGACATAACCCGAAGCGCCTTATGCAATACGCTTATAATTGCTTACTACTATTCCAGCACAGAGCGTCCTGCCTTTCGTTTGACCTTTTCTTGACTGACCGATGAGCGCCTAAAAGGCTCGCTGACTGCCAGAACGACTTGCATCTCGACATGAACATGGACCTGCATTAGCGTATATGACAACAGTAGCGTAGCTCTGGGGACGACAACCTTGCTATGAGCGACCGGGTCGGGGCTCCTCTGGACCTGGAAACCTCTGGCAGCCTAGGAACATCTCTGCTCATGCAACATGAGCTTTCCCGCCATCCATCGCGGCCAACGGGAGCTGGACAGGCTGCCGCGGAGGCGAGGGAGGTAGCCCTCCTATCTCTGCACCGCACCCTCGATGCGGATGCCATCGCCAATAGAGAGTCAGAGTCGCGCTCTCGGCGCCGCCTGAACAGCACATTGAGCCAGGAGCACCCAGCAGCAGCCCGGCAGGTGCCTCTGGGGAACGGGCGTGTTGCTTTGGCACAAGCAACGTCGCAAGTTCCCCAGCGGCAGCACCACGGCTCTCCGGAACGCGTCCCGCGTCCCCTCAGCGTCACGGACGTCCTGCGCCCCTCACCAAAGGCAGGCGGACTCTCTCCTCCCACCCAGCGCATTTCCTCAGCTGCCTCTACGCAGCACAGCCTCTCTCCCAGGGTGCTCCGTTTCGCCGACAGCGTGCCCTCCTCAGCTGCTTCCACGCTGTCCCGCCCTGCCCATCCCTGGGCCCAGCAACAGCAACAGCAGCAGCAGCTCCCATCCTACACCACAACAACCGTCACCGCCCGCGGCGCCTCCTCACCCATGCCGACCGCAGCTCCAACAAATGCAGCAAAGCAGGGAAACCAGCGGCCCCCAAGCCCAGAGCCCATACGTGCCGTCAACGAGGTCCTCCTGCTGCCCCGGCCCACATCGCCCGACCGCAGCCGCCCCAGCCCCAGCCCCCTAACCCGCATCGCTGACGCAAGCGCGTCAGATATGCTGCAGATGCTAGCCGGACGGAGCCCGCCGGGACGTGTAGCTGCTGTCGCTTCCGCTGCTTCCGCAGCCGGTCACTCCACGTCCGCAACCGACACCGCCGAAACCGCAGCCTCGAGGCGCCTGGGCGTCCTGGGGCGTGACCGCTTAGATCACACAAGCGACCAGCACCACAAGCACCCACAGCCCCACCACCACCAGCAGCAGCACGGCCGCCACCCCGTGGTACCCCTCGTGGTGCGCTCCGTCTCCGCGAGCCGCCGCTACCAGTCCCCCTCCCACGCCCCTTCCGCTGTGGACCCACGAGCCATGGCCTCCTCCCGCCAGCCCGACCCTGCCTCCGCCTCCGCCCCCACCAGCTGGGCCCACTCCCAGATGCTGCTCTTCAGCCAGGGCCCTGGCACGTCCCTCCCCGCACCTCACAGCACCAGCCAGCCCTCTTCCCTGGACGGCATCCTCGCGACCCTGGACCGCAGCCGCAGCCCCGCCCGCATGCCCACTGCCCACCTGATCAGCCCCGGCCAACAGCACCCCACACCCAGCGGCCGCTACCAGTCTCCCAGCCCTGCTGCCCGCGCATACACCGCCCAGCATCCAAGCCACGCCCCTGGCCGCCCGGTCTCCCCTGTCATGCCCCGCTACTCGGCGTCCTCGGCAGCCCGAGCGGGTACTGCCGCCACTGGAGGGCCTCTATCTGCAGCTGTGCCTGCGGGCCGGTCGCTGTCGGCTCCTCGGGGAGCAGGCTGCCCCGTGGTGCCCCCTTCACAGGAGCTGCAGCAGGCGCAGCAGCAGGCGACAGCGACTGCCCTGCAGAGCATCCAGCCCAGGGCGCTGGGTGTTGGTGCTGGTGCTGGTGTGAGTGTGGGTGCAGGGTCCTTCGCGTTTCCGCGTGGCGCGGCCCTGCCCCCGGCAGCGCCCGCGGCCGACCGCCCAGACGCCCGCGTCTTTGACGCCCTGCGGGACCGTACAGCCGCTGTGCAGCAGCTGCAGAACAGCCTGCTGAGCGACATCATAAGCGATGGCGCGGAGCCGCCGCCCCCACCGCCGCCGCCCGCGCCCCAGGAGGCCTTGGCCAGTGCTTCGGGCAGGCGTGGCACTGCGAAGGGTAGGGCACGGGGCAAGGATCGCTGGAGTGGTGGTGGTGATGGTAGAGGTGGCAGCGACAGCGACGAGGGGTCGGTGGACCTTGCGGAAGGGCTGATCGCGAAGCGGCTCGAGTCCGTGACGGCGGCGGCGGCGGCGCTGGCGTGGGGCTGTACGGAGCAGCGCCGGGCGGCGGTGGCGGCGGCGGCGGGCGCGCCTGTCCTGACGCCACCGTCGGAGCACAACTCCCCTGGGCGGGCTAGGACGGCGTCGCCGCCACGGGGGGTGGTGGTGATGCCCCCACACGTGCCTGTGCCATCTGGACTGGGGCCGGTGCCTGATATGGTGATGCCGCAGATGCTGCTGCAGGCGCCGCGTGGGGAACAGGTGGAGGTGCTGCAGCACAGCACCACTGGCGTGTGGGTTAGCGGCGGTACGGGTGGTCGGGGGCGGGGAAGTGGGAGGCAGGGCAGCAGTGGCGTGGGAGGGGAGGGCGGGGGAGGGAGTGGGGAGACGGGCCCTGCTGCGCTGCTAACGTCGTTGATGGAGCGGTTGCAGCAACGGAGGGAGCGGCGCAGGCAGGGCTCGGGGGCTGTGGCGGAGCAGGCGGCTGGGCGCGGGCTGGGGGCGGCGCCCGGGGCGGCGGCTGGTGGGTATGGAGGCGGAAACGGAGGGGGAGGCAGGGACGGCAGGGACATGGCGGGTGCGGATGGTGACCAGGATGTGGACATCGCCACGACGGGCCTCGTGCGATACAACCGATACGGTGGGTTCCGTCAGCTACTTGCTGCCTTACGGTGCGGAAGCCTGGCGCCGATAGCTGCCGCGTGACGCGTATGGTGCACGTGCAACGGCCCAGATGCGTATGCAGAAGTCTTGCGCCTCCCAACGCAGGCGCTCCCAATCCATCCTTTTGTTGCAACCCCAGCGCTGTCATTCTCATACTCTGCGTCGTCCGTGTGCTGCCTTCCAACAGACGGCGCGAGCCCCCGCTCCCGCTCCAACAGCCCTCCCTCTGCTGGCAGGGGCAGGGGCGGGGCGGCCGCAGCCGCACCCACCAGCTGCCGGACCTCCGCCGACATCCTCGGGAGCCCCGACATCGCCGTCCACCGCCGTGCTGTCAGCCCCATCGGTGACGGCACATCCACCAGCCGGTGCGAACAAGCTTGTTTACAGGAGCAACATCAATAGCGTAGCGTGTATGAAAGGGAGGATGCGCATCTCTCGGAATCACCGTTTTGCCGTACCATATCTGGCCGCAAGACCTAAATAGCGGCACCTTATAGGCGCTGAGGACCATAAGCCCCTTGATATCGGTACGCATAGCGCCCACGTGATGTACCCCTCTCCGCCCCTTTGCCTCGTAGCCTGACGACATCGCTCGGCGGCCACCGCTCCAACAGGGCCTCAGCTGCAGGCGCAAGCGCCTCCCTGCTTACCACGCACTACTCGCCGGCCCGTGCGGCCAACCGTTCCTCTATGGAGCCAGGCGACGAGGCTGCACAGCCCCACTCCCACTCTCACGACCCAGAAACCGATGCACACCACCACCGCCACCAGCAGCAGCATCATCAAGACTACCAACCGGCCTCTGACAATGACACGATCCGTCACGAGCAGTTCCACCCTGGCAACCAGCCTCCCTCCCTCTACTCCACCCCCCGATCCTCCCACCTGGGCGCACAGCCGTCCCACGCGTCCCCGCAGCGCCGCACTCCGCGCGGTTCCACACTCGGTGGCCGCAGCACGGCGAGCATGGGCAGGAGCGCCGCCGGCGACGGCAGTGCGGTGCTCGCACCGACCGATGTGAAAAGCAACAGCCCTGCGTTCCGGGAGCTGCACCAGATGGTCAAGCACATGGAGTCGCTCATGTCTACTTTAGCAGCTGACGACCCAGAGCTGGTGCTCCACGCCACTGGACGAGCACAGCGGCCAGACCCTCAAACCGCAAAAGCCTCGGCGGATGGTAGGGCCGGAATCCTCGATGCTCGGCGGCTGGCCCGGCACAGCAGCCCAGCCAGCATCCTGCGCCGTGCCACCACCCCGCCAGACAGCGAGGAAAGAGACGATCGGAGCATCAGCAGGAGGAGGAGGCTCAGTGAGGCGCCGGGGCGTGGGGGCCGCGGGAGCAGCAGCTCGCTGCTGGGCGGCAACGGTAGCGCCTCCCCAAGTCGCGTGGATGATGTGGGAGTGAGGAGCAGCGGGGATGGGTCGCAGAGGGGCGTTGTGGAGGCGCGTGGTGCGTTGGAGGCTCGGGTTGAGGGGGCGTTGGGGGTGATAAGGGAGCGGGGCCCGTTGCAGAGGCGCGGCGTTAGTGCGGCGGGCGGTGGGGCGGATGGCGGCCGGCTGGTGCGGCGTGCTGCCAGCACGGAGCGGCGCGTGTCGGCGCCTGCGTCCACCGTGGGTGGGGGCGGCGGTTCCGGGCGGTTGCGCAGTGGCAGCAGCGGACGGCTGCGCAAAGGCAGCAGCGGCGCAGGGCACGGTGTGGTGGTGGTGTCGGTGACGGGCACCGGCGGCGGCGGCGGCAAGGGGGGTAGTGGGAGCAAGGCCGCCAGCGGCAGCGGCACGGCAGCAAGCCGTTTGGGTGAGTTACGCAGGCCCAAGGCCTGGTGCTATCAAAGCCGTTGAGCGCATGGGATGCACACCAGTCCTTTCCCTTTGGCTGCCAACAGCACGTGCACGAAGCATGGTGAGAAAGCTCCTTTCACAGCTGCTGAAGCGCCTTGACGCCTATCGTACCAAGTGCCCTTGTGCTGCCATGCTCGCAGCCTCCGTCAGAGACGACGTCGCCCCGCGCGACACAGAGGACCCCTATCGGCAGCTCTTTCCAGTCCACCACTCCGCCCCCCAGTCCCACCACCTCTATGCAACCGCCCCGCCTCCGCCTCCACCTCCACCTCCGCCGCAGCCGCAGTCTCCCCCAGTGCCCCCCAGCTACGCATACCATTTCCCGTACGCCCCCGCTGCCGTTCCCACCAACACAGCGGCCTCCGACCCCGGAACTACAGGCAGCACGGGCGGCAGCAGCAGGGCGACCACGGAGCTGGCGGAGCAGCTGCGCCTCATGCGCGCCAGCCTGTACCGTATCGAGCAGCAGATGTGGCCAGGCGCCGACCGCGGGGTTGGAGTCGGGAGCGCGGGTAGCGCCCTGGGTACGCCCCCAGGGAGCTACACGCCTCCCGGGACCCACGCCAGCGGCTACGGAGGGCCCGCAGGAGGAGTTGCCGCCAATGTGGGGACGCATGGTGGTGTGTTGGGTGCCCCAGGGACGGCTGGGCTGGCTGCAGCGGCGCAGGACGGGGCGGCGGCGGCGGCGGCGGCAGCGGCTGCTGCGGCGGCGAGGTCGCTCCTGGCCACAGCTGGAGAGCTTCGCAGCGCTGCATCCTCAGGGGCTGGCTATGGCGGGCCCGGAGCTGCTGGGCTGGCAGCGGCGATGCGGGCAGCGGCAGGCAGCAGCAGCGGCGGCGGGAGCGGCAGCGGCAGTGCGCCGGTGGTAGGGGCGTTCTGGGGCGGGCCGGTGGCGGTGCCGGCGGCGCCGCTGGCGGGTAAGCGCAGCACTGCCGGGGTGCGGTGGACTGAGCATGAGGGCGGTACGAGGACGGGAGCGGGGGTGCAGCAGGTAGACCTACTGGAGGCTAAGCTGATGAGTGAGCTGGGGCAGCTGGAGGATGCGCTGAGGAGCATCCGCAGCAGCACGGCCGGCAGCGGGGTGGTGGGGGCGGGGACGGCGAACCACCGCATGTCGGGGCTGGGGGCGCCGCGGCAGTGGTAGGGTGACCGCTGAGCGGGGACATGAGTGGCCTTTTTTTTCATAGGGCAGCGGTTCCAGTGGCCCCTGAGCGGTACTATTTGGTATTTTTATGTTACAATCCAGGTGGTGTGGCCACACGATCCTTACTGGTCCCGACCACACCT
>VFQN01000378.1_pt1 | contig 88121 bp, 113 predicted proteins | sample 3512371 | NCBI WGS metagenome assembly VFQN01 (sample SAMN10412370, study PRJNA504923) | tailings metagenome | isolation source: Replicate 2 from Balatoc abandoned mine | place: Philippines: Itogon, Benguet | collected 2017-08-28
TGGAACGGCGGCCCGAGATCGACCGCTGGACGCTCTATCACACGAGGGGACCGCAGGAGCGGCATCTGTGCCAGCTCGATTACATCCTGTTGTCGCCTGCTATGGCGCGGCAGAACGAGGCCGCTGTGCCCGATATCGTCCGTGGCGGCCAGCCCTGGCGAACCGTCTTTCCTCCGGGCCAGGAAGTGGAACGTTACCCACGTGCCGGCTGGGACCGTCCGAAGGCGTCCGACCACTGCCCTGTCGCCGTCACCCTCGACATCGCCTGACAACGAGGATTTTTATGTTCGACATTCCCATGGACATGATCCTGCCCGTCGACGCGATCGACGTGAGGCTCAAGCCGGAACCGCACCCCTACGAAGCTCAGAACCTCTCGGCCATCGACGTGAACTGGCGGGCGGAGATCGCCGCCAATCCGGCACTGTTCGACGGCACGATGGTGCTGCTCTCGTCGTTGTCCTACGCGGGCCGGCGGATATCAGGCAAATGCCATGCGATCCGCTTTGCCACCTTTATGCATTGGCGCCGGCGGCCCTCCAATGACAGCGCGCAGCATGCCTTTGCCCATGCCATGCTGGTTTCGTCGGACAATGCACTCGTTGCGATCCGCATGGGTGCCCACACGGCGAGCCCAGGCAGCGTCTATTTCGCGGCTGGATCCTTCGAGCCCAAGGATTTCCCCGACGGCAAGGTCGATCTCCACTTCAACATGGCGCGCGAACTCAATGAGGAGACAGGGCTTTCGATCGACGATGCCCGGCGCGAGGACCAGCATTATTTCATCTCGCTGGAAAGCGGGACGGTCATCTTCCGCCGCTATTTCCTCGATGACGATGCCGAAACGCTCGCGGCGCGGATCCGTGAGTTCGTCGCGTCGGAGGAGGAGCCGGAGATCGAAGGGCCGGTGATCATTCGCGATGCGACGGACCTGCCTGCCGGGCTCTCGCCTCACATGGCGCCGCTCATTGCCTGGCACTTCGCCAATCCGCCTTCCGGCTGACACCGTCACATTCCCACCGTTTTCGCGGCGGAAAGATCGCGACCGATCCGAACGATCGAGCGTGCAATGGCCGATTGCTGCATGATGTGCTCCCCCGCCGAAGTGTTCTCCGGGGGCTCTTTCGCGATAGCCGAGGAGGCTGCATAGTGCCGTCGTGAGCGACCACCCTTCCCAGGAGGGCGGCGGCCGCGTTGCGCGCCCGTCCTTCCCGTGCCCGGACCCCTCCCATGGTTTCGACCTTCGAGATTGCAGCCCTTCTGCTCACCTTGTCCGCCGTGTTCGGCTGGATCAACCTGCGCTACTTCAAGCTGCCGCATGCGATCGGCCTTTTGCTGATGGGGCTGGCTTCGTCGATCTTTCTTCTCGGAATGCATCGCTTCCTGCCCGAACTCGGGATCGGGACCCGGATGAGCCGGGCCATCGGCAAGATCGATTTCTATTCCACCATCATGGACGGAATGCTGGCCTTCCTGCTCTTCGCCGGCGCGCTGCATGTCGACCTTCGTCCGTTGAAGCGCCAGAAGTGGGCGATCGCGCTGATGGCGAGTATCGGCGTCGTCATCTCGACCGTCGTGATCGGTGTTTGCCTGTGGCTGGCAGCCCGGATGCTGGGCTTCACGCTTTCGCTGCAATGGGCGCTGGTCTTCGGAGCGTTGATTTCGCCGACGGATCCGGTGGCGGTGCTCAGCCTGATCAAATCGGCCGACGTGCCCGAATCGATCGAGGCCAAGATCGCCGGCGAATCCCTTTTCAACGACGGCGTGGCCGTCGTCGTCTTCAGTGTGCTTCTGGCGGTCGCGTTGAATACTCCGGAGCAGTTCCCGCAAGGGCTGAGCCTCGAGGCTGTTCTGGGCGTGCTGGCGCATCAGGCGCCCGGCGCTGCATTGCTTGGCCTTGCCGCCGGCTGGCTCGCCTGCCGCGCCATGGCTGCGATCGACGACGACATGGTCGAGATACTGATCTCGCTCGGCGCCTGCGCCGCCACCTATGCCGTTTGCCTGCGTGTCGGCATGTCGGGACCGATCGCCGTGGTGGTCGCCGGCCTGATGATCGGCAGCCATGCCGGCGAAGGCAGGATGGGCCAAAAGGCGCGTGATCATCTCTTCTCCTTCTGGGCCGTTATCGACGAGATTCTCAACTCCGTTCTCTTCCTGCTGATCGGCCTCGAGGTGTTGGTCCTGCACTTCCAAGGCGGTCATCTGCTGCTGGTCGCCGCGTCGATCCCGATCGTGCTGTTCGGCCGGCTGGTCTCCGTGGCCGTGCCGATCAAGCTTCTCTCCATTCGGCAGAAATTCGCCTCAGGCGCGATTCCCATCCTGACATGGGGTGGCCTGCGTGGCGGAGTATCCGTGGCGCTGGCACTGTCCTTGCCCGACAGCGCGGCGAAGCCGACCATCCTGGCCGTCACCTATGGCGTCGTCCTCTTCTCGATCATCGTGCAGGGGCTGACGGTGAAGCACGTGGTGGCGCGCAGCCTCGGTCCGGCGTGACAACCGGTGAGGTGATGCTACGCATCGACCGGCCTGGATGTGCCAGCATCCAGTGCCGAAGGGATTATTCGTGGCGCAAGGCTTCGATCGGATCGAGCCTGGCTCCGCGCAAGGCCGGGAAGAAGCCGAACACCATGCCTATGAGCGCGGAGAAGCCGACGGCCAGAAGGATGACCGCGATGCTCGGGCTGAACGGGATTGCCAGCGTCCAGCTCGCGAGGCCGGCGAGCGACAACCCCAGCGCGATGCCGATGAGACCGCCGAACAGCGACAGCACGGTCGCTTCCACCAGGAACTGGACGAGGATGTGCCGCTCATGCGCGCCGATGGCCAGCCTGATGCCGATCTCGCGCGTGCGTTCGGTGACCGAGACAAGCATGATGTTCATGATGCCGATGCCGCCGACCAGCAGGCTGACGGCCGCGACTGCACCCAGCATGCCGGTCATCACGCCGGTCGCGCTCGCCATGGCGTCGGCGACCTGGGTCATGTCGCGCACCGAGAAATCGTCTTCCCGGTCGGGCGCGATGCGCCGCGCGTCTCGCAAGATGCTCTCCATGCGTTCCTGCAGGACCGAGGTGGGCGTCGCATCGTCGGCTGCGACATAGATCGTCTCGATGTCGCGATTGCCGGCCACGCGGCGCTGGAAGGCCGCGAGTGGCATCAACACTACGTTGTCCTGGTCCTGGCCGAAACCTGAGAAACCCTTCGGCCCGAGCAGGCCGATGACCTTGCAACTCATCTTGCCGACGCGGACCGTCATGCCCTCGGGGTCGCCCGCGCCGAAGAATTGACGGCGGACGGTTTCGCCGAGAAGGCAAAGGCCGGTGCCGCCGCGCACTTCGGATTCGGTGAAGGCGCGGCCGGATGCCACCGTCCAGTCCCGCGCGTCGAAGTAACCGGTGTCGGTGCCGGTGACGGAGGCTGACAGGCTCTCCGTGCCATAGACCACGCGAACGGTCTTCTGCGATGCCGCGGAGACGGCGCGGGCGCCTTCGAGACCATGGGCGAGGGCGGCGACATCCTTATCGGCCAGCGCGCGGATCGCGCGCTCCGGCGGCGAGCCCGGCTGCGGCGGCCGGCCGGCGCGCACGACGAGCAGGTTGCTGCCGAGCTTGGAGATATCGGATTTCACCTTTTCGGTTGTTCCGCTGCCGATGGTGATCATGGCGATCACCGCCGCGACCCCGATCACGATGCCGAGTAAGGTGAGGATCGAGCGCAAGACGTTGCGGCGGACCGAGCGAAGCGCGAGCTTGATGGTCTCATAGAGCATCACGCGGCCTCGCTGCCGGCGGTGTCGGACGCGACATGGCCGTCTAGGAAGCCGACCGTGCGCCCGGCATAGGCGGCGATGTCAGGCTCATGCGTCACCATCACGACGGTCAGGCCGAGATTGCCGTTGAGGTCCGTCAGCAGATCCATGATCTCGTGGCTGCGGGCCGTATCGAGGTTGCCGGTGGGTTCGTCGGCGACGAGGAGCGTAGGCTTCGTCACGATCGCCCGGGCGATCGCGACACGCTGCTGCTGGCCGCCGGAAAGCTCCGCAGGAGTGTGATCGGCGCGGCCCGATAGCCCGACCTGGGCGAGAGCCTCCAGCGCGCGGGACCGCCTTTCGGCGGCGCCGATCCCGCGATAGATCAGGGGCAGTTCGACATTTTCGACGGCCGTCGTGCGGGCGAGCAGATTGTAGCCTTGGAAGACGAAGCCGATATGGAGGTTGCGCAGCGTGGCGCGGCGGCCGCGATCCAGCCGGCCGGCATCGATGCCGAGGAAGCCGTGGCGCCCCGATGTCGGCGTGTCGAGGCAGCCGATGATGTTCATCGCCGTCGACTTGCCCGATCCCGACGGACCCATGATCGCGACGAACTCGCCACGGCCGATGACGAGATCGACGCCGGCAAGCGCGTGGACCCTGGCTTCGCCGTCGCCATAGGTCTTCCAGACCTTGTCGAAGGTGACGAGCGGCTCGAAGGCGGCAGGCATCAGCGGCCCGCGGCGGTCGAGGCGTCACCGGTGATGACGAGGTCGCCGGCGTCGAGACCCGAGACGATCTCGGTCAATTCGCCGTCGGTCGAACCGGTCTTGACGCGCACCGGCTTGGGCCGGCTGTCTTCCAGAATGTAGAGCGTGCGCATGCCGCCGGGCGCCGTGTCGCGCTGGCGCTGGCCGGCGCCCCGCGGCATGCGTGGCATGAACAGGTTCTGCAGGCTCCAGCTGGATCGGCGCTCAGTCACCGGCGGGCGATAGCGGAAGGCCGCGCTCGGCACGGTGATGACGTCTTTCGCTTCCTTGGTGACGACCGACACGGTCGCCGTCATGCCAGGGCGCAGGACGAGTTCCTCATTGTCGACGTCGAGCCGGGCATCGTAGGTCACCACACCTTCGGTGGTCACCGCGGCATAGGCGATATCGCGGATGTCGGCATCGAAGACGCGGCCGGGAAAGGCGTCGACGGTGAAGCTCGCCGTCTGTCCGGGCTTCACGGTGCCGATGTCGGCCTCATCGATGGCAGCCTTGAGTTCCATCTTGGCGAGGTCGGCCGCGATGACGAAGAGCACGGGGGCCTGCAGGGAGGAGGCGACCGTCTGGCCGGGATCGACGGAGCGTGTCAGCACGACACCGTCGATCGGCGCATAGATGGTGCTCTTGGCGAGGTCGGCCTGCTGAAGCTTCAGTTCGGCGATCGCGATGGCGAGATTGGCTTCGGCCATGGCGACAGCACTCGTCGCTCGGTCGCGAGCTGCGGTCGCCGCGTCGAGAGCCTGCGTGGTGGCCATGCCGCGTCCGGTGAGCTGATTCGTGCGGACGTAGGCCTGTTCCGTCTCCTGCAGCGTCGTCTTGGCGTCGGTGACCTTGGCTTCGGCCGCCTTGACCGAGGCTTCGCCTCGCTCGACCTGGGCGGTGATGCGGGTGGTGTCGAGGGCTGCGAGCACGTCGCCTTTGCCGACGCGCTGATTCTCATTCACGGCCACGGAGCGGACGACGCCCGACAGCTCGCTCGAAATATCGACCTGGGTGAGGGGCTGAAGCGTGCCGGTTGCCGAGACCTCGACGGTTAGACTGCCGCGTTCGGCGGGCACTGTGGCGAAGGCCGGGGCCTGGGAAGGCCGGTTGAAGTAGTGGTAACCGCCATAGGACGCCCCGGCGGCCATCAACCCGGCCGCCAGCCAAAACCACGCGCGACGACGTTTGCGCCCGCGCCCCTTGTGGTCGAGCGCGAGCTCAGCTTCTATGGCAGCGACGCTGTCTGTCCGCGGTCGGTCGACAATCTGGTCCATTGTGGACCCTCTCCAAGCACTCCGAATGTTCCCGTCACGGACACATCAGGTTTGACGGCGTGGAATTCAAATTAATTTTTGCCCATGTTTTCTTTGCGGCATGATGCCGGCTGAAGGAGAAACGCGATGCCGAAGCGCAGATACGCCATCTACGACGTCTTCGCCGACAAGGCGCTGGCCGGAAATCCGCTCGCCGTGGTGTTCGATGCCGAAGGGCTGGGCGATGACGCCATGCAGCGAATCGCCGGCGAGTTCAACCTTTCCGAGACCAGCTTCGTGCTGCCGCCGCAGAACCCACGGCACCGGGCGAATGTCAGGATTTTCACCCCGCATTACGAAATGCCTTTTGCCGGCCATCCGACCGTGGGCACCGCGATCGCACTTGCCGAAGCGGCGAGCGAAGCCGGGGAGCGCGGCGCCGGCATCTTCGTGCTGGAGGAGAAGATCGGCCCCGTGCGTTGCGCGGTGACGCAGGATGACGGACCGGCATTCGCCGAATTCGACCTGCCGCGCCTGCCGCAGCAGTTGCAGCTTTCCGCCGAAGCCGATGCCATAGGCGCTGCCCTCGGCCTCGATCCGCAGGAGATAGGCTTCGAGAATCACCGTGTCGGCTTGTGGTCCGGCGGCGTGCCCTTCATCACCGTGCCCGTCGCCTCGCTGGGGGCGGCCGGCCGCGCCACGCTCGACGGCACCGCCTGGCTCGACCTCGCCCCCACCCGCGACAACGGGGCACCTGCCTGCGCTTACGTCTACACACGCGAGACCGTGGCCAAGGACAGCGCCTTCCACGCCCGCATGTTCGTGCCGGGCAGCCCCGGCTACGAGGATCCCGCGACCGGTTCGGCTGCCGCGGCGTTCGCCGGCGCGATCCATCATTTCGACCGGCCGGTGGATGGGCCGGCGCGTTACTGGATCGAGCAGGGGATCGAGATGGGCCGTCCCTCGCGAATCCGGCTGGAACTCGACATCGAAAGGGGCGGAATCGCGGCCGGGCGCATCGGCGGCAACGCGGTCAGGATCGCCGAGGGCAGCCTCTTCGTGTGACGCTTCGGAGGCGATATGTCGCCCCTGTGAAAAAACAGCGCGTTGTGGCTAGACAGGCCGGACGCCTATGGGTATATGCCCGCCATCGCCGTCGCAAACGGCCGTGGGTGTGTAGCTCAGTTGGTAGAGCAGCTGACTCTTAATCAGCGGGTCCACAGTTCGATCCTGTGCACACCCACCACTAACTCCTTGGGAAACCTAAATTTTTCCAATCGACCAAAATTAATCAGCAGGCAGTGTGTTCTAAAGTGTGTCTGCGGACATCTGGTCCACGGCGCGCTTTAGGGACTTCAGGCTGTTGTGGGAGTACCGGCGAGTCATCGAGTCGGTCTTATGTCCCATGAGGTCCTGAGTCGTTTTGTCAGCCACGCCTGACTGCAGAAGCCAGCTTGCGAACGTATGTCGCAGACCGTGAATGTGGAGCTTCGGCATTCCAGCCCGCTTTCGGATACCGCTCCACCGCTTCGCGAAATTGTACTGAGGCTCTGTCTCCTTTCCCTTCTTTTTCTGCTTGAACACATACCCGACCCGCTTCGCTTCAGGTGTGTGTGCGAGTGTGTCGTGCACCTCCTTCCGGAGCGGAATTCTCCGCGGACTGCTGTTTTTCGTCCGCTCGCCGTCAAGTTGTATCAGGCCGTGCTTCAGGTCGACCTCTTCCCAGTGGAGCTTCATAATCTCCTGGTGGCGCATTCCGGTCCAGATCGCCAGGATGACAAAGAGCCTCTGCTCCTGGTCCTTACAGGCTCCGAGCAGCTTTTCGTAGTGATGGTGCATTAGATACACCTCACGCTTGTTAGCCTCGGGAATATCCCGCTTGTCAACGTTCTTGACCGGATTGTGGCTGACGCCGCAGTCCCACCTGCGGGCGTGCGTATACAAGGTGCTCAGAAAAGCCAAATCCCGCCGGAGCTGGACGGTCTTCCCGGTCGCGAGCTTCTTTTTGATGTAGGAGGTGATTTTCTCCTCATCCAGTATCCGGAGCGGGAAATTGCCAAGGACCTCCACGACGTTGGTCAAGCTCGTCGTGTAGTGCCTCTTGGTATTTCCCGAGTACGGCCGGCTGCGTGGCCAACTGAACAGCTTCTCGGTGGCTTTGATGATGAGGAGATCGTTCTCCAGAAGCAGGGCAGCATTCAACTCCGTCTCGAGTCGATCTGCCTCCTGTTGAGCAGCCTTTGGACACTTAAGCCCAGTTGATCGGCGGACGATTTCGTCTCCGACTTTGAGGCGGGCTTGGTAGACCGCTGATCGTTCTCGTAGGTAAATGTCGGCCATTGATGGACCTCTCTCTGTTGTTGAGAAACGTCCATGTTGTTCAGCCAATCCTCAATTCTTGTCAACCGAAACCGGAACTGCCTGCCCACTCGTACAGCCCCTGGGATCATGCCCCTGGCCGCCCAGTAGCGAATAGTCCGATCCGAAACGGCTAACCTCTCGGCGAGGTCTTTGGCCGAAATCCAAGTCACGTTACCCACACCCAAACCAACGTTCACTATATGTTCTCTTTTAGGGCGTAGGCGGGCGCCTGGCAACTCGGAATCAGTTATGTGCTCGGTTAAATCGCTCAAGAACTTTGTTCACACTCTCATGGACCGGATAGTCCAATCTCTGTAAAAGCGCGCATCCGTCCTTAATTATATTGAAGGATGCCGTGAGTGCGAACATGTCTTCGTCGTCGTAATGAAGATCAATCTCGGTAGCGAGATCCAGGAGAAGCTTACTAACTATCTCCTTGTCGTCATCCGTCATCTTGTAATTCTTGTTGCTCGACAAGATCGTTTACCTTTTTCTTGTGCGTGCCGTGTGCTGGAAACCCAACAATGACGCCTTTTCTATCCCCGTCGGCACACACTCCACATTCCACGCAACTCACATCTGCATAGGTTGCAGGGCAAATTGCAATCTTCCTGTTTCCAGGGGTCCGCCTAGCCATCAACTTCAGTCTTTTTCTGTAGGCGGCTAGCGTTTCGTCTTTCTTCCTTCCGTATTCGGAAGTCAGAACAGTAACGACCGGCAATCCGAGGTCGGCTAGTTCATCGGCTTCGCGAAGCGTGTCGGCAGAGAGGTTGATGTTGAGTCCATCGGCCGCGACCTCGCGGATAATCTCCAGATTTTCCGGGGTTGGGGGCTTATGGGTAAATACGATCGCCCGCTTTCCGCGGTTCGCTCGTGCTACCTTACGCAGAGCGTCATGGTCAATATGTTCGCCTTCGCCTGGAAGGTCCCCGGCCTGACCATACCGCCAAATACTGCCTTTACCGAGCCTGCGGATCGGTTTGAGAGCCTCGTCGAGACCGACCCCTCGGTCACCGTGGGTAACCCTATCCCAGTGCAATCTGAGTGGGCCGGTCATGGCGTAGCAGCCACCTTTCTTTAGGGGGCAACTGTCAGGGCATGTGTCCTGCGAGCTGGTCATCACTGGCATTGGGCCGGTTTTGACGTTCCTCGACACGACTGTTGTGTGGAAGCGCATCTGTCCCTCGGGCAATAAAAAAGGGCGCTCCGAGGAGCGCCCTTGTTGGGTCGATTGGCTGATTGTTGTCGGCTAGTTCAGGCGGCCATTGGTTTCGGCCCGAGGATCTGCAGATGGAGGGCCGCTGCGTCGTAGGTTTGATGCTGACTGAGGACATGTCCTATGGGGCTGGTGACCAGCCAGGTGTCCCATCCGTGTTCGAAGGGGAGCTTCATGTTGGCGACGTCCGCGCGGGTGAGGATTTCACCGGTCTCCGGTTCGTAGATTTTGATCTGCAAGGAGTTTCTCCGTGTGGTGTGCGTTCATACGATTCAGGTCTCTTTGTCGGGGTGGCCTCAATGACCGGCGTTCTGTCGAGCAGGACGAACTGCTCGTTTTGATATGGGTAGTACCGGAGCAGCTGAGCCCCAGGCGCTATGAAGAAACTCGCCGTTACTCTAGGGTGACCGTGGATTGTTGCGTGGTCCTTGTTCGCCAAGTCCCACTGCCGGTCGCTTTCGTTGACGAGTTCCAGTAGACCTCACCGAGGGGTGGCATTCTCCACCTCCCGGGCGGCGACGACGCAGCTGTAGTTTTCGAGTTCCTCAAACTTGTTGACGTGAGTGAACTCCATTTCCGCCGCTTTGGCGGGAGTTTCGTCAGACTCGATTTCCACGGTGAACGTGTGTATGAGGGTTTCGACAATCGTGACGTCGTACTTCTTGGACATGGAGGTTCCTTTGGCGAAGGCTGGTATCGACCTGACGGACAAGAGCATGGATGAACTCGAGGCCATCCACGAAGCCGTGATGCAGGCGAAGGAGGCGAAGGCGATCGACCACCAGAACGAACTCATCCGGCAATACCAGGAGCTCAAGGTGAAGATGGTGAAGGCCGGCGTGGTGAAGGAAGACCAGCTGCCGAACCTCAAAGTCCGCGGCTGGACGCGGAAGAAGCCGAATTAGGTTTATTGGGAGGAGGGGTGCGATGCCTAAAAAGTCTGACCATCCCCTGGTGAGGGCGAAGCTGGGCAAGGATGCCCGAGCTTACCTCAAGGGGATCATGAACAGGATGGTTGAGTTACTCGCTGGTATCGAGAAGAAGACACCGGAAATAGAGAATATGTATAAGGAGCTAGTTGATCTCCTCTCTGAGCTAGAGTTGCCGGAGAAGGATCACCAGGAGAGCGTGCAACAATCCGAGCAAGTGTCTAGACTCCTTGCTCAGATGATGTCTGGGCCTCGCTCACCCACTTGATGCTCTTACCCTCGCGCTTGGCCCACGCCTCGGCGAGGAACTTCGGCACGTAGTCGGGGACCTCGACGACGTTGCGCTCGATGACTTCCGGTGGCGCGATGACTGGCTCCAGCACGGCGCCAGCCGGAGCCTCCGGCGCTTTCGCGCCCATGAGGCCGTTCAGGAACGCAGCCAGTTCTTCGCGGGTGTGGATCTCCAGCTTGAAGTTTGCGTCGGGCTTCAGCCCCAACTGGCGCCGGTAGGTCTCGGCGTCGTTCTTCATTGGGAACCAGCCGCGGGCGACGTTGTAGACGATCATCGCATCTGCCCCAGGCCGTAGTTCTCAGCGAACTTGGCGACCTGTTCCTGCGGTTCGACGCTGGGGTCAAACCAGTTCTGGAAGAATTGCTCGTCGGTCATGCCGGCGCCCTCCTTGACGCCGATGGCGTAGAATTTCTTGAGGTGCCAGTCGAATGCGCGCAGGTATTCCTGCTTGGCCTCCTCGGTGTTGATGGCTGTCTTCGCTGCCTCGGCAGGTTCGGGCCGCGTCTCACCCGGGATCATGGTGTCGATGATCGCCGGGATGATCTCCCAGTCGTAAGCACGGCCGTCGCGATACCACTCGGGCAGCAGATCGTAGACTTTCAGCGCCCATTTGCCGATCTCGATGCTCTCGTGGCGCAGCTCGAAAGAGCCGACACCTTCTCGGTATCGGATCCACTTCGGGTCACCGGTGTTCAGCGTGAGCTGGTCGAGGTGCTCCCAGACGCAGAGAGCGGCCTCCACATCGAGGTGGTTGTAGGCGGTGATCTCCACCGACATGGTCTGCTGGTAGACGTGCGCTCCGGTCTTGAGCAACTCCTGGGTCTTTACCTTGGCGCTCGTTTCGTCCGCTGCCAATTCGCGGACTATGCCTGGCACTTCGTCGTGCTCGGCCTCGATATAGATCAGATCAATTTCCACTGATCTCTCTCCTTGATTTGTTCCAGAGCATCTCGCCGGCCATGATCGAGCCGTAGGGATCGACGTAGTCGACCACTTCGGCGAGGCCGTGCTTGTTGATCTGGCGCTGGACCTGATCGGCATTCTTGTAGGCTTCGGGCAACTCCGACACGTCGGGCGTACCGAGATAGAAGCGCGCATCAACCCTGCGCCGGAGCATTGTCATGATTGCCGCCGGATCACGATCGCCGATGACTTCGCGGAGGTAGCGGGTTCGGCTCATGTTGCGGCCGACCCCGTGCGGGGAGAAGCCGAGTGCTTCCGACTTGTCCGTATGTCTGGTGATCAGGATCGGTTCGGCCATGTTCATCGGGATCAGCGTCCGGCCGTCGTCGTCCGGCGAGAAGCCCTTGAAGGACGGGGTCGCGCCCTTAGCGTGATAGAAGAGCCCATCGTCGCGCTGGAAGACGAAATTGTGCTCGTTCCAGAACTGATCGATCACCCTGTTGCCGATGCGGTTGGCGATGGTATTGTGCAGCCAGAAGTGATTTTCCTTCGTCCAGAGACGGGCAAGTTGGAGCGCATCCCAATAGGCGCGACCGTCCTCGCTGTTGGCGTCGATCCAGGCGGCGCCCGCCGGCGTCCTGGGCGAGACGATCGCCGTGTGCTTCTTTGCAAGCGCCATGCCGCGCTTGTAGAGGAGAGCGCCAACCCCACGAGATCCGTGATGGGTGACGATCGCCGGTTGCCCGGTCGAGCGCAGCGTGCCTACGAATAGGAAGTGGTTACCGTCGCCTTGCGTGCCCATGTTGAAATCGCCAATTTCAATCGCGTCCTTCAGGAAGCGATTTTCGGCGAACGCGGCACGCAAGAAGGGCGTCATCGCGAAGGCGCGATCCTTACGGCCGCCAGGCCCGAAATGCGTGACAGACTGCGCAACGTCGAGGATCCGCTTCGGGTCGTCCTTGCGCTTGAAGACGGTGATCGCCATCGAGCAGCAGACGTCGGCCGAATGAAAACCTGGGTGAATAGCGTCCTTGGTCGCCACGACGCCGCCGACCGGGATCGTGCCGGCAGGGCAGGCGTCGGGCATCACGACGCCAGAGACGATCGTGGGCGTGCGCATGAGCTCGTCCATGGCCCTCGTGACCGCGACCAGGTTCTCCTGCTCAACGTCGCTCTCGGGCTTCAGGAAGACATTGAACGGCAGCTTGTTGGTGCGGTAGGGAATTTCGGCCGGTTGGAGCGTCTTCAGCTGCTCGATGATCCATGCATCATCACGACCGCATCGGCGTGCGACGTTCGCGGTCACGATGGCCGAGCCAAACCATTTGCCAGGCTTGAAGCCCCAATCGATGAGGGTCTTGCCAGTGATCAAAGATAATCTCCTGAGAGGTTATAGGTCGGAGAGACCCTGAACTTCACGTTGCTCCGTCTCGCCGTGTAATGGAGGAGAGCGAGCGGGATGTTCAGATGCTTTTCGACGAGTTGCATGTAGACCGCGACGAAGTTCGGCCCGTGGCCATCTCCGTAGGTGAGGGCGTGCGCCATCTCGTGGAGAATGATCCAGGTTCGGGTCGGGCGATCGGCGGGGAACCGAAGCCGGAGACGGTGTCCGGTTCCCTCTTTGCGCGACAGCTTGGGAAGGGGCTCGATCCGCGGTGGATGCGAGGCCGGCCAGCAGTAGGCGACGATGTGTTGGATTTGTTCGAAGGGGACGGGTGTGGTGTCCCGCGGCCCTATGTGTTGGTCTTCCCAGTCGTAGACGCGCTGCTTCTGGAAATCACGGCTCATGGACGACGCTGAAGGGCTCAGCGTTCATGAACAGGTCGGCGAGCTCGCGCGCCTCCTTCTCCTGGATGTCGAACTGCTCCGCGAGCCTGTCATGCCCTGAGCCACGCGCGACGGCGGCGTTCTCCTTGAAGCGATTGGCCGCAACGCTGCATATGTTCGACAGTGTATGGGTCTCGTCGAAGCGGCGGGTGATCATGCTGCCAGCCCAACGTTCCAATCGACCTCACCCGTCTTTGCCAGATGGCGGAGGACTTTCGCGGCCTGGCGGGGGGAGACCTCGCTCCACTCGATGTCGTCGCGCTCGAAGTCCGTGTTCATCGGCTCGAACAGGCGTTCGGCCTCCTCGGAGTCCAGTCCGAGAAGGCCAGCTGCGAGCCCAGCATGTGTGTTCCAGGAGGGGTGGCCGATCCCGTCGGAGTGCATTAGCGCCATTTGGGCGTGGGTTCTCGCCTCGTTGAGGAGGGTACCATCGCGCTGCAGGAAGCTCGACGCCCAGCCGGCGATGCAGGCGGTCGTCCCGCAGTGATGCCCGACGTTGGTGTGATCCTCATCGAAGGCCTCGTCCCCTTGGGTGGCCAGGTAGGACGACATGTTGAAGCCCTGCTCGAAGCGGCTTGGGATGTTCTCGAGCAGCCCGGCCAGGGCGTTGATGGCGACAATGTTCATGCTGCAAGCTCCTTCATGATGTTCCGCAGCGCGGTGTCGATGTGGTCATCGTTGGCGTAGGGATAGATGTTGTCGCAGATCCAGGGCGTCAGGCCGGCTGCGTAGGAGAGGTCCCAGCGGAGTCGCTTCTCGACGTCCTGAGCCTTGCCCTCGACCACGATCTGCGCTCGGCGATCGTCGGCCTCATGAAAAAGGCCGCTCATGGCGGCCTTCATGTGGTCGTAGTGCTCCGGGTGGATCTTCGAGTGAGCCATTCTTCCAATCTCTCCTTCAGTTTGTAGAGAAACTTGTTGTCCTCCTCCCAAGTCCAGCTCTCGGCCGATGGGGTGGCCTTCAAGGTCTCGATCAGCTTCTCGTTGTCGGCGATCGTGTCGTTGACGTGCCCGAGTTGGATGCGGATCGTCGGAGCGTCCGAGAAGTCCTCCAGCGGCTCGACGACGGCGAGCCAATCCTTGAAGGGCTGGATGTTGAGGTAGGCGGTCATGTGCTCACCAATGCGTTGATGAGTACGTTGTCCGTGTGGTCGGAGATGACGTCCTCGCCGTTGCCGTGGACCAGGTAGACCCAGCCGACTTTCTTTCCATCCGGGAGGCGGAAGGTTAGCTGGGTTTCGTCAGTGGCGGCGATTTCCGCGGCGATCTCGGCATAGTCGTTCGATCGAACGAGCGCCCATTCCTCGCCGTCGTGGATCGACACCAAGTAGTCGAGCCCGAGGGCTTTGCGGATAAGGGCGCCGACGATTTCTTGTTCAATCGGGTCCATATGGCTTGGGAATGCCATGCGATGCTCCTGTTGCGCGCAAAGAAAAAGCCCCAAGATTGCTCTTGGGGCTTCGTTGTTGGTGTTGATTAGAGGAGACTATCCGCCTGGGGCTTGGGCTGGAGGCGGAGTGTTGGACACCGCGGGGGTTGTTTTCTCTATGATGCCGACGAGATCAACGCCAGAGTATGAGAGGATAAATGCAAGAGCAATAAGTATCAACGTGTATAGTACTGCTGAGGCCAGATTGGTCAATAGGTTCCTTGTGAAGGTACCTTTGAGCGCTTTGGCCACTATATCGGGTTTCGCCTCTTCGATCACAGTATCGGCATACTCAGACAGAACTTGGGCGGCGTTGTTTCTTATGTTTTGGAGCTGCGAGGGAGTCCAGGTGCGAATGTACGCCTTCAACTCGGCCTCATTCGGTGGCCGACCATTATTGTTCCAAAATTCCTGGGCCCACTCCCATTTCGCCTTCTTGTATAGTCCGTAAGCAATGACCCCAAGGACCTCGCCGCCTTCAGGTTCGATGACTAATCTTTCGAAAATTGGATTATATTCGGCGTTAGGTTTTATGGGTGAAGCGGCAGAGAGTTTTTCTGGATCTACTGTTTCGGCTGCAAGGTTATTTTTTCTTTCCATGCTTGTATATTACCTCCCCCCGGCCGTTCTTGATCGTCACTGATCGCTCACGATTGCTTGACAATTCACGGAATTTCGCATCTGCTTTTCCTGCAGCCTTTTCGAAAACCTTGGAATTCATCACTTGGGTATTCGCTCCGCGCCCTGCTTTCCGCTCAACGAACACACCTGTTTTGGCATCCCTGCCGATTGTGAAGTAGGTTTTGCTGACCATCACAGTTCCTCTCGACGACCCCCATCATATAGGGACGAGTCATCAATTTCTTAGCCCATCCGGCCCCCCTAGGCCAGTCGTGACGACCTCCGGCGGTTGCATTCCGCGGTGTACCGGCTCCACCGGCGCAGGACGTATTGGCCGGCTCGGTGCCGATCCCAGTCCTCGGGGGTGTTCAGCCAGGTCATCAGGCCTAGGGCTTTCACCATGAGCCTCAGATCGTTGTCGCGGGTTCGGTTGATGCCGAGGATCGAGATCGCTCTATCCATGTTCATGTCAGATATCCCGCAATCTGAGAGCCCGCGCCGGCTCCGACCGGCCGGTTGAGGTTCACACGGTCGCCAGCATCCTGGCCGGCGCCGTAGGCATTGCTATTCACCCAGGATTTGCCGTGATTGACCGGCCGGAACCGCAGCTTAGGGTTCTGCCGGCGGAGCTCCTTCTCGATCGCCGATGTTTTGACCAAGATCAGGCTTTGGCCTCGCGGACGGCTCTCCTCCAGCCGGTCGCTCAGTCGCCGGACCAGGCCGAGTTGGAATGAATGGGTGAGGTGTCGGCGGCGCAGGGACAGTTGGTAGGCGGAGCTGTGCTTGAAGCGCCTGGTCTCGGTGTCCATGGCCTGCATCAGGACCTTGGCGAGGTAGACGGCGAGCGTGACGTCGGGCTCGAACCCGAAGAAGTTGACGAGGGGCTTGGACATCCATGCCTTCGTCTGGGTGAAGGTGCCGATCGAGGCGAAGATGTAGGCCCAGCGCGGGAGGGTCCGACGATGAAGGTTGATCGTGGCCTGGATGCATTTCTCCTGGCTGAGTTCGACCTCGTCCATCGTCAGGTTGTAGAGGGTCAGATATTCTCCGACCTTCTCCATGGCCTCGACCGCCTCGGCCTCAGTGCAGCCGTTGGCGGTGGTCCTCATGGATAAGGCGCGGATCTGGCGCTTCACCTTGTCGAGCTCGGTGGTCATGGTAATCTCCGGAAATGAAGTGGTTTTGGCCACCAGTGCTGTTGAAACGCCGAGTTGAGATCAAATCGGTCGAGGCGTGCCTGGAGCAAATGCGGCAGTGGCCGAAGGTCGGCCCCAAGATGAGGGCCGCCTATCCAATCTGCTATGGTGCGCTAGAAGGTAGTTCGACGGTGGAGGACGCGAGGGCGGCCTTCGTGAAGGCGGCCAAGGAGGCGAAGGTCTTGGCCGGTGAATAAGAAACAAAGCCTGAGGGAGAAGGCCGCTCGGGCGCTGTGTCGGTTCGAAGGCCATCCCGAGAACATCAGCTTCGAAGGCAAGCCGATGTGGCAGAGCTACCTGCCTCAGGTGGACGTCGTGCTTGAGGCCGTCCTTGATCCGAAGGAGTGGGAAGATCTGCGCGACAGGCTTTAAGTGCGAGCGACTAGCACCGACCTGACACGGACCTCGAAGTGCTCCTGCGCAACCTTCTGCATCGCGACCGGGTCGGCGCCGGTGGCGATGACGGTTTGATACATGTTGCCACCTGAGGGGTAGTTCAGGATGGCGCGGTAGCTGATATCCGGACGCAGCACCATGTACTGGCCACAGATCGAGTCGGCAACAAACCCGTCCTCGCCGTCTTCCTCCCAGTCCAATTGATCGACCGTCACCGGCGCCGGCCGAGTGTTGGCCGCGTTGAACCGTTCGACGATCTGGGTGGCCAGCAGGGCTTGGGCACGACAATGAGAGTCGACTGGAATACCAGACCCCGGTGTGCCTGCCGCGTGCTTCTCCATTGTGGTGACCAGATTGCCGAGGTCGTCGGTGATGTGGATCAGGCCGTTCCACTGATGTTCAAGCCTCAGTTCCATGGCTCGAAGGCCTCCGTGATGATTTCGAGGTATCGTTCGGGTTTCGGGTGGTCGTTGTAGCGGTCGCAGATCGACTGGGCCGGTGCTTCAGCCGGGAGATAGGCGACGATGCTCGTCTCGCCTTTGGCGCAGGGCTGGTCGTGGCAGAGGACCCAATGCTGGTAGCGCTTACTCCAGATGGGACGGAGCTTCATTTTTGAATCATTCCTTCGGCCCGTGTTGTGGCGGGGCTGCGGTGTGCGTGGGAGTTGTATTGGACTGTTGGTGCTGGCAAGGTGCCGCACAGACAGGGGAGGGGCGTCCGATGGATTATCACCTGGAGCGCAGGCTGCGGTTGAACTCCGAGCCTGAGTACAAGAACCTGTACAGCTGGGCGATCAACGAACTTGATACGAACGGTCAGCAGATCGGCAGTGATCTTGTCCCTTGGGGCTGGACGCTGGAATTCAAGGCAACGTCTTGTGTGCTGGGCGACAGCATCACCGTCAAATCCCAAAAGCGGGTAGGGAAGACCGAGTTAGCGACGTCCGAGATCGAACAACGCCAGGTCATTAGGGTGCAATTGCGTCCGAGCAGCCGGCAGAACTATTCCCGCGAAACTACCTTCTCGATGTTTGGCACCGACCGAGCCATCAAAAGCTTTCAACTGGATATCCACCCGGTTACCGAAGCCGACGAGCAAGAGAGCTGTAAGGCATGGGGCTCGGTATCGTACACTACCGAGGTCGATTTCAGAGACCACACCACCGAAGACTGCGTCGTTTTCTATCTGTTCGTGAAGCCGGCGACTTTCGCACGCTACGCGACGAAGATTTCATACGGTGCGGTGGATGAAGTCATGCTCAGAGTTGGATTGGTTGCCGGATTTTACTCAGAGTGGAGTCCTTCGATCTCCACCGATGACGTAAAGGTTCTAACCACGGGCGACGAACATGACGTCAAGATGCCGCCACGTGTTCAATTCGAGCCGCCGCGGTTGGGTAATGTTGGCTCTGCCGAGCTATATATCAATCGGGTCCTCGAGTTCCGTAAACGGACGACCGACCCGGATGCGGATGACGCGACAACCGTGGCCGGAACGACACTAGTGGCCCCTGAGGCGCGAGCTGCACAGTCGGTAGTGGATGCGCAGACGTTGCCGTTATTGAGATCCCTGAAACGGGCGGCGTGGTTCGTCGTAGTCCTCCTCAGTCTGATCTTAATCACGATGTTGTCGAGGGGGTAGGCGCCCTCTCAGAGGCGCAGATCCCTCACCAGGCCCTGGTTCTTGCGATGGCAGTAGAGAGCGAACTTCTGCGCCGATCGGCGCGCTGCCGCCGGCCAGGTTTGAGCCCGGTCGGCGATGAGCTTCTCGATCTCCTCGTCGGGGGCGCTGACGTGTTGGCGCTGCATCAGCCACTGGATCTGGCCGATGGGGATCTTCGGGTGGACGCGGTGGCGTTTGCCGTCGAGGTGAAGGATTTGGGCTGAGCCATTGAGGAGCTCCTCGATGTGGCGTTACAACTACCGGCAGCGCCGGTGGAGGGAGTGATGAAGAAGTGGTATGTGCTGGTTCCGCTGCTGGTCTTGGGGCAGGCAGCGGTCGCGCAGGAGGGGTGGTCGTGGCCCGCAAGGATCAAGGGCGACGACGAGGGCGGTTGTCTCGCGACCAAGAAGCTCGATGACGGCAAGAGATTTGCGGTTTGGGCAAATCTGAACGAGGGATACGGTATCGGCTTTGTTGTTCCCGGCGCCGGCCTGGATCCCGCCAAAGAGTACTCGGGAGCCGTGACTTTCGACAACGGGCCGCCTGTTATGCTATCCGGGTGGGCTCTGAACTCCGAAACGGTGATACTCGACTCCGGCGCCGAGGAGGACAGCGTTCAGAAATTCATCAATACGAGTAAATCTCTCAAGCTGACGTTCGAAAAGACGTCAGCGGAGGTGGCGCTGGAAGGATATCTGAAGCTCGCAGAGCGACTGAGGGAATGCACCCAGTCGGAGTGAGTCTGGTGCTTTGATTTAGGTTATTATTCCAAGTTGCCGCAATGCGGCGTCCATACTCCAGCGGTCCGTTCGAAATCCAGGCCCTATCGCTTCTAGTATGTCTATATAGCACCTATCAATCTGTTTTAAGTAAGGGCTCACGGACGATTCGCGTTCGCACAATATTGCTTCGTCAAACGCTACATACCATCTTTCTTTGGCGATCGCTTCCAGCGATTGATTGGACTGGTTCCGACGGATAAATAGGTCTTCTATGCCGCCTTTGACCAGCTTGTTGAATTCCTCCCTTCCGATTTCTTCTCCGCCTCTTATCACTTCTGGAAAATAGTGTTCGTCCTTCAGCAAGTGCATATTGATTTCGGACTTAAAGAAGCCCTTTTTGGCCTTCCGTACCAGCGTAAATGGGTCTCGCATGCTCGGGTTACGTAGGAGAGTCTCCAACTGCTCGAAAACGGATTTCGGAAGCTCAATGGGTGGCCCGTTGGCTATATTGTATGCTCTAACGGTTGCGCCGGCCATCATTACTTGGGTTGACTCTAGGTAATGATCCGTGTGCGTCAAACTCCAGGCAAAATCCATGGCTGTGGCGGGGGTAAACTGGCATTTGTCGCATTTCACAATTGCCCCGAACTTCCTGGACCCGCAATTAACACAGACTGCCTCGGTCATTGATCTTCCCCTAAGAGCCCGTCCCATTTTGCCGGAAAGTCCAAATACTGCGCGGCGAGCCGATCCACTGTCCGTTGATTAACCTGGACGAAGGCGCCGCAATGGATGAGTTTCCGCGCTCGGACGTATGTCTGGAAGGCGAGGGCCTTGAGGAAGACGGCGTCCTTCTCGGTCATGCCATGCCCCTGGTCGGGTCGGCTTCGCCATCGTAGCCCTTGAGCCAGGCCTCGGCGTGCTCTTGCCAGAATTCAGGCACGTCGCGTGAGCGGCCGTCCTTCTTCGCCTGCTGTCCATATTGCCAGGCAAAACGGGCACGCTCGATCTTCTTGGCGTCGGTCATGCCCTATTCTCGCGTCGCGCAGCTAGGGCGCCGCGAGTATAGGCGTCGAAGTACAGCTTTCTTGTCTGCGCGTCGAGATTTCGGCCATCCTTCTTCAGCCAATCCTCGAACTGTCTGAAAAACTTCCTAGAAAGCATCGATCACTCCGCATCTCAATAGAGCTATAGCACGGATCTCTACGTTTGCATCGTCTTTTGGCGGTCAGCCATTCGCTGCTAGAACATCGCGTTCACCTCAAAGAAAAAGCCGGCTCGATGGCCGGCTTGTGTGGGGTCAACCTGTTCGGTTGAATAGTTGTCGTGGTGGTAGAGCGTTTTGTTGGACCGGGATGTTCATTCCCTTCACCCGTCGCACCACAAGCGCCGCGTCGGCGTGGCGCAGGAACGGATAGCGCTCCTCGAGCCATCTCACGGCGTGGACGCCGCCACGCTCGCAATAGGTCGCGATCGTGGTCACCTCTCGCTCAGTGAGCCTTAAGTGGATGGGGAAGAAATAGATCATGCTGGAACTCCTAACCGCCTGGAGCTCCACCCTAACGTAGGTGGATGTAGGAATAAATACCCCGTTAGGAATTATTACCTTGGGCTGTGGAAAGCTCCCGGTACTGGGCCAGTCTCTTCAGAAGCTGGTCCGGCCTGAACCTCTCGTAGAGGCCGTCGAGAGAGGGCGCCTTGCGGTCCTGCATAAAGGTGACGGTGGGCTGGTCGGCCGGCACGATGTCTTCGTACTGGTCGAGCACGATCACCGTGGTGTCGGCGTGCATGCGGATGGTGTGGAAGTCCTGGGCGTTCATGTCGTATCGGGTACCAGGGCGGTAGAAGAAGCGCTGGTACTCGAAGAGCCTGAGCTCGCGGCGCCAGGTGAAGCCGTCACCGCCGAGCAGCGGGGTACGCCACTCGAACTCGTTGCAGGGAACGCCGTGTTTCTGGTCCGGCACGTAGATCGAGTTCGACATGACGCCGGTCAGAACGGTAGTGCGGAAGTCGTAGCGATGATCGTGCGGGTTCACGATCTCCGGGAGGTGGCGATGTTGCCCTCGAAGAAGTAGACCTTCCGGGTGTGCTCTGGCGTCCGCTTGATGTAGAGGTAGTCGAAGCCCTTGACGTGGAAATTGCGGAACGAGTGCTCCAGCATGTCGTCGATGTTCATCTGAGCTCGAACCCCATGCCCTTGGCGACCGCGCGGGCCAGATCCACCTGCTGTTGGGTGAACACGGGCTGGCCGGCGTTCTCGCCGTACTGGTGATGGTAGGTGGTGAAGACGCCGTCGTTCAGGGTGTGGAAGGCGCCCGCCGAGATCGTGACCGCCACCGGCCAGGTATCGGCCAGACCTACGGCCTGCTCGCTGGCGACGACGAGGATGTCACCGTTCTTGATCTCGTCCATACACTGGGTGCAGTCGTAGGCATCTCCGGTGGTGTCGAAGAAGTGGATGCGGATCGTGTTCATGGTCACCTCAGGGTGCAGTCGTCGAGGACCACGCGGACGGTCTTGCCCGAGATGTCGAGTTTGACGTGGGCGATGGTCTCGTATTGGCGATGGGCGCGGCCTGCCTGTTCAGGGATCGCGCGGCGGGTTGTCTTGATGACGACTCCCATGCGGTCGCCCATCATCCAGCGGTCGGTGTAGGCGGGGATTTCGACACGGTTGCTCATGGTTTCTCCTTCCCAACCACTGACGCCCCGAGCCAGGTGCAGAGCTCGGACCAACATGCGTTGCCGTTAAGTCAGTGGTTGGGGGGGCCTGGAGGAAGGACGACGCACCTGGAACTTATGGCGTCAGTATCTTCGCGAGAGGAATGTCGGGGTGGACCGGGGCCAGGTGCGGTCCCGGGACGATCACGAAGGCGAGGGGCCCGATGCGCAGCCGGGTGAAGTGGTCGCGCATGTCGGGGTGCTGGAGTGGAGGGGAGACGTCGTGGACGCCGTTGCGCCAGTTCTTCATGTCAATTTGTGCTCCAGCCGGTAGGCGTCGAACTTGCTCTTCATGTCGTCCGGTCCCTTGGACAGGTCGTGCAGTTCCTGGATGTTGTAGAACTGATCGTCGGTCAGGCCCGGGAGCAGGCCGGCTATGGCGAAGGAGCGGAAGCCCCAGTTTGCGCTGTCCATCGCGGTGCGATACTGGGCCGGGTCGATCATGTGGCCGATTGCGCAGCGGCAGTTCGGATCATCGGGTGATCGGTAAGCGCAGGACATCTCGTCGAGGAGGGATGCCTTCCAGCCCTGTTTGGCGAGGCCGTCGTAGGCCTTGTCGAACCAGTATTTGTGGACACGGCGACGGAGCTCGGCGACGACTTCGCCGCGGCTGATCTGGGGGAGCTTGCTCGGGCTGAACCAGAGGCCCAGGCACATCTCGGTGAACTCCTGCTCGGCGAGGCCGAACCATTCGTGTTCGGAGTTGAAGTCGACGTCGAAGATCTTGTTCGCAAAGCCCACGATGCAGTGGTGATGGTGATCCATGGCGAACACGAGGTCCGTCCGGCGCTCGATCGCATCGGCAAGAGCAGCGAAGTTGGCGGGGTTCATGGACACGTCCTCCAGAATTTGGCGAGGTCGGGATAGGTGAGGGTGAGAAAGCCCTCGGTGGGTTGGGGGCCGACGTAGGATTGGAAGTCAGGCGAGTAGGGGACCGGCGAACGGGCGCCGGTGGCTACGGTGGTCGCCTGATGGATGTGAAACCTGGCGGCGGGGGTGATGCAGACGTTGGCCCGGGCCCTGTCGGCGAGGTAGGTGCAGGCCGAGTAGCAATCCCCGGCGATCTCGACGGGGATGGAGTGGCTGTTGATGTAGGAGGCCTTCAGCGCGTACTCGTCGAGCCGGCCGCCTGGGTCAAACAGGATGAGTAGTGCAAGCAGCCGCATAACGGTATCTCCATTCGATGCAGACTGGGTCGACCATGATCGGAGTGCCGCGCTCGTCCTGCAGGACGTTGGCCTTGTGCAGATCGGCGCAGTACATCGGGTGGGAGAAGGGGTTCAGCGCGTGGCGGAAGCGCGGGTTGGGCTTTTCGTCGAAGATGTAACGCTCGCCCTTCAGGCTCTTGAGCGTTGCCTGCATGCTGGTGGCCGTCTTGCGGTGTTTCCGGCCCTTGCCGTAGCGCTTCATGATGCACAGGAAGCGGTCTCGGTCGGGGCTCCAACGCAGATCGTAGATCCGCGGATAGAACTTGGACCTGATCTCGCCCTCGAGGATCTTCGTGGCGAAGGCTGGGAAGCCGTCGGCGTACTGGAGGGTGTGGCTGAAGATGCGGCCGACCTTTACGACGACGTCAGGGGCGTCGGGATGGACGAAGGCTCTTGAGAAGGCGCCCTTGCCAATCTGCTGGTAGCCACGGCGGCGGAGCTCGGCGACGTCGAGGGTGGCGTGCCGGCGGGCATGGTTGATCTGCTTGCGCATGGCTAGTACCAGGGATCGGTGCAGACGATCTCACCGGTGGTGGGACGGACCATGAAGTTGCCCTCGTGGTAGTCGGGGCCGTGGGTGGAGTTGCGACGGAGACGCTCGGTGCGACGGACGTAGGCACGCAGCGAGGGGGTCTGGATGCAGCCGGCATAGCCGTGGCGCTCTAATCCTTCGGCTTGGTATCGGTCTCGAGGCAGGGGCTGGAGACGCTCGAGTTCGGCGTAATAGAACTCGGGGTGGATCTCGATCGCCTCGATCCGCGGTGCGTGAGGCGAGCGGGTCTTGGCGCAGGAGCGGGCGTAGTCCAGCCAGCCGTCGTTATCATTGTCGTGGACACCGACCTTGAGCACGGTGTCACAATCAGGGTGCTCCCAGACCGATCCGTAGTTTCCGGATCCGATCTCTTTCCAACCACTGTCGGAGAGCTTCTCACACGCCTGGTAGTAGAATTTGGAGGTATCTCCTTGACGGTAGGTGATGGTCGTCCTGCTCATTTTCGCCTCCAGAAACGAAAAAGGGCGTCCCGATGGGGACGCCCTGGTAGGTTGCTGCGCCTCTCGCGGCAGCGGGGTCGATCTCACGTATCGGGTGGGATGGGGGACGCAAGTTTAGGTCGTTGCAGACCCGTGTTCAGCGAAGGGTATTATGGTTCAGCTCACTCGTACTGGCGATCCGAGGATCCGTACTGGCGGTCTGGCTGACCAATCAGATCAAGATGTTTGAAGGTGCGCCGGCAGGCCGGAATGGCAACAGATAGGGGCGCTATGTAGCGTCACAGGCGGGTGAGCTAATAGGTCATAGTGACCTCCTGTGGGGTGGGAGACCGCTCGGCGCGTCGGTCGGGCGGCTAGATGTTGAGCCGGGAGATGTGACTGAGCATCTTCTCCGGACGTGTTGAGGTGAGGTCGGTGTATCCGCACCAGTAGTCGGGCCCGACCTTGAGGTACGTGGTGGCGATGTCGCCGGTGAGGCGTTCACAGAGGCGGAACCCACCACGGCAGTAGATGGGAGGGAGCAGATCCAGGAACTCGAGGTAAATTTGAGTGTCGATCTGCCAGAACTTACCTAGCATCCAGGTGGCGGGCCGGCCCTTGCGGTGGTGGCGATTGAGGTTCTCAAAGTGGAGCGTGCGGTCGCCGCGGGCGGAGGGGAACTGTTGAATGATCTGTCCTATCGTGGGTACTGCAGTGCCCAACATGGTTGTCGTCGCAGGGGGCGGCGACTATCGTACGCCCTGCTGATGCACTGACCGAATCTACCGAAAGCGGATTCAGAAAGTCATGACCGCAAGCGGAACTTGGGACTGGCGTGCAGAACAGTTCGGCCAGAATCGCATTTCTCAGACGAGTCAGTTATCATTGACCCGTCGGGGGACGCGCGCCATGCATATAGACCATGATAATCTGGTTCTAAGAAGCGAGGGGGATGTCGAAGCTAAGCTTCTAATTCCGCTTCTCTGCGGCGATTCTTACCTGGGCATTCCCAGCCAGAGTTTCTTTTCCAAGGAGTACCTCGCCCCTGCAGAGGTCGACAAGGGCGCAAAGGTTCCGGGAGGCTACTACCCTGACTTTAGTGTCTGGATTCACGGATTTCCCGTACTCCTTGTTGAAGCGAAGAGCCCTGGAGTGCCGGTCGAGCAAGCTTATCGAGAGGCTTCCCTCTATGCTCGCCACCTGAACACTCAACGCCCAACCGGCCTCAACCCGGCAAGCTTTATCGTGGCCTCAAGCGGCACCCGGGTACTATTTGGTAGATGGGACGCACAACCGGAATTTGATGTTCATTACAGGCTTTTGCGACCGGGCAGTGCCAAGCTTCAAGAGATTCAACAAATCTACGGGTTCCCGGCGCTTAGGCAGCATGCACTTGAGTGCCTTCGGAAGGTCAAGCCGAATCGAGGCCGCCGGCCCTTTAACAACGCGGGGGGGCCGGCGGTCATCAACGCAAAAAAAGCGCTCAACTCCTTTGCGGCGGATCTTTCCCCTGTTCTACGGCGCTATTTCTCCTCACGAGACGCCAGCGATATCAGTGAAATTTCAAAGTATGCCTACGTTTCTTCTGCCGAAGTTACTGAGTACGACAGGGTACTTGAGTCGCTCTTAAAGGACAGAGTACAGGTCCGCCGAGATACAATTGTCACGCAACTTGAACCAGACGGGTCCTCTGAAAAGCACATTGAGAGAGCCTTCGTCGCCTTTGATGAAGATCGTCCTGCGGCTGGACAGCTGCAAATTATCCAAGGGGCGGTCGGCGCGGGCAAGTCCCTGTTTATTCGACGATACAAGGAAGTGCTTCAATCGCCCAGCTTGATGTCGCGTTGCCGCTGGTCATGGGTAGATTTTGGCTCCGGCAACTTCGATCTGTCGAACGCGCAGATATGGCTTGCGAAAACGTTTAGTGAAAGTTTCCAGGTCGAGAACTCCGACATCGAGTTTGATAAGCGGGAGGTGCTTTGGGGTGTATTTGCACGGCAGATCCAACGTCGAAAGCCGATCTATGATGATGTGGCGGCGTGGGATGAAACCAAGGCTGCAATCCTTCGCAACGAGGATCTGCAGAAGTGGCAGGACGACCCAATCGAGTACGCTATAGGCCTTGCAAACTACGTTCTCGGGCAGCGGCGTGAGCTTCTGGTTGTCGTAATGGACAATGTGGACCGACTGGATCTAAGGAGCCAATTGGACATTTTCCAACTGGCCCTTTGGTTTATGGGCCAAACCAAGGCGTTCATCGTTCTCCAGATGCGGGACGAGACGTATGAGCGGTTCAAGACCAAACCACCTCTCGATACCTTCCGAGGTGGTATTGCCTTCCACATCACGCCTCCGCGATTCATTGATGTTGTTCGCAAACGGCTGGATCTCAGTTTGCAATACCTAGCGATTCGGGCTGAGAACACGCAAACGTATTCGCTGCCTTCCGGGGCACGCATTACCGTCCCAACCACTGAGCTCGGACGTTTCCTCCAAGAGCTCTATGTGGAGCTATTCGAGAGGCGGCGAAACATCGCGCGCATTATGGAAAGTTTGGCCGGCAAGGACGTTCGACGGGCGCTTGAGATGTTCGTGAGCATTATCACTTCAGGACACCTGGGTGAGGATCAGATTACATCTCAAGTTCGCGGTGGTGGGGAGATACGGATCACGGAGCATAACCTGCTCAAGATCCTCATGCGGACAGACTACCAGCTCTTCAGCGATCAGAGCGGATTTATCTCGAATATTTTTAACTTCGAGAATGAGTGGAACCGCCCATCGAATTTCCTACTCATCGAGATACTCTTTTTCCTAGCTTCGTCTCGCAAACGCGCCGGGCAGATTGGCATCGAAGGGTATTTCACTGTCCAGTATATTTGCGAACTGCTGCAAAAATTAGGCTATGACCCGGAAGATACCGCCAGGGCAGTTAACGTGGCGCTTGCTCGGTATCTGATCGATGCCGATCACATGGGCAACGTCTCCGCCAGCTTGGTGGACAGTGTCAAAATCAGCGCTTCCGGCTATATCCACCTCCGCACCCTGGTGGAGCGGCTAGAGTATCTTTATGGCATCCTCGCCACCACGCGTGTGACTGACGGAAAGCTCCTTGCTACGATCGCGGAGGCTACCCAGCGTGAACTGCGTCTAGGTGACCTCAGTCCGCGAGCGAAGCTTCACGTTGTGGAGGGTTTCAAGCGCTACCTCCTTACGCAGGCAAATACCTTGGCAAAGGCGTCCGGATCAGAGTTTGATATCGCCGATCGAAACTCCGGCGCAGCGTATGTTCTCCGAGCAATGGAGCGGGCGATAAAGCGCTTTTACAAACATGACGACGACAGGAGCACCGAGGTCGATCCACTTGATTAGAGCGGTCCGGAGCCACGGACTAGGATTTCGGCCTTGATGTGGGCCGGCAGCATGTCCAGGTCCTCGACGGTGATTTCGTTGTTCTGCAGGAGCTCGAGGTTCTCCTCGATCTCGATCAGGTCCCGGTTGCTGAAGCCCGATCTGGGGTCGCTCCAGTTGGGGGGTGGGGCATCGTCGTAGATGCGGGACTTCTCGACGATCACCCTCCAGTGATGGGGGTTGATACAGTTCGGGTGCTTCTCAGGGCAGCAGGGGCGAACTTGGATGGTCGGGTGGTCCGCCAGACCCAGCAGCACTCTCACGGGGTTTCCCACGCGATCGAGGTGGGGCTTGCCTCGGCGCATTTGCCCCTTCCAGAGCAGATGACCGTCGTGCTGCTGGGTTAGGCGGTCGATACGTTCATGAACCGGTTTCTTGGGGCGAGCCATCGAACAGCACCATCTTATCGATCGGGTAACGGCGGGTTTGTTCTCGGATGGGTTTCCCGAGATTGTTCTGGAGCAGGTCCAGGGCGTGGAGACGTGACTGTTGGTGTCTCAGGGGCAGGAGCGGGGCCCGGTTCCAGTAGAATATGAGCTGGAGCTGGTCGATCAGGCGAGGGTTGATGCCGGGGAGGTGGTGGTGGATCGGGACCTCGACCATGAACTTGCCTTTGAAGCGCGAGAAATCGCGGAATTGCTGGATGGGCGAGTGCTGCCAGTTGCGGGGGTTGGCCCCTCGCGCCCAGCGGCCAATCGGTTTGTGGAACTCTGACCGGTAGGCGTCGAATATCGCTTCGATCGTCGGCATTGTTTCTCCTTTCGATCTGTATGTAATAACTGCCTCGGGAGGTCCAAAATGAATTCTGACTACATTTTATTATACTATGAGAAGCGTTTCTTGTAGTCAGACTTGGAATTGGACTTTTTCTGTATGTCATTATTATTTTCTACGCATTGGGGACAAGGAGAAGAAAAAAGAGTATTTGTTATAGGGCGAAAAACGTAATTAAATCAGAGTTTTGTGGCGATCTTCTGACCTTTTTGATCAGGAGACGGTCTCCAGAACCCGACCGGTAATTGGCCGAGGTTGGGTCTCGATGTAGCGAAGGGCTTCCTCTCGGTATTTCTCGATGGCCTCTTGCCGTTGTTCGGCCTTGGCAGATTGCCAGTATGGATGACCCATCGGTCTTGATCCTCCTCAAAAGCGAAGACAGTTGCCGGCTTGACCGACACGGTAGACCGGAACCCAACGGTCCTTGATCTCGATGCCGTTCCACCAAAAGCCGTCGGACAGCAGTTTGGCTCCTCACTTCATGGTCGACACCGCGCCTGCGCCAGCGCCCGAAAAACTACAACCAAAGGTTAATCTCCTAATCTAGAGTTGTAAAAGCAGACGCAGCAGCACCCAAATCAGGTCCAGGCGCTGGCGCGTGATCAGTGAGGCGTCTCGATGAGCGCCACGACGAGGATGCAGATCGTCACGATCCAGAAGGGGTTCATGCGACCTCTCCCTCGATCAGCACCTTGACGTCGGACAGCGTCCCGCCCTGCGATCGGACGAGTTTTTCGGCTTCCTTTTCACAGTGCACGGCGTCGCCCCGCACCCGCGCCAGCACCTGGCCCGTGACGCGATCCATGATCACGAACACAGTCTCGACCCCGCGCTGATCCTGCGGCCGATACAGGCGCTGGACGTTGCGGTGGACGGGGGCCTGGTGCTGGCGCGACATTCGAGCGGAAGGCTCGGGGAGCGGTTCCCGGGTCTTCACACGCCCGAAGGACATGCTGTTCCACACCCGATGCTGAACCTCGCTCGGGTGCTGCTGATGTGGGAAGTCATCCTCGTATTGCTTGACGAGGGCGGTGGCGAATTGCCGGCGCACCGGGCGCTGCGTTTTGTCGGGCAGAATTCGAATTGCACCCATGGCGCGGCCTCCAGAGATTTTGAAATTCTTCAGCTCGCGCTAATGTGCTGACCCCGCGCATCATATGCGCGAGAGCGCGAGGGAGGGCGCCCCCGAAGGGGCGCCCGGTGGGCGGCCCTCAGGCCGCCTTGGTCTGCTCTTCCATGGCCGCCCTAGCGGTCTGGATATGGCCAGCCAGCCACCCGGCGAACTCTTCCGCCTGCTCCAGTGTTAGCTGTGCTACCGCATTCCGCAGATTGGCCATGATGTCCGCATTGGGCACATCAGCCGGCTTGCCGTCGGCATCGACTGGGGCTTGCTCCTCTTCGGAAGGGGCAGGGGCTTCCGCCACCGTCTCAGCCTCCGGCTCAGGAGCGGGCACGGCTTCCTTGCTCGCATATTTGCAGAGCTCTTCGTATTCCTTCATCGTGGTGACGCCGAGCGCCGTGCGATGCGCGTCTAGCGCCTCCACCGCGAACTTGACGGCATCATCCAGCACCATGGTCGCGACCGTCTGCCGATGCCCCGCGTGGAAGCCTTCCGCGAAGGCCTTGTCCGCGATGCGCCATGCGTTGCGGAATGTCGATGTCGGCTTTTCCTTGCCGAAAATCTTCGTTTCCAGCGCCGCCTTCGACCCCTTACCGCTGGCCCTGTTCATGGCCAGCCAGCACAGTGCCACGTAGTAGGCACCGCCAACCTTGTTCTCCAAATCGCGGATGCGACCCGCGACACCGCTCAACGTGTAGCCCTGCGAAGCCGCTATCGCGGCCGTTGCCGTCGAATTTTCCATCGTTCCTGTCCTTCCCGTTTTGCTCGATTGAGCAGGTTCCGCTTCGGACATACCTTCCCCGTTCCCTCCCCTCTGGGGCTGGTCGTTTGCTCAATTGAGCAACTTACGGAGAGGGCACACCCCTCCCGTTGCCTGTCCCGCAAGGGGCTAGCCCGGTCCCGGCGTCACCCGCCGATGACCCAAAGTAGCAAGTACTGTGGGAGGAACAACCGAAGGAGGGTATGCTTTTCCTAGGAAAAGCAAGCGTTAGCGGCGGGAATAATGCCACACATACTCTACAACAATTTTCGGAATTTTCACTAATATTACTCCATGGCAATAATGTCGCCCCGAAGAGCACCCCTTGTTTCGCGTCTTCTTGTCCCAATCCGTATTCCCAACCCGGAAAAGGATCAAACGCGATACTCTAGGAGAAGCCGATTTGCGACGCTTTTGTCGGGGATCATTTTGAATGTAGATGGTGAAACGCTAGTCGCGCTTAAGGGCACAAGATACGGCTTGCGTAAGGTAATCGGTGGGTTATTCTTTTTGCGCAATATGTTACGCAGCTAGTGCTGGCAGCACGAGGGGGGGCTTTCGTGGAAAATTTCAAATTTGTGTCGCGACGTGGGTTCGTTTTGGGCGCAACTGCGTGGAGTTTGCTACCACCGACGCTCGCACTCGGCCAATCAATCGATGATGGCGTCGAGCTGGCCGACGGAGGGCACATCCCGCCCTTGCCGGATGACTTAGTGGGGTTCGATACCGCGCCAGCCTATCGTGGCAGCGAAACGAGCACGGTGGGCCCCGGCGCACCCACCGTCGAGGAAAGGGAAATCGGCGAACTGGTCATTGCCGGTGCAAAGGCCAACCAGCGGCCCATTGACGTTGCCCGCTATTTCTACAACTTAGGGCAAAGCTCTGACCCGAAGCGCGTTTACGCCAGAGAATGGCCGGAGCGCGCCAATCCGGTCATTAAAGAATTCTTCCGTGCCACCGAAACGGTACCCCATGGCGACATCACGCCCTGGTGTGCGGCGTTCATCAACTGGTGCATCGCCCGCGGCAACAGCGAGACCGAAACCAAGACTTTCAATCCCAAAGCACTTGATATGACCACGCGAAGCGCGGCCTCTGGCAGCTTCCGTTGCTGGACGGAGACAACAACACCTATGGAAGGTGATCTCGCCGTCTTTGCGCAGAAGGGAAGCGAAGGGCGGACCTGCAGCGGGCAAGGACACGTTGCCTTTTTTCTCGGACGCGACGAGAAGCGGATTAAGATCTTAGGGGGCAATCAGATCCTCAAGGGAACGAGCGGTGCCGTTACAATCTCCAACTATCCTCTCGACAATGGTGAGCGAGGCCGGCTCAAATTCCTGCGCTTTGTCACATCACCGGCGCTAAGATCTGCATAGTGAACCAGCGTTGTTGCCGAGGTGGCGCGGCCGTTGCGGCAGCACTTTTCTTCGCGGCCTCGACAAGCGCATCGGGCGCTTGGGCCGATTGTGGAGGTTTTTTTCCCGACGGCATTCCCATCTCGACCATTCTTGCTCGCGGGATGGTCAAGATCGAGACTTCGGGAGGTCCCGATAAGCCTTGTAAGTCAGAAGGCTCCGGTTTTATCATTTCAACCACCACGGAAAAAATAGTAATCGCAACAGCCAAGCACGTCATTCCCTCAGCCTCCGTCTGCGTTGGGAAGATGGATGTCATAGGCCGATTCGTTTCGGATCCGAGCGTCGAGATACCTTTGACAATCGAAGCCTTGGGAACCTCTGATCTTGCTTTCCTTTCAGTCGCGAACGGAGCAACCAAGACTGGGCTGGGCACGGCACACCTCGCATGCCGTCTCATGCTCGGCACAACTGCTGTGCCGCTCGAGCAGTTACTGATGCTCGGTTATTTTCCCGGTGATCGGAAACCGTTGCCTAAGGCGGGCTATATCGAGAATGAGCCCGACGAAGCGGGCACGCGCCAGCCAATCTGTGGCACGATCAACAAAGGGATGAGCGGAGGTCCTGTGGTGGACAGGAGAGGACTTGTCCTCGGACTTATGCGTGACCGTATGGATGAAGACGATTACGACAATCCGGTTTTTGAAAAGGGAAACATACTTCCGGTTCGTCGTATTTCTGACGAATTGTCAAAAATACTACCGCCCCCAGTGGGAGAGCTTTGCTACGAGGGATCGCTCCCGGCCGAGATCGCAAGCGAAACGTCACAGATCACGATACCCTACCAGCTTAGCGAAATAAGGGACGATCACGACAGTGCTCCCCTGCAAGACATCGTTAAATGGGCAATCGATGCCTTGTTTGGCAGAAATCCACCACCTCTTCGATATGCTAATAGTTACCGGCGTGAATTCAATGCAATAGCTGGCTACAAAATTACTTCTATCAAAGAGACACTGGTAGTTAGTCACAATTTCCCGAGCGAACCGCTTCCGACGGCAGACTGTACAAGTCCTGAGGATTGTATTCGCATAAGCCAGGACGGTCGCAGGCTGATAGTCGATTTCCGGTTGTGGTCCGGGCCTAGCCTCCTCGACCAGACGCGAGGGTGGTTGGACATGACCATCGTCACTGAGCAGGAGAAATTGCCTGCGCATTCCAAAGTAACTCCTGCGGGGCCCTAGGACGCAGCACCCCGACAAAGCGTAGCTCTGGGCCGCAAGAGCGCGCTCAGCAACCGGCGCCGGCCGTCTGAAGCCGCCCGTCGATTTTCCGTTTCAGAGGTCATTCTCGCCCTCGTACCTGATCCACTTTTCGTAATTCCACCACTCGTCGGCGTCGACAGTGATCAGCTCTTCATCCCCACAACTGTGATGTAATTGTACACGAAAGGATTGCCCGCGGTCTGGGTCTCTCTGTGCTGTTCGAATTTGAAGGCGGGCGCCAGCTCTTTCATCAATGCGTGAAATTTCGTCCGGGGCACACGCGATACACCCCCCGCCATTGTGCAGAAACTGAAGTACTCGTCGTAAAGGGGATCCCCCATAGTGCGGGTCTTTGAAAGGCCCTCGTGCTCTCGCTTTCCCACTCTGAGCCGAGGGCTTTGTGACAAAAAATAGCGCACCGAGTTGTTCATGTTCGCCATTTCATCGATCATCGCCAGGTGCGAACTCGGCGTCGTATAGTCCTTGTTCGCCTGCAACCGAGCCAGGGCCCCCAAAGCCCAGGCCACGATCTGCTCCCGTTCGGCCGCCAGGACGATCTGATCGATGTCGATGACCTTCTTCTCGTCCGGAATTCGCCGCGGGAACTCCAGGAAGAGCCACCGACGATTGAAGCCTTCCGACGTGTCCTTGGTCTTTGGGGTGAAATTCGCCGCGAACCACTGCGCGGCCCGGGGCCGGAAGCGGAAGATCGGCTGGTTCTTGTTCTGAGCCTCGATCTCGTTGCCCTCGACCACCTGTTTGAACACGTCGCCAGCGATATCGCGCTTTTCCGAGATCTCGCCCGCGAAATTGACCAGCTTGTCGGCCATCTGGGCCGGCATGAACTTGTCGCCCCAGTCGGTGGGCGCCACCGCGGAATGGCACCCGTCGGGCATCAGGCCCTTGAGGATCTCGATAATCCGGCTCTTCCCGCTGTGCGCCTGGCCAATCAGGCAGAAAGCCCGCTGGTAGCGCGGAGCGATACCCATGAGGGTGACCGCCAGGGCCTCCTGGAGTGCCAAAACCTTGTCACCATAGTCGGCGTCCTCGCCCCAGCAGTCGTCCAGCATCTGCAGGAAGAGGGGGCACCGGCTGTCTTCCTGGTACCGGTAGGGCAGCACGTAGGTGCATCCGAACTCCGGTGAATGCTTCCAGAGCTGCAGATCCTCCGTCAGGAAGCCGTTGGCGAAGTTGACACCGGTCAGGGACACCGTCTGCAGCGGCTCGGCAAGCAGCGAGGCCATCAGCTTCACGATCTGCGAGTGGTCGGAGTACCGCTTGCAGATCGGCAGGTTCCCGTATTCCTCGGAAATGTGCTTGATGAACTCCGTCGGGTCGATCGTCTTCCAAGACGCGCCCTTCCACTGCCAGAACTGGCCCTGGTGGTGCTTCAGCTTGCCGAATTGCTCCAAATCCTTGATCGCAGCCCGGGCCACCTCGGAATGGTCGTTGCCGGTGATCTCGCCGGCACGCAGCTTCATCACCTCCTTGCGGAGCGTCGACACCGTGTAGGCGCCCTTCGACTGCTGGGTGATGAATTTCAGCAGTCGTTCTTCATCGAGATTGCCGAGCTCGAAGTTGCGGGCGATGCGGTCGAGCGCCACCTCGACGGCGCGCGTCCAGCCTTGGGTATCCGGGGTGACGTGACGCTCGAACTCCGACACGAGATGCTGCGTGATGCGATCGACGTCCCATTGCTCGTTCTCATCGGTGATGGCGAGTCCGAGCTTTTCCTTGTCGTCGGCCGTCAGACCGTCATCCCAGCCGACTGGGAGGGCTTTGCGCTTCTCGCCGGTGACGTCGCGCATCAGGAACTCGACGACCTTGAGCTGGGCCTTCTCGACCGATACCTCGTCGCCGGACACCTTCTCGGTGTAACCCTCGACCCAGGCCTTCATCTCGCCCATGGCCTCGACCAGGGTCCGCTCACCCCGAGTTACCGCGCGTGCAAGCAGGCCGGCGTTGTAGACCAGCGCGTTGTCTCGCGCCCCGGCGGGCACAAACGACGTGATTTTGGTGTTGCCACTGCTGGAAAGCTCGATGCCTTCAGACTTCAGGCCCTCGCGCAGCAGCGTTTCAACGTTGCGGGGCAGGGGAGGAAGGCTCCCAATGACGTCCACCAGGTCGCAATTTGCGCTGTAGGCCCGCCCCGTATCGGGGTGGATTGAGGGCGGAAGCACGATCTGGGTGCCCTTGGAGAGGCATTCCAGGAGCATATCACCCGCACTATCCTTGATCCGGAAGGTCCGCTCGCCCTCGAAGCGGAAAGCGTAGACGGCACCCTTGCGACCGATACGCTTCCAAGGTGATTTCGGGAGGATGGTGTCCACGATGCGCAGAACGCGCGGATCTTCGCTGTCGACGTCGATCGCAACGACACCCGAGGCGGCGCCCATCGGGAGACCGATGTTGCCGTCGCCCTTCGAGCGCAGCCACTCACCCTGTTCCCGATCCGTGGGCATGCGATCGGCAAAGACTTGCCATGCATCAATCCACGGGCGCTTGAAGCCAACCCGCAGCGGGATGGCGGGCTTGCCCAGGGCCCAATATTTCGGGGCTTCAGTCCGGAAAATCATGCCTGCACCTCAATTTCGACCGACTTCAGGTCGCGCAAGCGGCCCTTGAGCTCCTGCACCTGATCTTTGGTGCAGACGTCGGCGAGGAAGCTCATGACGCGAGCCTGAAACTCCGCGGTCTCTTTCATGGTCCAGACCTTCTCTCGAGCGGCGACGAGCTTCTCGATCAAGCCGGCGCGAGCTTTGGCGACCTGGAGTTTTTCGGAATGGTCGGCGTTGCCGAGACCGGCAACGAGACTGGCGAGATCCGTCATCACGGCGACGATCTCGGTCTCGACGTAGTCAAGACGGTCCATTTCGCCAGTGAATTCGATCGGCTGCGCTGCAACGGTGCGGCCGTTGAGCTCCTTCAGGAAGTCCCTGAGCTCGGTACTATAGGGTGATTTGTCCAGACAGTCGGGCTTCTCGCGCATCTGGTTCAGAACCACCCGCAATTGAAGCACCGTGGCTTCAGTCAGGTTGGGGAAGAACATGTGTAACTCCGGGTTGGGTCACACATGTGGGCTCTAGTTTTTGAACATCGAGTCGCATACTCTAGGACAAAGGCCAAGAAATTTGGAAACAAGCGCCGATATAAGGCGCATGAGTCTTTACGCCGAATTCCTGACAAGGATCGAGCAGAAATTCCCCGAGGACGGGGCCGAAATGGCCATGTCCGAGTACATCGTGGCTAACACCCACCTACGGAAAAGGCCTTTTTCATTCGAGGGATACGAGTTCCAGCGTCAGATCGTCGACGATCTTTCCCTCAACATGGCGGTGATCAAATGCTCCCAGGTGGGTCTGAGCGAGGTTCAGATCCGGAAATTCCTGTCGTTCCTGAAGAGGACCTCTTCGATCAATGGTATTTTCAGCCTCCCGAACGACGACATGTACAAGCGCGTCAGCCAGACGCGCATCAAGCCGCTCGTAGACGACGAACAGATCTTCAACCAGCACGAGGCGTCGAAGAAGCCCGTGCGGTCGATGGCGCTGTACCAGATTGACGACAGCTTCGGCTTCATCACCGGCGGCAAAGAAGGCGACGCCACCTCGATCAACGCTGACATCATGTTTAACGATGAGGTCGACCTCACTGATCAGGAGATCCTCGCGCTCTACGGCTCGCGTCTGCAGGGTTCCAACATCAAGATGCGTCAGGGTTTCTCGACGCCGACCTTCGAAGGCTACGGCATCGACTCCATGTACAAGGCGTCGGACCAGCACGAATACCTATGCCGGTGCACCCGGTGCAATCACTGGAACCTGCCGGTCTTCACCCCGCGCTTCATCCGTATTCCAGGACTGCCAGGCGATCTGAACGACCTGTCCGAAATCGACAACGACCTCGCGGTCAAGCTCGATCTCGAGAACTCCTTCGTGATGTGTGAGCACTGTGGCGCCCCGCTCGACCTGGGTAACCGGCCGCTGAGAGAATGGGTGCCCCGCCACCCCGGCCGGCTCTCCCGCGGCTACTGGGTCCGGCCGTTCGCCACACCACGACTCTCCGTCCGGTACATCGTCGAGCAGCTCCTCGACTACAAGCGCAAGAACTCGCTCCGCCGCTGGTACAACACCGTGCTCGGCGAACCCTACAACGATGCCAACGCCCGCCTCACTCTGACGGAGATCGAGGCGGTCATGAAAGGAGAGGGGAAGCCAGATGTCTCATCTGAAACACCTGTCGCAATCGGCGTGGACGTCGGTCAGACCTGTCATGTTGTCGTGGCTTCTCTCGGATTGCCGATACCACTTGTCTTTGATTGGCTTCAGGTCCCAGCCGACCAGTTGAAAATGACCCTCTGGGACTTGCGAAAACGGTACAACCTCGTCGCCGGGGGAATGGACCTCAATCCCTACGCCCCACTCGCCCGGGAAATCCATGCTTCATCGAAGGGCGTCATAGTGCCCATCGAATATTCGACGTCACCCAAGGCGGCGCCGCTCACCTTCGTGAAGGACGAGTTGGACAACGTCACCCACGTCAGCTCGAACCGCACAAAGATCATTGATGACATCGTTGGTGATATCCGCCACCGGCGGGTCCTCTTTACCGGCTACGGCAACAAGAAAGTGATCATCCAGACGCACCTTCAGGACATGGTGCGTATCGAGCTGCCCGAACAGCCGGCCAAATGGAACAAGCTCACTGGCGATGACCACTTCTTCCATGCGCTCGGGTACATGAGGCACTCGCTCCGCATCCATGAGGTGATGCGGGCCCAGGAGGTGAAGGACGAGCGCCAGATGGCCCTTCTCTTCGGCCTCGTCTCCGCCGTGCAGCAGAATGAGGCAGGGCTCGGTTTCCGCGAGCGGATCAAGACCCCATCTGTGCTGGGACTCGGATGACCCCATGGCCTTTGATTTTCTGACGGCAATCATTCCCGCGAAGAAGAAGGCCAAAGCTGGTGGGACGGCATCCACGCCGACCTACAACGCCCAGCAGTCCGACCGAGTCCTGACCGTCCCATTGTACCGGGACCACCTGACCGACATTTTCACGACCAGGCAGTCCGACGATAGCCGGACCCTCCTGCAGTCGCTGTTCAAGTTCGATCCCGACGTCTCGGCCGCGCTCAACGGCTATCTGACGATGGCAAATACCGACGCCATCATGCTCGCACGCGACCTGGATGGGAACATTGATCGCGACGCGACCAAGAACCTGATGCTCGCCGTCGAGAAGATCGGCCGGCCGACTGATTACTCTCTGGGTTTCCAGCTGAAGAAGACCCTTCGCTCCATTGCCGAAGAGCTTCGCTACATGCTTCTTCTGCGGGGAGGCATCGGCGCTGAACTCATCCTCGACAAGCAGATGCAGGCGGACAAGATCCGCAACATCGATCTGGCCAGCATCGAATGGTACGAGCGCAAGCCGGGTGAATATAAGCCGGTCCAGAAGATTGCCGGCTCGAATGTCGAGACGTCATTGGACATCCCGACGTTCTTCGTCTCGCACTACCGCAAGGATCCCACCTCGATCTACGGGCACTCGGTCTTCGTGTCGGCGATTAATACGATCGCGGCCCGCCAGCAGGTGATCAACGACCTCTACCGCATCATGCGTCTGACGGGGTTCCCCCGCATGGCCATCGAGGTTGTCGAGGAGGTGCTGACCAAGAACGCACCCGAGAATATCAAGACCGACGACGTCAAGCTGCGCGAATGGAAGTCCGCCCGCATGGGCGAGATCCGTGGGGTCATCGAGAACCTCCGTGCCGACCAGCCGCTGATCCACTTCGACAGCGTCCAGCCGCAGATGATGAATGACGCCAAACCAGGTGCCTCCTTGGACATCTCGGCGATCATCGAGACACTCAACGCCCAGAACCAGGCGGCGCTCAAGACCATGGCGACCGTCATCGGCCGCGGCGCCTCAGGCGTCAACACAGGCTCGGTCGAGGCGCGCATCGCAGCCATGAACGCTGACGAGCTCAACGAGCCGATCGCAGAGATGCTGCAGAACATCTTCTCGTTCATCCTGCACCAGGTCGGCTTCCAGGGCTTCGTCGAGGTTCAGTTCCGTAAGGCCGAGCTGCGCCCCGATACCGAACTTGAACCCCAGCTCACGCTGAAATCCTCTCGACTACGCCAGGACCTATCGGACGGCCTGATCACGGACGACGAGTATCATCTTTGGATGCACGGCCGGCTCCGGCCCGACAGCGCCCCGGAGTTGAGTGGCACAGGGTTCATGACTCCGGTCAAGACCCGTGCCGAGGAGGTCAGCCCCAACTCTGACCCCCTCGGGCGCTCGCTGTCACCTGAGGGAAGTGGCGCAGCGAGAAGCAACTAGCGACATACATCTGTCTACTTAGCGCGCATTAGTAGCATATTTGCCAGGTTGTTGCGCGATGTCTTTCGCCGTAGTAATGTACTTCGGCGGAGGGGAAGATGGATACTCAAATTTGGCAAGTCTTTGCACAAGTTGCTGGCATTGGCGGGTTGGCGCTTGGCGTTTTTATGGTCTTGTTTAGAGACATAATTCGTAAAAGAATCTTCCCGCAATTGGGAGCCAAAGATGGTTATCGGTTGATGCGAATGATCACCTTATGTGTGTGGTCGGTCGCGATCGTGGGAATAGGTGCGTGGGTCTTCTTGCAGATGGATCGTGGAGCGACGCTGCACAGTAGAGGTCTAGGTTCCCCCATTTTTAATGGGACAACAGGTGACATTAAGGTCGAGACGACTGTTACGGGAAATCCCTAGTGATGCGCTACGCTTTGTTGCTCGCCGTTTCGCTCATTCTTGGGTGTATCGGTACTGCGTACTCGCAGGAACAAAGTTCTACTGCTACATGTTCCCCACTATTTGCCAACATTGATGGCAATATTAAGACTGTTTGTATATATGTCACCAGGAAGGAAGACGCTCTGGCAATTGCGAAGAATAATGTTAGTCAGATGATGAAAGAGCTTAATTATGTTAAGCGTTCAAATTTCGCTTTCATACTTCCGGTATTTGATGTGTATGACGCTAGGCCTTCAGTGTCGACATGGAAAGATGTGGTCGACTATTCAAAGATAACTCTAGACATGATTAACGATGCCACCAAATCTGCGATCGTGTATGCCGCTTTAGCAGAAAATTCTGAAATAGAGCGCGAAGCGCAAGACGTTTTGGATCTCCTCGGTGGTAGAAGAAGTATATTAAATGAGATAATAACAGCCGAGCGGCCTCTTCCTGTCGAAAGGGTGAGGGAAATGTATTCTGTGTACACGGAGTTGGCAACCAAACTATATAGAAAATTATCTGAACTGAACCAGAAATTGGGTCCGCTAACTAACTAATTTACACCTATTGGAGGGTCTCGCCGGCAGGGATGCACACCTGGTGCATCCTATTATTTCTTCATACTGCATCATTCTGCTGCACCACCGATTTGCCTCTCACCTAACAAGACACGACATGCCACGCAGACACCAAGGGCATTGTCGTGAAACAGATTTCGAAGACTGCTGAAATCATCAATCTACTGACGCGCGCAGGCGCGGCGGTAGACGATGTCGCCGTCTTCGAAGCCATCGCTCTCAACAATCGTCCTCTTCGCAAGCGCCATCCGCTGTACAACGGCGCGGTAGCGCAGCGCTCATTTCTCCTGGAGATGGCCCTTGCTCTCGAGATGGAGAGCCGGCCGGTCCAGATCATGCACGACGGCAGCGAATTGCCGATAGGGCGGATCTTCCACGGCAAGGTGATCGACGGCGTCGACACCGAACTGCGTGTGCTGTTCTGGATCGAGAAGAGTCACGAGGACAAGATCAAGTCCATCGACAACGGGACCGTCGATCAGGTCTCCGTCGGCATCCTGCCGAAGCAGATGATCTGTTCGGCAGACGGCTTCGATTTCTTCGCTGCTGAGTCCAGCATCGAGCACATATTCACCGGCACCACGCCTGACGGGCACAAGGTCGGTGAGAACGGCGTCTACTGCAAAATGGTCGGCCTCGAAGCCTTCTTCGAGATCTCCCTTGTCGGCCAGGGCGGCGCCCAAAACGCGCGGATCGTGAACAGCGACCAGAGCCATTTCTCCGCTTCCATGCAGAGGCTGGCTGCAAGCGCCGACATTCACCACCTCGTCCTCACCGCAACAGCAACAACGGACAAGCCCACCATGGATGTGAAGGAACTCCTCGTCGAACTGCGCAACACCGAAAAGGAAAGCGCGCGGCACGCTATCGAAAACGAGCAGCTCAAGGCGTCGAACACGGCCCTCACGGCGGAACGCGATGACCTGAAGACGAAGCTCACCGCGGCCAGCCAGTCCGAGCCGGCGATCAAGACCGAGCTCGACGAGCTGAAGACGAAACACCAGGGCACGGAGGCGGCGCTTGCGGCCGCCGACGAGGCTCTTCGCGACATCTGCAAGAAGGTCCTGATCGCCAACGGTCAGGTCGATGCCGAGCTCCCGGCAGAGCTCAGGGATGTCGTCACCAAGATCACCGACACCTCGGCCGGCCTGACAGTCGCCCTGGCTGCCGGTGGAACCGCCCGTGGCGCGGAAGGCGAGATGAAGCCAACCGACGTCTCGGTGACCTCGTACCGGACCCGCCGCTAACGTTACAAGGAAGATCAACCATGCCGTATTCTCATCAGAATGTTACGCTGCGCGGGTTCCACTGGGAGGACTCGTCGCTCACCTGGAACCTCGCCACCGGGATTACCCAGGCACACATCGGTCGTGCTGTCTCGATCGACGCCACCGGTCCCAACAAGGTGAAACTTGCCGGTGATGGCGACCACATCTTCGGTCGTCTCGCTACCGTCGAGAACCGCTCGGTCGAAGGCTCCCTCGTCGGCGCCGTCGAGCTTCAGTTTGCCAACACCCTCCCGATCAAGGCCGCCTCCGGGGTTGCTGTCGGCGACACGGTCGTCGGAGCGGGCGGCGGCGAGGTGAAGCCCGCGGCCGAAGCCAATCACGCCCTCAACGTCGTGGTCGAAATCATCGGCACGAACGCCGTGGTGGTCAAGGTCTAAGCCCCGAACGAACGAAACGAGGAATAACGAATATGCATATCGAACCTCTCTCCAAGCTTCCGCGTCGGGGTGTTCAGGATCTCGCCGCCTTGAAGTCGAACAACGAAAGCGACTCGGCAAACGCCGGCAAGAAGCTCCTTTCCGAGGCCAAGCTCTATGGTCTGGGCATGCGCGACTTCCTGAACCTCGCCATCAATGTGCGGGCCTCCGATGACGCCGACAAGCTGTACCGCGACGACCGTGGCTACCTGTCGGGCTATGAGGCCTCCCTGGCCTACCTGGGTCTCCCGATCCAGAACGACTTCGAGCGCGGTATCGTGCTGGAAGCGGCTTCCGACACCTTCCAGACCTTCCCCGGCGCCCGCGCGATCTTCCCGGAGGTCGTGGACGACGTCGTGAAGTGGAAATATCGTCAGGAGGCGATCGAGAACACGGGCGCAATCGTCGGCTCGAGCCGCACGATCGCTGGCGTCGAGCTCATCTCGACCGTCGTGGACGACAAGCAGGAAGACTACCAGACGGTGGCAGCTGTCGCCGAGCTGGGTCGCTTCCCTGTGAAGACCATCCGCATGTCCGAGCAATCGGTCAAGTTCTACAAGCACGGCGGCGGGTACCGCTACTCGTATGAGTTCGGCCGTCGGGCTCGCATCGACACGCTGGTACCGTACGTCACGCGTATGGACCGCGAGAAGGAGATGTCGAAGGTTCGTGCGGCGACGGCGATCCTGATCAACGGCGACGGCGTCAACGGGGCCGCCCCGGTGGCCCTGCAGAAGAGCTTCGTCGCTGCCGCGACCAACGGCAAGCTGAGCTACGAGGCGCTGCTCCGCTGGTTCGTCGCCCGCGCCCGCGCCGGCACGCCGGTCGACACGGTGGTCGGCAACTGGGACGCATACATCGACTGGCTGCTGATGTTTGCCATCCCGACGTCGAATGCCACGCGCACCGACGCCGAGAACCTGGCCGCCACCGGCTTCCAGATCGGTGGCGTGCCGATCCTGAAGGGCACGGTGAACTTTGCCCTATCGTCCTCGGCGCCGGCCACTCAGCTGATCGGCATGTCGAAGGGTGACACCCTCGAGGAGCTGATCGAGTCCGGCTCGAACATCGAGGAGACCGAGCGCGCGATCACGAACCAGTCGATCACGTTCACCAAGTCCGAGAACACTGGCTACAAGCTGGCCTTCGCGGACACCCGGTCGATCTTCAACTACACCGCCGGCTAAGGAGCCTCCCCACCGCCAACGGCGGTGGGGACCTTTCCCATGAGGAAGCCATTCATGAAAATGCTCGTAGAGACCAAGGGCGGGTTCCAGTTGCTGGATCTCGGCTACAAGGGCCAGCTGATCCATTCTCACCGGCCGTCCGTCGCCGAGAACTCACATTTCGTCCAGGACCGCATCGGCCGAGACCAGGTTCGCGTCTTGGGCGAACTGAAGGACGAGGCGACCGATGAGGACTTCGTCAAGTACCTCGAGGACGCTGAGGGCGATCTGGAGCTGGCGATTGACAGCTTCCTGTCTGAGTTCGGTAAGGAGACCGTCGAGACGCCTGGCAAACGCCGCCGGGGCAAGAAGTCCGAGGCAACCGAGAACGAGGCGGACGCCTGATGCTGACATTCGAGGCCGGCAAGGTCGCAACCCTGCCGGTCAGCCTAATCCATAATGGTCAGCCTGCCATTCCCGACGCTGGAACGGCGGTGCTTTCCGTATTTGGCCCTACGGGAGGGCTCCTCTACACGGAGGACCTCGTCACGGGGCCGACCGACCATCGGGTCCTTGTGACCGTGCCAGCCGCCCACAACGAGATCACGACATCCTTTTCCCGTAGGATCCTGTCCATCACCGCGGAGCGGGGAGGCGTTCCCTTCCATGTCTCGGCGACCTACAGGTTGCTGCCTACCATCGAGTACACCGTGCGGCCGGCTGACGTCCGTGGTTTCCTGGGGGTCAACGAGAGCGAGCTGCCGGACGAGGACGTCGATCTCGCGCATGCTCTGCTCGATCTCGAATTTCAAACATCACGGGCAGTCATGTCTGCAGCGTTGACGTCGGGAGAGGTGGCCGAGCTACGCGCCAATGAGGCGATCCTGTACCGCGCGGCCATCAACATCATCCCGTCGCTCACTAACCGCGTGGCCCAGCAGGAAACCGATGGCGCCCTGAGCTTCCGGCGCCACACCCGCAAGGACTTCAGTGATCTGCTGAAGGTCGCCGAAGGGCGCCTCTCCGCCGCCATGGTGGTCATCAACCCGCGGAATGACCCGGGTTACAGCTACCTGCTCACGACTACCGATCCTGATCCCATCACCGGGTGACTTGATGCCCAGCCTCCAGTCCGCTGCCCGCCGCTTTCAATCGACGATTTATCGGGAGAACGGTCAACCCTTCCAGGGCACGATCATGCCTATCGACGAGGGGGAGATCCCATCCTACGACTTCTCGTCCCCGCGGCTGCTCCTGCGCACCACCGTCCTCGGCGTCGTCAAAGCTCGGGAGGTGATCGTCGACGACCTCAGTCGACGCTACATCGTCGCCAACCACGGCTACTCACCGCAGGGCAAGCATTTCACGTTCACCCTGTTCCAGGTGCTGGCCGACTTCACGTGGAAACGCAACGCGACAGGTAAAGACCCCCTGACGGGTCTCAAGCGCAATGAGCAGATCCAAGATTTCGGCACCATCCCCTGCCTGGTTGAAATGACTGGTCGAGAGATCCCTGACCGCGTCAGCCAGCTGACCGAAGAAACGCGTCGGGTCGTCACCCCGGCAGAGCTCCAGCTTGGAGACCAGGTCGACGATGCGGTTGTACGGAGGATCGATACGGCATTGGGAGTGACCTATGCCGAGATCCGCTAGAGCTCAGATCCGCGTCACCTTCAATCAGAAATCGGCGGGGAGCGCGGCCTTTGGGGGAGGCACAGCCGCGGTCTCGCTCGGTCGGTCTGCCAACAAATATGTGACCTCGGATTTTGGAGAGCTTCCCCAGGTCGTGGCCGATCGGCTGCGTAAGACCGTCGAGAAGGAAAACCGCAGCTACTTCTTCCGGATCGCAGCCACCGAGCTGGCGAAGCAGATCGCCGAGAACATCGACAAGGAATTGCTGAAGGTCGGCCAGTTCATGGCCACCCACCTCATCGGGAAAACGTCCCAGCGCGACTACGGCGGATCGACCCCGATCAACGTCCCCGAACTCGACGAGGCCGGCTTTGAGCTCGAATGGAGAAACCTGGCCAACATCACGGTTCGCAAAAAGTCCGCCAACAAGCAGAAGTTCTTCCTCCACACCACGGCACTCCGTGAGGAGATCAAGGCCAAGGCCGGCCGCGGCCTAATCCAACTCAACAAAGGCTTCAAGACTGGGGGTTCGTTCCAGGGGGCGGTCACCTATGGGCCTGTAAGGATCCGGCCCTATTACTACCAGTCGGAGAGTGGCCGGCGTGTCTACAAGATCGCCGACATCGAGGTGAACTTGCTGGCGCAGGCCAACGCAAGGGACCTTCGCGCTATTGCCGATCAGAGGGTTTTCGACCAGTCAAAGCGCACGATGGGCGACATGCCCGCACTTGCTCGCATGATGGGACTGAGCCCAGAGGCCATCAAGAAGCTCGAGGGCGGCGTTATCGACCGGAACCGGATCAAGAGGCGTAACAGGAGCGGCTTCATGATCGGCTCCTTCCAGAACCAGTACACGCAAACGGACATGAACTTCTATCGACCCATGCTGGAGCCGGCCGTCGCCTACTTCTTCCAAGTGAAGGTGCCTCGGGCGATCGAACGGGTAATCAAGCGCTATCGCCGTGGAGGCACCAGAACATGACCGAAGACACTTACATGAACGTCTGGGCCTCAGTTGCGGCCTACGTCAACCAGCAAATCCAGATGATCGCCGCCAACGGTATCGCGCCGGCCGACATGCTCGAAATGTTTGACTGGGAAGCGCACTCGAACATCGAGGAGGCGCCCGCTGTTCACCTGATCGGGCCGGCCTCGTTGGCGCTGGAAGAGGTCTCGAATGGGATCTACCACGTTGCGTTCGTGGTCGGGGTCGGATCGTTCAATGATGAAGGGCTATTCACCCATCGCCAGATGGTGAGCCACCTGTTCAAATGCCTGCAGTCAGGGACGCGTCTGTCGATCTTTGATCACAAGACCAGCCAGCCATACAGCTGGATGAAGCTGATCGATGGGACGGCAGCGGCTCCGATGACGAAAGCCACACAGCGCGCCCTTCAGTTTATTCAGGCCGAAGGGCTGGTCGACCCCATGGCATAGTGGGTCTGCAGGATCGCCCGATTGCTCTCGTCTTCCTGGGCCAATGCCATTTCAACAAGAGTGACAATTTCTGAAGACAAGGACCGGCGAAGAAAGTGAGCACGCCGCTCCAAAAGCTCCTTCAATTCGTCTTCAACGTTCACGGTTATGCGCTTCATTATACACCATTGTGCTGCACGGTCGTGTTGCTCATGTAGTGGCCTGCTCCCACCTAACAAGCGCCTATTCCAAAAAGGAGCAACCACATGGCCGGCAACGCCAAAACCAACAAGTTCATGCTGTCCACGGCGACCGTCATGCTCGGTCCTCTTGCGAAGCTTCACGAGCTCAATCCCGCCGAACACACGATGGGTCTGGTCAAGAATTTTCAGCTCACCGGCGAGGCTCAGTACACCGAGCTGACGCAGGGCATCCGGAACGCAGTTGTGATGTCGGTACGAACCGGCGAAGGTCTGCGGACGTCGTGCGAAGTGTACGAATTCACCGCAAAGAACTTGGCCTACGCGGCTGGCCTTGACGCTTCCGGCACGTCCTACGACGTCGTCGATGAACTGTCCGCGCTCAGCGAGGTCGCCACTTCTGCCGACACCGATCTCGTCCTGGCAGTGGCACCTGTGCAGGCCATCACGGCCGGCGACTATCTGTTCATCCAGAAGGGCCAGGACGATTACGTCCACGTGATCAAGGTTGCGACCTACACCGCGGCCACGAAAACCGTCACGTTCGCTGCCGGTTTCGCCATTCCAACAGGCATGGAGTTCCCGGTGGGCTCGCGCGTGGGCCGCCTGAAACGGATCGACGTCGGACAGAACGTCACACAGCCCGACCTGGCTTGCAAGGTGACGGGCATCCTGCCGAAGGACAACACGCCGTTCACCATCCTGCTGCCGAAAGTGAAGGTGACGCGGGGCCTTGGCATCTCGTTCGCCTCGGACAATTTCTCGAATATGCCGTTCGAGATGCAGCCCTACGAGATGACCATGTCCGACCCGTTCTATTCGGAGTACGGTCAGGCTCAGGCCGTTCTACTGGCCCGCTAATTTCTAAAATCCGTAGAACAAGGACTCGCCCGTGACTACATCACGGGCGAGATTTTTCTTTCTAATGGAGAGCTTCGTGTCCAATCCAAAGGAACTTTTTGAGATCACACAAGGCGGCGAGAGGCGCGAGATCTTCATGTCCTTTGGTCTGTTGAACCAGATCACCACGATGATGGGCGATCCGGCCTCCGCGGCGAGCGTCTACTTCGCGCCCCCATTGCGCGAAGAGGTCCTTCTGGCCGCGCTCCACAAACGGACGAAGACCGGCAAGATTGAAGTCAACAGCGCTCCACTCGACGAACTCGATATCTCCATGTCTGACATGGAAGCCCTCCTTGCATGGGAGGTGGAACACGCCATCGCTTTTTTCGCTCGATCCATGGAGCGGGTGGTCAAGATCAAGGGCACGCTCGAAGGTCTCACTCGGGACGCGTCTTCACTGACTGGCTCTCCAATCTCTCCTTCGAAGAAGCAATCGTCTGGACGCTCAAAGTAAGGCCTAGCCAGTTGCGTGAGGTCTACTGGAGCCACTCCCACGACGATCTCCGCACGCTGGTTAGGCTCAACTCGGAAGAGAAGGTCGCGGAACTCGGCCAACACTTCGAGAACCTGGCAGTCGTCGTATCGAAGGCACTGGGTGGATCGACGGAAGACGAAGAGGACACCAGCGACGTCACGGTCATCGAAAGCTGGGATGACCTGACCGCAGCATTCAGGACGCTAGGGGGTCACATTGGCGCTTGAACAAAATGACATCCGGTATGACGTCGACATCGACCTACAGGATAGTCTGCGAGAAATCGACAAGCTCCGCCAGAAACTGAAAACCTTCAGCGACGACCTCGCGGTCGACGCGACCAAAGTCCAGCAGCGGATGAGCAAGGCCGCTCTGGACTATGTGAACTACATACGCCGGCTTGAGCAGGAAATGCGTACGCTGAAGGCGCAGGGCAGGGACGTCACCGCCCACGAGGCTCGGCTCTCTCAGATCCGCAACCGGCAGCAGGCCGCCTCCACTGGCGTCGCCCGAGACAATGCCCTTGGGAGCAGGGAAGGCCTCGCCGCCCGATCGGTCCTTCAACGCGAGATCAACGAACTCCGCTCCAACCACAAGGAGCTAATTGGGAAGTATTTCGACGAGCTGAACGGCACCTTCCTTCGCTCCGTCCGGCGCTCGATGACCGACGTCCAGGCCGAGGAGACATTGTTGCGCAGACGCATGGAGGATCGCTCCAGGCGCGCGGAGGTGGGTGACGCTGCCTTCGGCTTCCAGAAGCAGCGAGAGCGTCGGCGCCTCAACGGTGGCGCCAACCAGTTCATGTCGCAGTTCGACGTTCTGACGAACTACGCGATGGTGGGCGGTATGTACGGCGCGGCCTACGGCCTCGGCGGGTTCGTCGTCAACCTGGAGAAAGAGTTCAAGCAGTTCCAGGCGATCACCGCCTCCACCAATACCGAGATGGGGCGGATGGAAGACCGCCTGATTTCGGTCTCCGAGAAGACCAAGTTCACCGCCCTCGAGGTCTCGGAAGCCGCCACCCTGATGGGTCAGGCAGGTATGTCGGCCGGCGAGGTCGCCCGGGCTATCGAGCCCGTCAGCATGCTCGCAACCGCTGCCGGCACAGATCTGAAGTCGGCTGTGGATGTCGTCACCTCTGCCCTGAACATTTTCAATCTCCAGACCAACGAAGCCGGCCACCTCGCAGACGTCTTCACCGCGGCTCTCAATGAGTCGAAGCTGACCCTCGACCAGCTTACACTGTCGCTCCAGTACGCCGGCAACACGGCGGCGACCGTCGGCATCAGCTACAACGAGCTGACCGCAGCCATCGGCTCGCTTGCCAACGCCGGCATCCGCTCCGGCTCCACTATGGGCACCGGCCTGCGCCAGTTGATCGTCGATCTGATCAACCCGTCGAAAAAGCTGAAGGCCGAACTCGATCGCCTCGACCTCACGATGGCGGACATCAATCTCGAAACGAACGGCCTCACGGGGGTCATGTCGAACCTGCGCACCGCCGGCTTCGACACGGCAGCTGCTTTCGAGGGGCTCGAGGTTCGCGCCGCCGCCGCCTTCACCGCGCTCTCAAACAATCTCGACACGATGAACACCCTCAGGCAGTCGTTCATCCTGTCGAACGCGGCGGCCGATGCCAACGAGATCCAGATGGAGTCTCTCGCCAACACGGCCTTGCGGTTCGGCTCGAGCCTCGGCACCCTGGTCTACAAGGCATTCGCCCCGTTCCTAAATACGATGCAGGAAACGCTCAAGGTCGGCGCTGATTTCCTGAGCTGGCTGAATAGCTTTGGACCTGCGCTGGGGGTTGTTGGCACTGCGTTTGCGATGCTGACTGGCGCCGTCGTCCTCTCTCGGTTGGGTGCACTGGGGGTCGGATTGCTGGGTCTCGCCACGGGCGCGAAGACCGCCGCGGGCGCCATGGTCGCCTTGCGCGCAGCCACGCTCGGTAATCCTCTGTTTTTGGGCGCTTCGGCCCTCATCCTGGGGCTCCAGGTGTTTGCGACCTATGCCGACAAGGCGGGCCGGGTGGAGGCCGCCCTTGACGCGCTGAAGACCAAGCAGAACGAGTATCGAGCTTCCGTCGACCATACGGTAGATCGCGTCGCCAGCCTCAACGCCGCGATGGACGACCTCATCAAAAAGCGACAGAACCTCGACGCCGAGGGGAACGAAGTCCTTCGCAAGACCAAGATCATGGAGGTGGTCGCAACCTTCTCGGAGCTCGGCGTTACGGTCGACTCCTCCACGGCATCGATCGGAAGTCTGATCGAGGCGATGCAGGATCTGAAGGGCGAGATGGTCGCCGGCCTTCCGGAGCAATTCGCCCTCCTGGTTGCTCAGATCGATAAGCAGATCGCAGTCCTGCGGGAAGCGTCCGGCGAGATCGCTAGGAGCGAGGGCTATGGAAAGACCGTAGGCGCGGTCTCCCAGCGGTTCTCCAACGGTGGTGCGATCTACGCCTCCGAGGTGCCGGCCTTCAACGACGATGTCGCCACACGGTTCGGCACGACCATCGGCGAGGCCTTCATGGTCATGACGAACCAACTTGGGGTGGATGAGATCAACGGCGAGCGCGCCAAGGGGCTGCAGACCTCGATTGAGCTCAAGCTCGCGGAACTTGAAAAGGAATTCAACTCCCTAAGCCCCCGGGGCGGCTACCTTGGCACGCAGGGTGACCTCACGGACGAGGAGTTCGGTCGGCTGGGCGACCTCAAGAAAGACATCCGTTTCCTGACGCAATTGTCCGAAGCGTTCAATCCCCTATCGAAATACCTTGTCGAGACCCAGGCGCTCGGTCTGAAGCGGGACGCAGCTCTGAGAGAACAAGTCGACGCTACCTTCAAGACCACCCCGGGCTACATCGCAGCCGAGGGGATGCGGAAGCAGGCCCTGGAGGGGCTAACAACCGGGCTGGCTGATATCACCCGCGCCGACCTTCCCATCAAGGAGACGGGTCAGAAGCTCAAGGAGCTCGAGACTTGGCTGAACCAGCGGATTGCCGACATCAACACCCAGCTCGATGCAGGTGTCGAGGTGATGCGTCAGTCCGGCAAGTTCACCGAAGACCAACTCAAATCTGCCCTCGACGGCAGCGAGCTGAAGTCGGAGATGGCCAAGCTACAAGGTGCCTTCAAGAAGGGCTCCGCCGAAGGCTTCAAGGCGGTCAAAGAGTTCCAGGTCTATCTGCATGAGCAGAGCCAGAAGACCGTCAACAAACAGATCGAAGCCACTAAGAAGCAGCTGGCCGACGCTCAAAATGAGCGCCAGGTCGATCTGCTGGAGAACCAGCTCTACGAGCTCGATACTCGACTGGCGAAGCTCGAACAGGAGGCGTTCGACCTCGATGAGCACAAGAAGGTCGGCAGTCATGCGGCCGATCTCGAACTGGCTAGCCGGAAGATCCGTGACGAGCAGAAGGCACGCCGCGACAGCCTGATCGAGGGCGTGATCGAGAAGCGTGCGGAACTCGCAGAGAAGGCCAATCAGGCCTATGGCGACGACCTAGAGGCGCAACTCAAGCTGATCCAAAACGAGATGAAGGATCTCGCTTCCTCGATCAACAACAACTCCACCCCCGACTATATCCGGACGATCAAGCAAAAGCTTGACGAGATGAACCGCAAGGCCCGCGAGTTGGCAGGACAAATCGCCGGGATTTCGGTTTCTGACGATTTCGGCGCCTTCTCGGTCGGCGGTCTACCTACGGCGAGCGCGGGAGAAGTCCAAAGGAAGATCATCGAAGCGGCCAACAAAGCCGGCATTCCTCCGCAGATCGCCCTGGCGCTTGCTTCGTTCGAAAGCAATTTCGACCCTACGGCCAAGAACCGGGCCTCGTCGGCCGCCGGCATTTACCAAAACACGGACCCGAATTGGGCAAGCCACGGTCTCAAACCAGGTGACCGCAGCAGCATCGACATGCAGGTCTACGCTGGCATCCAGGACATGCTGCGGACGCAAAGGGCACTCGGCACAACCCAGCTCTCCTTCCGCGACTATTACGGGTCGCACCTACTAGGCCAGGCCGGTTACGAGAAGGCCCGCAGCCGGCCGAATGATAATGCCGTGGCAGTTTTGGGATCCGACGTCGTTACCAATAACGGCGGGAACATCAACCAGACCACCAGCCAGTTCCTCGATCAGATCGTCGCCAAGGCAGCGGCTCACCTCGAAAAGGTGAAGGACATGGTGCAGCGTCCGATGGACGCTGCGGGCAGTGCGCTCGACACTCAGATCTCCAACCTCACTGAGAAATCGACCGATGCAGTGCGCGACGCTGGCGCGCGTGCCGAAAAGGCTCAAACCAAGCAGGCCGTCCGGCTTCTGGACGAGAGCGCCAAGGCGATCGAAGCCCAGATCAATACCTTGATGGTCCAGTCCTCGAAGGCGCAGGATCCGAGTGCCATCCAGTCCATCATCGATCAGGTTCGCACCAAGTGGACCGATTTGATGCAGAAGGAGGTCGAGGCCTTCACTGTAGCCAATAAGGATGCGCCCGACTTCGATGAGCGTCTTAAGAGCTTGAACGAGGAACTGACCGCGGGCCTCAACGGTAAGATCGTCACGCTTCTCGATCGATACCAGGCTGCGATCGAAAACCAACCGAATGCGCCACTCCTGGATGCTCAGGCGAAGCTCGACGCTGCCCAGAACCCACTTTACGCCAACAAGTACACCGGGAGCGATATCGACGGCTTGCAGCGCAACGTCCAGCTGAAGGAGCGGGCGGCCCTCGTAGAGAAGCTCAACCAGCTCGAACAGCTCAACACGTTCATCACCCAGCAGATCGCCGCTGCGGAGCAGCAATACGGCGCCGACTCACAAATGGTCCAGTCGCTGAAGGAGCGCCAGTTTTCGGTCGAGACGAGCCTTGGCGAGCTCCGCCGGCAGGTAACTGCAGACACAGAGGCGGCAGCGAGGAGCGAACTAACGCTGCGAGACGCTATAGCGGACGCCAACCGCGAGTGGATGATCCGCAATGGCCTCTGGAATGCGGGGACAGACGCACCGGTGTCAGCAGCAGAGCAAGTGGGGAATGCTTGGAGCCAGGTGCTCGATGGCATCGGCAACTCCATGTCCCAGCTCTTCGTGGACCTGGCCGAAGGGTCGATGACCGCGGAGGAGGCCTTCAAGAAATTCGGCCTGTCTGTCGTCCAAATGCTCATGCAGATGATCGCCAAGGCCATGGTCTTCAATCTGATCCAGAACGCAATGGGGAACGGCAGCAGCAGCGAGGGGCTGGGTTTCCTGGGGCTCCTTTTCAAGGGCGCCGGGGCCGCAACGGGGACCTATATCTCCGGTGTGAAGCGCGCAGCCGGCGGTGAGTATGTCACCGGCTCCGCTCCCTTCCGCGACAGTGAGCTCCGTAAGGTGATGCCTGGCGAAATGATCCTTCGCGCCTCCGCGGTGAACCAGATCGGCCGTGACTCCCTGGAGCGCGTAAACGCCTTGGGCAACCGTCAAGTCGCCGCGGGAATGCCGGCACTGCCCCCGGCGGCGCCACCGGACAATCGTCCCATCAACGTCTGGGCCGTGCTCCCCGAGGAGCGACCGCAGATCGGGCCCGACGATGTGGTGGCCTACATCTCGGACGACATCCGCAGGCGAGGCGTCACTCGAACCCTCATCAAGGCGATCAACACGGGCAAGCTCTGATGGCTATCTTCGATTTTCCCTATCACCTCGTCGAGGATGTCTATCCGACAAGCTCCTCGGTCATGCAGTTTGGCGGTGGCTACCAGTTCGCCACCAAGCCCCGCGGGCCTGATCAGATCACGTTCAAGCTCTCATTCAAGGCGATGTGGTTCTACGTGACGACGGCGGGCGCGCTGGACGCCAACAAGAACCCGAAGATCAACATGCAGAAGCTGATCAGCTTCTACGAGAGCCACCGGCTCTACGAACCATTCACCTACCCGCATGTGCGCCGAGGGTCGCTTAACTGTCGTTTTGCGAAACCACTCCAGGTCCCGAAGGGTGTGGAAGGGGGGAATGGAAAAACGGAGTCATTCCAACTGGAGCTGATACTGCAGCCATGAGTGCCGGTCCTAGTCGTCCAGCTTCACACCTTGCCGAGTCCCAGAAGCTCACCGCTGATGCGATCGTCAACCTCTACGAGATCCAACTCCGTACCGAACCGGTCATCCAATATTTGTCCGACGCCCCGACACGCGTCTGGCGAGGGAGAACTTGGGAACTATTCGGGATCAAGCTCTCGGGAGAGAAGCGATCTGCAGACGATCAAGAAGCTCGCCCGCAGCTTCAGCTGATCAACCCAGAGGGTGTCTTTTCTGCGCTCATCCGTCAACGACTGCTTGATCGCGCAACGGTAATCAGGCGCCGCGTCCTGCGCGCTCACTACGAAGGGAATGTTCAGATATTCCAGCAGCGTATGTGGTACGTCTCTCGCGTTGCCGACGTCACTGCAGGTCAGTCGATCTCCCTGGAACTGCGCTCGATGTCCGAGGGGCCCAACGCTCGCGTTCCCTTTCGACAATTCATCCCGCCGGAATTCCCGATGGTGAGGCTAAGCTGATGAACTACCAACATCTAATCGGTCGAACGTTCAAATGGGCCGAAAGAGACTGCTACGCGCTTCTCAGCGACTTCTATCGCGATTTGTTCAGTATCGAACTCCCTCGGTTCGCTCGCCCCGAAGACTTCTATCTCAAGGGGTTGGACCTGTTTCGGGAGAATTATCGCTCCTGTGGGTTCGAGGAAATTTCGGTTCATCCGTCAGAACTTCGGTTCGGTGATGTTGCTATCTCCGCCATCGACTCCAGTTTTGGAAATCACTGCGCGGTCTTCGTTGAAAACGGCAGGATACTTCACCATCTCCACGGCAGGCTATCAGAGGTCACATACTTTCGAGGCTTGGTTCGCAATACTTGCATCGGCATCTACCGCCATCAAGATGTTCCAGACTTGAACGACACCCACGTGGTGAAGCGTGATCTCCGAGACTTCCTGCCACCGAGCAAGCAGAAGCTTTTGGATGAACTTCGAGCAACTCATTCCGACCCTCAAGGACAAGCTGACTGAAGGCCCAGAGCGGGTTGGCTTCATCCTCGCGAACGGCGATGTGGTCGAAGTTGAGAATGTCTGCAGCGAGCCTATGAACGGCTTTGAGGTGTCGGGAGAAGACCTGATCAAACACCAGGACGCCATCGGCTCCTGGCACACCCATCCTGGCCAGAACTCGAACCTGTCGACCAACGATTGGTACGGCTTCCGGAGCTGGTCGGAGTGGACTCATTTCATCGTCGGAACCGATGGCGTCCAGTCCTATCGGGTCGACGAGGGCAGGGTCCTCGAGGACAACAAGTGGACGGATGAAGGTTAAGGTACACCTCCACGGATACTTCGCCAGTTTTCATCAGGGCCCGATCGAGGTCGTAGCCAGCACCGTCGCCGAAGCGGTTTCATTCGTCACCCGGCAACTTCCCGGCTTTCAGCCGAACGCAGTCAGAGGCCGTCATCGCGCCGCGGTAGTCGGCTGCAACACCATCGAAGACCTCTACAGGCCTGCGGAGGGCGGAGAAATCCACCTCATCCCCCAATTCGCCGGTGGGAAGAAGGGCGGCTTCGTCCAGATCATCATAGGCGCTGCACTTATTGCTGTGGGCGTCTTCACGCAGCAGGCCTGGCTCGTCCAGGCCGGCGCATTGATGCTGCTCGGCGGCGTCGCCCAATTCCTGATGCCGACCCCCGATGCCGAGGATCAGTCGAAGAAATCTCGATACCTCGGCGCCTCAGGCAACACGGTGGAGATCGGCACCCGTGTCCCGATCCTTTACGGCGAGGACCTGGTCTACGGCCACTTCCTCTCCTTCGACACAGATGCACTCGCGACGGACGGATAAATGCGCCCAGATCACCAGACCATGCTCGACGCCTTCACCAAGGCAAAAGGATTTCGACCCGCCGAACGGCTGCTGCGAAGCATGGGCTTCGATGTGTCCGAACGGACTCTGCGACGGGTGCTGACCAACCTGCCGGCCGGGGACGATCCGTTCACGGTCGAGGACGGTCCCAGCATTGATATCGACGACCTCATTGAGCGTCGGATCAAGGTGTTCGAGAAGAAGGACGCTCAGCGCCAGCATGACAAGCTGATCCCGGTCAGGGTCAATGTCGACGGCCCGATCGGCATCGGCTTCATGGGCGACCCGCATATCGACAGCGACGGCTGCAATATTAAGCTCCTGCTTCGTCACACCGAGATCTTCGACGGCCGGAATGAGGGCCTGTTCGCCGCCTGTCTAGGCGACATGTGGAACAATTGGAGCGGCCGACTCGCGCGCCTGTGGGCAGAGCAGACCACGGACGGCGCCGAAGCACGCGCGCTGGTCGAGTACTTCCTGAAGCGCGTGTTCTGGCTTTTCGTCGTCTACGGCAACCATGACCTGTGGTCCGGCCATTCTCGCATCCTCGACCAGATGATGGCTGGCAATGCCGGCGCCGTCCGCGACTGGCGCGCACGCGTTGGCCTGCGCTTCCCGAACGGTCGGAAGTTGAAGGTGTACGCCGCCCACCGGTTCCCGGGCAATTCCATGTACCTGAAGAACTTCGGCACCGTGAAGAAGGCGCTCTTCGACGGCCAGCACGACATCTATGTGGCCGGCGACAAGCATGTGGCCGGCTACACCTTGGGCGCTCACCCGGGCGCAGAGCGGGCGTTCCACGCTGTCCAGGTCGGCACCTACAAGGAAATCGACACCTTCGGCGACGAGATCGGAGCCGAGGATCATAATCTCTACACGTGCCCGGTTGCGCTGATCGACCCGTACGCCACCTCACCCCTCAATTTCATCCGCTGGGAGTTCGACCCCGAGCAGGCCGTCGATCGCCTGGCATGGATGCGGAAGCGCTGGTCGGAGAACCGCAGATGAAGACGTTCTCGGGTGGTGGACTGGGCGGCGGCGGTGGGCGTAACGACCCCGACAGCTATTTCAGCGACGACGTCGTCGAGGTGGTTCTTGGCATCTCTGAGGGCCCGATCAAGGGGCTGAAGGATAACACCGCCAAGAACTTCTACGTCGGCGAGACGCCACTACTCAATATCGACGGCAAGCCGAACTTTTCGGATTTCGATCTCGACGTCCACAAGGGTAGCAGCCTGGGTGAATTGATCGTGCCCAGGCTGGGCGGCCAGAGTTCCAACCTGCCGGTCAACACCCAGTTGTCCAGAAACGTGCCCGTGGTCCGCCAGGGCGCGCAGCGCAACATCGACTGGCTGGAACTGCGGTTCGTTATTCAATCGCTGATGGCGGAGACGAAGTCAGGCGTTCGTGCTCGCGATCTCGAGATCAAGATCGAATACAAACCGTCGGACGAGGCCACTTGGCGCCCCGGCATTCTTTATGCCGAAAATGGTGTTTCCGTTGAGGATCTCGGAAATACCCTCAAGGTCGTTTCCCGCGGGGCCCAGGAGATAGCGCACGCCTTCTCACGTAAGCAGGTGGTTTATTTCCAGAACACGCAGCCGTCGCCTCCTGCGGCCGAGCAAGGCCTGGGTAACCACCGTGTCTGGTGGTTCAACCCGTCAGCCGGCGACTGGATACCCAGATATTACAAGGACGGGAACTTCGTCGTTCCCAATGGGCTCGTAGTTACGCTTAGCCCCCTCGGCTTTGAGAATGTCTCGTTCGAGGACCCTGAATACGTCGCGTTGGTTGATCCCAAGAGAGCCGACAAGCGCCGCAGGATATTCTTCGCCGCTACTGGTAGCCCCCAGCCGGCCCGCGTCGGAGATCTCTGGTGCAACATGTCGGGCACACGACGCCTGTGGTGGAACGGGAGTGCATGGGTACCGCTGCTCGCCCCGAACAGCACCTACAATCCATCCACCGGAGAAGCGGCGCTCGCTACCGACGGTATCCTGCGCATCAAGGACAAGATCAGCAGCAATGCCGTTCGTGAGGTCAAGGTCAAGGTTGCGCGAGCCGAGGTGGCCTACGACATCCGGGTGACCAAGCTCTCGCAGGACACGAGCGAACTCACCGACCAGCGAACCGACGTGAGCCTGGAGTCGATCCAGGAGGTCAAAGCTGAGCCGATGCGGTTCCCAGGCCTAGCGACCGTTCATTTGATTGGCCGAGCCACCGATCAGTTTTCCAGCCTCCCGCAGTTCTCCGGCATCTACGAAGGCCGGGTGGTCAAGGTGCCGTCCAACTACAACCCGGTGACCCGCACCTACGGCGGCACCTGGGATGGCACCTGGAAGCTGGCCTACACCAACAACCCTGCGTTCATAGGCAATGATCTGGTCGAGAACGATCGATATGGCATGAACTCGACCTATCCGGTCGTGCTCGAGCCCATGGACGTCTACCTAGCCGGCGTTTGGTGCGATATTCGGATACCCAGCACGACCCGCCCCCAGTTCACCTTCAACTCGCTCATCCAGGAACCACAGACCGCCCGCGAACTGGCCACGTACATCTTCGGCATCTTCGGAGGCCGGTTCTTTGACGATGGCAACGGCTACGCACGTCTCCGGATCGACAACGATACCAATGCCGTTCACCTCTTCGCCAAGGAGAACGTGAAGGACGGTGTCTTCAAGTACTCATACACCGAGATCGAAAGCCGAAAGAACGACTACACCGTCTCGTTCAAGAACCCCGAGCTGTTTTATCGGGAGGACCGGCGGCGGGTCTTCAACCAGCCGCTGATCGACACCTACGGCCGCTCGCCCGAGGAATTTGTGGCTGTCGGCTGCAACAATGCCGACGAGGCGATCTATCGCGCCACGGTGAAGTTGCTGTCCGACCAGACCGAATACGAGACGGTGACGTTCGAGACGGCTCGTGAGGGCCTCTACCTTGAGCTCTACGATATCATCCTAGTGTCTGACGACACCATGGATGAGGTGATTACCGGCCGCATCGTTTCGGCGACCGCGAACACCGTCACGCTCAGGGACAACGTTTACCTGGAAGCCGGCCTAACCCATCAGTTGGTCATCAACCGGGACGATTTCGAAATCGTCACGTTGAACATCCACGGTGGATCGACGGGCGTTACCACGAAGACACTCCAACTGACGTCCGACTTGCCAACGGGGTTCATCCCGGAACAGGCCGTGTTTTCGATCGGGAAGGCCGCCAAGCCTTACCGCGTCATGTCGATCGAGGAAGCGCAGAACGACGAAAGCGAAGAGTCGATCACGATCACGGCGCTTCAGGTCAATCGGACCAAGTACGCCGACGCCGCGGAGAACCCTGGCGGGGTCGTCATCGAGGTCCCGCGTTTCAATACTAATCTCGCAGCGGTCACCAACCCGAGAATTACGCCGGTGACCGAAGTCCGACACGGTCGTGTGGTGCAGAACCTACGGGTGGAGTGGGACGTCCACCCGAACAAGTTCGTTCGTAGCTACATTATTGCCTCTCGGTTCAATGAGGACGGGTGGACCTATCACGGCGACATCCGGAAGGCGTCATTCGAGCTCGCCGACGTGAGGCAGGGCCGTTACGTCTTCAGCATCCAGGCGGTCGCCTTGACCGGCCAAAAGTCGGCCATCGCCTATGCCGACATCGATCTCGGCGGATCTGTCCGCCCTGTACCGGCCGTCACCGACCTCGTTTTGCTCAACGAAATCGGCGTGCAGGGTACGACCCATCTCTTCGAGGAGGCCAACGCGCGGTTTCAGTGGAACAAGGGCGAACCCAACCCCGCCCTGTCTTCCTACAAGATCGAGATCTACAACAACGTCGACCAATTGCGCAGGACAGCCTTTGTCGGCCTGCCCGAGTACGTCTATCGCCGATCCGACATGATGGTGGATCAGGCCACGCGCCAGAATAAGATCGTCGTCCAGGCCGTCGATCTCAACGGAAACGAGTCCGCGCCCACCGCCCTGATCTTCAAGAACCCCGCTCCGGCGGCGCCCGCTGTCCATGCCACTGACGGTTTCAGCACGGTGCAGTTCGACTGGTCCATCGAGGCCGTGACAGACTACGTTGGGTCGTTAGTGTGGGTCTCCCACATACCTGGCATCGATCCGGCCTCCCGGCCGGCCGATTACGACCTAGTCGGCAATCGGCTCTCGCTGTCCGTCGGACCAAACGAATATCGCTATGTGCGTGTGGCGCTGTACGACGCCATGGGTAAGATCGAGTTGAACTATAGCGCCGAGGTCTTCGCCCGATCTTACCCGGTGGTGGACATCGAGGCCCCGGCTGTGCCAACCGGACTGGAACTTGGCTCGGTCGTGATCACCGAGGAGCCGGGTTACGTCCTGTTGAAGGCTACCTGGGACGCCAACTCCGAAGCAGATCTCGCCTACTACGACATCCAAGTCAAAGAGGGAGCTGCGAACTACGTCTCCTTCCAGACGAGCGCCACTGAGCACACCTGGAGGGTGCGCCCCGGCCTCGACTTCATCGCCAAGATCCGGGCGGTGGACCATATGGGCAACGCCTCGGCGTTCTCCGCCCTCGTCGAGCATACAACTGTCACGGACACCGAGCCTCCGGCCGTCCCCACCGGCTTGGTCGCAAGTGCCGGTATCGACGCAATCTGGTTGAAATGGAACCTCAACACCGAACCGGACTACTCACACGCTGAGGTCTACGAGAACACCGTCGACAACAGCGCTACCGCGACTCGCATCGCGAGTGCGATGGGGTCGAGCTTCGCCAGGAACAGTTTGCCTCTGGCGTCAACGCGCTACTACTGGCTGAAGGCCGTTGATACCTCGGGCAACGCGAGCGAGTTCACTGCTGTGGCCAGCGGCACAACCGGCACGGTGCCTGAACCGCTCAAGGTCACCATCAGCGGCATCACGTTCACACCGAACGGGGGCGCGCCCAACCGTGTGTCCTGGACTGGTGGCGAGATTAGCTACGGCCCAGGTGGCGGAGCTGCAACCACGCAAACGATCAGCGCTGGCTTCAACAACTGGACCTCGGGGACCGTCTACATCTACTACGTTCCCGGGAATACCGCGCTCAGCAGCACGGCCGTCTTGGCGACCATGTACGCCTCCTCGGGCGTCCTGATTGGTATCTACAAGGGTGGGACCGACTTCCAGCTGGTGGAAGGTAAGGCCATGATCGACGGCGGGATGATCCTCGCCCAGACGATCGGCGCCAATCAACTGGTCACGAACCAGGCGGTGATCACCGGCTCGGCGCAGATCGCGAACGCGATCATAGGCAACGCACATATCACCGAGTTGTCGGCCACAAAGATCGAGGCCAACACGGCCTTGGCCAGCTCGATAACGGTTTCGGGACGTGCGTTGGGCAACGTTTCAGCCAGTGATGTCGCGGTCGACGATATGACGGCGAGCAACTGGGTGGCCTCGCCGGGGGTAGCGAACGATGGTTCATGGAGCTACCTTACAAACCCCAACAGCACCGCATCTGGTTCGCGATTTCTGCGAGCGAACACCGATGGCCAGGTTTGGCTACACTCAATCGATAAGATACCGTTCGATCCGAGCAAGCTCTACAAGGTTACCTTCCGAATCCGGCGTCCGGGAGTGTTGGGCAACTCGTCGTTGATCTATCTCGGCGTCCGTGCATGGGCGGCCGATGGTGTATCAGGCGTGCCGCTCAATGGCACAGTCGATCCAAATATTCCTGCCAACTGCAATCTCGTCAGTGCCGTCGCACCATCAAGTCTTAATACTGCTTGGGCTGAGCTCTCAGGCTATTTGAAGGGAGCGGCTTCACCCGGCGTCTCTGCGACAGGTAGCTCAATAGCCCAGGCGGCGAAGCTTCACACTTCGGCCAGGTTCGTCTCTGCGTTCGTTGTTTTCAATTTCAACGCCGTGAGCGGTGGTACTACGATCGACTTCGACAGCGTCAAGATCGAGGTTGTCAACGAAGATGCCGCCGAAATCGTTAACGCTGGCACGACGACCATTGAGCCGGGGAAGATAAGGATTTCCGGACCTACGACCCTTTCCAACTGGATCAAGGGTGGCGACGAGACCCGCATCGACGGCGGCATGATTTCGGCCAACACAATTAAGGCCAATGCCCTGGAGATCGGTAGCCGTAACCTGACGCTCGAGGGTGTCGTGTTCGAGCACAATTCTCCTGCAGCTCAACGGGCCTCGTGGACCGCTGGCTCGGTGCGTTACATCAACGACGCTGGCGCGACGGTGTCTGCGAACATCACTGCTGGAAGCACCCCAGTTTGGGCTGGCGGCGTCCAATACATCTACTGGACCAAGGGCGCGACCACGTTCTCAGTAACGACCGCAGCCGCGACCGCCTTTGCGGTCGATAACGTGGTCATGGCGACCTACCGCGGTGGGGTCGATCTCGATCCTGACTACGGCCGGACCATCGTTGATGGCTCAACGATCAAGACGGGAACAGTCCGAGCGGCGCAAATCGCAGCGAACGCCATTCTTGCCGACGCCATAGCTACGAACGCCATCGAGGCTCGCCACGTCCAGGCGAATTCGATCAACGCTTCGAAGATGCTCCTTACTGACTTCTCGAACATGATCCTGGACGGGGTGAGCCTGAAGGACCCGAGCGCATGGGGGTTCGGAGGCGCGAATGTCACTTGGTCGCTCTCGAACAACATAGCCCCGAATGCTGAGACCGTCACGGCACGAATGATCCGGTCCGACGGGAATGGGAGCGCTGGTCATGCTGCAAACGAGTATTTGGGACAATGTAACGTGTCTGAGGTAGTAGCCGTTGAGCCTGGGAAGGAATATTTCTTCTCATGGAAGCGTAGATCGTTGTCGAACGCCGCCGGTCGGTTTGGTTTTTATGCGTCAATTTACGATAAGGACCTAACTCTTATTTCGAACCTTCCGGTGGGAGATGCTTACGCGCCTTTCGTCAACGTCTTTTCTGAAAGTAGAATGGTCACAATGCCGGCGAACGCTGCTTTTTGCCGGCCCTATATACGGCGCGGAGCATCCGCTGCCGGTACCAACTCAGGTTGGATTGCGGCCTGGGATCTGATCATGCGCAAGGCCGCTGGTGGCGAGCTGATCGTCGACGGCACCATCACGGTTGGCCACGTCGCCGACAATACCATCACCAACGCAAAAATCGCAGCAGGCGCGGTCAGTGCAACCGAGCTGGCAACCAACGCCGTGACCGGTGTCAAGATCGCCGACGGTGCGATCGTTGCGTCCAAGATCGGCGTGAACCAGATCACGGCCGGCCACATCAACGTCGCCAACCTTTCATCTATCTCCGCGAACGTCGGCGTGCTGACGGCAGGAGTTCTGCGGTCGGCTGATAGCAACTTCGTCATCGATCTGACGAACGGCTATATAGAGGTCAAATATTGATGCCCCGGATGCGTATTGGCAGAAAGCCCGGTGTCGGGCCGGCGTTCAAGATCATGGCGTCGATCAGCGACGATCCATGGACCACAGCGAACAATCTGCACGAGAAGTTTCGCTTTAACAGCGAAACGATGGACTACGCCTACTTCGCTCGAGCAGGCGCGGGCAGCGGCATCAACATTCCGACCGAGATCGCCAACTACGGGTTCACGCCGATCCCGATGTTCCGTCTGAAGACGACGTCCAACGGCCGGTATCGATACTGGGGATCCTACCTGGAAAGCTACTACGGTGGCATCGCCAAGGAGCCGTCCAACAACGACGTGCAGAACAACTATCCGATATATGGCAAGGATGAGTGGGGCTCGACGTTCCTCCCACCATCCGGCTACTCGATGGATATGATCCTGACCCGGTTTCCAGCCCAGCAGACTTCCAGTCGCAGGGCAAACGATCCTTTTCATCGACAAGGCGTCGAGGAAGGTCCGCCTGGCTAAGCCAGGCTATAACGCCCGAACCGACAACAATCCCGACCATATGATCTTCAGCGAGAACAAGGCCCCCCTGGCGATCTGTGCAAACGGCATAACGAACGTCCCCGCCAGCACCACAGTGAGCGTCGCCATCCCGAGCTCAGTACCGGTGGGCTCCTTTGTCGAGGTCCGTCCGCACATCGGCGCAAACGTCGTATCGCTTGGCTACCCCGGTTTGACGTTGAATATCAGCGCCTGGACCGACGCAGGATTTGTCCGCTTCCAAAACCACAACACTGCCGCCGTCACCGTCACATGGTTCGTCATGCCAATCAAAGCACCGACAGGCAATGGCCCCAACAACAAGATATTTCAGGTAGATAAATCGGGGGAGATTATTCGCTTCACTCGCCCGGGGTCGGCCGCCAATCCGCAAGCAAACGACATCATCATTTCGGATGAGTTCAAATATCCGCGGCTCGCACTTCACGGTCTGAGCAACGCATGGGCCGGGACCGGCGGCGCTTGGTACGATGGACTTTTCAAAGACGGCGGAGCCAACTGGTCACGGCTGCGTATAAACTACGGCGTCACCTTTGCCAATCCACCGCTGGTATTCTACGCAATTCAGCAAGGCACAACGGTTTGTACAGAGTTCGGATTTCCGATGTATCCGACCGCTCGTGCCTATCCGCTGAGCTGTTACTATACGACGACAACAACGTATTGCGATTTCGTGGCTTGCGACGTTAATTCCAGTGCCTACGTTCGCTACTACATCCTTCCTCTTCCGAACTGATGGAGCGAACTTTGAAACGTGTTGCAATCATTATTTCGATTGCGCTCTCGGGCTGCGGGACGCCGGTGATGGAGGGGGCGAACTGTCCATTCTGGAAAACCGTCCCTTATGACCGCTCGCAAGATCCATGGCGTCAATTTGATTGTCCATTTGAACACCAGCGGGACATCCGCTTGGGTTACGGCAACTGAATCAACGAGGTGAGACCATGAGCTACAAAGTTCGACTGAAGACCGGCGAGATCATAACCATCTCTGGCGCCGTGCGTGCCGTCAAAGACGGCTCCGGCACGTACCTCTACGATGCTCAGGATGTGCAGGTCGGCAGCTTCTCCGACGGGCTGGTGGATTATGCGATCCCCGCGGACAGTGTCGTCGAGCTTCCTCCGGCATGAAGAGAAACAAAGGCATCATCGCGTACGGCACTGAGGAGGATCGCGAGCGGCTCGCGGTCCTCGCTACACTTTCCGGGAAGACTGCCTCGGACTGGATCATCAAAGAGATCCGCAAGCAGTATCAGGAGGCGTTTGGTGACACGCCTCCAAGTCGCATCATTTCGCAGCAGTAGCCGAAACAAATCCGTTCCGTTGATCATATATTTGGGCGAACGAACGGAGCTCCAATGTCTCGCGAAGACCTCGAAGGCATCCGCATCAATGGAAAAGTCATCTCGGCCGCGGTCGGCCTGATGACGCTATTTCTTGCGTTGGTCGGTGGTGTCTCTTTCGTCATCAAGCAAGACTATCGTCTCGGGAGTCTTGAGGCCGATCTGTCCCAGGTCAAGGTGGAAATCAAGGAAGCAGACCAGCGGGCAACCCAGACCTACGAGAAGATCCTTGAAAAGGTCGACAAGCTGACCGCAGAGGTCAACAAGCTGACTCTTTCTCTCGGCAAGATCGAGTACAAACAGGATCTTACGCCGCTGACCAAGAACTGATGCATACTGCTGCACGCTGAGCAGATCACATTCTGCTCTCGCCCCATATACGGGGCATGAAAACACCAGCCAATTTTGCTCAGGGCCGTAGTACCAAGCGTCTCGCTATCGCCGACTATCAGCGCATCGCCCAGGCCTTCAATCTCACGGCTGCTCACGTTCAGACGGTCGTTCAGGTGGAGGCCGGGACCGCCGGGTTCTGGAACGATGGGAACATGAAGCTCCTCTACGAGGGGCACATTGCTTATAGGGAAACGTCGGGTGCGCTGCGGTCCAAACTCGTTGCTGCGGGTCTGGCATGGAAGAGCTGGGGAGATGTCCCGTACGGTAAGGCGTCCGTGTCGCGAGATCGGCTGCGCGCGGCTATCGACATCGCCGGAGCGCAGGCCTACCGCTGGGCCTCCTACGGTCTCGGCCAGATCATGGGCTTCAATGCTGAGGTGTCAGGCTACGCTTCCGCAAAGGGGATGTTCGATGCCTTTCTGACGGGCGAACCGGCTCAAGTCGACGGCATGATGCGCTTCATCAAGGGCAGTGGGCTGCTGACGCAGCTCCGAGGGAGCGACTGGGTGGCATTCGCGGCCGGCTACAACGGCCCAGGCTACGCAAAGAACCGGTACGACACCAAGTTGGCCGAAGCGTTCCGCAAGTTCTCCGGCAGCACCGCGGTGATCGCGCCATGGCATGACGGTATCATCACGATCGGCGACAAGGGGAAGGCCGTCGAAGAGATCCAGAAGATCCTCGGCGGCCTGGAGGTCGACGGCTCCTTCGGCCGCGCCACGGCTCAGGCCGTCAGCGCATTCCAGAAGGCAAACGGCCTCGCTGTCGATGGTGTGGTTGGCCCGAAGACTTTCGCAGCGCTTCAGAAGCGAAAGTCCGCGCCAGCTCCGATGATTGGCGCGACCGTCGCTGGCGCCGTCGTCATCACCGTTGGTGGCGTCGTCATCACCGGTCTGACTTGGCTCGCGGGATTATCCTGCGACTACCTCAACCTGTTCTGTGGAGGGTGATATGTGGAAGCGCATCACGCGGTTCTTCAAGGGCAGCGAGACGATCTTCCTCGCCCGCCTGCAGGTGGCTGTAGGCATCGCCGCTGTGGTCATCACCTACGTTGATCCGCAGCTTCTGGCCCCTCTGCTTCCCACCGAGTGGACTCCGTGGCTGGTCGTCGCCCACGGCTTCGCCCTGGAATACCTGCGTCGGCGCCGTGCTGAAGATCTGAAATGACCTGGCTCCTGAGGCTCATCGGACTCGACCCCGTCGGCAAGATAGTCGACGGTTTGGTTCGTTGGCGGGAGGTCGCGGAGAACGCGAAGAATGACGCCGAGCGCGTCAGGGCGGATGTTGAGATCAAGCGCCTCGAGCGCCAGGCCGATGTCATCACCACCGGGATGCAGTTCAAGGTCTTCTGGATTCCCTGGCTCATCGCCACGGTCCCCACCAGCCTCTGGTTCGGATGGGGCATGCTCGATAGCTTGTCCAACGGCATGCTGCCCGACGTCGCCGAGCTCCCCCCACAGCTGAAGGCCTATGCCGACATCGTGTGGGAGAACATTTTCTACACCGGCGTGGCAGGCGGTGCCCTGGAGCTGGCCGGCAGGGTGTTGCGTCGATAAACCTCGACTACTAAATGGGTTCGTGACTCAATTTGGAGTTGGGGGTTTTCATGAGGAAGTTAGCGGTCGCCCTCACAGCGATCTTTACTTCATGTGCCGTTCAAGCGGCAACGATCGACGTCGAAATAAAGAACGCGTACAACGTCCGCTACTTCGAGACCACAACCGACGGCAACGTCTTTGTCGTGTGGTATGACGACAATGATGCTGCAGATGCGTCAGACTTTCTCTGCGATGTCGACGGCGTTCAAAACGTCTGGTCTGCGAGCCTATCAGAATATTTGAAGTTTCAAAAAAGTGTTTCTGCCGCGTCTATAGCTAGCAAGAGAATTTATAACTGTAGTCTTGAGGATAGGGTCAGGAAGATCGCTAAATTTGTGAACGCAGACTATGCGATAAAGGACGGAGTCGTGAGTTTAACGGCGACATACCCGTCTTATGCTACGGGAGACGATCTGGTAGAATTTAAGCGCGTCCAGAAAGTCGGCCTCGCCTCGGCAATTCAACGGATCTGCGCTTTCCCCAGGGGCGTCACACAGGTTGACGTAACGACCCCTGAGGAAAAGCATTCAGCTACTTGCTGAAATCGACCGGACAAGCCCCGCTCGAGCAATCGATGTGGACCTTGTCCACATCCTCGACCATGCCGACCTCCACGCGAGCCATGAGCTCCTCGTAGCGCTCCTTGGTGATGGGCTCTTCCGGCTGGTACTCGTATGCCAGGACGTCGACCTGGGGCAGGACCGACACTGCTCGTACCTTCGAGATGTTGCGGTCCATAGTGCGTGAATATTCGTCGAAGGAGACCTTCGTCGGATCGTATTTGAGGGTGTAGGAGACCTGATTGCCTCCCTCACGGCCGATCCAGAACGTCTCCAGGAGCCGGAGCCAGCGGAACTGCTCCTCCATCGTCGCCTCAGCGGCCGTGACAACGTCTCCCATCTCGCAAATGACCAGTGCGGTCGGGAAACCGACGATCGTGGTGCCTTTGTAGCTCTGGAGCTCGCGCGTCAGGTAGCCCTTCGCGGCGTACTCGGCCACCAGCGGGTCATCCGACCGGAACTGTACCCAGCGGAGATACCAGCGAAGGGCCGGCAGGTGGGCGCCCTCGGTGAGCCCGAAGAGCTTGCTGGTCGTGCCGGCGGGCTTGATGGTCCGACGTGTGTGAGGGACCGTGACACCAAGCTCGCTGCAGTAGTCCTCGCACTCCACATCGACGAGGTTTGCCAGCTCTTTTAGGCGCAACCAGAAGCTCATGGCCCTCTTGGCCGGCGCTGGCATCCACTCACCGTTGGCGTCCTTGATCTGCACCCCATCACCGTCGATCGCGATGAGATCGCGGAAGGACAGCCCCCAGCGCTTGAACGCCCACTCGAAGATGCCAGTCAGGGACACACCGATGCGGTTCGTGCGCTCCACCTCATTCTGGTAGATCGACGGCATCAGGTTGACGCGGATCAGCGCCCGGGTGATGTGCCGGACGGCCTGCTCTTCATCAACCTTGTCAGCAGCGTGGAAGAGAGCCAGGTCGCCGATGACGCAAAAGCCGCCGAGGATGAAGAGGACGATCTCGCCACAGGGGTTGACGATGAATTGGTAGGGGTGCTCCCAGACCTTGAGAGCGAGCTCCTTCTGAAGCCGCTGGAAGACGCTGCCGCCCATTTTGGCGAAGGGCTCCCAGAGATGTATCTCCAGGTCTTCCTTGTTCACCTCGAGCTTCGAGACATTGAGGAACCCGGTTTCGCCGGTGCGGTCGTGATATTGCCGGCGCTTCATCTCCTCGTTGAGCCTCGTCGCCCACGGGTCGCCACGCCTCAGGGCGTCGTAGAATTCGTCGTCGACAGCGACCGAGTTGTTCGAGGACCAGAGGAATGAACCGTACTGGCCGGCCATCTCGTCGATTTCGTCCCAACTCTTGCCCAGGAACTCGATCGGCCGCTTCAGGTCGATGAAGTCGAAGATGCCAGGGTCCTTCCAGTATTTGGTGGCGATGCGGGCAGCGCGGCGGGCACCGCCGACCAGGACGCACTCAGCTAGATAGTGGTCGGCGATGATGGCCGCCTTCCACCGAGCCATGTTCAGACCGCGGAGGCGCGCGACAGCGACGATGGCGCCCATGAGAGGCCCCGGGCCCGAGGCTGGCCGGTTCTGCATGCCCTTTATCGGCTGGCCGAACCCGCGGACCTCGGTGAAGTCCAGGACCAGAACGTTGTTCGTCAGCTGCTGATAGGCCGCGATTTCGATCTGCTCGACCGCTTCGCCCCAGCCTTCGCGGCTGTCGTCAACGGTGTGCCAGATCATCTGCTCGGTAGAATAGAGGCGCTTGGCCTCGCGAGGTGTCATGTAGCCGGTGATCCGGCCGGAGAGCACGTCCGGATGGGAGTCAGAGATGACACAAACGACGCGTGGCTGCAGGGTCCAGTCGACGAGCATCAGGTCGTCGTCATAGCTCGACCCTACGCCAGAGCCGGAGAGGAGCAGCCGGAACAGGATGGTGCGGAACATCGCCGTGGAGCAGTTTGTGAACACCTCCATCGGCCGGTCCTTCTGGCGAATGTCGCCATGCTGGAGGTGGCGGCCGGACATCAGGATGGTGCCCTCGGCGATGTGGTAGCGGAGGTCTTCGAGATCGAAGCACTTCGGATCGAGCGAGGTGTTGCCTTCGGCAACCCGTAGAGCGACGTCGGACCAGGTCTCGCGCCGGGTATCCGGCTTGCCACTGGTGTAGAGGGCGTCCGGATCGTCGATGATCTTGATGAGGGGGAAGGTGAGGCTTAGAGCGGACCACCAAGCCTTGTAGTTGGGGTCCTCGGGGTTGAGAAAAACGACGCTCGCATCGGCATATTTGGCCTTAGCTTCGTCAGTGAGAACAAGGCGGGCAACCGTGCGTTCGGCAACTCCCTGTCCCATTCCAGGGAAGAAATCTCTGGGCATAAAAAACCTCTCAATTCGGTAGGAATTGAGAGGTAGGAAATCTAGATCTTGTTATTCAGTGATGCGCTTTGCTCATCCTATAGTACTACCACTTCTTGCCACCCGTGGCCTTCCGCGCTTCGGCGGTGTGGTCTTTTCGGACCTTGTTGAATGCCGATTTCTCCTGGTAGGCGCCGCTCAGATCGTAGCCCCACCTGGTTGCATAGACGTCGATGAGCTTCAGCGTGCGAACGATCTGGTCAGCGACGAATGTTGGTGCCGAGTCCAACGAGCAGAGAACCTCGACCGTTGACGCTGCCTTGCAGATTTGAAGCAAGGCGTCGCCCTTGTTCTCGGGCAGATCGAGCGAGCCAAGATCCTGTGCACCATCGAGGTCGTATCCAAAGGCTCCCCCGAAGTCGGCCAGACGGATGACGCCGTCGACCAGCTCAACCTCTGCCGCCTTTCTGTGCGGGATCTTCTCGTCCATCAGATCCTTGCGCTCTCCTTCCATCGCTTCCGCGAATTCGGAGATCACCAGCATGATGAGCTCGCCCTTGTTCCTGTCCAGGCGTTCGCCAGTCTCCAGATCGTGCCACCACTTCGCATTGTTGGAGTGGCACTCGGCGGCGAGTTGGTTCAAGGTCAGTCCGTTGATCATTCGAAACCCTTTCTGATGACGGCAGCGACGACGACAGCGGCCCAGACACCGGCCAGGAGGGCAGGGGTCTGCGTGTCGTACGGGGTGGGGAAGTGGAGCCAAAGGCCGTAGCCGACGAAGCCGGCCAATGGCGGAACGACGATCATCCCGATGATCGCCGAGATGGAGGAGAGGAACTCAGCGAGCTTCTTCACTTTTCCCTCCGCCGAGTGGTGAGGCGACAACGCTGTTAATATTGAGCTTATCAATGGTGATGCTCGCGCCGATGTTCGCGGCGGTGACGCTGCGGCCCCGTTCACGCTCACGCTGACACTCTTTCAGGCGCTCCACCCACTCCTCACCCGCGTGGAGCAGATCGGCCTCGATGGGTGAGTGGGGGCGATTGTCGATGAGCGTCCCGTGGGCCTGCGCGTCGATCAAGATCGAGCAGCAAGCCATGACCGCGCCGAGGTTCTGGACCAAGGTGTCACGCGTCACTTGCTCGCCGACCTTCCACAGCTCTAAGTGCCGGAAAGCCGCCTCGACGTAGGTCATCGCCTCGACCGGGTTGTCCCGCCAATTGTGGGGCCCGTACTTCAACTTCCCATCGAACAGCGCCTCCATGCAGGCGAGCTTCGCCGAGAGCGGGAGGTATCCAAGCGGAGGCTTTTTGTCGCCGAATTGCTGCTTGGGGTTAGACATTGAGCAGGCCCTCCTTGATGAAGAGCTTGCGCAACTCTGTCTCGCAACGACGTTCGCCCCAGAACTCGATCTTCACGCCACCGAGCGGCTTCCAGAACTGTGCGTTCCAAGGCTCCCGGAAGACCTGGAGCATCTCGTCCGCACAAATGCGACGATCGTATTCCTCGAGCTCCTCCATATGCTCCCAGGGCTCGTCCACGGCGGCGAAGATCACGCGGAGCATGGCCTTCTCCAGCTCGCTGTAGCCTTCGATCGCGCGCTTGATCGGGTGGGGGATGTCCAATAGGCCGAAGCCCTCGGACTGGTCGTGGAGGAGGGCGGCTCGCCGAAGGTGCTTCGGGACCTTACGGTAGAGCTTCACCAGATGCTCGGCCACGCGGTAGGTCCGCACCGTCTGGCCCGAATAGCGCGGGAGGCGGCTCACGGCTTTGATGGAGACGTTGAAGTCAACGTCGCTCACCTGGAAGGCGAGCGGGTTGATCAGGAGCATGTTGCCCAGAAGGATGCGGGGATCAGCCATGGAAGAACCTCCGCGGAGCAGCTGGCCGGCGGCGGGGGATGAGATATTGGACAACCCACCCCCGGTCGATCGACTGGCACATTTCGTGAGTGCCCTGATCGAACTTGTGGCGGGCGTCCTTGATGATGGTGTCGTATTCCTCCGGCCAGTCATTTCCGCACCGCTTGATCGCGATGACGAACTGGCGTGCATGGGGTCGGCCGAGTTCTTTGATATCCGCGGGACGCGGGCAGGCAGGCGGCAAAGTTGAGATTGCTGTTGGGCCGTATTTGGCCACCAGCGAGTGGTAGGGAAGACCAAGTCGACGGGCGACCATCGAGAGATTGCCTCCCGTCGCCTTGATCTCTTCTTCGATCAGATTGTTAATTGATGTGCGCTTCATTACTCTCAAGCTCGATGTAGTAGTCGGCTTGAGGGTATTTGTGAGTTACCAGCAGGATCTGCGATATGCGTTCTGCTAGATACTCTAGGGCAAGCGCGGTATTGTGCGCCCGATCCTTGTCCATTGAAGCGTCGATCTCGTCTCCCAGGAAGACTGAAAAGACGTTGTTGGTCAGGACCTGGCCGAGGCCGAGCCGCAGAGCAAGGTTGGCGACCGCTTTGCCAGAGCCGGACAGCGTGTTTAGCGCCTGACCATCAACGGTGATGTCGAAGTCCTCGTTCACCTCGATCAAGTTGCGTTGCCCACCGGTCATTTTTGACAGGTAGTGGCTTGCCACCTTGTTCAGAGATGGAACGAGGTGTTGTTTGACCAGCCGGCGGAGGATGGTGAGGGCCTCCTTACCCTTCCGGTACCCTTCTTCCTGCGCCTTTCGCTTCCCGATGTCCTCGAGGCGCGTCTCGTAGGCCGCCAGAGCGGTGCCGTGGACGGCCACGCGGTCTTCGTAGATCCTGGCGGCCTGGAAGCGCTCCTCCAGAGCCTCCAGCTCGGCCGGAACACCCAACAGTTCGCTCGCGCGTTCGTCGTCGATCGCACGGTTGGTCTCCGCCTCCTGCCAAGCGCTCAATCGATCCTGGTAGGAGGAGAGCTCGTGCTCGTAGGCCAGACGCTCGCGCCAGAGCTTGTTGAGCTCCTTGCTGCTGGCCGTGCAGGGCTCGACAGCTTCGAGCTCTGCACGACGGGTCTGGGCCTCCTTGGCGACCTTGAACTGAGCCACCTGCTGGCGGGTGAACTCGGGCTGCTTTGCGTCGCGAACCCTTTCCCACTCGTCACGGACCTTGTCGAACGCCTGCAGCTGGCGCCGAGCGACGTCGATGTTGACCATGTCCGGTTTGGAGGGGCGCTCGACGTCCTTGAGAGCGACGGTCAGGACCGTCTTCTCGTAGGCGATCTTCTCAATCCGGGCCTCTTCCATCGGCCAGTGGTGGTCACAGCTCGGGCAGACATGCTCGCCGACGTCGAGCAGATCCTGGTGCTGCTTCAGGAGATGGTCCAGCCTGTCGAACTGCCGGATCAGCTCCACATCGGCGTCGGCCTGCTCGATCTGCTCAGCCGTCATGACCGGAATGTCGCGCTTGAGGCGCTCTCGGAGCTCCCAATCGTCGATACCGTCCTCGGAGAACTCCGGGGGCGACGCCGGGAGGCGGACCAGCTCGGCCTGGGCCTGTTCGTACGCCCGAGCCTTCTCCACGTCCTCCTCACGGACGACCGGCACCTCGACCGGCTCTTCCGGCTTCGCTGCGCGAGGCTGGGCGAGGCGACCCTTGACCTGGTTGAGTTCGTCCCGCTTGGCGCGGAGGTCAGCTAGATCCGGTTCCATATCGGCACTCGGCCGGTAGCCGGCGGGTTCCATCGGTTCGGTCGGCCGGACCAGACCGTCCTCCATGCCGGTGATCACCGCGGCGATCGTGCTTGCCTCCTTACCGCACCACGTCGCCAGCTCGTCGATCACGGACAAACCGATAACGGAGTCGACCATGCGCTTGCGCTCGGCCGGCAGCATGGAGCCGAGTTTCTCGATGTCGCCCTGGTTGGCGACGCAGGCAGTGTCGAAGACGTCCAGGCCGAAGCCCAGGGTCTCGGCGATCTTGTTGTTCACTCCCTTCTGGCCGTTGGCGATCTCCACACCGTTTCGGAACAGCTTGGCCGTGGAGATGGTGCGCTTCGAGAGGTAGTTCTCGCCTTTGACCGCGAACTCGAGCTCACCCTTGAGGTTCTTGTAGTCCTCGGCCTTTCCACGCAACGCGCGGGTGCCGAAGAGCAGGTAGCGGACCATCTCGAGGATGACCGACTTGCCTGCCTCGTTCGGGCCGGTGATGGCGCCGAAGCCCTTCTGGAATGAAAAATCCCCCGACAGGGTGCGACCCGTCGAGGGAAAAGTGACACTATATTTCAGCTTGGCCAGCATTTACATTTTCCCTGTTCTCTGGCTTTGATAACGGCGCTCACGACGACCTCCTTCTGGAATTCCAGAAGGAAGCGGGCCGTGCCGCGGAAGTTCTCCCAGCCTCTGTCGCCGGCCTTCTTCAGGGCGAGGATGAGGGCTTTCTCCGGAAAATTGAGACCTACCGTTGAAAGCCACTCGTCCATCGCCTTGTGGATCTGTGCTCTACTCCGCAAGCCGAGCCTCCTCGTAGCGCGTGAGGATCTGGCTGCGGACGTCGGCCGGCACGCCGGCTTCCTCGAACGCCTGGCCGAACAGACCCATCAGGTCGAAGTCGCCGAGTGACACCTCGTCGTCCTCATCGTCGTCTGCCCCCAACCGATTGACGGTGAGCTGCAGGCAGTCGATCTGTTCCGTGAGGGTCTCCCCGGGCTCCAGGATCACTCGGACGCATTTGTTCGAGAGGTCCTTGCCCTGCAGATCGCTGAGGCCAAGCGTCACGTAGAGCTCTCCCTCGTCGTCCTGGTCGTGGGCGTATGCCTGCATCGACCCAACCTGAATGACCTCCACGCCGTCGCGAGTGAACTCGTCGGGCAGATGGACGTGACCCGTGTAAGCGACCTCGCAGCCCATTTCGGCCAGCCGCTTCGTCGGGATCATGTTGTCGTCGCCGAACACCGTGTCCCAGTGGCCGAAACCAGCTCGGACGTGCTCGATCACCAAGTCTTCGGCTGGTTTGGTCGGGTGGAAGGGAAAGAACCCGACCTTTACGCCTCCGATTTCATCGATCACAACGCCGTCCGAGTGACGCACGACGGTGATGTTCGCTTGGCTCGAGACGATGAGCTCGAAGATGTCGAGAGCGCCCTTCTTCTCCAGATCCCGAGAGATGTCGTGGTTGCCGGCGAGCACCCAATAATGCGTTCCCGGGTTGGAGCGAGCGGCCTGTAGATACGCCCACGCGGCCTCGAAGACGACCGAGTAGGGAACGGCCCACTTGTCGAACAGGTCGCCCATACAGATGAAGACGCGATACTGGCCGGATGTGTGCAGACGCTCCTTGAAGTCGTCCATCACCATCTTCTCTCGAAGGCCCCGCTTCTCAAGCGAAACACCTCGGACGAAGGCTCGTCCGAGGTGCGGGTCTCCGAGAATGCCGGCACGTGCCGTGCCGATTTCAATCTCGGTTATGCGTTTCATGCTGCGATCGAAACCCTCTGTTCCTTGGTGACGAAGATCGTCTTGATCTGGTGGAGAACGTCGTGGAGCGCGTTGTGGGCGTCCCCATTGAACGGCACGACGACGTCCGGGTGATCCGCGTTTCCAAGCATGCCGGCGAGGAAGCTGTTCATGTCCCGGGCGTACCGGTAGTGGAACGGCAGGTGGAGATTGAACTGCCGGAAGTAGGACTGCATGAACGAGTAGTCGAAGCTCGTCGGCTTGCCCCAGAAGCGTAGTGGTTCATCCGATGGTTGGCGCCCCTTGTTGGCCCAGTCCTGGAAAGCCTTCAGGACGGTGCCGGGGTCTTCCATGCGCGAGGCGATCTGGTGGTAGACCTTGAGGTTCTTGCCCTGCCAGAAGGCGCGGGTGGACTCCTCCCAGAACCGGTTGGGGGCGACCCCCAAGCAGCGATCGAACATGTCGGAGGCGTCGACCGACATGGTGTCGATGTCGAAGCGCACGGCGGCGATCTGAATGATAGCGTTGTGTTCGGGATGGGTGCCGGTCGTTTCGATGTCGACCATCACGTCGAGGTAGCGAGTTTCCATTTGTGCCTTTCCAATTCGGGCCAAGTAATTGAACGAGCTGCGCAATCCCGGATCATCTGATACGGGATGCAGAACCATTCGTTGGTGGGAAGTCGGTGGATGTAGACGAGGTAGTCTGCCCCCGCGGCCAGGATCATCACGGCCATTGCGGAGGGCTTTGCGCGGAGGAGGGAGAAGCGAAATGCGGTGTCGTCCTGGGTGGACTTCACCTCGGCGAAATGCACACCGTTGTGGGCGACGACGTAGTCACTCGGGGCCGATCGTGTGAAACCGATCTTGCCCGTTCGGCCGCGCACCTCGGCGGCGTCGACTACTCTCCAGACCCAAGCTTGTTTGCCAAGCTTGTTCCAGATTGTCTCGAATGCTTCTTCGGAAGGTTTTCCAGTGTTCTTAGCCATCAGGGGCGCACATAGGCGCCCCTGATGGATCTGGCGAACGGGTTACTCTAGGGGAAATGAGGATTTCAGGCCGTCAGAGCAGACCAGCCGATGATCGTCACAGCCTCATTGCCGTGTTCACTCATCAGGTAGGCCGTAACTTGCGTCACATGCTCCTCGGTCTCGATGTCCTCGAAGGTCGTCCGCATGATGCGGCTGCAGTGCTTGCCTTTCTTCCCATAGAGGTAGGCCACGTAGATATTGTTTGGAGGCTCGACCACCGGTGGTTCGGCAATCGCCGTGGAATTTTCGAGCTCGGCTATGTTTTCGTCGATCAAGCTGTCTTCTCCTATACTGCAATCGGGGCGCGGATGGAGGCATCGGCCACATAGTTGTCGAGCCGGAAATCTTCGAACCGGAAAGCGAAGAGATCCGACACGTCGGGATTGATCCACATGCTGGGCAGCGCCTTGGGGGCGCGGCTCAGTTGCTCGCGTGCCTGGTCGAAATGGTTGTGGTAGACATGGGCGTCGCCCAGCGTGTGGACGAATTCCCCGGCCTTCAGCCCGGTCACCTGAGCCACCATCGTGGTCAGCAAGGCGTATGAGGCGATGTTGAAGGGCACCCCGAGAAAGATATCGGCCGATCGCTGATAAAGCTGGCAGGAGAGCCGCCCGTCCGCGACATAGAACTGGAACAGGCAGTGGCATGGTGGAAGTGCCATTGCGTCGACTTCAGCCGGGTTCCAGGCCGAGACGATCAGCCGGCGGCTGTTCGGGTTGCGCTTGATCTGGTCGACGACATTGGCGATCTGGTCGACAGACTGACGCTCGTAGGTGCCGCGATCGCTGTCGATCGTGATGTCGGGCCACGACCGCCACTGCTTACCGTAGACCGGCCCGAGATCGCCGTTCTCGTCGGCCCATTCGTCCCAGATCTTGACACCGTTGTCGTTGAGGTATTTGACGTTGGTGTCGCCGGCCAGGAACCAGAGCAGCTCGTGGATGATCGACTTTAGATGGAGCTTCTTCGTCGTCAGGACGGGAAAGCCGTCAGAGAGATCGAAGCGCAGCTGGTAGCCGAAGACCGAACGCGTACCGGTGCCGGTGCGGTCGCTGCGGTCGGCGCCGTTGTCGAGGACATGCCTCAGAAGGTCGAGATACTGGCGCATCAGGCGATGACCTCTTCTGGTTGCTTCGGGAAGGTGCCGCCGTAGTCGACGAGCAGGGCCCGAACGGTTTCGGACGAGCCGACGAGGGTGGGGAAGAAGGCCTTCCCCGATGCGACTGCGACGAAAATCTTCCCGCCGTCGCGGTTGATCTGCTCGACTTCCTCCGCCGAGAGCTGCCAAGCGCTCACGACCATGGTGCCATTGGTGAAGTAGTGCGCCTCGCGGACATCGTCCCGACCGGGCGGTGGAGCGATTGGGCGGGAACCTACGAATGGTGCGGGGTTGCCCATCAGCGCCTCCGCATCAGTCTCTTGAGCTCGGCCTGCTCGCGCCGGCGCTCCTTGCGGTTGCCAAGGCCGCGGGTGGCGGCCTTGGCAAGTTGGTCGATTTCGAATGAGCGGGGATGGGGCTTCAATTCCGGGATGTCTTTCTTCTCCATCACATCCGAGCCCCCTCGTGGAACTTGATCGCCACCGGGAAGCGGGGGATACCGTCCGAGGTCGGGGTGAAGAACTTCACCGTCGCCTGCCGGCCGACCCAGTCGGTGCGCTCGTCGAGCAGCTTCCGGCAGAAATCCTGGGTCCCGGCGATGCCGGCGCCGAAGGTGCGACCGTCCGGTAACTCGACCGTGAGGCGCTTTGCGTAGCCAGACCAGTTGCCCTGGCCCTCGACTACCTCGACGATCTTGAACTCAGCGTCCTGGAACTCCTTGCGCTTCAGGAGATTGGCCGAGCGCTTGCCACCCTCGTAACCGGCGTTGAGGCGCACCATCTGGCCCTCGTAGCCGGCGTTCAGGAACTCCTCGTAGTCTTTGTCGAGCATGTCCTTGTCGAACGACAGCCGGGTCTCGACCGGGACCAGATGCTTGGCGCCCTCCAGCATCACGAAGACCACTGCTGATCGGTCGTTGAAGGGTTTGTCGACCGACGGGGCGTCGTAGACATGATACTGGACCACGCCGGCCGTTGCCGGGTTCGGCTCCTGCTTGCGGATCAGGGAAACGAGCTGCTCGAAATCGGCCTTCAGATCGTGGTTGTAGAGCTCGCCGTCGAGCATCAGGTCGGGATCGGCCGCGAAGTACGGAGCCAGCTCGGCCTCGATATGGGGACAGGAAACGATCGGCTTGCCCTGGCGGGTGAACAGGCCCTCGACCGTGGCGATGCAGCGGATCCCGTCCAGCTTCGGCTGGTTGGCAACGGGGAACACCACCTTCTTCCCAAAGGTTTTGGCGAGCATCGGCTCGAAGAAGTTCGGCGTGTCGCAGTTCTCCGGCGTCAGGTGGTACTGGCGTTCCAGCTTCTTCCGGCGCTCAGCCTCGGCCTCGAACTGGGCCTGGGCCTCCGCAGTGTCCTGGCTCTTCGGAGTACAGACAGTCCATTCGGTGGTCGTCTGGGCGCCGTCGACCAGTCCAGAGGTCGAGCGCCACTTGTCGCCGTCCACGTCATAGAACCAGCTGCGGAGACGGCCGGCGGAGTCGCGCTTGAAAATAGGTGCAGATGTTATCAAAGGTATGCCTCTTCTGTTCGGTGGGTTGAAAGTGAAAGTTTCGCTCGGGCCCGACTGACTTTGCTTTTGATGGTGCCCTCGGGGAGGCCGAGCAAAGCGGCCGCCCCGGCGTAGTCGTGTCCCAGGACGCCCACGTGGTAGAGGGCGTCCTGCATGTGCTGTGGGAGCGATAGGAATGCGGCCCAGGTGTCCCGGAGCTCCTGGCGGGGCTCTTGGGGCGGGTCGATAGCCATCGTGCTGGCGTGGGCGCCGTCGGGATCTTCTACGATCCGGCCGTCTCGTCGGGCCTGAGTGTAGAATTGGTTCCGCATGATGACGGAGGTCCAAGCGGAGAGGTTGGTCCCCGGCGTGAACTGCTCCCGCTTCAGGAGCGCCCTCATCATCGTGTCCTGGAGGAGATCCTCGGCACCCTCGATGGTTTTCGCCAGCTTCATCGCAAAGGCCATTAGGCGGGGCCGAAGCCCCACCAATTCCTCTTCGAATGTCATGCTGCTTCCTTGAATTGACGTTTTTGGAACATCAGGTAGTCGGCGACCGCCCGAACCTGGTCGTCGGTCAGGCGCTGGCCTTCAGTGCTTTCCGGCAGGACGCCGGGAAGCTTCGGGGCCTCGTAGAGTTCGATCTGGCCGGCCGGCGCCTTCTTCGCGTCGTAGGGCTCGAAGGTGACTCCGAGTGCCGGCGAGCTATCGAGCTTGCAGGACTTGAACAGGTCGGGATGGTTGTTCATGCACTCGCCGAGCATGTGCATCGCGGGGACCACGTATTGGTGGTGGACCGAGAACACGAGCTCGTCGTGGATGGGGACCATGAGCCGCATGATGCGGAAGTCCCAACCCATCTCCTTCAGCCTGGCCATCACGCGGATCGCGGTGCGCTTCGCGATGGTGGCGCAGGTGCCCTGAACGATGGCGTTGACGCCCTGGTTGTGCGCCCGTTTCTGGATCTTCCTGGCGATCCAGTGGACGAGCGCGTTGTAGGTCGCGAACTCGGGCCCGCTGCCAACGTCGAACTTCTGCTTGAAGGCGGCGATCCACGCGTTGGTGGCCTCCCAGCGGACACGACGGTGACCATCGGGCAGATGGATCAAGCCGTTGCGGGCCAGATCCTCGATGACCCCGATGCGCCAGGCTTCGGCGACCGAGAAGCGATCCCGGTAGCGTTCGGTGGCCATCTTGGTCTTTTCCTGCGACCAGCCCATCCGCTCGCCGATCGTGGAGAGCCACCCCGAGAACCAATAGTTGAAGTTCGCGCCCTTGCCGACTTCGGTTCGCCAGTAGCCGTAGGCCTTCTTCGGCAGCAGAGCCTCGCCCTTCAGATTGGTGAACAGGCGATCGTGGTTCGCGAAGCTCGTGCCGTGTTGCTCGAGGAAGGTTTCGACACTCTCGTGCTGACGAAGAGCCTTGAACGTGCGCTCGACCAGTCCCTCGCAGTCTGCAGCAAGCACCGCAGTCGCGGAGCCGGCGTGAAGATCCTGATGGGGGATCTGGCCGAAGGCCTCGATGAACGTGGGGTCCTGACTCAGCTCGCCGATGATGACGAGTTCGACGGCAGACCAGTCGCGGGAGAGCACCAGGTGATTTACGCTGTCGCCCTCGAAGAACCCTCGCACGTATGTGCTCTCGCCACGCTTGGCGAGCTGCATCGCGTTCGGATCCTCACAGGCCATGCGGCGGGTGGCCAACATGGAGGTGACGGTCGGATACATCCGACCCGTCTCCGGATCGGTGAGCCGGGTGTAGGGCGTCAGGTACAGCTTCATGCGCTGCTCGATGTTGGCGAGTTCGCCGAGCGCGGTCAGCATCTCCGTGGCCGTCGCGTGACCCTCGGTCTTGAAGCGGTCGATCAGCTTGCCACGCGCCTCGGCGTCGGACTGGGTCTTGTTCTGGCTGACGATGCACTTCGTGCCGGTAAGGTCATAGAACAGCACGCGGGCCGGCATGTAGTGGGCGAGGTTGACGCCCTTCGACTCGGCCAATCCCTTCTCTTTCGCCCAGGCGTTGGAGACGGCGCCGCGAGTCTGGTAGCACTGTGCGAACGGTTCGCTCTCGTCGGTGAGCGCGGCCCAGTGCTCGACCTGTTTGCGGTATTTGGCGGCGTTCTTCTGGTACCAGCTGTCCCGCTTCAGTAGACCCTCGTGGAGGTCGGCGGGGAAGGGCAGCAGCTTATTCACCGATCCCTTGATCCGGGACAGAACCTCGGCAGTATTCTCCCGTTCCTGGTCGCGTCGGGCGAAGATGTTCTCGTAATTGACCTTCATGCCCACCTCGCGCATCTGCGCGAAGAGGTGGATCATCGGGTTTTCTTGGGTGAAGAAGGTCTGGGTGACGTCGCGGTTCGTCTCGACCATGAACTGGAGGAGACGGCGGAAGAGGCGGACGGCCCAGTAGGCGTCGTCGGCGCCATAGGAGGCGACCTCGGGCCCGGTCAACTGGCCCATGTGGGCCTTGTCGCCGAGCACCTGCTCGAAGGTGGTCATTTCGTAGCCGAACCACGACTTCACCGCCTTCTTCAGGCCGTAGCCATAAGCCAGATCGGCGACATATCCGTTGTAGCTGTGGGCGGCCTTCGATTGCTTGCCGATGATGGAATAGACGATCTCAGCCAGCCGGCTGTCGGTGAAGTCGCCCTTCTCGACGTCGAACCCACCGGTGGCGGCGAGCTGCACCATATCGGGGATCAGCTTCGCCCAGGCTCCGCGGCTGGCGTAACGGAAATTGCTAATGTCGTATTCGTCGGGGCCGTAGGCAGACACGGCCATCTGCAGGGTGCAGATGATTTCGGGAAGCTCATAACCGAAGCAGTGCTTGAACGCGCCGAGCTCGTACGGCGCGTTGTGCGCTATCCAGAGGCTGTCACCGGGCTTCGCGTCGAGAACGGCCTTGGCTTTGTTCCAGGGTATCCGGTTCTCGACGTCGGCGTGCGCCAAGTTCAGATAGTAGGCGACGTCGGAATTTTCCGGGTAGACGGAGAAGCCGGTCATGACGGTGCGGCGCATGTCGAACACCAGCTTTTTCTGGGAGGACTTCTTGCGCGTGACCGGGTCGACCGACATGAAGAGGTTCAGGCCGTCGTGGCGGTTGTCGTCTTGCGTTTCACAATCGAGTCCGGTGAACGGCGTGGCCTTCACCTGATCGATGATGCGTGGGAGCACCTGGTCGACATTGCGGGCGTCGATCAGCAGGGTCTGAGTTGTCACTGGAGGAATTCCTTCAACGTGGCATCAGCCTTCGCGTAGTCGGGCTGGCCGATGGTCGTGTGGGCGGTGACGACGTCCTCAGGGACGTCCAGGAAGCCGACGATGTCCCAGTAGGCCTTGAGCTGATCCGGGTTCTGTTCGAGCCACTGGAACATCTTCGGCTGCAGGACGATCTGCTTCTTCCACGCCGGGTTGCCGGCGAAGATCAGGTTAGTGGCGCGTTGGATCCTGACCGGCCCGTTCGAGTGCCAGAGGGTCTCCCCGAAGCGTGGCACGCCGGGGATTTTGTCCGACTGGTCTCCGACCCAGGTCTTGAACAGGCGGGTGTCTACGGGGGCGACGTCCTTCACGCTCCCGGCGCCACAAATGATGTTTTTGGGATGCTCGCCGACGAGCTGCCACATGTCCTTGTCGTTCGAGTAAATCGCCACCATGTGGCCTTGGGAGGCGTAGCGCCTGGCGAGCAGCGCGATGACGTCGTCGGCCTCGTACCCGGGCACCTTGATCTGGATAGCCTTGGAGTGCTCCAGGGCCTTCTGGGTGAGGTGAAAGCCGTTGTAGATGCCGGTGTCGGGTGCTTTGCGGCCGACTTTGTATCCGGGGAAGATCTGCCGGCGCTTGTCGCTTCCGTGGGGGCCGTCCCAGACACAGATGACTGGATCGGGACAGTTGAACACGTCCTGCATGAAGTTGCGGGGCGCGAGACCGGATATGTCGGTCTCGAGCTCCACCCTCATGTACGAGTTCATGTCGTACACGCGGATCATCTTCGGACGTCACTCCATTCCGAGAGCGGCCTTGTACAGGTCGAGGATCGACTCCTCTTCCTGCCGTTCGGCCTCGTCTTGTTTCCGCTGGCGGATGATCGTTCGGATAGCCTTGGTGTCGAAGCCGGTTCCCTTGGCCTCGGCGTAGACGTCCTTAATGTCGTCGGCGATCGTGGACTTCTCTTCCTCCAGTCTTTCGATCCGTTCGATGATGGAGCGCAGTTGTCCTGCCGCCACCGTCTGGTCGGTGTCGCTCATGTGTTCTCCTGATGTTGGGAAAGAAAAAAGGGCGGGGCTTTCGCCCCGCCCTGTCAGAAAGTCGGGGCGATTAGCCGACGACCTTGTAGTCGCGGAAGTCGAGGATGCCCCAGGTGTTGCCGTTGCCCGACTGTTCGAGGTAGCCGACGGTGACCTCGATCCGGTCGCTCGACGGGTCCGCGCCGTCCTTGGTCATCTGCTTCACGAGCTTCGCGAACGACCGGAAACCGGTGGTAGAGAAGGAGTGGCCCAGCACCGTGCCGGCGTTGACAGTCTCATCCTTCAGCTTCACGTCGTCGACGAGCGTGAACTGGATGTCGGCCGACTTGTACGGCCGAGCCTTCGGGTCGACCGAGCGGGCCTCCGACAGAGCCTGCGCCCAGGTGGCGCCATCCGATGCCATCACGCGATCGTAGGTCTTCCGGTAGGTCGCCGGATTGCCGTACTTGACCGTTTCGTTGTAGCTGACCTCACTCAGGTCGATCGTGACACGGACCTCCTCCAGGAGCGGCTTCTTGGCGCCGATCTGGAGACCATGTTCGTTGACCTTGAGCCATTCGTCGACAACGACGGTACCTGCCATCGCGTCGTCCAGGCCCATCGGACGTCCCGCGGTTACCGCCCCCTGGTTCGGCGACACTGTGGCGACAGCGCCACCATTCTGGTTCGCGTTTTCCTGGGGGATGTTGGCAGCAGCGGCGGTAGCCTGGCTGATGGCAGCGTCGATATTGTTCATTAACAGTTCCTTTCTTGTTCACCACGTTGTGCGGTACAGCTCAAATAAGAAAGGCCCGCCGGATTGCGACAGGCCTTCTCTTCTTGTCCTAGAGTATTGGCGTCAGTTTTATGCCGCCAGTTTAATCTGCTCTCCTTCAATGTTGTGCTCGAACAGCTTGAGAACCGGCTGGGTTGGGTCGACCTTGTTTGCATCCAAGCTCTTCTCGTAGATGATCCAGGTGATGCGGTTGTCGAGGCTGTCCTCGTAGAGCAGGACAGTGATGCGCAGCGGCTTGCCACGCTTGCCGCGGATCGCCCGCCGGTAGGCCTGCAGGACGGTCGTGTCGAGGAAGTCCAGCGAGGCGAAAATCATGTGATCCACCTCCTGGTCGCCACAGAACTGCCAGTTGAAGCCGACGTCGGCCACGGCCGGCGAGGCGATGATGCAGTTGAGCTCGCCCTTGCGGAACGCCTCGTCGATCTCGCCACGCCTTTTGGGCGTCACGTCACCATTGATGACCTCGGCCTTCAGGCCATACGATTTGGCCAGGGCAAGGATCTGCAGCTGCTGAGGCTTCAGGGCAGCGTAGACGATCACCGGCTTACCGGTGCGGGTGTGGTCCTCGAAGTGGATATCCAGGCGCTCCAGCTTGCCGGGGCGGGAGCCCTTCATGATGTCGACGGTACCTTCGCCGCCTGACAGGTCTGGGAACACGTTCGGGTGCTCCATGATCTGCCGAGCGCGGATGAACGCCACGCCTGGCTGGGTGCCGTCGAGGAAGAATTTCTCCAACTCGAGGAAGGCAGCGTCCTTGAACTGGTCGTAGATCTCGCGCTGCTTTTCGGACATCTCCACCCACTCGGGGATGATGACCTTGGCCTCCTTGCCGTAAACCATCTCGAAGGTCCGACGGATGGCGTGCTTCCGGAAGATGGCCGACAGCTTGTCGTGGTTCCGCCACGCTTCCAGCTTGCCGGTGATCGGGTTCTCGATCGCGTGATACCAGTAGAAGGACTTGTACGAGCCGTAATAGCGGGGCTCGATCACGCGGATTGCGGGGTAGGCGCTGTCCAGCCGGCCGGAGACCAGTGTGCCGGTCATTCCCAGGAAGTGGGTCATCTTCCGCGAATTGAAGGACTCGTAGAAGCCCTGGGTTCGCGCCGAGCTGTCGCCCTTGTAGCCCTTGTGGATCTCGTCGACCTGGAGGGCCTTCACAAAATCCGGCAGGGCTCGCCAGTGGGTTGAGTAGGCGTCGAACCCCATCAGGAACACCTTGGTGTTGCCGGGGTTCGCCAGTTCGTACGGCAGCACGGTCCTGGCGTGGAGCATTTCCTCGTTGACGTTCTGCTGCTCGTCGACCACTCCGGCATCGAGGAGGGCCTTGAACGTCACCTTCTGCGATCCGAACAGGTTGTAGTGGCCGTTCCACTTGCGCAGTGTCTCGGCGAGCTTGAGCTGGGCAGGAGAAAGAGGCTTCAGACCCTTTACGATCGTGACCTCGTCCGGCTTGAAGTCGGTGAAGCGCAGGATCTCGTCCCGGTTCTTTTTCAGGAGGGAGAGGGGCATCACGAAAGCGGAGCCGATACCCAGGCGCGACCAGAGATACCATTGGTAGACAGTGGTCGGCGGTGTCTTGCCAGTGCCTGGGTCGGACAGGTCCAGGCATTTCGGGTTGCGGATGTAGAAGGCCAGGTTCGCGACCTGGTAGTCACGAAGCGAGACGTTAGGATCCATCAAGGTCCTCGCAATTCTTTCGGATTTTGGTGGCCTCGTCGTTGTCGCCATAGTCGCAGCCCCCGCAGAGGGCGCAGTGATAGACGGGGACGGAGCAATCGGAGTCAGGGTGGCAACCGCAGTTCGCCCATCCGGTGGTCACCAACTGGTGTCGGCCGAGTTCGGCGCAGTTTGCCTGCGCCGCTAGGCGCTCGAGCCGAGCTACCTCGGCCCGAGCCTCCTCAAGCTGCTTGGCGAGCATCGTTGATCATTCCATCAAGCTCCACTTTCTCTTGCCCTTCCAGGCAGGATCGAGCTCTCCCGACTGCTCCCACATCTCTGTGAGGCAGCGGGAGAAGCTGTTGGTTCCTCGGGGCTCGTTGGAGAGCTGCTCGGCCATGTCGCGAATTTGGGAACGGCTGTAGTCAACACCGATGCCGAACATACCGAACGCCAGGGCGAGAATGGCCAGGATGTCGAGAGCACGAAACACGGGGTGGCTCACTCTGCTCATCATGTCGTCAGCTTCTCCAGCTCCTCCACCAGCTCCTTCGATGCCGGGTCGTCCTCGGCGAGCCGCTTGAAGAAATTCAGCTCGGAGATCTCCTTGGAGCGCTGCTTCAGCTTTCCCTTGAGCTCCGCGATGCGCTTGTTCCGCTGGGCCCGCTCTTTGTAGCGGGAGGTGTCGACCGCCTGGACGATCCACTTGCTGGCCTTGGCGGCGTCGGCCGGGTTGATCTCGACGACGGTTGCACAGGTGAAGCCGTCATATGGGCTCTCGACAACAACCATCTGGCCGACCTTGACCTGTTCGTCGCACAAGTAGCTGTAGGTTCGGTTGCGGTAGCCGTCCTTGAACTTGACGGACACGACGGTGGTCTGTTCCATGATCAGTGACCTTTCGAAAGCATGTGCTGTTTGAGGAGATGGGCGCCGTAGGTCTCCCATGGGAGGGAGATGAAGTCGGCGACATCGGCTTCCCCTAGAGTGGTGGTTGATCTCCTGGCTTCAGGCCGGAGAATGAGGGTAGGGTCCCCCTGAAGGACCAGTCGGCGGGGGAGGTAGGGAGCTGCCTCCAAAACCTGGTCGATCGCGCGCTTGTCAGCGGCGCGCACACCGGTGAGGACCAACGCCTGGACATTGGTGATCTCAAGAAGCCGAACGATCTTGTGAGGTTTGAGGCTCCAGAATGGGGCGATCGGAAGCCGGGTAGGGCTCGACATCCTGGCCAGGGTGGCCAGGATGATCTGCAGATCGTGCTGGGTCAGGAAGGGTACTGGTTCGCTGGCGTCTTTGGGCACCGGCGACATCGAGTCCACGAGAGGATCGGCCGGGAAGCGAGAGTGATCAACCTCAGATCGGAGATCTATCCGGTGATCGCATGGGCCTTTGTTCGGTTCGAACGGGCAGGGTATCTCGAAATCGAAAGCGGTTTGAACTCTCTCGCCCTGGATCAGAAAGGCGATGTCGCCTTCCCAGTGTATGCCGTTCACGCCGCCTTCTTGACCTCCTGCTCAAGCTGGACTTCGACCTTGGGTTTCGATGCCCTTGTATAGATCGTCTCGGTTTTCAGAATTCCAAGGGTGAACAGCTTGGCTTTCAGTTTCGGGTCGGCTTTCTCCAGCTCGACGGGGTCGAGAACGACCTCGGTGCCCTTGGGCTTGCGCTCGACGGGCGCCGAGACGATCACCTTCCCCTTGCCGGCGATCTGGTAGGTATCGGCGCCCGCGGCGCGGATTACCTCCTTGGCGGCCTCGTATTTGGCTTCCAAGGGCTCGAGTTGGGCCTTGAGGCCGATGAGCTCGAGGATGGTCGGGTTCAGATTATCATTCATGAGGTTTTCCCCAATAAAAAAGCCGGCACTAGGCCGGCTGCTTGATTTCCAGGTTGTGGATGTGGATCAGGTGCGCTCGGAGGCGAGGGTCCTTCTCCAGCGTGATAGCCAGCTGGAAAGGACCCTTGAGCCAGTCGAGGCGCCCCTGCGGGCTGTTGCGCCTCCGTAGCTCACGGACAGCGCACCAGTAATTTTTCAGACGTTCGTCGATCAGCATGAGAACGGTTTGATCAGCTCCTCAACGGTTGTGCCCATCAAGGAAGAGATCCGCTGGAGCTCTCCCATGGTGAAGTCGTGGAGCCCGAGCTCCATCTTCCGCACCGTCAGGCGGTTGACGTCGATGCGGTCGGCCAGCTCCTGGTAGGTGTAAGCGTGGTCGATCTCGCGGTATTTATTGAGTCGGATGCCGATTGAGTGGTGACCGTAGCTGATCGGCTTTTGGTCAGCCAGAGGCCGTCGGCCACCGCGGCGGCGATTCGAGGTTTCGACAACCCGCTTCGCCCCCATCTCCTGTGCCCGATGGATTAGTTTTGCGACCGTGCTGTAGCTCCGGCCATACTTATCTGCCAGCCAGCCGTAGCTGGCCCCCTGCTGCCAGTCTTCAATGGCCCCCTCTGGCCATATCTTCGAAGAGCCGGTCCCCAGTGGTTGTATTGACATGTGACCTCGTTCAAACGAGTGTGTTCGGCATCGTGCTGCCGAACACACCCCTAATTTCCGTTGTTGTCGCTCTTTGGCGATCGGAAACACGAGATTTCACAAGGTTTCGGCCGGTTTTCTGGGCTTTCGGGCCCGAAAATCTAAGCTGACTCTTAATCAGCGGGTCCACAGTTCGATCCTGTGCACACCCACCACTTA
>VFQN01000379.1_pt1 | contig 87916 bp, 91 predicted proteins | sample 3512371 | NCBI WGS metagenome assembly VFQN01 (sample SAMN10412370, study PRJNA504923) | tailings metagenome | isolation source: Replicate 2 from Balatoc abandoned mine | place: Philippines: Itogon, Benguet | collected 2017-08-28
CCGCCCGCCGATCAGCCGCCTGTCAACAACGTGGTGAGCGACTACACCTAGGAGCTACTGGGTCAGGGCGTTGCGCCCGCCCCCGCCCGCCAGGGAGTCGCGCCCCGGGCCGCCGACGAGGCGGTCCGGGCCCGGCCCGCCGACGAGCGCGTCGCGCCCGGCCCCGCCGCGCAGCACGTCGCCGCCGAGCCCGCGGATCACGTCCGCACCGCCGAGGCCGGCGATGACGTCCGGGCCGGGGGTCCCAAGGAGGCGGTCGGGGCCGGCGGTGCCGACGATCGTCGCGTTCCGCCTGCCGCACGGCATGGCCGAGGCCCCCGTCCCGCCCGGCGCGCCGCCGGTGCCGGCGACGGAGACCACGATGCGCCCCGTGGCTCGCGGGCGCGAAGGTGACCGCGTTCGGCACGGCCTGGGTCCCCGGCAGGCTCGTGGAGGCGGAGAGGCTGACGTCGGCCTCCGGCGCGGCGGGGCCCGCGAAGCGCGCGGTCACGGGACGGGAACGGTGCTGCCCGGCGTCGCAGGCACGGGGGCGCCGGGCGTCAGCGCGAGGTCGCGGTTCTGGTTCGTGGATGTGGAGAACGAGCCATCCCGGCAGACGGTGTTGTCGCCGTAGCCGCCGAGGTCCGCGGAGGTCGCGCCGCAGAAGACCGGCCGCGTCGCCGGCCCGACCGTGGCGTCGCCCGAGAGCCGCGCGCCGGCGATGAACGGGAGGCTCGTGTTCTTCGGGCGTGGCGAGCCGTCGGGCGGGGCGGGCCGACCGAAGCTGGACAGGAAGGATGCGCTGCCGCCCGGCGTGAAGACGTGCTGGTCGGAGATGTAGCCCTGCCACTGCCGCCCGCGGTCGCGGGTGTGAGGCGCTGGAGCTCGGCGGTGTGGCTGGGGCCGCGGCGGACGACGGGCGTCGTCGTGGCCTGCGCCGTGCAGGTCTCCGGCGTCGGCCAGCACGCGTCGACCTGGGTCGCCACGAGCATCTGCCCCGGCGCGTTCGTGACCGCGACCTGGCCGCTCGTGGGGGGCGGGCAGGAGCTGCCGGTCTGATGCGCGCACACGGAGATCGTGTACCGGAGCGGGCCGAATCGCCGCGCGAGCCTACGACGGCGCCGGGCGCCGGGGCCACCCCCCGTTCCGCCAGGTCGGCGGACCACGCGCGGATGGGGCCATCGCGCGCCCGGGTCCCGGTACCATCGCCCGGTGCCCGAGCTGACCCCGGACGAGCTCCTGTCCACCACGCGGAGCGTGCGGCGCCGCCTCGACCTGACCCGGCCGGTCGAGCGCCGGCTGATCGAGGAGTGCCTGGAGCTCGCCCAGCAGGCCCCGAGCGGCGGCAACCGCCAGACGGCCGTGTTCGTCGTGGTGACCGACCCGGAACGCCGGGCGGCGCTCGGGGCGATCTACCGCCGCGCCTGGGACCGCTACGTCACCGAGGGCGTCGCGGCCGGGCCCCCGCGGGCCGCGCGGCCGCCGGGCGGCCGCGAGCTGCAGCGCCGCATCGGGCGATCGGCGCAGTACCTCGCCGACCACCTCGCCGAGGTGCCCGTGCACGTGATCGCGTGCCACCGGGGCCGCACGGAGGGGGCGGGCCAGGTGCAGCAGGCCTCGGCCTTCGGGTCGGTGCTCCCGGGCGTGTGGAGCTTCATGCTCGCGGCGCGGGCGCGCGGCCTCGGCACGGCGTGGACCACCATCCACCTCTTCCACGAGCGCGAGGCGGCCGAGGTGCTCGGCATCCCCTACGAGGAGTACGCGCAGGTGGCCCTGATCCCGGTCGCCCACACGATTGGGACGGACTTCAAGCCCGGCCCCCGCGCCCCCCTCGACGAGTTCGCCCGCTGGGAGACCTGGTAGCCCGCTGACCGGGGGTCAGGGGGCCGGCCGCTCGTCCTCTCCGGGGCCCCAGCGACGCAGGACCTCCTCGTGGCGGCGTCGGCGCTCGCGATCCTCGTCCCACGGACGGTCGGGGTCCGGGGCCGCGGGCCAGCCCTCGCCCCAGAACGGGCTGGGCACCGGAAGCCCCTGCATCGCCACGAAGAGGTCGTCCTCCTCCAGCCCCGGCGCGGCGAGGGAGCGGAACACCACCTCGTCCGGGCCCGGCTCGCTCACCGGCCGCGCCCCCGGGCGGCGCGGCGGGCGGACTTCCGCGGCACGGGCGCGGCCCCCCGGGCGGGCCGCGGGGCCGTCGGCTCCGCCCCGGGGTCGTCCCCGCCGGGCGCCTCGCCCCCGGCGGCGCGCTCGAGCTGCTCGCGCCGCAGGTCGGCGATCTCGTCGCGGAGGCGGGCCGCGAGCTCGAAGCGCAGGTCCTCCGCGGCCGCGAACATCTCCTGCTCGCGCTCCACGATCATCCGCTCCAGCTCGGTCGCGCCCACGTCGGCCAGGGCGTCGACCTCGCCGCGACGGCGCGTGCGCGGGGCGACCGGCGCGTCACCGAGGCCCAGGAGCTCGACGATGTCGGAGACGCCCTTGACGATGGAGGCCGGCGTGATGCCGTGCTCCTCGTTGTAGGCGATCTGCAGCGCGCGCCGCCGGTCGGTCTCGTCGATCGCGGTCCGCATCGCCTCGGTCTCGCGGTCGGCGTACATCACGACCCGCCCGTTGACGTTCCGCGCCGCCCGGCCGATCGTCTGGATGAGCGAGGTGGTCCCGCGCAGGAACCCCTCCTTGTCGGCGTCGAGGATCGCGACGAGCGTGACCTCGGGCAGGTCGAGCCCCTCGCGCAGGAGGTTCACCCCGACCAGCACGTCGAACTCGCCCAGGCGCAGCGAGCGGACGATGCGGATGCGCTCGAGGGTGTCGATCTCCGAGTGCAGGTAGCGGGCCCTCACGCCGGCCTCGACCAGGTACTCGGTGAGGTCCTCGGCCATCTTCTTGGTGAGGGTGGTCACCAGCGCCCGCTCGCCGCGCTCGGCGCGGTCGCGGATCTCGCGCAGCAGGTCGTCGATCTGGTGCGTCGTCGGGCGGACGGACACCTCGGGATCGACGAGGCCGGTGGGGCGGATGATCTGCTCGACAACGTTCTCGGACGAGCGCCGCTCGAACTCGCCGGGGGTGGCCGACACGAACACCGTCTGACCGACCCTCTCGAGGAACTCCGGGAGCTGGAGCGGGCGGTTGTCGAGCGCCGACGGCAGGCGGAAGCCGGCGTCGATCAGCGCCAGCTTGCGCGAGCGGTCGCCCTCGTACATCCCGCGCAGCTGCCCCATCGTGTTGTGGGACTCGTCGATGAAGCAGAGGAAGTCGTCGGGGAAGAAGTCGAGGAGCGTGTGCGGCGGCTCCCCGGCGCGGCGGCCGTCGAGGATGCGCGAGTAGTTCTCGATGCCCGAGCAGAACCCGAGCTCGCGGATCATCTCCATGTCGTACTCGGTGCGCTGGCGCAGGCGGTGCGCCTCGACCAGCTTGCCGGCCGACTCGAACAGGGCCACCTGCTGCTCCAGCTCCGCGCGGATCTCCGTGAGCGAGCGGTCGATCGTCTCGGGCGGCGTGATGTAGTGGGTCGCCGGATAGATGGCGAGGTGCCTCAGGTCGCCGTGGACCTCCCCGGTGAGCGGGTCGTACTCCACGATCGACTCGACCTCGTCACCGAACATCGAGATGCGGTACGCCGTCTCGGCGTCGGCCGGCTGCACCTCGAGCGTGTCCCCGCGCACGCGGAAGCGGCCGCGCTCGAGGACGGTGTCGTTGCGCTGGTACTGCGTCTCCACCAGGCGGCGGAAGATCTTCTCGCGGGGGTGCTCCTCCCCCACCGTCAGCACCAGGACGCGGTCGCGGTAGGCCTCGGCCGAGCCGAGGCCGTAGATGCAGCTCACCGACGCGACGATGACCACGTCCCGGCGGGCGAGCAGCGCCGCCGTCGCCGCGTGGCGCAGCCGGTCGATCTCGTCGTTGATCGACGAGTCCTTCTCGATGTAGGTGTCCGTGGCCGCGATGTACGCCTCGGGCTGGTAGTAGTCGTAGTACGAGACGAAGTACTCGACCGCCGCCGAGGGCAGCAGCTCGCGGAACTCGTTGCAGAGCTGGGCGGCCAGCGTCTTGTTGTGCGCGATCACGAGCGCCGGCCGCGCCGAGCGCGCGATGACCTGGGCCATCGTGAAGGTCTTGCCGGAGCCGGTGACGCCGAGCAGGGTCTGGAACCGGTCGCCCCGCGTCAGCCCCTCGGTGAGCTCGGCGATCGCCCGGGGCTGGTCGCCGGTGGGCGCGTATGCCGGTGAGGTCTCGAAGCGGGTCGTCGCCATCGGTGGAGGTTAGCGCCGGCCGCGGCGCACCGGCCGCCCCCGGGATGGGGGCAGCCGACGGCGCCTGGTACGGCGCCGCCGGCTGGGGTGCGAAGCCCCGCGTCCCGGTCGCGGGGCCTGGTGTGAGGTGATGGCGTCCTCCCGAGTCGCCCTCACATCACGGGGGGAACGATAGGCGGGCGGCTGCGGGGTCACTTTGGCCCGGACACCGAAACGGGGACCCCTCGGCTTGGCCTCCGGGCGGGTCCGGGCGCCGCGGGGCTAGGCTCGGGTGCGTCGTCTGAACGGAGGCCTCCCCCATGCGGTTCGACCACACGATGGTCCGCGTCCTCGACGAGGAGCGGGCGCTCGCCTTCTACCGGGCGCTCGGCTTCGAGGAGCGCCGGCGGGCGCGCGTCGGCGGGGACACCGCGACCGTGATCTTCCTCGGGCTGCCGGGCGACGAGGCGCGCCTCGAGCTGACGCTCAACGACGGCCGCACCGAGGCCTACGCGCAGGGCGAGGCCTACGGCCACATCGCCCTCACGACGGCCGACCTGGACGGCGAGCTCGGGCGCCTCGCGGCCGCGGGGATCACCCCGGAGAAGCCGCCCTACGCCTCGCGGCCCGGCGGCTCGCGCATCTGCTTCGTCCGCGACCCCGACGGCTACCGCATCGAGCTCATCGAGCGGGCCGGCTGAGTCCGCGGGGCGCGGGGCCCGCGGCGGGCCGATGGGACGGCGCTCCGGCCGGGCCGGTGGCACGCCCGCCACGGTGGCCCTCACGCGGGCGGGGATCGCCTTCGTCGCGCGCCCCTACGCCCACGACCCCCGCGCGGAGTCGTACGGCCTCGAGGCGGCCGAGACCCTCGGCGTGCCCCCCGAGCGGGTCCTGAAGACGCTGATGGCCACGGTCGACGGGGGGCTGACGGTCGCGGTGGTCCCGGTCGCGGAGCGGCTCGACCTGAAGGCCCTGGCCCGTGCGCTCGGCGGCAGGGCGGCCGCGATGGCGCCCCCCGCCGACGCCGAGAGGGCGACCGGCTACGTCGTGGGCGGCATCTCGCCCGTCGGGCAGCGGCGGGCCCACCCCACCGTGATCGACGCGTCGGCGCTCGCCCATGAGGCGGTCCTCGTGTCGGGGGGCCGACGCGGCCTGGACGTCGAGCTGGCGCCCGCTGACCTGGTGCGGATCACGGGCGCCGTGGTGGCACCGATCGCGCGCGCCGGGGCGGGCTGACGGGCGGTCTACCCGGTGGGGTGCCGGTTGGCGTGCAGGCGCACGAGCTGGCCGAGCTCGGCGACGTTCTTCATCAGCTCGATGTTCACCCATCCGGCGACGAGCCCCAGGGGGCGGGGCTCCGGCCACGGGGCGCTGCACGGGTGATCCAGGTCGGTCGTGGTGATGATCGCGAGCCACTCGTCGTGGAGGCGCGTGATCCGCGCCCGGCTCCGCTCGGGCGATCCCGACCAGGGGACCTCGCCGGGGCCCCGGGCGGGCCGGCCGGCGACGCCGCGGACGGCGTTCGACCACCACCACTCCACGTGCCACAGGAGCCAGGCGCACGTGACGTCGGGGATCGCCTCCTCCTCGGCGGGCATCTGCGCGAACAGGCCCCCCTCCCGCGGCTCGAGGCCGACGGCATTGGACGACGGCCGCCAGTGCGCCACCTCCTCCGTCACGCGCGGGAGGCACCACTCCGTCGCGAGGGACCACGTGATCCCCAGCTGCTGCACGAGCACGTCGGTCATCGGCGGGCCGTCAGCCGGCGGCCATCGCCGCGAGCCGCTCCACCGTGCGCCAGTTGCGCGCCGTTGCGGTCACGGGCAGGCGGCGTCGCTCCAGCGCGGCCAGCCCGGGCGAGCCGGTGATGCCGGCGGGCGACCAGACGTACACCTCCTGCCCGGCGAGCCGGATGCGGTCGTCTCCGACGTCCTCGTCCTCGAGGCCCCGGACCGCTTCGGCGGGCGGCGCGCCGTCGAGGAACACGACCTGCAGGCGCCGGGGGTCCCGGGCGGCCTCCTCGGGAAGCGGGTTGCCGGCGACGATGGCCGACATGCGCCGCCCGGTGCGCACCAGCACCGGGACGGCGAAGCCGACCGCCTCCCCGATCGCCGCGGACATGCGCCGGGCCATCCGCCCGGGTGCCTCCGGGGTGGAGTAGACGACGTTCCCGCTGCGCAGGTGGGTCGCCACGTCCGTCGCCCCGAGCCCCTCGACCACGGCCCGGAGCTCGGCCATGCCGACCGCACGCGCCCGGCCCACGTTGATGCCGCGCAGCAGCGCGACCTGCCGGCTCACGGCCGGGCCTCCTCCAGCCGGTCGCCGTAGGTGCGCTCGTAGATCGGGACCGCGTCGAGGACCTTGGTCACGAACCCGCGCGTCTCCGTGAACGGGATGTCGCCCGGCACGTCGAGCTCCTCCCCGCGCGAGGCGGCCTGGTCGATCCAGGTGGTGAGGTTCGTCGGTCCGCCGTTGTAGGCGGCCAGCGCGAGGGGCACCGTGCCGTAGCGGTCGATCAGGTAGCGCAGGTAGGCCGTGCCGTAGGCGATGTTGACCGACGGGTCGGAGAGGGGCGCGGGCGGCGGGCTGGGCCGGTCGGGCCGGGCCGCGAGGAAGTCCGCGGTGTCCTGCTGGAGCTGCATCAGGCCGATCGCGCCCTGGCTGGAGCGCGCGTCGGGTGCGAAGCCGCTCTCGGTGTTGATCACGGCGGCCACGAGTGCGGGGTCGAGGCCGTTGCGCTCGGCCTCGGCGGCGATCGTCTCCTCGTACTCGAGGGGGTACCAGAGCCGCGCGTACCAGGCGGGCATCTGCTGGTGAACCTGGTACCAGCCGGCCAGCGCCGCCCCGAGGACGAGCAGCACGGCGACGAGGAGCCCGGCGCGGCGCCGCCGGCGGGCGCGGGCGGGTTGCCGGCGCCGCGGCGCCCCGGGCCGGGACGCGCCCCCGGCGGGCGCGTGGTCAGTGACGGTCGATCGCGGCATCGCAGGGACGTCCAGAGTACTCGGCGTACCGGTCGGCCACCCACGCGCGCAGATCGTCGAGGCCGCGGTCGTTGACGTAGGATGCGTCCGCCCGGGCGACCTTCTCGTCCTCGGGCGTCTGTCGCCGGCTACGGGCCTCGAAGTCCTGGCCGCGTGCGGCGACGCGCGCCCGCCGCGCCGCCTCGGGCGCGGTCACCACGAGGACGGCGTCGAACCGGTCGGCGAGCCCGGCCTCGAAGAGCAGCGGGACCTCGCACACGAGCAGCGCCGGGCGGGGCGTGCGCGCGACCTCGCCGGCGATCCAGGCCCGCCGCGCGCCCTCGACCCGCGGGAACACGAGGGCCTCGAGGAACGCCAGGCCGCCCTCCTCCGCGAACGCGCGGGGGCCGAGGGCCGCCCGGTCGACCGCGCCCTCGCGGTCGATCACGTCGTCGCCGAACCTCCCGCGCACGGCCGCGACGACCTCGGGGTCGCGGTAGATCGCATGGACGACCGCGTCGCTCGAGAGCACGGCCGCCCCGCACGCGGCGAAGGCGGCCAGCGCCTCGGACTTGCCGGCGCCGATGCCGCCGGTGAGCGCCAGGCAGGGGGGCGCGTCGCCGCGCCCCCCCGGCGCATCAGGCCTCGGGGGCGTCGTCCCCCTCGGCGGCCGGCGCGTCCCCCTCGGCCTCGGCCTCGGCGGGGGCCTCCTCCTGGACCTCGGCGACGGGCTCCGCGTCGGTCTCGGCGGCGGGCTCCTCGTCGACCTCGGCGGCCGGCTCCTCGGCCTCGGCGACGGGCTCCGCCTCCGTCTCGGGGAGGGCCTCCTCCTCGACCTCGGCGACGGACTCCGCGTCCGTTTCGGCGGCCGGTGCGGCCCCGGCCTCGTCGGCGTCGCGGGCCTCGGCGGCGGCCAGCGCGGCCGGGCCGGTCGGCCCGCTCACCTCGGCGATCGCGGCGCGGACGTCGTCGGGCAGGTGGTGTTGGATCGAGTCGCTGTCGGCGACGCGCTTGAGGCTCAGGGAGAGGCGGCGCCGGTCGGCGTCGATCTCGATGATCCGGACGGCGAGGACGTCGCCCTGGTTGACCACCTCGCGCGGGTTCTCGACGTGGTGGGCGGCCAGCTCGGAGATGTGCACGAGGCCCTCGACGCCGGCGTGGATCTCGACGAAGGCGCCGAAGGTGACGACCTTGGTGACCTTGCCCTCGACGACGTCGTCGACCTGGTAGCTCTCGATGACGCTCTGCCAGGGGTCGGCCTGCGTCTGCTTGAGGCCGAGGGAGATGCGCTGCCGGTCACGGTCGATGTCGAGGACCTTGACCTTGACCTTCTCCCCGATCGCCAGCACCTCGGACGGGTGGTTGACGTGGCTCCAGGAGAGCTCGGAGATGTGGATCAGGCCGTCGATGCCGTCGAGGTCCACGAAGGCGCCGAACTCGACGATGTTGGAGATGACGCCCTCGACCACCTGGCCGGGCTGGAGCTCGTCGAGGATCTTCTGCCGCACCTCGCGGCGCTCGTCCTCGAGCACGGCGCGACGGGAGAGGACGACGTTGTTCCGGTTGCGGTTGAGCTCGATCACCTTGCACTCGAGCTTGCGGCCGAGGAACTCGTCGAGGTCCTGCACGCGGCGGATGTCGACCAGCGAGGCGGGGAGGAACCCGCGCACGCCGAGGTCGAGGATCAGGCCGCCCTTGACGACCTCGATGACGGTGCCCTCGACGTTCTCGCCCGCGGCCGCGGCGGCCTCGATGCGCTTCCAGGCCTTCTCGAAGCGGGCCCGCTTCTTGGAGAGGATCAGGCGCCCGTCCTGGTCCTCCTTCTGCATCACGAGGGCGTCGACCCACTCGCCGAGCTGGACCTCGTCCTCGGGCTTGACGCTCTTGCGGATCGAGAGCTCGGGGAGCGGGATGACCCCCTCGCTCTTGTAGCCGATGTCGACGAGGACCTCGTCCTTGTCGATCCGCACCACCCTCCCGCTGACGACGTCCCCCTCCGAGAAGACCGGCAGGGTGCCGTCGTAGTTGGGCACCATCTCGCCGTCGACCTCGATGTACTCCGGGCCGTCCAGGGTGCGGACGGGGGTGTCGAAGTCCAGGTCGATCACGGGCGCGTCGAGATCCTGCGCCGCGGCGGCGGTGGCGGTGATGTCGGGGGTGTCGGTCGTCATCGGTTTGGTTGTCCTCGTCGGTATCTGACTCCGGGCACGCACGGGGTCCGGACGTGCCGGGGGCGGGCAGTATAGACCCGTACCCGCCGGGCGGCGACCCCGCCCGCGCCCGCGGTCACCCCGCGGGCCGACCGACCTGCGTCAGAGGGCGGCGAGGACCTGGGCGATCTCGGGCGGGCCGACCCGCCCGGCGTGCGCGGCGCGCAGGCTGCCGTCCGCGCCGACCGCGAGGGCCGCGGGGACGCTGCGCACCGGCAGGGCGGCCGCCCGGGGACGCTGGGCGAGGTCGACCTTCACGACCTCGCGGTCCGGGGCGATGCTCTGCACCTCGCGCACCAGCGGCTCGCACCGCGTGCAGCCGGGGGCGGTCAGCACCACGAGCCAGGGCCCGGCGCCGGTGAGGCCGAGGTCCTCGCGCACGTCCTCCGCCGCGCCGCGGCGCATGCCGAGGACGAGGCGATAGGCCTCGCACCCGACGCAGTAGCCGCTGATCGCCGAGAAGAGGGCCATCACGGCCACGAGGCCGGCGACGATCCACCCCGCCACGACGGCGCCGAGCGCGATCAGGGCGATGGCCGCGGTGAGGGCGACGGCCGCGAGCACCTGGGAGAAGCGCACCGGCGCGGCCGGCTCCAGCTCGGCCGCGGGCGGGGCGATGCGCCGGAAGATCCACGCGACCGGGGACCAGCGCGGGCCGGCCAGCGACAGCAGGATCAGGGCGAGCGCCACGACGAGCACGACGGGCTGGTCGAACACCAGCGCCTCGAGGGCCAGCACGCCCGTGATCGCCTGGGCGAAACGCGGTTGGAGCGGGTGCACGGCGGCTAAAGTCGGCATTCCCGCCACAATAGCGAAGATTAGGCGGTGGCGGGGGGCCGTCCGGCGTCGTGTGCCGCCCGGCGCCCGGGGTCGGAGAGGGTGTGGTGGGCGCGGTTCAGCTCGGCGAGGCGCCGCGGCGCGTCGTCGGCCTCGGAGGCGAGCACCTGCTCGCGCAGCACGGCGAAGGCGGCCGCGATCACGCGGTCGCAGGCGTGCGGGGCCACCTGGAGGACCGCGTAGGGGTCCGCGTCGCCTACGACTTGGCGTCCAGCCACGTCTCGCCGATGCCCACGTCGACCGCCAGCGGCGGGTCCAGCGGGTACGCCCCGACCATCGCCCGCCGCACCACCGCCGCGGCGCGGTCGGCCTCGGCCGCGGGGGCCTCCAGCAGCAGCTCGTCGTGGATCTGGAGCAGGAGCCGGGCCTCCAGGCCCTCCTCGGCGAGGGCCGCGTGGGCGGCGACCATCGCGGCCTTGATGATGTCCGCCGCGGTCCCCTGGATGATCGTGTTGACGGCCAGGCGCTCCCCGAGCTGGCGCTGCTGGACGGTGCGCCCGAGCAGCTCCGGGATCGCCCGCCGGCGGCCGAGCAGGGTCGTGACGTAGCCGTCCTGCGCGGCGGCGGCGATCGTGGTGTCGATGAACGAGCGCACCCGCGGGTAGCGGGCCAGGTAGGCGTCGATGTAGTTGCGCGCGTCCGCCCGCGGGATGCCGAGCTGCTCCGACAGGCCGAAGTCGCTGATCCCGTAGACGATCCCGAAGTTGACGGCCTTGGCGCGGTCACGCGTGGCGCGGTCGACGTCCGCCGGGGCCATCCCGAAGACCTCGGCCGCCGTCGCGCGGTGGACGTCCTCGCCGCGCCGGAAGGCGTCGGCGAGGGCGGGCTCGCCCGAGATGTGGGCCAGGATCCGCAGCTCCACCTGGCTGTAGTCGCAGCTCACGAGCGCCCAGCCCGGGTCGGTGGTGAACGCCGACCGGATCTCGCGCCCGAGCGGGGTGCGCACCGGGATGTTCTGGAGGTTGGGGTTGGTGGACGACAGCCGGCCGGTCTCGGCGACGGTCTGGTTGAAGGTCGTGTGCAGCCGGCCCTCGGCGTCGACCAGCTCGGGGAGGGCCGACAGGTAGGTGTTGTCGAGCTTGGTCAGCTCGCGGTACTGGCCGATCAGGGGCACGATCGGGTGCTTGTCCTCCAGGAGCTTCAGCACCTTCCGGTCGGTGCTCCAGCCGGTCTTGCCCTTGCGGAACGTCGGGAGGCCGAGGACCTCGAACAGCACGTGCCCGAGCTGCTTGGGAGACTCGATGACGAACTCGCCGCCGGCCTGCTGCCAGATCATGTCGCGCAACTCGTCGGCGCTGTCGCGCACCCGGGCGGCGATCTCGCCCAGGCGGTGCACGTCGAGCCGCACGCCGACGCGCTCCATGGCGGCGAGCACCCGGGTCACGGGCAGCTCGATCTCGTGGAAGAGCGACTCGAGGCCCTCGCGGGCCAGGCCCGCGCGCTGGCGCTCGGCCACCTCGCGCACGAGCACGGCGTCGCGCACCGCGGGCGGGGGCTCGCCCTCGACGCCGATCCCGGCGTCGGCGGCCAGCTCCTCCAGCGGATAGCCGCGGCGGCGCGGCTCGAGCAGGTAGGCCGCGAGGAGGGTGTCGTGCTCCGGGCGCAGCTCGTCGCCCGTGTCGCGTACGACGGCCTTGGCGTCGTGGCACGCAACCGCGGCGCCCGCGAGGGCGCGGGCCAGCGCGGCGCCGGTCCCCTCCCCCATCGTGCCGGTCGCCACCTCGTCGCCGGGGCCGGCGACGGCCCAGGCGCCGTCGGCGAGCGCGACGGCGAGGGACGCCTCGCCGGCGAAGCGCATGGCGAGGTCCTCGGGCGCGGCCTCGGCGGCGACGGCGGCGACGCGATGGGCCGCGACGGGCGCGGCGGCCTCGGGCGCGGCGCCGAGCTCGCCGAGGCGCCGCTCGAGCGTGCCGAACTGGAGCTCCTGGAAGAGCTCGCGCAGCCGCGACATGCGCTCGGGGCCGAAGTCGAGGGGCGGCACGTCGGCGAGGTCGAGCTCGACCGGCGCCTCGCAGTCGATGATCGCCTGCAGGCGTGTGCGCAGCGCGTCCTCGGAGTGGGCCTCGAGCGCCTCCCGGCGCTTGGGCGTCTGCTCGGCCGCGGCCGCGAGGATGGCGTCGAGGCTGCCGTACTTCTGGAGCAGGGTCGCCGCGCCCTTCTCGCCGATCCCCGGCACGCCGGGCAGGTTGTCGCTGGGGTCCCCCACCATCCCTCGGAAGTCGGTCATCAGCTCCGGCCCGATCCCGTAGCGCTCGCGGACGGCGTCGGGCGTGTAGAGCGTGGTGTCGGTGACCCCCCGGCCGGTCGCCATCACGCTCACGCGGTCGCTGACCAGCTGGAAGGCGTCGCGGTCGCCGGTGAGGATCACGACGTCCTCCCCGGCCTCCTCCGCGCGGCGGGCGAGCGTGCCGATGACGTCGTCGGCCTCGTAGCCCTGCAGCTCGGTGTTGACGAAGCCGAAGGCCTCCATCAGCGGGCGGAAGTGCGGCTGCTGCTCGCGGAACAGGTCGGGGGTGGCGCTGCGGTTGGCCTTGTAGGTGGGGTCCCGCTCGTGACGGAAGGTCGGGCCCTTGGGGTCCCAGGCCACCACCACCCGCCCCGGCCGCTCCTCGGCGAGCATCTTCATCATCATCGCCGCGAGCCCGTAGAGGGCGTTGGTGGGGAAGCCCTGGTCCGTCGCGATCGTGTCGGGCAGCGCGTGGAAGGCCCGGAAGGCCAGCGAGTTGCCGTCGATCAGGAGGAGCGGACCCGCGACGGGGGGTGCGACGGTGTCCGGCATGCGGGGCTCAGGATACCCGTGCCGCCCGATATGCTGGCCCGCGCGAGATCCGGCACGCACGCCCCCAGGAGTCCTTCGTTGGCCGTCACCCCGAGCGCCCAGTACAGCGTCACGATCCGCGTCGAGATGGACGCCGCCGGCACCGAGCTGCTCGGCGCGCTGACCACCGCCATCGGCGGGGTGGGCGGCGACATCGGCGCGATCGACCTCGTGGGCGCCGGACACGGCACGGTGGTGCGCGAGATCGTGGTGAACGCCTCGGACCAGGAGCACGCCGACGCCATCGTCGCGGCCGCCGACGGGGTCGAGGGGGTGACGGTCCTCTCGTCGTTCGACCGCACCTTCCGGATGCACCAGGGCGGCAAGATCGAGATGACCACCCGGGTGCCGCTCGAGACCCGCGACGACCTCTCGACGGCCTACATGCCGGGCGTCGCCAAGGTGTGCACGGCGATCGCCGAGGACCGCACCAAGGCCTTCGACTTCACGCTCAAGCGCAACATGGTCGCCGTCATCACCAACGGCACCGCCGTCCTCGGACTGGGCGACATCGGCGCCGCGGCCGGCATGCCGGTGATGGAGGGCAAGTCGATGCTCTTCAAGGAGTTCGGCGACGTCGACTCCTACCCCATCTGCATCGACTCGAAGGACCCCGAGGTCCTGATCCGCACGATCACCGCGATCGCGCCCGCCTGGGGCGGCATCAACCTGGAGGACATCGCGGCGCCGGTCTGCTTCGAGGTGGAGGACCGCCTCAAGGAGACGCTCGACATCCCCGTCTTCCACGACGACCAGCACGGCACGGCGATCGTCGTCCTCGCCGCCCTGCTGAACGCGCTGAAGATCACCGGCGAGCGGATCGAGAACCTGAAGGTCGTCTGCTCGGGCGTGGGCGCGTCGGGCGTGGCCTGCTCGAAGATCCTCATGAACGCGGGCGTCCAGAACATCATCGGCTGCGACTCGAAGGGCGCGATCTACAAGGGCCGCACCGAGAACATGAACTTCATGAAGGACTGGTACGCCGAGAACACCAACCCCGAGGGCGTGCGGGGCGGCCTGACCGAGGCGGTGCGCGGCGCCAACCTGTTCCTCGGGCTCTCGGGCCCCGGGACATTCTCGGTCGAGCAGCTCCAGACGATGGCGAAGGACCCGATCGTCTTCGCAATGGCGAACCCGACGCCGGAGATCATGCCCGAGCTCGCCGCGCCCTACGTGCGCGTGATGGCGACCGGCCGCTCGGACTACCCGAACCAGATCAACAACGTCCTCGCGTTCCCCGGCATCTTCAAGGGCGCGCTGGCCTGCCGCGCGACCCAGATCTCGGAGGGTATGAAGGTGGCCGCCGCCGAGGCGATCGCGGCCTGCATCTCCGACGACGAGCTGAACGAGGACTACATCATCCCGAGCGTCTTCAACCGCACCGTGGCGCCGACCGTCGCGGCGAAGGTGATCGAGGTGGCCCAGGCCGAGGGCCTCGCGCGGCGGATCCCGACGATGGGCGAGAACCCGCACGACATGTGACCGGCGCGGTCGCCCGCGCCCGAGCCGAGGAGCACGAGCGTGAGCGACGAGCAGCCCATCGACCCCGAGACCGGGTGGGTGGCCGAGCACCTGCGGGCGTACCTCGAGAGCGAGGGCGCAGACGGCCACCTCTGGCGCGGCGTGCCGACCCTGCTGCTGACCACGCGCGGGCGGCGCAGCGGCAGCCTCCGGCGCACGCCGCTGATCTACGGGCGCGACGGCGACGCCTACGTGATCGTGGCGTCCAAGGGCGGCACCCCCGAGCACCCGGCGTGGTTCCTCAACCTGCGCGACGACCCGGACGTCACGATCCAGGTGGGGCCCGACGTGATGCCGGCGCGGGCCGAGGTCGTGGGCGACGACCGGCGCGCCGAGCTCTGGGACCAGATGGCGCAGATCTGGCCGGACTACGACGCCTACCAGGCCAAGACCGACCGCACGATCCCGCTGGTGCGCCTGGTCCCGGCCGCCGGGGGCTGACGCCCGCTGCGGTAGCGTGGCCACTCCTGTCGTCGCGGAGAGGGGTGGGTCATGGTGGGTGCCCGGTGGTGGACGGCGCTGGCGCTGGGAGCGGCCGGGGTGGGCGGCGGCGTCGTGGTCGCCGACGTGATGACCGGTGAGGCGACCGGGCAGTCGCGCGGAGCGGTGGGTGTGTCGGCCGAGCAACTGCGCATCAACCAGCGCATCTCACAGGCCGCGGTGCGACGCTCGAACGAGGGCCTCGCCCTGCTCGCGCCGCTGCGCGCGCAGCCCGGGGCGCCGTCCTCCGGGCGCGGGTGGCGACGGCAGGACCTCGCCGAGGACCTGCGCGAGTCCCAGCCCCGGTGGGCCGTCGTGACGGCCGACGGCGCCCTCGCCCGCTCCCGCGGAGCAGTGGCCGCCGCGCGCACGGCCTTCGGCCGCTACCGGGTCACCTTCGAGCGCGGCGTCGCCTCCTGCGCGCTCTCGGCGACGATCGCGGTCGCCGCGGCGTCCGACACCGTCCTCGTCGACCGCGTCCCCACGCTGGGCATCGACCCGGCCGACCCCGCGGTGGTGACCGTCCGCATCTACCAGGCCTCCAACCCGGGCAACAGCGAGGACGCACCCTTCCACCTGACGATGGTCTGCTGAGCGCGGGACACGGCCGGCGACCGGTGCGTGGCTAGACTCGGCCGGGCCGCGGGGGACGTGGCGGAACGGTAGACGCGGAGGTCTCAAACACCTCTGGGGGGCGACCCCCGTGTGGGTTCGACTCCCACCGTCCCCATCGGTCCTCGGGGCGCCGGTCGCCCTCCGGACCCGCCGCCGGGGCGCGTCGGCCCCGGCGGCGGCCCGAGGTCACCCTCCCTCGCGGCGCCGTAGCGACGAGACGATGGCGCTCGCCGCCGTGACGAGCACCGCGCCGGTGCCGGTGAGCAGCGCGCGCCGTCCGAGGCTCTTCGTCGCCGACACGGGTCAGCTCCGGGCCGGGGTCGCGCTGCGCCCGCGCGACGCCCGGCGGATCGCCGTCACGAGGTCGCTCTTCGTCATCGATGAGCGGCCGTCGACGTCCAGGGAGGCGGCGAGGTCGAGCAGCTCCGCCTTGGTCCGGTCGGTGAGGTCCCCGACCGCCGGGGCCTCCTGCACCTGCCTGGCGAGCGCGGCGGCCTCGGCGGCGACCGATCCGCGGGCCTCGTCGGCCTCGGCCGAACGCTCGTCCGCGGCCCGGGACTGCTCCTCCGCCTGCTCGGTCATCTCCCGGGCCCGGCGGTGCGCCTCGTCGGCCGCGCTGCGGGCGGCCTCGGCCGCCTCGTCGGCGAGGGCGCGGGCTTCCGACAACTGCTCCTGCGCCGCCGCCATCTCCGCCTCGGCGCGCTCGCGGGCCTCGGCGGTCTCCCGCTCCGCCTCCTCCCGCTCCGCCTCGTTGCGGGTGATCACCTCGTCGATGGTGCGACTCGCGTCGGCCTCCGCGGCCTCCCGCTCCTCGGCGACGAGCGCGTCGGCCCTGCGGCGGGCCTCGGCCACTCGCCTCTTGCTGGTCTCGGCCGCCGACGCCCGCGTCTCCTGGAGGCGGCGGCGCCCCTCGGCAGCCACGGCTTCCGGGCCTCGTCCATTGCGTTCTCGACGGGCGGTGGCGTCAGAAGCCTGCGCAGGACCCATCCGGCGTTCTCGGGGAACTCGGTCAACGCGGTCTTCGTCTGCTGAACCAACCACCGGCCGGGGTGGTTCGAGCTCATCTGATCCATCCTTTGCGAGTGCTTGGGCCTCCGCGGTACCCCGCGGGCGGCCGGCGCACACGCCGCGGGCGGTCACCGGCGCGGCGGAACGACCGTTGCTGAAACGGTGAACCTCGCAGAACCTCCATTCCCATGGTCCCCCGATGGGAGGATGGTGGCGCGCATGGCGATCGACGTCCGCCCCCCGGACGACCTCGGGCCCCGATCCACGCGTCCACGGCTCACGCTCGCCCACCCGCTGGCCTGGGTCGGCGCGCTCATCGTCTCCTCGCTGATGTGGGCGGCGCTCGGCTACGCGATCTACAGCCTGGTCTCGGCGTAGCCCACGCGCGGGCGGGTCCTGCGGCGGCACGCGGGCAGGCGCCTGTGACGAATCCGGCCGCGGCGACGGAGACGGTCGACCGGCAAGGCGACGATCGGGGTGGGCGATGCGGCGACGGCGTGCATGGGCGGCGGGGCTGGCGGCGGCGGCGCTGGGACTCGGCGCGGTCGGCTGTGGAGGCGACGACGCGCCGGCGGCGGACGCTCCGCCCGCGGCGACCCCCACGACGCCCGGCGGGGCCTCCGGGGCGATGCCCGCGGGCGGCGGCCTCGGCGTCGCGGAGGCACGGGCCGCCGGGAGCGGGCCCGTCCTCGTGCGCGCGTTCGTGTTCGTGGCGACCGACGGGTCGGCGCATCTCTGCGACGCCGCAATGGAGTCCTTCCCGCCGAGGTGCGCGGGCGCCCGGATGCCGGTGACCGGGCTGCCGCCCGATCTGGTCGCGGGGCTCGCGTCCCAGGATGGCGCGTCGTGGTCGGACGGCCCCGTGCAGCTCGTCGGGGCGGTGCGCGACGGCGTCTTCGTGAACGACCCCGAGGCGCTCGCCGCGGGGTGACGCTCAGCGGCGGCGGGGGCGGACCTCGGCGGCGTAGCGGGTGAGGTCGATCACGAACAGCCACGCGAGCCGCGAGAGGCCGTCGCGCGAGCGGGCGACCCGGACGTTGACCGCCACCGCGGTCCCGTCGGGCGGCGTCTCCAGCCCGACGGCGCGCGCGAACTGGTCGGGGCCGAGCTGCTCCAGCTCTCCGGGCAGGCTCACGACGTGCAGCGGCGTCAGGAACACCCGCTTGCCCTCGCTCCAGTAGGAGAGGCCGAAGCGGGTGAGCAGGACGGCGAGCGCCCGCGCCGGGTCCCGGGCCAGCTCGGCGGCATGCTCGGGCGAGTCGGCGGGAACCCGGAAGCCGGCGTCGATGACGATGCCGCGCTCGATGCGGGTGACGCTCGTGGCCAGCGCGACCCACGGCCCCCCGTCGGGCCCGCGCCGGGTCCACAGGTGGAGGGCGCCGACGGCCTGCTCGTAGGTCGCGGAGGCGTCCGGCCGCTCGGCGGTGTCGTGCGCGTGCGCCTGCCGCAGGACGTCGTGCGTCATCGACGAGTACCGCGCGGCGGGCACGCGCACGTAGGGCTTCGAGGGGCCCTCGTCGGCGCGGGTCGCCTCGAGGACCGAGACGATCTCGTCGATGGTCTGCCGGCTCACGGCGGCGGAGACTACCGGTGCCACGGGCGGGAGGGCCGATCGCGGCGGGTCGCGTGCGGCCCCGGCCGGGTGACGCCCCGCGGCCCCGGGGCTAGTGTGGCCCGGATGAGCCGGTCGTGGATCAGGTCCGTGGCCCTCGCCGCCCTCGCCGGGTCGCTGGCCCTCGCCGCGCCGGCGTCCGCCGCCCCGCCGGCCATCTCGGGCTCCGACGACGACGCCTGGAACGCGCCGCCGTCCTACGTGGTCACGGGCGACGCCGTCGGCGAGTCGTGGCAGTGGAACCTCCGCGGGCCGACGCCCCTCCGCGGGGGCGTCTCGAGGTCGTCGCCGTTCGAGGTGCGCCCCGAGGGCCTGCGCGACGGCGCCTACGTGCTCCAGGTGCGACAGGACAACCGGCGCGGGGTGCGCCCGCCGACCGAGACCGCCGAGCGCCGGTTCGTGGTCGACACGGTGGCGCCGCGGGCGCCGGAGCTGCTGGGGCCGTCGTCCGCGGCGGAGGGCGAGCCCGTCGCCGTGGCGTGGGCGGGCGTCGAGGCCCGGGCGGTCGTCACGTGGAGCGTGGTGAGCGCCACGCCGGCGGGCGCCGAGGGCACCCCCGTGCAGGGGCCCGTCGACACCACCGCGCCGTCGGTGGTCCTGACGGGGCTCCCCCGGGGTGCGTACGAGGTGCGCGCCACCCAGCGCGACCGCGCCGGCAACGTCGGCCCCGCCGCACGGCTCCCGCTCACGGTGACCGCGGCGCCGCCCGCGCGAACCCCGGCCCCGCCGGCGGATCCCGCCGCCCCGCCCTCGGTCGCCCCCGCCGCCGCCCCGCCCGTCGCCCTGCCGCCCACCACGCTGCGCCTGCCGGCCCGCAACGCGGCGCGCCTGCGGCCCGGCCGCGCGGCGACCGTCGCCGGTGTCCGCCCCGTGCTGCGGTGGACCCCCGGGGCACGGGGCACCACCTTCTACAACGTCCAGCTCTTCCGCGTGCGCCTGGCAGCGCCGGGGAGGGCGTCGTCGTCGACCGCCTCGCTGCGCAAGGTGGCGTCGGCGTTCCCGCGGGTGTCGCGCATGCGGGCGCCCCGGCTGGCACGCGGCGCTTGCTACGTCTGGCGCGTCTGGCCGTACCGGGGCGGGCGCTACACGCCACGACCCCTCGGCGTCAGCCACTTCTGCGTGGCGCGGGCGCCCGCGTCGCGCTGACCGCCCTCGCGGGTGGCAGGATGGGCCCGTGAGCGCCCTCCACGTCCACGCCTGGGGTCCGCCCGACGGCGCCCCGGTGCTCGTGTGCCACGGCGTCACCAACACCGGCGCCCGGTACGGGCGGCTCGCCCGGGAGCACCTCGCGGACATGCGGGTGATGGCGGTCGACCTGCGCGGCCACGCCGCCTCCACCTGGGACCCGCCGTGGTCGATCGAGCGCCACGTCGAGGACCTCGTGACGACGCTCGACGCGCTCGGCCTCGACCGGCCCCTGGTCGTCGGGCACTCCTTCGGCGGGTTCGTCGCCCTGCACCCTGCGGCGGCCGCCCCCGCCCGGGTGGCGGGCGTGGTGCTCCTCGACCCGGCCGGCGCGCTCGACCCCGCCCGGGCGGCACGGGAGGCCGAGATCGCCCGGCGCGACGAGGGCTGGGCCGATCGCGACGAGGCCCGCGCGGCGCGCCTGGCCCTCCGCCCCCCGCACAGCCGCGACACGGTCAAGGAGGACCTCGACGCCTTCCTCGAGGAGGGCGACGACGGGCGCGTGCGCTTCCGCTTCAGCCGCTCCGCGGTCGTCGCCGCCTGGGGCGAGATGGCCCGGCCGGCGCCCTCCCTCGCGGGATACCCCGGCCGCGTCGAGCTGCTGGTCGCCGGCCGGGCCGACTACGTCGGCGAGCCGCTCCGTGGGGCCCTGCGCCGCGACCTCGGCGACCGCCTGTGCGAGGTGACGGTCGACGCCGGCCACCAGCTCTTCTGGGACGCCCCGGCGGACGTGGCGGCCGCGGTGCGCCGGGCCCGGGACGCCGCGTGAGCGACGCCCGGGGCGTGCGCCGCCTCGCCTGGGCCTCCTACGGCGCCGCGATCGGCCTCGCGCTCGGGGCCGTCGTCGGCCTGGCGGTCGGCTCGTCGCTGGCCGGCGGGATCGGCGCGGCCGTGGGCGTCGTGGCGGGCGTGGTGCTGGGGCGCATGCGCGAGGGGCGGGCCCGGTGAGGGCGATCGTGCTGGAGGGGCACGGCGGCCCGGAGGTCATGCGGCTCGCCGAGGCGCCGGACCCCCGGCCGGGCGGGGGCGAGGTGGTCCTGCGAGTGGCGGCCACCGCCGTGAACCGCGCCGACCTCCTGCAGCGCGCGGGCACCTACCCGCCGCCCCCCGGTGCGAGCGAGATCCTCGGGCTGGAGGCGGCGGGCATCGTCGACGAGGTGGGCGCGGGCGTCGCGGGCTGGGCGCCGGGCGACCGCGCGATGGCCCTCCTCTCCGGCGGGGGGTACGCGGAGCGCGTCGCGGTGCCGGCCGGGCAGCTGATGCCCGTGCCGGACGGCATGGACCTGGTGACCGCCGCCGCCGTGCCCGAGGTGTTCCTGACCACCTGGCTCTCCCTGCGCCACCTCACGGGCCTGCGCGCCGGGGAGGCGCTGCTCGTGCACGCCGCCGCCAGCGGCGTGGGCACCGCGGCGCTGCAGGTGGCGCGCGAGCTCGGCGCGCGGGCGATCGGCACCGTGCGGCGCCCGGGCAAGGCCGCGGCGGTCGAGTCCCTCGGCGCCACGGCCGTGGTCGCCGGGGACGGCCGCTTCGCCGACGCGGTGCGCGCGGCGACCGGCGGCCGCGGCGCCGACGTCATCCTGGACCTCGTGGGCGCCGCCTACTGGGCCGAGAACGTCCGGGCGCTCGCACGGCTCGGGCGCATCTCGCTGGTCGGCCTGGTCGGGGGCCGCGTGGCGGAGGTCGACCTCTCGGCGCTCTTCCCGCTCCAGGCGACGATCGTCGCCAGCACGCTGCGCGGGCGCACCGCCGCCGAGAAAGCGGCGCTCGCGGCCGACTTCGCCGCCTGGGGGGTCCCGCGGCTGGCCGACGGCCGCCTGCGGCCGGTCGTGCACGCCGTCATGGACCTCGCCGACGCGGCGGCCGCCCACCGCCTGGTGGGCGACGACGCCACCACCGGCAAGGTGGTGCTGCGCTGCTCGGACGCATGAGGGACATGCGATACGGTTCGTGCCCGGCTCGCACGATCACGCCAGGATCGGAGATCACATGAAGAAGCTGCTGTTCCTGCTCGCGCTCGCTGGTCTTGCCTACTGGCTGGTGAAGGACCGGCTCGGCGGGGAGCCCGACGAGTTCGTGTTCACCGAGGCGCCGCCCGCCGGCGAGGCGGAGGTCGCCCCGCCGCCGACCGTCTAGTCCGCGGGACCGGGTGGGCCTCCGCCTCACCGACGCCCACCAGCAGGCCGTCGCCGCGCTCGAGCCCGGGCTGCGGTCCGCGGCCGAGGCCCTCGGCACGGCCCTGCGCCCCCAGCTGGCCCGCCTCGCCCCCGGCATGACCCGTCCACGTGAGGGCGAGGCCGGGGGCGAGGCGCTGCTGGAGGCCCTCGACCTCGACCGGGAGGGCCCGCCCGACGCGCTCTCGCTGGCGGCGTGCCTGGCCGCCCACCGGGCCTACGTGGCCGGGCGCGGCCAGCCGGACGGCGTCTCCGCCGGCGCGCTCGCACTCGCGCGGCTGCTCGTCTGGGCCCAGCGGGCGGCGATGCTCGGCCCCGCGCCCGAGATCCGCTGGCTCGGCCCCGCGCCGCGGCGGCCGGAGGGGCACGACGACGCCCTGGCGCTCGGCGCCCGGTGCTCGCTGGAGATGGGCGGCGCGGTCCGCCGCGCCGAGGCGCTCGCGCTGATCGCCCGCCCGGAGCCCCCGAGCACCGGCGACTAGTCCAGGAACTCCCGCAGGCGCTGGGTGTCCCGGTAGGCCTGGAGCTTGGTGAGCGTCTTGGCCTCGATCTGGCGGATGCGCTCCCGGGTGACGCCGAAGCGCTGGCCCACCTCCTCCAGCGTGCGCGGCTCCTCGCCGCGCAGGCCGAATCGCAGCTCGAGCACCTTGCGCTCCCGGTGCGTGAGCTGGCCCAGGATGGCCTCGAGCTCCTCGCGCCGCAGCGTGGTGGCGACCGCGTCGGCGGGGCTCTGGATGGCCGCGTCCTCGATCAGGTCGCCGAGCTCGGAGTCCTCGTCCTCCCCCACCGGGGTCTCCAGCGACACCGGCTCCTGCGCGACCTTCTGGATCTCGCGCACGCGCTCGGGCGTGACCTCGAGCTCCTTGGCGATCTCCTCGATGGTCGGCTCGCGGCCGAGGTCCTGGAGGAGCTGGCGCTGCACGCGCGAGAGCCGGTTGATCGTCTCGACCATGTGCACCGGCACGCGGATCGTGCGGGCCTGGTCGGCGATGGCGCGGGTGATCGCCTGCCGGATCCACCAGGTGGCGTACGTCGAGAACTTGTAGCCCTTGCGGTAGTCGAACTTCTCGACCGCGCGGATCAGGCCGAGGTTGCCCTCCTGGATCAGGTCGAGGAAGGCCAGGCCGCGGCCGACGTAGCGCTTGGCGACCGAGACCACGAGGCGCAGGTTGGCCTCGATCAGGATCGCCTTGGCGGCCATGTCCCGTCGCTCGATGCGCTTGGCGAGGGACACCTCCTCGGCGGCGGTCAGCAGCGGGACGCGGCCGATCTCGCGGAGGTACATCCGCACGGGGTCGCTGGAGTTGGCCTTGACGGTGAGGTCGAGGCGGGGCGCGCCGCCGTTGGCCTGACCGGGCGCCTCCGCGCCCTCCCCCAGGACCTCGATGTTCAGCTCGGCGAGCACCTGGAGCAGGCGCTCCTGCTGCTCCTCGCTGAGGTCCGCGGCCTCGACGACGTCGGCGATCCGGGTGAGCGGGACGGCGCCGAGCTCGCGGCCCTCGTCGAGGAGCTCGCGTACCTCCTCGAGGCCGGTGACCGACACGTCCGTGCTCACCGCTCGGCCCTCAGGGCCGCGCGCACGCGGCGGGCGAGGTCGAGCGCCTGGAGGCGGCCGCGCTCGTCGCCGGCGGCCTTCATCTCCGACGCCCGGCGCTCCAGCATGGGCAGCTCCACGCGCAGGGCGGCCTCGCGCAGCTCCGCCTCGGTCGGGTCGGCGTCGGCGATCTGGAGGCGCAGCGCGAGCGCCACCTGCTCCAGCTCGGGCGGCCAGGCGTCCAGGTCGTGCGCGCCCGAGCGCAGCAGCTCGAAGGCGCGCCGGTGGGCCTCGACCTGGAAGGCGTCGGCCGGGATCGAGCCGAGGTAGCGGTCGGCGAGAGCCGGGAGCGCGACGGCCATCGCCAGGAGGCGCTGCTCGCGGACCTCGTCGGGGGAGGCGGCGCGGCTCGGCAGCACGGTCTCGGCCGGCGCATCCCGCCGCGACGACAGGCGGAGCCGCTCCTCCATGCCCTGGGACAGCTGAAGCAGGCCAGCGGTCAAGCGAACCCCTTCGTCCTTCTCCACCGAGTCGGGGAACCGCCGCAGGAGCTCGGCGATGGCCTCGAGGGCCTCTTCCCTGTCACGTGGCGAGCGTCCCGCCCGCGATATCCGAGAGCGGATGAGGGAACTTACCAGAGGCTCGGACCCCTCGACCGCGCGGGCCAGGGCCGCGAGACCCTCCGCGCTCCCCGCCAGATCGCCCGGATCCCGTCCCTTCGGCAGTTGCACCGCCGACCAGGAGAGGTTCACGTCGGCGCCGGCCTCGACGCTCCGCCAGGCGGCCTGCTCTCCCGCGGCGTCCGCGTCGAAGCAGAGCTTGACCTCTGGCGCCCACCGACGGAGGAGGCGGATCTGGTCGGTCGTCAGCGATGTGCCCATGCAGGCCACCGCCGAGTCGACCCCGGCGGCCATCAGGCCCATGACGTCCGTGTAGCCCTCGACGACCACGAAGAAGCCGCAGCGGGCCGCCGCGGCGCGGGCCGTCGCGAGGTTGAACAGCAGCGTCCGCTTGGCGAACAGGGGCCCCTCGGGCGAGTTGACGTACTTCGCCCGGATGGCCGGGTCGAGCGTGCGCCCGCCGAAGCCCTGGACGCGGCCCTGGCCGTCGGCGATCGGGAACATGATGCGGGCCGTGAAGAAGTCGGCCACCTGGCCGCCCCGCCGCCGGGCGAGGCCGGCGTCCACCAGCTCCTCGCGGGTGAAGCCCTCCCGCACCGCGCGCCCGGCGAGCACCGCCCCGCCCGAGGGCGCGTAGCCCACGCCCACCCGCCGCACGAGCTCCTCCGCGAAGCCGCGCCCGGCCAGGTACTCGCGGGCCGCCGCCGCCTCGTCGGCGCGCCAGAGGTACTCGGCGTAGAAGGCCGCGGCGCGCTCGAGCAGCCGCCGGCGGCGGTCGGCGGCCTCGCGCCGTGCGGCGTCCTGCGGGCTCTCCTCCTCGAAGGTGATCGGGATGCCGAAGCGCTCGGCCAGCTGCTGCACCGCCTCGCCGAAGGTCGCCGCCCCCTCCTGCTCGCGCATCCAGGTGATCGCGTCACCGGTGGCGTGGCACCCGTGGCAGTAGTAGCGCCGGAAGTCCGGCGGCAGCAGGCTGAACGAGGGGGAGCGCTCGGCATGGAAGGGGCATCGGCCCCACCAGCGGCCCCCGCGGCGGGCCAGCTCGACGCGGCCGCGGACGAGGTCGACGAGGTCGGCGCCCTGGCGCACGGCCTCGACGCTCTGGGGGGAGATCAGCGGCACGGTGTGGGGGCGTCCGGGTCCAGACCCCGCAGGATACGGGGCGTGTCGAGCCCGCCCGTCCTATGCTCGACGGGGGTCTCCACGAGGAGGGACGACACGATGCCGCTGTTCTCACGCACGAAGACGCAGATGATCGCGCCCGAGGACGCCCTGCCCGGACGCGACCGGGCGATGCCGGTCACCGCGCCGCACTTCGTCCTCGGCACGCCGATCGCGCCGCCCTTCCCCGCGACGACCGAGCTCGCGCTGGTGGGGATGGGCTGCTTCTGGGGGGCCGAGCGGGTGTTCTGGCGCCTGGACGGCGTCCACACGACCGCGGTCGGGTACGCCGCCGGCCACACGCCCAACCCGACCTACGAGGAGGTGTGCTCGGGCCGGACGGGTCACAACGAGGTCGTGCGGGTGGTCTTCGACCCGTCGGTGATCTCCTACGAGGCGATCCTGAAGGCCTTCTGGGAGAACCACGACCCGACGCAGGGCATGCGCCAGGGCAACGACGTCGGCACCCAGTACCGGTCGGGCGTCTACGTCTACTCCGAGGGCCAGCGCGCCGCGGCCGAGGCGTCGCGCGACCGCTACGGCGCCCGCCTCGCCGAGGCCGGCTACGGGCCGGTCACCACCGAGATCCTCGAGGCGCCCGAGTTCTACTACGCCGAGGACTACCACCAGCAGTACCTGGCGAAGGTTCCGAACGGCTACTGCGGGCTCGGCGGCACGGGGGTCGCCTGCCCGGTGGGCGTGGTCGCCGCCGACTGAGCCGGATCACCCTCCCGCGACCCCCGGGCACGGGGTCGCGGGAGGTCCGCCCCGCCCTCAGGCGGGCGCGTCAGGCGGCGCCGGCGCGTCCGGCTTGCCGGGGTCCCGCACGGCGTCGACCGCGGCCTTCGCCTTCTCCGAGAGCGAGCCGTCGCCCGTCGCGATGTCCTTCACCTCGCGGGCGTCCTCGGCCAGCCCGGCGCCGACGTCCTTGGCCTTCCCGGCGACGCCCGAGGCGACGTCCCTGCCCTTCCCGGCCACGTCCTTCGCCTTCACCGTGACGTCACCCGCGACGTCCTTCGCCTTCACCGTGACGTCGCCGGCCACGTCCTTGCCCTTCCCGGCCAGGTCCTTGGCCTTGCCCACCAGGTCGCCGATCCCCACATCGCCCTCCACGCTCGATCCGGCACGGGTGCCCCCGCGGCATTCTCCGCTCTCGGGTCCGGTCGGGGCAACCTCCGGCCGCGCCTAGAGGGGCCCCTCCTGGGGCTCGAAGGCCTCGCGGTAGCGGCGCAGGGCGTAGCGGTCCGTCATCCCGGCGACGAAGTCCGTGACGCGCCGCACCGGGTCGGCCTCGGGCGACGGCGGCAAGCGGTCGGGGTCGGCGGAGTACCAGTCGAAGAGCGCGCGCACGACCCCGGAGGCGCGCTCGGCCTCGTCGCGGGCCGGCGAGGCCAGGTAGACGTTCTGGAACATGAAGCGCCGCAGGCGCAGGAACGCGGCGCCGATCGCGGGCGACTGGCGGATCTCGTCGGCGTCCGTGCTCGCCTCGACGCAGTCGCGCACGAGCGTCGTGAGCCGCTCGGAGGTCGTCGCGCCGAGGATCGCGACCTCCTCCGCCGGCAGGTCGCCCGGTGCGAGGATCCCCGCCCGCAGGGCGTCCTCGATGTCGTGGTTGACGTAGGCGATCCGGTCCATCAGGCGCACGATCTGGCCCTCGAGCGTCGACGGCCGGCCGGGGCCGGTGTGGTGGAGGATCCCGTCGCGGACGGCGTCGGTCAGGTTGAGCCCCCCTCCCCCGCGCTCCAGCACCTCCACCACGCGCACGCTCTGGACGTTGTGCTCGAAGCGCCGGCCGTGGCGCTCGGTCAGGATCGCGTCCAGGGCCGCCTCGCCGGCGTGCCCGAAGGGGGCGTGGCCGAGGTCGTGGCCCATGGCGATGGCCTCGACGAGGTCCTCGTTCAGCGCCAGCGCCCGGGCGACGGTGCGCGCGACGGCGGAGACCTCCAGCGTGTGCGTCAGGCGGGTGCGGTAGTGGTCGCCGACCGGGGCCACGAAGACCTGGGTCTTGTGCTTGAGGCGGCGGAAGGAGGTGGTGTGGAGGATCCGGTCCCGGTCGCGCTGGAAGGCGGTGCGCAGGGGGTCGGGGTCCTCGGGCCGCGCCCGCGTGGCGTCGGCCGCCCGCGCGGCCCGCGGGCCGAGGGCCGGCTCGCGGGGGGTCACGCCCCCGGGACGAGCGGGATCGGGAAGACCCAGGGGCCCGGCGTCTGCCGGGGTCCCTCACCGTCGCCCCAGACCGTGCCGACGGTCACGGTGACCCGGCGCACGTCCTGCGGGATGGCGGGCGCCACGACGAGCGCCCCCTCCAGCCGGTCGCCCGAGCCGGCCCCCTCGACGCACGCGGTGCGGTACAGCCGCCCGGCGTCGTCGACCACGACGACGTCCAGCATCGTGACCTCGGTCCGCGCCCGGCCGTCGGAGGCGTGGCACATCCACCGCAGGCGGGCGCCGGCCTCGTGCCGCTCCAGGGCGGTGATGGCCAGGTCGAGGCCGCCCGCGGACTGGATCTGCCCCACGGGGACCACCCCGCGCAGCGTCGCCGGGACCAGCGCGAGGGCCTCGGGGAAGGGCTCCGGCACCGCGCCCCACACCTCCGGCGCGGTGACGGGCTCCGACCCGGGGGCCGCGATCGTGTCCGGCGAGCGGTGCTTCCAGATCCGCGGATCGTCGCGGAAGAGCTCGACGAGCGCGCGGTGCGAGAGGGCCCGCCCGTCGTCGGGGACGTAGATCCCGGCAACCTCCCCCGGCCCGCGCACGAGCGTGAAGTAGGCGGCGGCGGGGCCGCCCGGGGACGAGCGGTCGGCGTAGTGCATGCGCGTCACCCGCCAGCCCTCGACCATCATCCGCATCAGGTCGCCGAGCCCGGCGAGCCGCCAGTGGGTCGCGTCGTCGCCCACCGGCACCCCGTCAGCGCTCGAGCGCCGCCCGGGCGGCCGCGATGCGCGCGGTCTGCACCCGGAAGGGGCTGCACGAGACGTAGTCGAGGCCCGCGTGGTGGAAGAAGGCAACCGAGGCCGGGTCGCCGCCGTGCTCGCCGCAGACGCCCAGCTTGATGCCGGGCTTGACCGCGCGCGACTCCTCGACGGCGATCCGCACGAGGCGCCCCACGCCGTCCTGGTCGAGCGTCTCGAACGGGTTGAAGGTGATGATGTTGCTCTGGAGGTAGTGCGTCAGGAACTTCTGCTCGGCGTCGTCGCGGCTGAACCCGAGCGTCGTCTGCGTCAGGTCGTTGGTGCCGAACGAGAAGAAGTCGGCCTCCCGGGCGATCTCGGCGGCGCGCAGGGCCGCGCGCGGGAGCTCGATCATCGTGCCCACGGCGTACTCGATCTCCATGCGCTGCTCGAGGAGAACGATCTCGGCCACCTCGACGACCTGCGCCCGCATGATGCGCAGCTCCTCCTCGAAGCCCACCAGCGGGATCATGATCTCGACGATCGGGGCCTCGCCCGTCTCGCGCTTGATCGTGCAGGCCGCGGTCATGATGGCCGCCACCTGCATCCGGTAGACGTCGGGCCACTCGATGCCGAGCCTGCAGCCGCGCGTGCCGAGCATCGGGTTGACCTCGTGGAGCTGCTGCACCACGGCGAGCTGCTCGTCGACCTCCGGATCGGGGCGGCCCGTGGCCTTGGCGACCGCCACCCGCTCGGAGAGCTCGATCAGGCTGGGCAGGAACTCGTGGAGGGGCGGGTCGAGCAGGCGGATCGTGACCGGCAGGCCCGCCATCGCGCGGAAGATGCCCTCGAAGTCGCTCTGCTGGAAGGCCCGCAGGCGGTGCAGGTACTGCACCCTGTCCTCGGCGTCCTCGGCCATGATCATGCTCTGGACGATCGGCAGGCGGTCGTCGCCCTGGAACATGTGCTCGGTGCGGCACAGGCCGATGCCCTGCGCGCCGAAGGCGCGGGCCCGTGCCGCGTCCTCGGGCGTGTCGGCGTTGGCGCGCACCGACAGGGTGCGCGCCCGGTCGGCCCACTCCAGGATGGTGACCAGGTAGGGGTTGTTCGGGTCGGGCGGCACCAGCGGCGCGTCCCCGGCGAAGACCGTCCCGCTGGTCCCGTCGATGGTGATCCGGTCGCCCTCGCGGAAGGTGGCGCCGCCGAGCGTCATCGACCCGTCGTCCCGGAAGCGGATCGCCGTCACCCCGCAGACCGCGGGCTTGCCCATGCCCACGGCGACGATCGCGGCGTGGCTCGTCTTGCCGCCCCGGGCGGTGAGGATCCCCTGCGCGTGGATCATCCCGTGGAAGTCGTCCGGGGTGGTCTCGTCGCGCACCAGGACGACCTGCTCGCCGGCGGCCCCGCGCCGCTCGGCCTCGTCGGCGGTGAAGACGACGGCGCCCACCGCGGCGCCCGGCGAGGCGTTGACCCCCCGCCCGAGCGGCTCCGGCGCCGCGGCCGTGTCGAGCTGGGGCAGCAGCAACTGGCGCACCTGCTCGGGCTCGACGAGCGTCGAGAGCGCCTCCTGCTCACTGAGGACCCCCTCGGCCACGAGGTCGACCGCGATGCGCACCATGGCCTGGGCGCTGCGCTTGCCGTTGCGCGTCTGCAGCATGTACAGCGCGCCGTCCTCGATGGTGAACTCGACGTCCTGCATGTTCCGGTACGTCCGCTCGAGGTGCTCCATCGTGCGGATCAGCTGCTCGTAGGCCGCCGGGATCTCGTCGCGCAGCTCCACCAGGGGCCGCGGCGTGCGGATGCCGGCCACGACGTCCTCGCCCTGGGCGTTGATGAGGAAGTCCCCGAAGGGCTCCCCCTTCTCCCCCGTGACGTTGTTGCGCGTGAAGGCCACGCCGGTGCCCGAGTTGGGGCCCGTGTTGCCGAACACCATCTGCTGGACGTTGACGGCCGTGCCGAGGTCGTGGTCGATGCGGTTCAGGCGGCGGTAGTCGCGGGCGCGGCGGTTGTCCCACGATTCGAAGACGGCCCGGATCGCGGCGTCGAGCTGCTCCCGCGGCTCCTGGGGGAACGGCTCCCCCCGGTGCTCGCGGTAGATGTCCTTGAAGATCTCCGTGAGCGTCGAGAGGTCGTCGGCCGACAGGTCGACGTCCTGCTCCACCCGCCGCCGGTGCTTCATCGCGGCGAGGGCCCGCTCGAAGTGGTCCTTCGACACCTCGGCCACCACGTCGCCGAACATCTGGATGAAGCGCCGGTACGAGTCGTACGCGAAGCGCGGGTTGCCGGTGCGCGCGGCCAGCCCGCGGACGCTGGCGTCGTTGAGGCCGAGGTTGAGGACGGTGTCCATCATCCCGGGCATCGAGAACTTCGCGCCGCTGCGCACCGAGACCAGCAGGGGGTTCCCGGCGTCGCCGAGGCGCTTGCCGACGGCCGCCTCGAGCGCCTCGAGGTGCTTGGTGACCTCGCGCGTGAGGCCCACCGGGAAGGCGTGGCCGCCGCGCAGGTACTCGATGCACGCCTCGGTCGTGATCGTGAAGCCGCGCGGCACCGGGAGGCCGAGGCGGGTCATCTCGGCGACGTTGGCGCCCTTGCCGCCGAGGAGGTCGCGCATGTCGCGGTCGCCCTCGGAGAAGTCGTAGACCCGCTTCGCGATCACCCCCGTCATGCCCATGTCACCCTCCCGGGTCGGTCACCCGCTGGAAGTCCGCCACCCGCCCGAGCACCCCCGCGGCGCCGCGGATGAGCCCGTACCGCCGCGCCCGCACGCCCGGGTCCTCGGCGTTGACCAGCACGTCCGTGAAGAAGCGGTCGACCGCCGGGGCCAGGTCGCCGGCGGCGGCGATGGCCGCGGCGGGGTCGCGCGCCGCGCGGGCCGCGTCGATCCGCGGGCCGGCCGCGGCGATCGCGTCGCGCAGGGCCGCCTCGCCGGGATCGTCGTCCGGGGGCGCCTCGGGCGTGCCCTCCTCCGGCCCCTTGCGGGCCAGGCGCGAGAGGCGCGTGCTCGCGGTCCAGGCGGCGCGGAAGCCCTCGGTCTCGCGCGCGCCGTCGACGGCCCGCGCCCAGTCGGCGGTGACGGCCGGCCCGCCGAGGCCCGCGCCGAGCGCCGCCCAGGCGGCCTCGGCGCCGACGCCCTCCAGGCCGAGCACGTAGACGAACCGGTCGGCGAGGAACGCCTCGACCGCCGCCACGGTCTCCTCGCGTCCGAGCGCCAGGTCGGCCCCCTGCGCCGCCAGCCGCCCGTGGGCCGCGCCGACCAGCGCGCACAGGTCGGCGTCCCAGCCCCGGTCGAGGGAGATGCGGATGAGGCCGAGCGCGGCGCGGCGCAGGCCGTAGGGGTCCTTGGACCCGGTCGGTGCCTCGTCGACCGCGAAGGCCCCGGTGAGGTTGTCGATCTTCTCGGCGGCCGCGAGCAGGGCGCCGGCGGGGCTGTCGGGCAGCGGCGAGTCGGCGCCCTCGGGCAGGTACTGCTGCTCGACGGCCGCGGCGACCTCGGCGGGGACGCCGGCCCGGCGCGCGTACTCGGCGCCGACGTACCCCTGGAGCTCGGAGAACTCGGCGACCAGCACCGCGCCCTGGTCGACCTTCGCCAGCCGCGCCGCGTGCTCGGCCGCCCCGCGCAGGGCGTCGTCGGCCCCGACCGCGGCGGCCAGCGCGCCGACGCCGCCGACCAGGCGGTCGCGCTTCTGCGCCATCGTGCCCAGGCGCGCGTGGAAGACGATCGTGTCGAGCCGGGCGCCCAGGTCGTCGAGCCCGGCCTCCAGGTCCTTGTCGAAGGAGAACTCGGCGTCCTGGAGTCGGGCGTCCAGGACGCCCTCGTTGCCGCGGGTGATGACCTCGGCGTGGGCCGGGTCGCCGTTCGACACGGCGAGGAAGAGCGGCAGCAGCCCGCCCTGGGCGTCCTCCACCGGGAAGTAGCGCTGATGGCCCTGCATCGCCGTCACCAGCACCCGGGCCGGAAGGCGCAGGTGGCGCTCGTCGAAGCCCCCGGTGAGGACGCTCGGGCGCTCGACGAGGAAGACGACCTCCTCCATCTTGCCGCCCGGGTCGCGCCACGAGCCGCCGGTGGCGGCCGCGGCGGCGTCGAGGCCCTCGACGATCGCAGCCCGCCGCGCCACGTGGTCGGCGATCACGCCCGCGGCCTCCAGGGCCGGGCCGTACCCGGACGGCGAGTCGATCACGGTGGGGCCGCCGAGGAAGCGGTGGCCCTGGCTGACCTCGCCCGCCGTCAGGCCGTGAAGGGTGAAGGTGACGGTGCGCTCGTCGAGCTTGGCGACGATCCAGCGGACGGGCCGCGAGAAGCGCAGACCGGTGCCCTCGCCCCAGCGCATCGTCTTCGAGAAGCGCAGGCCGTCGACGAGCCGGGCCGCGATCTCGGGCACCAGCTCCTCGACCGGCCGGCCCTCCGAGCGCAGCTCGGCGAACACGAAGTCGCGCCCGCCGTCGTCGCGCGTGACGAGGTCGGCGACCGCCACGCCCTGGGCCCGGGCGAAGCCCTCGGCGGCCCTGGTGGGCGCGCCGTCGGGGCCGAAGGCGGCCTGGGCGGCCGGGCCGCGGACGCTGCGGTCGCGGGCGGGGAGCTCGGCCGGCAGGCCCGATACGGTGACGGCGAAACGGCGCGGCGCGACGGCCACCGACACCTCGCGGGCCGGGTCGAGCCCGAGGGCGGCGATGGCGCCCTCCACCAGGCCGGGGGCCTGCTCGACGATCTCGCGGCAGGCGCTGGAGGGCAGCTCCTCGCAGCCGATCTCGAGCAGGAGGTCAGGCATCGCCCGCATCCTCCGACCCTGACGGCGACACGGTCTCGAGCCAGGCGCGGGCGCACCGGGCGGCGAGCGCGCGCACGCGCCAGATGTAGGCCCCGCGCTCGGTCACGCTCACCACGCCCCGCGCGTCGAGCAGGTTGAAGGCGTGGCTGCACTTGAGCACCTGGTCGTAGGCGGGCAGCACCAGCCCGGCGTCCAGGCAGCGGCCGCACTCGGCCTCGTGGCGGGCGAAGGCGTCGAAGAGCGCCGTCGTGTCCGCCTGCTCGAAGTTGTAGGCGCTCCACTGCGCCTCGTTGCGCTTGTAGAGGTCGCCGTAGGTGACGCCGTGCCCCCACTCGAGGTCGTAGACCGAGCGCACGCCCTGGAGGTACATCGCGATCCGCTCGAGGCCGTAGGTCAGCTCGACGGAGATCGGCGTCAGGTCGATGCCGCCGGCCTGCTGGAAGTAGGTGAACTGGGTGATCTCCATCCCGTCCATCCACACCTCCCAGCCGAGGCCCCACGCACCGAGGGTCGGGCCCTCCCAGTCGTCCTCGACGAAGCGGATGTCGTGCTCCTCGGGGCGGATCCCGAGGGCCCGCAGCGATCCGAGGTAGAGGTCCTGGACGTCGTCGGGCGAGGGCTTGAGGATCACCTGGTACTGGAAGTAGTGCTGCAGGCGGAAGGGGTTCTCGCCGTAGCGGCCGTCGGTCGGCCGGATGGACGGCTCCACGTACGCCACCCGCCACGGGTCGGGGCCCAGGCTGCGCAGGAGGGTGAACGGGTTGAACGTCCCCGCGCCGACCTCCGTGTGGTACGGGGTCGTCACGAGGCAGCCCCGGTCGGCCCAGTAGGCCGACAGCCGCGCGATCACGTCCTGGAAGCTGGCGCCCGCCACGTCGGGGGAGTCTACCTGCCCCGGCGCCCGGGGTCGGGCGGGCGCATCTTGACCGCGCGGACGCCGCGCGCGTCATGATCGAGGTGTGCAGGCGCTGGCGGCGGCCCCCCTCATCGAGACCAAGCTCCGCCCACCCGACGCGCGACCCGGCATGGTCCCGCGGGCGGACCTGGTGGCGCGCCTCGACGCGGCCGTCGAGGCGCACCGGCTGACGATCGTGAGCGCGGCCGCCGGCTGGGGCAAGACGACCCTCGTCGGGGAGTGGCTCGGGACGCTCGACGTGCCGACGGCCTGGGTCGCGCTCGACCCCTCCGACAACGACCCGGCCCGGTTCTGGCGCTACCTGGCCGAGGCGATGGCGCGGGCCGGCATCGACCTCGACGTGCAGGCGGTCGGCGCGCTGTCGGGCGCCGAGGAGACGCGGGAGGTCGGGCTGTCCCACGTCATCAACCGGGTCGCCGAGCGCCCGGGCCGCGTGGTGATCGCGCTCGACGACCTCCACGTCGTCACCGACCCGGGCGTCAACGCGTCGATCGCCTTCCTCGTCCCCCGCCTCCCCGACTCGCTGCGCCTGGTGGTCACCACGCGGACCGACCCCCCGGTCGGGATCGCCCGCCTGCGGGCGCGCGGCGACCTCGCCGAGATCCGCGCCGACGACCTGCGCTTCTCCGAGGCCGACGCCGCCCGCCTGCTGCGCGAGGCCGTGGGCGCCGACCTCGGCGCCGGCGCGGTCGAGCGCCTTCGCACGCGCACCGAGGGGTGGGCCGCGGGGCTCTACCTCGCGGGGCTGTCGCTGCGCGGCCGCGACGACGCCGCGGCCTTCATCGAGGACTTCGCGGGCGACGACCGGATGGTCGTCGACTACCTGGCGGCGGAGGTGCTCGAGGGGCAGCCGCCCGAGCGCCGGGAGTTCCTCATGCGCACATCGGTGCTCGCCCGCCTGAGCGGCCCGCTCTGCGACGCCGTGGCCGGCACCCGCGGCTCGGCCGCCGTGCTCGCCGAGCTGGAGCGGTCGAACCTCTTCCTCGTCCCGCTCGACAGCCGGCGCGAGTGGTTCCGCTACCACCACCTCTTCGGCGAGCTCCTGCGCCACGAGCTGGTGGTGAGCGCCCCCGGCGAGATCGCGGGGCTGCACCGGCGGGCCGCCGACTGGCACGAGGCGGCCGGCGACGTGGACGAGGCGATCCACCACTGCGCCGCCGCCGGCGACCTCGACCGCGCCGCCGACCTGATCGCGGCCCACTGGCCCGAGCTCGAGCGCAGCGGCTGGACGGCGACCACGCAGCGCTGGCTGGCGCTCCTGCCCGCCGAGCGGGTGCGGTCGGATCCGCGGCTCTGCCTCGCCGAGGCCCTGATCGCCATCAACCTGGGGCAGGCCGACCGCGCGGCACCCTGGCTCGACCGGGCCGAGGCCGCCGCCGCCCGGCCCGGGGCTCCGGGCGACCCCGGCGAGATCGCGGCCACCGTCGCCGCGGCATGGTCGCTGGTGACCCTGCTGCGCGGGGACGCGCCGGCCGCGGTTGAGCAGGGCCGGCACGCGATGGACCTCTCCGCCGGGACCGGGGGCTGGCCGCGCGCCGTCGCCTGCCTGGGCCTGGGCATCGCCCTGCACGCCGCCGGTCGTCGCGACGAGGCATTCCCGGTGCTCGAGGAGTGCGAGGAGGTGGGCATCGCCACCGGCGCGCGGGCCGTCGTCGTGGTGGCCCTGTGCCATCTCGCCGACACCCACGCCGAGCGGGGCGAGGTCGACCGCGCCGAGGCGCGCGCCCGCCGCGCGATCGAGCTGGCCGCCGAGGAGCGCCACGCCGAGTACCCGCACGCGGCGGGGGCGCACGCCGTCCTGGCGCAGGTCCACTCGTCGCGGGGCGAGCACGTGGCCGCCGGCGAGGCGGCCGACCGCGCCGTCAGCCTCGCGCGGCGCGGCCGTTCCCCCACCGAGACCGCTCACGCGATCGCGGTGCGGGCACGGGTGCGGCTGTCGGCCGGCGACGCCGAGGGGGCGTCGACCGACGTGGCCGAGGTGCGCGAGCTGCTGCGCGACGCCGTCGGCGCCCGCAACATCGAGCGGCTGATCGCCGACGTCGAGCGCGCCGGCGAGCCGGGCCCGGCGGCGGTGCCCGCAGTGGGCGAGGCGCTCACCGACCGCGAGCTGGCGGTGCTGCGCCGCCTGACCGGCGACGGCTCGCTGCGGGAGATCGCCGCCGACCTCTACGTCTCCCACAACACCGTCAAGACCCAGATCCGGGCCGTCTACCGCAAGCTCGGCGTGGCGAGCAGGGACGAGGCGGTCGCGGCGGCCCGCGACCGCGGCCTCCTCCCCCGCTTCCCCGCCACGGGCTGAGGACGCCGGGGGGCCGGCGGATGCCGGGCCCCCGGTCACGACCCCTACGCCCGGGCGGGGGCCGGGGCCTCGTCGCCGATGCTCTCGCTGAAACCGATCCGCCGGTGCAGGCGGCGCAGCGGGGCGGGCGCCCACCAGTTCCAGCGGCCGAAAAGCGCCATCAGCGACGGCACGAGCAGCGCCCGGATGATCGTGGCGTCGATCAGGACGGCCAGGGCGGTGCCGACCCCCAGCTCCTTGATCAGCGTGATCTGGGAGGTGGCGAAGGCCCCGATCGCGATCGCGAACAGCAGCGCCGCCGCGGTCACGATGCGACCCGTCCGCTGGAGGCCGACGGCCACCGCCTCGCGGGTCTCGAGGCCGGCGTCGTGCGCCTCCTTGATGCGTGAGAGCAGGAACACCGCGTAGTCGGTGGACAGGCCGAACGCCAGCGCCCCCAGCAGGATCGGCTGCGTCAGGTCGAGCGCCCCCACGCTGTCGTAGCTCAGGAGCCCCTCCAAGCGACCGTCCTGGAAGATCCACACCAGGATGCCGAGGGTCGAGGCCAGCGTGAGGAGGTTCATGATCACCGCCTTGACCGGCAGGACCACCGAGCCGGTCATGACGAAGAGGGCGATGATCGTGGTCGCGGCGATGAGCAGGATCGCCCAGGGCAGGTGCGCCGCGAGGCTCTCCTTCTGGTCCACGAAGCTCGCGGGCAGGCCGCCGACCTCGAACGGGAAGGGCGCGGGCGTCGAGCGGATGTCGCGCACCAGGTCCTGCCCCACCTGGCTGAGGCCCGCCTCGGTGGCGAAGACGTCGATCCTCCACGTCCCGTCGCCGACGGCGGCGGGCGGGGTGACCTGGGCGGCGCCCGGCAGGGCGCGCAACTCCTCGGCGAAGGCCGCGAGCTCGGCCCGCGCCTCCGGGGTGTCCGGGGCCTGGACGGCGATGAAGTTCGGCTGGCTGAGGTCCTCGGGGAACTCGGCGGCGATGGTGTCGGCCACCTGGCGCGCCTGGGCGCTGGTCGGCAGGACGCTCGCGTCGACCGAGGTGAAGTTGATGCCGAACGCCGGCATGGCGACGAACAGCAGGCCGATGGTGGTCACGGCGGCGACGGGGCCCGGGCGGCGCATGACGGCGTTCGAGAGGCGGTACCAGAAGCCGGAGTCGACCGGCTGGTCGGCCGTCTCGCTGTGCCGCCGCCAGGAGCGCGGCGCCAGGGAGTTGATCCGCGTGCCGAGCAGGGCCAGCACGGCGGGCAGCACCACCAGGGCGACGGCGGCGGCCACGAGGGCGACCAGGACGCCGGCGATGCCCATCGAGAAGAGGAACTTCTGCGGGAAGATCATCAGCCCGGCGAGGGCCGCGGCGACCGTGATGGCGCTGAAGAGCACGCTCTTGCCCGCCGTGCGCAGCGTCCGCGCCATCGCCTCCCGGCCCGCGCCGTGGGCGGCGATCTCCTCGCGGTAGCGGGAGATGATCAGGAGGCTGTAGTCGATCGCGAGGCCGAGGCTCAGGCCGATCGCGAGGTTGAGGGCGTACACCGAGAGCGTCGTCAGCTCGTTGGTGAGGCCGATGGTCAGGAACGAGCCGAAGATGACCACCGCGCCCATCAGGGACGGCAGCAGCGCGGCCACCACGCCCCGGAAGACCCACAGGGACAGCAGGAAGATGAGCGGGAAGGCGAGCATCTCGGCCCGGGCCAGGTCCTCGCCGATGATCGTGCCGACCTGCTCGCCCACGACGACCGCGCCCCCGAGGGCGACGGGCTGCCCCTCCAGCGCGGCGCGGATCCGCACCGCGGCGTCCTCGGCCGCGTCGTCGCTGACCGGCTTCAGGAAGGCGGCCATGTAGGTGGCGGTGCCGTCCTCGGACACCAGCGCCGCGGCGCCCGGGCCGGCGTCGAGGACGGAGACGACGCGCGCCACGTCGGGGTCGGCGGCGATGGTCTCGGCGGCGCGCTCGACGGCGGCCCGGCCCTCGCCGGACGCGATGTCCGTCCCGGGCTGGACGAGCGCGATGATCCCGGGGTTGGGGTTGACGCCCGTCGCCGCCTCCAGGCGGTCGCGGGCCGCCACCCACTCGGCGTCCGGGTCCTCGAAGCCGGCGCTGGTGAGGTTGCCGGTGAGGGGTCCACCGACCATCACCGAGACCGCGAGGAACGCGATCGCGAGGCCGACCACGCGCCAGGGGCGGCGGGTGACGAGCGCGGCGAGACGAGACATGCCTAGTCCTCCTGGGGGTGCGTGGGCGGCTCGACCGCGACGACGTCGAGGCCGAGGTTGCCGAGGGTGGTGAGCACGTCGTCCAGCGTGCGGCCCGTCCGCGGGTCGCCCTCGAGGACGGTGTGGCCCGCGGTGACGCGGCGGTCGAGCCCCGGGAGGCCGGCGCATAAGCGCTCGCTCATGATCCCCCTGACGGTGATGCGGTAGCCACCGGACATCCGGACGTGCCTCCACTCGGCGGTGCGTTGGGGGAAGGCTCCACGGGACCCGGGTGAGCGGTCATCACCCCCGCGCCGTTTCACCCCGGGTGAAATGCGCCCACCGCCCCGCGATGGCCGTCGGGACGGAGGACCCGGCGGCGCCGTGCAAGGATTGCCCATGCCCGGATCCTTCCCCCCGCCCCGCATCGCCTGCCTGATCGACGACTCCCCGGCCTCCGACGTCGCCGTCGCGGAGGCCGTGCGCCTGCGCGCGCTCTCCCCGGGTCGGCTCTCCCTGGTCCACGTCGCGCCGCCCCGTGCCGTGCTCGCCGCCGGGCTCAGCCCCTGGGAGATCGACGAGGAGGATCCCCTGCGACCACCGCGTCGCTGGCTCGAGGAGCGGGCTGCGGCCGTCCCCGGCGCCGAGCCCGAGCTCCTCAGCGGCCCCACGGTCGGGGAGGTCGCGAACGCATGGCTGGAGGAGGAGGGCGTCGGCCTGGTCGTCGCCGCCGCCCACGGCGGGAGGGTGCGACGCGCCGTGCTCGGCAGCGTGGCGCAGGATCTGGCGTACAGCGCGCCCTGCAACCTGCTGATCGCCCGCGGGGAGCCCACCGCCGCGGACGGGCCCCACCACGTCGGCTGCCTCGTCGACGACTCGGAGGGCTCCCCGCGGGCCGTGGAGCTGGCGCGGGAGGTCGCCTCCCTGGCGTCCGGGACGCTCAGCCTGGTGCACGTCGTCGCGCCCCCCTCCCCCCTCCCGCGCCGGCTCGTGGCGCGCCTGCTGCCGGCCCCGGGGCGCCGCCGCCGCGAGGCCCAGGACATCCTGCGGCGGCACGCGGCGGGGCTCGGCGGGATCGACCTGGTCGTCCTCACCGGCGCGCCCGGCCCGGCCGCCTGCGGATGGGCGGAGCGCAACGGCGCGGACCTGCTGGTGATCGGTCCGCGCGCCGCCGGACGCCCGGGCATCGGCGGCTTCGCCGAGCGCGTCGTGACCTCCGCGCCGTGCTCCGTGCTCCTGGCGCGCCCCGCCGCCTGAGCCCCGGGGCGGCGCCTCAGGCCCGCGCGCCGCGCGCCGCCCAGCGGCGGTGCGCCTCGACGAGGGGGAGCGTCATCGCGGCGAGCGCGAGCGCCAGCATCCACTCCCGCGGCCCGATGGGAGCGGTGTCGAAGAGGGTGTTCATCACCGGGAGGTGCACGAAGGCCGCCTGGAGCGTGACGACCGCCCCGATGCCGGCGTAGATCCAGGGGTTCGTGCCGAGCCCCACCGACCACGGGGAGCCGCGCAGGGACCGGCAGGCCAGCAGGTAGAACGCCTGGATCAGGACGATCGTCGTCGCGACCCCGGCGCGGGCCTCGGGCAGGTCGGTGCCGCGGCGGGTCTCGACCTCGAAGACGAGCACGCCCGCGGCGAGCATGAAGACGGCCACCAGGGCGGTCCGCTCGATGACGAAGCGACTCAGCATCGGCTCGTCACGGCGGCGCGGCCGGCGGTCCATCGCACCGGGCTCGGCCGCCTCCACGGCCAGCGGCAGCGCCAGCGCCACGGCGGTGATGAGGTTGATCCAGAGCACCTGGACCGGCAGCAGCGGCAGCGTGAGGCCGGCCGCGATCACGCCCACGACCAGCAGCGCCTGTCCCGTGCTCGTGGGCAGGACGAACGCGATGCACTTCAGCAGGTTGTCGTAGACCCGGCGGCCCTCCTCGACCGCGGCCTCGATCGTCGCGAAGTCGTCGTCGCGGAGGATGACGTCCGAGGCCTCGCGCGCGGCGTCCGTCCCCCCGCGCCCCATCGCCACGCCGATGTCGGCCTGCCGGAGGGCCGGTGCGTCGTTGGCCCCGTCCCCCGTCATCGCCACCACGTCGCCCTGCAGCTGGAGGGCGGCGACCAGGGCGAGCTTGTGCTCGGGCGACACCCGGGCGAAGACCGAGACGTCGCGGGCGACCTCCGCGAGCTCGTCCGGCTCGAGGCCCTCCAGGGAGGCGCCGGTGCGCGCCCTCTCGTGGGGGATCCCGAGCTCGGCCGCGATCGCCTGGGCCGTCCGGGGGTGGTCGCCGGTGATCATCGCCACGCGGATGCCGGCGCGGCGGAAGGTCGCCACCGCGGCCACGGCCTCGGGTCTCGGCGGGTCGATCGAGCCGACCAGGCCCAGGAGGCGGAGGCCGGTGCGCAGCTCCTCGTGCCCGAGGCGCTCGAGCGACCCCGGCGCCGCGGCCTCGGCGACGGCCAGCACCCTCAGCCCCCGTGCCGCCATCGCCTCGGCCTCGGCGGCGACGCGCGCCGGGTTCCAGGGCCCGTGCCAGCCCCAGGCGGAGCACCGACCCAGGATCACCTCCGGCGCGCCCTTGAGCAGCACCCGCCTGCCGGCCGGGCCGTCGTCGTGCAGGGTCGCCATGAACCGGTGCTCGGGCTCGAACGGCAGGGCGTCGCGGCGCGGGGCGCGCCGCAGGGCGTCCTGGCGCGCCAGCCCGGCCTTGGCCGCCGCCACGACGAGCGCCCCCTCCGTCGGGTCGCCGACGATGCGCCAGTCGCCGCCGTCGCCGGCGAGCTGCGCGTCGCTGCAGAGGACGGCGGCCTCGAGGAGCGCGGAGACCTCCGCGGGGACCTCCGCGAGCTCCGCCCCGCCGGGGTCGGTGAAGGACCCCTCCGGGGCGTAGCCGCTGCCCGTCACGCAGACCGTCCGGCCCGCGTAGAGCTCGGCGACGACCATCTCGCCGCGCGTGAGGGTGCCGGTCTTGTCGGAGCACACGACCGTCGTCGAGCCGAGGGTCTCCACCGCGGGCAGCTGGCGCACCAGCGCGTTGCGCGCGGCCATCCGCCGCACCCCGGCCGCCAGCGCGATCGTGACCACGGCCGGGAGGCCCTCGGGGATGGCGGCGACCGCCAGGGCGACGGCCGCCAGGAAGCCGTCGAACGCCGAGTACCCCCACGCCAGCGCGACGCCGAAGGTGGCGGCGGCCAGGACGAGGATGATCGCCGAGAGCCGCCGCCCCAGCGCCGCGATGGACAGGGTGAGCGGGGTCGCCATGCGGTCCGCGCCGGCCACCAGGCGGGAGATCCGCGCGAGCTCGGTGTCGGCGCCGGTGCCGACGACGAGGGCGCGGGCCCGGCCCGCCCTGACGATGGTCCCGGCGTGCAGCATCGTGCTGCGGTCCGGGAGCGCCGCCGCCGGGTCGAGGCCGTCGTCGGCGGCCTTCCCGACCGGCACGGACTCGCCGGTCAGGAGGGCCTCGTCGACCATGAGCCCCCGGCTCGTCAGCAGGCGCGCGTCGGCCGGGAGCTTGTCGCCGGCCTCGACGACGATCACGTCGCCGGGCACGAGCGCGCGGACGTCGAGCACGCGGGGCCTGCCGTCGCGGATGACGGTGATGTCGTCGCCGGCCAGCGCGGCGAGGGCCGACGTCTCGCGCCCGGCGCGATACTCCTGGACGAAGCCGATGAGGGCGTTCAGCAGGACGACCGCGGCGATCACGGCCGCGTCGACCACCTCGCCCGCGGCGGCCGAGACCGCCGCGGCCGCGATGAGGACGTAGATCAGGGGCTGGGCGAACTGCCGGCCGAGGATCACGAGGGGGCCGTCGGCGGCGAGATGCGGCGGCTCGTTGGGGCCGACCTCCTCGAGCCGCCGGAGTGCGGCGTCCTCGGTGAGGCCCCGGGGGGACGAGCCGAGGGCCTCGACGTGCGCGCCCGCGCGCCCGGCGTGCCAGGGGAGCGAGCGCCCCGGAGGGGCCGCCGACCGCCCGCCCCGGCGCTCCGTCGTCACGCCCGGACGATGAGGGTCGGGCAGGGGGCGCCGTGAACGAGGCGGCGGGAGCCGCTGCCGAGCGCCAGGCACGCGGCGGGCCCGCTGTACGCGGCGACCACCAGGAGGTCGGCGCCCGCGTCCTCGGCCCAGTGCGCGACCGCCGTGGCGTCGGCGGGGCTGCCGGCCACGCAGCACGCGATGGGCGCAGGGCTCACCCGCGCACCACCAGCACGGACGACGCCGCGCGATGGGCGACGCGCTCGCTGACGCTCCCGAGCGCGCGCAGCCCGCCCACGCCGCGCGAGCCGACGACGAGGAGGTCGCACCGGGAGGCCGCGTCGACCAGGGCGTCCACCGGCCGGCGCCGCTCGACCGTCACCCGGTGGGGCGCGGCGGCCCGGGCGACCGCATCGGGGTCGACGTCCTCGCCGCGGGTCGCGATGACGGCCGTCAGGTCGGTGGCCGGATCGGCGCAGAGGCGCGCGGCCACCTCCAGCGCGCGCAGCCCCTCCGGGGAGCCGTCGACGCCGACGGCGACCCTCGACGGGAACGCCCCCGGATCGAAGGGCGAGCGCGCCACGAGCACCGCGGCCGGGGACTCGTGCAGGAGCATCGTGGCGACGCTGCCGAGGGCGGCGCCCGTCAGGCGGCGGCCGCCGTGGGCGCCGACGGCGATGAGGCCCGCGCCCTCCCGGTCGGCCAGGGACGCGAGCTCCTCGTGGGCCCGCCCGGACACCACGTGCGTCTCGACCGCGACGACCCCCGCGGTCTGGCGCTCCGCCCACGCGAGCGATCGCTCCGCCAGGCCCCGGACCGCGGCGTTCATCTCGGAGAGCTCCCGCGGCGGTCCCTCGACGAGGTCCCAGATGATCAGCTCGGGACCCCACCTCCCGGCAACCGCATCCAGGAGGTGCGTCGCCGAGAGCAGCAGCAGGCGTCCTCCTGGGCCCGCGACCCGCGCGCCCTGCCGGGCGGCCTCGAAGGCCTCACGCGTGCCGTCGATCCCGCAGACGACTGCGGGGAAGGGGCTCTGCATGCGGAGCTCCCGTCCGTGGTGTCAGAGCCCAGAGTGTACGAGCCCCTCAGAGGGGCGTGGCCGACCGCAGGCGCACGCCCATGTGCTCGCGGAAGACCAGGCCGATCAGGCGCTCGACCCCGGCCGCCGCCCCCGGCGGCACGGCCTCCGGGGCCTCGGCGAGCGGGCGGCCCACCAGCGCGGCGAGGGCGGCGAGGGCCCCGGGCTCGACCGGCTCCGCGCCCGGGGCGCATGCCGCGCACACCGCACCGCCCGCCGAGGGCGAGAAGGCGGGCAGGGGCGGCGGCGCGCCGCAGCGGGCGCAGGCCGTCAGCACGGGCAGCAGGCCGCTGACCACCAGGAGCTTGGCCTGGCAGCCGAGCACGAGCGGGTCGAGCCGGGGCGGGCCCGGCGGGGCCGGGGCACGGGCCAGCAGGCCGAGGGTGCGCACGAGCAGGTGCCATGCCTCCTCGGAGGGCTCGTGCTCGGGCATCACCCGCATGACGGTCTCCAGGACGCACCCGGCCGACTGGAGGCGGTGGCCGGCCACCCACAGCCCGGCGTGGGCGTCGACGACCGATGCCGCGCGGACGGTGCCGAGGTCGCCGCGGCCCTCGTGGATCGTCATCTGGAGCAGGACGCCGGGCTGCAGGCGGCCGCCGAGGCGGGACGTGGTGCGCCGGGCCCCCTTGGCGATCGCCGACACCCGGCCCCGCTCGCGCGTGGTGAGCGCGAGCACCACGTCGGCCTCCGAGTACCGGATTCCGCGCAGCACGATCGCCTCGGTGTCCCAGGTCGCCACGGCACGATCATGACGGGGCGCGCGGACCCCGGGGCGCCGCCCGGGCCGCCTTCACTACGATTTTCGAATGCCCTCACCCGACATCCGGATCTACACCACCGACGCATGCGGCTACTGCGTGCGCGCGAAGGGCCTGCTGGAGAGCAAGGGCGTCGCCTACGAGGAGATCTACTTCCCGCGCAGCGACATGGAGGCGCGGATGCGCCTGGTGGAGCTGACCGGCCGCTACACGGTCCCGCAGATCCTCATCGGCGGCCGCCCCATCGGCGGCTGGGACGACCTGAGCGCCCTCGACCGCGCCGGCGAGCTGGACCGGCTGCTCGGCGCCGGGGCGGGGCCTACTCCGGAGGGCTGACCGGCGGCGCGGGCGGCGGGATGATGCCGAGCTGCTGGAGCATCCCGAGGTCGTCGCGCGTCGCCCAGTGCTCGCTGACGCGCCCGTCGCGCATGCGCAGCATGTGCATGTGCTGCACGGAGAAGGCACGCCCCGTGGGGGGCATGCCGAGCAGCTCGCCGCGGTGGGTGCCCGAGAGCGTGGCGCGGTAGGCCACCAGGTCGCCGGCGGCGACCACCTCGTGCACCTCCATGTGGATGTCCGGGATCGCCGAGCGCAGCCGCCCGAGGCGGAGCCGGAACCCCTCGTAGCCGGGGTCCTCGCCGGGCCAGGCCTCGTGGTTCACGAAGTCCTCGGTGACGAACTCCTCGACCCGGTCGAGCTCCCCCCGGTTGAAGAGGACCTCCACCCGCTCGATCGCGAAGCGCCTCATGGCCTCGGCGTCCATGGGGGCGAGCCTACCCCCCGCCGGCCGAGGCCGCGCGCTCCGCGGCCGTGGGCACCCCCCGCACGCTCGTCGCCGAGCGGACGGCGTCGCGGATCGCCGCCGCGACGGCCTCCGCCCCGGCGACCCCCACCGCGAACGGCGAGGCGGCCCGCGCACCCGTGGCGAGGCAGAAGGTCACGTCCCCGTCGAGGATCGTGTGGACCGGCGACACCGCGCGCGCCAGCCCGTCGTGGGCCATCCGGGCGATCAGCGCGGCCTCGGCCTTGGTCAGCCGGCCGTCGGTGACGACGCAGGCGAGCGTCGTGTTCGCGCCGCCCGCCAGACGCGGGTGGACCGGCGGGCGGGTGATGACCATCTCGGCCGCGCCCACGAAGCCGACCCCCGGCTCGAACGCCCCGGCCAGCACGTCGCCGCGCTCGTCGAGCACGTCCCCCCAGGCGTTGACCACCGCCAGCGCGGCGACGGTGGTCCCGTCGTGGAGGGTCCGGGCGCCGGCGCCGAGGCCGCCCTTGCACCAGCCCTCGCGGGCGCGCAGCTTGCCGCAGGTGGCGCCGGTCCCCGCGCCCACGCTGCCCACCTCGTGGGGCCCGGGGCGCGCCGCGACGCAGGCGGCGTAGCCCTCCTGCGGCCCGGGCCGGCGCGCGTTGCCGGTGATGCCGAGGTCGAAGATGCACGCCGTGGAGACGATCGGGACGTCGGCGTAGCCCGTGGCGTGCCCGAGCCCCTGCTCCTCGCACCAGCGCGCGACCCCGCCGGCGGCGTCCAGGCCGAACGCGCTGCCGCCGCCCAGCAGGAGGGCGGTCGGCCCCGTCACCGAGGCGAGCGGGGCCAGGACGTCGACGTCCCGGGTGGCCGGCCCCCCGCCGCGCACCTCGACCGCCCCGACCGTGCCGGGCGGCGGGATGACGACGGTGCACCCCGTGCCCGCCTCGCGGTCGGTCCAGTGGCCGACGCGCACGCCGGGGACCTCGCTCACCATCGGATCGGCTCCGGCTGGCACCGCGGGCACCAGTACGTCCCGCGCTGTGCAACCCGGGTCTTGACGATCTCCGTGCCGCAGCGCGGGCAGGGCTCGCCCCGGTGCAGGTGGACGCGCAGCAGGTCCTGCATCGATCCCCTCTCCCCCAGGCCGTCGCGGTAGGAGTCGATCGAGGCGCCGCCCGCCGCCACGGCGGCGGCGAGGCGGTCGCGGATCGCCCGGTGCAGGCGGCGCACCTCGTCGTGGTCGAGCGACCCCGCCGTGCGCTCGGGGTGCAGGCGGGCCTGGAAGAGCGCCTCGTCGACGTACATGTTGCCGAGCCCGGCCACGAGCGCCTGGTTGAGCAGGACGGCCTTCAGGGGCCCGCGCCGGCCCTCGAGCAGCCCCTCCAGGACGCGCGCCGTGAAGCGCGGCGTGAGCGGCTCGACTCCGACGCGGGCCGCCCAGTAGGACTCCCGCTCGGCCGGCGTGCCGGGGACGATCCACGCCCGGCCGAAGCGCCGCATGTCCCCGAAGGTGAGGGTGCTGCCGTCGTCGAGGTGGAACCGCGCCCGCAGGAAGCGCTCGGCCTCCCCCGGATCGCCCGCGGCCCGCCAGTGCAGGCGCCCGGTCATCCTCAGGTGGACGGCGAGGGTGTCGCCGCCGTCGAGGTCGATCAGGAGGTACTTGCCCCGCCGGTCGAGCCGGGCGATCCGTCGGCCCGCGACCTGCTCGGCGAATCCCTCGGGGGTCTCCGGGGACACGAGCTTGGCGTCGTGCACCTCGACGGCCGTGAAGGCGCGGCCCGGGATCCGGTCGGCGAGCTGCGCCCGGATCGTCTCCACCTCGGGCAGCTCAGGCATCGCCCCTCCCCTCGCTCAGGACCACCGGCCGCGGGGGCACCGCCTCGTCGCCGATCGCGAACGCCGCCTCGGCCATGTCCCGGGCGCGCGAGGCGGCGCCGTCCTCGCGCGCGTGGACCACGGCGAGCGGCTGCCCCTCCTCCACGGCGTCCCCGACTCGGACGAGCACCTCGATCCCCGCGACGGGGTCGAGCGACTGCATCGGGTGCAGGCGGCCGGCCCCCAGCCAGCGGGCGGCCTCCCCCACCGCGCGCGCGCCCACCGCGGCGACCGTCCCGGTGCGGGGCGCCTGCACCTCGACCTGCAGGGGCGCCGTGGGGAGGGCGACCGGATCGGTCCAGACCGCGGGGTCGCCGCCCTGCGCCTCCACCCACCGCTCGGCCGACTCCAGCGCGGCCCCGTCGGCGAGGGCGGCCTCGGCCCGCGGGCGCCCCTCGCCCTCCGGCACCACGCCGGCGGCCTCCGCCAGCCCGGCCGCCATCCCCACCGCCAGCTCCCGGACGTCGTCCGGTCCCCCGCCGCGCAGCACCTCCGCCGCCTCGGCCACCTCCAGGGCGTTGCCCACGGCGCGCCCGAGGGGCTGGGAGACGTCGACGACGGCCCAGCGCACCCGGCGGCCCCACTCGCCCGCGAGGCGCTCCATCACCGCCGCGGCCTCGGCCGCCTCCGCGGGGGTCGCGAGGGGACCGCCGTCGCCCGCGCCCACCTGGAGCGCGAGGGCGCCGGCGCCCCCGGCGATGCGGGTGGCCATCATCGACGCGGCGACGAGGCCGGCGGCGGGCATCGTCCCGGTCGCGTCCCGCAGCGCCGACAGGCGCCGGTCGCCGGGCGCGAGGCGCTCGATGGGCGCGGCCACGACGATCCCGGCATCGCGCGCCTGCCGCACGAACGCCGCGAGCCCGAGGGCCGCGTCGTAGCCCGGTATCGCCTCGAGCTTGTCGATCGTGCCGCCCATGTGGCCCACGCCGTGGTCGCCCATGGTCACCACCATCACGCCGAGCGCGGCGGCGAGCGGCGCGGCGACGAGCGGCACGCTGTCGCCGACGGCCCCGGTGGACCCCACGTCGCCCGTCGGCCCGAGCGCCGCCAGCTCCAGCCGCTCCCCGGAGGCCACGAGGGCCCGCGTGACGGCCTCGGGCCACCCCGGGTCCATCCCGCGAAGACAGGCCGACATGCACCAGGCCGCCATCATCGCGTCGGCGGAGTCGCCCCGCAGCCAGGACGCCACGAACGCCTCCACGCTGGCCGCATCGACCGGCTCGCCGCGCCGGCTCCGCTCGAGGACCTCGACGGGAGCGAGTGGGGCGGCGGCCATCCGGGCGGAACTCTACTCCGGCGCGGGGGCGCGGTGACCGGCCCGTGGGGCGCGGCGGCATGCCGCTGGTAGGGTGCCCCGCGTGTCCCGGGGGGTGACCACCGCCGCTGTCGCTCTGAGCCTGCTCGCCCTTTCACCGGCGGTCGCGCTCGCGCAGGCCCCCGCGCCCGCGGCGCCCACCACCCCGACGACGCCGGCCACCCCCGCGGCCCCCGGGCTCGACTCGCTGCGCATGCCGAAGATCGTGACGGCCCAGCAGGGTCACGCGCGCTTCCTCGTCGGCGTCCGCCTGGCGACCCCCGCCAAGCTCACGGTCCAGGTGCTGGCGCGGCCCTCCGGCACGCTCATGCAGAGCACCACCGACCCCCGCGCGCGCCGGGCCGGGCGGGCCTATCTGCGGGTGGAGGCGGTCGACAGCCGCGGCTTCCAGCTCCTCAAGGGCAACTACACGATCCGGATCCAGGCGACCGACGCGCAGGGGCGGGTCTCACCGGCGGTCGAGGCCCCGTTCACGCTGCGCCTCACCGCGCCGCGCGGCCGGTTCACCGGCTACACGATCCCGCTGTGGCGGGCCTTCCAGCGCCAGGCCGGCACCACCGCGGCCGGGCAGCTCGTGACGGTCGTCGGTCCGCGCACGCCGCTCGCCACTGCCGGCATCCGGCGCGGCGACGTGATCACCTCGCTGAACGGCGTCGAGGTCGGATCGCCCGGTGCCTGGGCCGCTGCGGTGCGCGGCCTGCCGGCCGACAAGGAGGTGCCGGTCGAGCTGGTGCGCGACGGGGCGCCGCTGACCCTGCCCCTGCGCCCGGGCCCCGACTGGGAGGCCGTGCCGGACTACGAACGCTCCTTCGCCGTCGCGACCCGCCGCGAGCCCCGGGACATCGCCCTCGCCGTCGCGCGTGTGCGCCACCTGGTGGAGACCGGCAAGGTCGCCGAGGCGCGGACGCTGATGGCCGGATGGCCCCGGTCCTGGCGCACGAGCGCCCCCGGGCAGCTCGTGGCGGCCGAGGCCGAGGGGCGGCGCGGCCGCTGGAAGCAGGCGCTCGGCGCCTACACCCGGGCCCGCAAGGCCGACCCGTCGATGGCCGCCGCCGAGTTCGGCCGCGGCCTCGCGCTCTCCGAGCTCGACCGCACGGCGCCCTCGGCCGTCGCCTTCGGCGCCGCCGGGCGCCTGGACCCCGCCGACCCCGCGGCCGCCGGATTCCGCGCCTACGCCCTCCTCGCGCTCGACCGCGGCGCCGAGGCGATCGCCGAGGCCCAGCGGGCCGTGCGGCTCGACGTGCGCTACGCGGACGGGTTCCTGCCGCTCGGCATCGGCCTGCTCGCCGCCGGCGACAGGGCCGGCGGGGTGCGCATGCTGCGGAGGGGGCTGATCCTCCTCGAAGAGCCCGAGCGGGCCGGGCGCCTGATCGCCCAGCACCTGGACCCGACCGACCCCTGACGCCGGCGGGCCGCCGGTCGCAGGCTCAGATCTCGCCGGTCGGCTCGTTGCCCTCGTCGAAGGTGCTCGACGGCCGCGGGCGCCTGGCGCGCGGCGAGCGCCGGCCGCCACCACCGCCGCCCCCGCCCACGCCGCCCACCAGGAAGAGCACGGTCAGGACGCCCGCGGCGAGGCCGGCCCACATCTCCCACTGGGTCAGCGGATTCTGGGCGAAGATGCCGTACAGCAGGAACACCGCGATCACCCCCACCAGCGCCAGCGCCCGCTGGCGGGGGGCGGCGAGGTGCACCACCCAGGGGGCGAGGATCGAGATGATCAGCAGGAGGATCGTGCTCACGGGGCACTCCGGGGGCGGCACGGTTCGGGAACGGCCATCGCGGGAGGTTAGTCACCGGCGGTCCCCGGCGTCCAGCGCGGGATGGTCGCGGCGGTGACCACCGCGTGCGGCCTGCACCTCGTGCAGCACCTCGATCTGATCGATTCGCCGCGCCGCTCCGTGCTCGCGACGCTCGACGGCTCCGGACGCCTCACGGGGCTCGCGCAGGCCCGCGACGACGACGAGGTGGGCGCCATCGCCACCGCGTCCGGCGCCGACGCCCTCGTCGTCGACGCCCCGCTCGTCGCGCCGGAGGAGCGCGGCCGGCGCGACGCCGAGGCGGTGCTCGCCTGGTGCGACGTCACGGCCTTCCCGGTCTCCGCGCGGCGCCTGCGGCAGGTGACCGGCGGCATGCGCGCGGTCGAGCTGGCGCCGGCCCTCGCGGCGCCCGGCCGCCTCCTCGCCGAGGCCCTGCCCGACCAGGTGCTGCGGCAGATCGCGTGGGAGCGCGGCACCCCGCCCTCCGCCCCGGCCCGGGACCTCGCCGCCTACCGGGCGGAGTGGATCGGCGTGCGCGCGCCGGCGTACCGGCCGAAGGGCGCCGGCCGCGCGCGCCCCGCGGGCACGCTGGCGGCCTGGGAGCTGCTGCGGAGCGTGATCGACATGGACGGCTGGCGCCCGGGGGCGGGCGACGACGACTGGGCCGCGATCGCCGACGCGGCCGTGATCGACGCCCTGTGCTGCGCGTACGCCGGCCTGCGGGTCATGCGCGGCGAGGGCGAGCTGGTGGGCACCCCCGCCCGCGGCCGCATCGCCGTGCCCGTCGGGGCCGACCTGCGGGCGCGGCTCGCCCTGACCCTCGAGCGCCTGCGGGCCGAGGGCACCGTGGCGATCTGACGCCGGGGTTGCCCCGGCGCCCGCTGATCGTGAGAATCCACACGAGCCCCTCGTGGGCACCGTGACCACACCCCGGAGAAGGACGGTTCCCATGGGCAACAGCGTCTACAAGGTCATCGAGATCGTCGGCACCAGCGAGTCGTCGTGGGAGGACGCGACGGCGGCCGCGGTCACCACGGCCTCCAAGACCCTCCGCGACCTGCGCGTGGCCGAGGTGGTCAAGCAGGACGTGACGATCAACGACGACGGGTCGATCGACCAGTACCGCACCCGTCTCTCGGTGTCCTTCAAGTACCAGGAGGACTGAGTCCGGGGCCCGGGCTGAGCCCGCAGGGCTCAGCCCGGCGTCACCACGCTCACCAGGCCGGTCCACGGGGCCTCGGCGAACGCGGCCGCCAGGTCGCCGGCGTCGGCGTAGTCGCGCGCCGGCACCGAGCGCGCGCGGACCGGGAGCTCGATCCGGTCGGCGGCGAAGGGCCAGGGGGCGCACGAGCAGTGGTCCGGGCCGAGCGCGCGCAGGCGCAGGTCGACCCCGGCCCGGTCGGCGGCGGAGCGCGGGACGCGCGGCAGCACGCCGTCGCGCCCGGCCGGCAGCGCGCGCCACGTGAGGTACAGGCTGAGGGCGTCCCAGGTCTGCAGGAGGCGGTAGGCGGCCCACTCCCAGTCGGCCTCCGCCCCGCCCCCCAGCCGCGCGCGCAGGCGCTCCACGACGCCGTCCTGCTCGGCCAGGAAGGCGCGGACGGCCGGCTCGCGCTCCTCGCGCGGGGTCGGCGGCCCGGGGTCGAGGCCGCCGCGCCCCTCATAGAGGCCGCGGCCGTGGAGGCTCACCAGCAGCCCGACGCGCGGCCCGAGCGACTCGGCGTGGCGGATGCCCCGCCGGTAGAGGTCGACGTGGGTCGGGCGGTCGATGTCCGGGAAGTCGACCGGGGCCCCGTCGCGCACGCGCGGGGCGTCCTCCCAGTCCCGCCACCCCTCGTCGTGGACGGCCGCCGCGGCGCGGATCGGGGCGAAGGGCTCGGGGCGCGCGAAGTCGCCGCCGCCCCAGGCGTCGGCCATCAGGGCGCACTGCTCCTGGTGGTCCACCTGACGCACCAGCACCAGCCGGCCGTCGCGCGGGGAGACGATCACCCCCGCACCGTAGCGGTCAGCGGACGGACCACTCCTCGACCAGGCCGCCCAGGTCCCTGTCGAGGAAGCCCTGGCCGGAGTTCAGGACCATCGCGTCGGCGCCCGTGTCCCAGGGCCGGCGGGCGGCGATCGGGCGGCACAGGTAGAGCTCGTCGGCCGCCCGGGTGACCGCCACGTAGAACAGCCGCTCCTCCTCGTCGAGGTTGCCCTCGCTCACGGCCCAGCCCGACGGGAAGGAGCCCGGCTCCACCTGGAGCACGAAGACGACGGGCCACTCGAGGCCCTTCGCCTGGTGGACGCTCGACAGCGCCACCCTCCGCGCGGGACCCGAGACGTCCTCGTCGGCCTCGACGCGCTCGGCGAGCTGGAGGTCGCCCAGGAAGCGGTCGAGGTCGGGCGCCCGCGCCGCCAGCTCCGCCAGGCGGCCGAGGTCGCCCTCGCGGTCGCGCCAGTTCGGGTAGGTCCGCTGGAGGTGGTCGCGGTACCAGTCCGACCGCGCCACGTGCAACACGATCTCGTCCGGGCGCGCCATGACGGCGATCGCCCCCACCGTGGCGGCGAAGCGGGCGAGTCCGGCCGCCCCGGCCCCCGTGGGGCGCAGGGCCGCCGCGGCCGCGAGCGGGTCGGCGGCGGCGCCGACGGCCTCCCAGGTGCGGGCCGCGGTGGCCGGGCCGACGCGCTCGAACAGCCGCATCGCGCGGTGCCACGCGAGCTCGTCGCGTGGGTTGTGGCGCAGCCGGCAGAAGGCCATCACGTCCTTGACGTGGGCGCTCTCGACGAAGCGGGCGCCCGAGAAGAGCTCGAACTCCACGCCGGCCTCGGCGAGGGCGAGCTGGAGGTCGACCGAGTGGTGGTGGGCCCGGTAGAGCACCGCGATCTCGCCCGGCGCCCGCCCCTCCGTGATCAGGTCGGCGATGCGCTGCACGACGAACCGGGCCTCGTCCTGCACCGTGGCCAGGTGCGCGACGACCGGCGGGACGCCCGACTCCGGGCGCACGGCGCGCAGCCGCTTGCCGAAGGGGTTGCCCGCCGGGAGCGTCGCCTGCGCGAGCGCCACCACCTCGGGCGTCGAGCGGTAGTTGGCCTGGAGCGGGAACACCCGGGTGCCGGGGGCCTCCGCGAAGCGGGTGACCACGCGCGGATCGGCGCCCCGCCAGGAGTAGATCGACTGGTCGGGGTCGGCGACCGCGATCAGGTGCGACCCCTCCGCGGCGAGCGCCTCGACGATCCGGGCCTGGACCGGGTTGACGTCGTGCAGCTCGTCGACCAGCACCCAGCGGTGGGTGGCCGACAGGCGCGCCCGCACCCGCGGGTGCTCGTCGAGCAGCCGCGCGGCCAGCACGAGCAGGTCCGCGTAGTCCACCGCCGCCATCGCGCGCTTGCGCTCGGCGTAGCCCTCGGCGATCGCCCGGATGTCGTCGATCCGGTCGCCGAGGCGCGGGTTGGCCTCGAGCACGACCGCATCGATGTCGCGGCCCCCCTCCGCGGCGAGCGCCGCCCACGAGACGATCGCGGCCGGGCGCGGCAGTGCCGGCCGGGTCTCCCGGCCGGCGAGCACCGCGTCGCGGGCCAGGGCCGCCACCTCGGCCTGGTCCTCGGCGTCGAGCACCGAGAAGGACGGCGGCATGCCGACGAGCGGGCCGTAGCGCCGCAGCACCCGGCGGCACACCGAGTGGAACGTGCCCGCCGTCATGCGCCCGAGGTCGGCCCCCGCGAGCCGCTCGGCGCGGTCGGTCATCTCCCGGGCGGCCCGGCGCGTGAAGGTGACGAGCAGGATCTCCTCCGGCGGGACGCCCGTCTCCACCAGGTGGGCGACGGTCGCGACGATCGTGCGGGTCTTGCCGGAGCCGGCGGAGGCGAGCACGAGCGCCCGGTCGCGCGCCCCCTCGACCGCCGCGAGCTGCTCGGCGTCGAGCATCGCGCGCAGGCGCTCGGAGGCGCCCGCGCGGTCGCCGCCCGGCGGGCGCAGGCGGTAGACCCTGCGCCGGGACGGCTCGGCCGCGAGCGGGTCGCGCGGCTCCCGGGCGTCGCGGAGGGCCTTCTGGGCCTCGATGTGCGGCGCAGTCGGTGGCGCCGACTGCCATCGGGGGTAACCAGGGGCCGTGGACATGGGCGCGGGAGGCTAACCGCGACCTCGGACGGCCCGGCTCCGTACTCTGTGCCGGATCACCGACGCACATCACGAGCAGGAGGATGGAATGGCGGCGAGAGGCAGCGCGGAGTGGAAGGGCGACCTCAAGGGCGGCAATGGGACCTTCGCCGCCGGTGACGGCATCGCGGGCGAGTTCTCGTTCCACACCCGGTTCGAGGACGGGCCCGGGGCGAACCCGGAGCAGCTGATCGGCGCGGCACTCGCCTCGTGCTTCTCGATGGCGCTCTCCAACGCGCTGTCGCAGCGGGGGAACGTGCCGGACTCCGTCCGCACCGAGGCCGTCGTGTCGATCGGCAAGATCGGCGACGCCACCTCGATCACGAAGATCGACCTCAAGACGGTCGGCTCGGTCCCCGGCATCGACCAGGCGACCTTCGAGGAGTTCGCCGAGAACACGCGGTCCGGCTGCATCGTCAGCCGCGCCCTCGCGGGTGTCCCGGAGATCACCCTGAAGGCGACGCTCGAGTCCTGAGCCGCCCCGGCCCCGCCCCCGAGACGCCCGCGCGTCCCCGGCGGGCGGGGCCCCGGACCGCGGTCAGCGTCCGCGCAGCTCCCGCTCCAGGCGCATGAGGCCGATCAGCGTCTTGGCGTCGCGCACCTCGTCGATGAGGGCGCCGAGATCGGCGAGCGGCCAGGGGACGACCTCGATCATCTCGTCCTCGTCGCCCTGCGCCCCGTCGACCGGCGTCAGGTCGGTGGCGGCGAAGCAGTGGATGAACTCGGTCAGGATCGCGGGCGCGGTCCAGAAGCCGCCGAGGTCGCGCCACACGGCGGCGGCGCGGCCGACCTCCTCGGCCAGCTCGCGCTGCGCGCAGGCCAGGGGATCCTCCCCGGCGTGGTCGAGCTTGCCGGCGGGCAGCTCCAGCGTGAAGGCCTCGACGGCCTCGCGGGGCTGGCGCACCATCAGGACGTGGTCGCCGTCGACCGGCACCATCACGACCGCGCCGGGATGGTCCATCACCTCGCGGGTGACGACGGTGCCGTCGGGCCGCAGGTAGTCGGACTCGCGCAGGTTGACGATGCGGCCCTCGTGGATGGGCCTGGTGCGGATCGGCGGGCCGAGGCCCCCGCTCACCCCGGGTCCCGCGCGGCGTCGATCAGCCCGAGGGTGACGTCGAGGACGGCCTCGAGGCTGGCCACCGCGATGCTCTCGTCCGGCGTGTGGACGTCCACCATCCCGTTGCAGAGGTTGACCGCCGGGAGGCCGTTGAGGATGAGGGCGTTGACGTCGGACCCGCCGCCGCTCGGCACCATGCGGGGCGTGTGGCCGAGGCCGGCCAGGACCTCGAGCGCCATCCGGACCTGCGGGTCGGACTCGCCGAGCCGGTAGGACGAGAACTCCCGCTCGACGTGGGTCTCGAGGTCGACCTCGCACTCGCTCGCGGCCCAGGCGAGCGCGTCGAGCATCGCCGTGATCTGGACGCTCAGGGCGCGCTCGTCGCGGCTGCGCACCTCGGCGGTGATCGTGCAACGCTCCGCGACGACGTTGGTGGCCGTGCCGCCCTCGACGGTGCCGATGTTGGCGGTGGTCTCGGCATCGATGCGGCCGAGTGGCATGCGCCCGATCGCCCGGGCGGCGGCGAGGATCGCGCTGCGGCCCGCCTCGGGCGCGATCCCGGCGTGGGCGGGGCGGCCGACGAAGGTGGCGGTGATGCGGTGCAGGGAGGGCGCCGCGGCCACCACGTCGCCCACCGGGCCGGTGTGGTCGTAGACGAAGCCGAACCGCGCCGCGAGGGGCGCGGGGTCGAAGGCGTGCGCCCCCTTCAGGCCGATCTCCTCGCAGGGCGTGAAGACGAGCTCGACGCCCGCGTGCGGGCGCCCCTCCTCGACCACTCGGCGCATGGCCTCGATGAGCGCCGCCACCGCCGACTTGTCGTCGCCCCCGAGGATCGCGTCGTGCCGGTTCGAGAGGACGCCGTCCTCGTGGACGACCTCGATCGGCCCGGTCACCGGGACGGTGTCGAGGTGGGCGGCGAACATGATCGGCGTCCCCGGCGCCGTGGCCGGGAAGCGGGCGACGATGTTGCCGCAGCCGGCCGGGAGCCGCGTCGCGGCGTCGTCCTCGTGCAGCTCGGCCCCGAGGGCGCGCACCTCGGCGCGCACCACCTCCGCGACCGCGGCCTCCTGGCGCGACGGCGAGGGGATCTCGCACAGGCGCACCATCAGCCGCGCAACCGGCGGCAGCGCGGCCAGCTCGTCGGGCGTCACCCGCCGAGCGGCGCGTGCTCGCGCGACGCCGGGGCGCGCACCCGCGCGCGCTCGGCGGCCGCGCCGACGAACTCGCGGAACAGCGGCTGCGGCCGGGTGGGCCGGCTCTTGAACTCGGGGTGGAACTGCGAGGCGCAGAACCAGGGGTGGTCGGGCAGCTCGACGACCTCGACGAGGCGCCCGTTGGGCGAGCGGCCGCTCATCACCAGGCCCGCCCGCTCGATCTCGTCGCGCATCGCCGGGTTGACCTCGTAGCGGTGGCGGTGGCGCTCGTAGATGACGGCCTGGTCGTCGTAGGCCGCGCGGGCGCGCGTGCCCTCGGCCAGGTGCACCGGATCGGCGCCGAGCCGCATCGTGCCGCCGCGCTCCTCGATCGCCCGCTGCTCCGGGAGCAGGTCGATGACCGGGTAGGGCGTCTCGGGGTCGAACTCGCTGGAGTTGGCCCCGTCCATGGCGCAGACGTGGCGGGCGTACTCGATCACCGCGACCTGCATGCCCAGGCAGATGCCGAGGAACGGCACGCGCTCCTCCCGGGCGTGGCGGGTGGCGGCGATCTTGCCCTCGATGCCCCGCCCGCCGAAGCCGCCGGGGACGAGGATGCCGTCGGCCGAGCGCAGCAGCTCCTCGAGGTCGGGCGCCTCGGCGTCGACCCAGTCGATCTCGAGCCCCACGCCGTGGTGGATCGCCGCGTGCTTGAGGGCCTCGGCGACCGAGAGGTACGCGTCGTGCAGCTGGACGTACTTGCCGACCAGCGCGATCCGCACCTTGCCCTCGCACGCGTGGATGCGCTCCACCAGCGAGCGCCAGTCGGTCAGGTCGGGCGTCGGCGCCGGACGGCCGAGGCGCTGGCACACCACCCGCGCGAAGCCCTCGGCCTCCAGGTTGAGCGGCACCTCGTAGATGTCGCCGGCGTCCACGGCCGAGATGACCGCGTGCGTCGGGATGCCGCCGTAGAGGGCGATCTTCTGGCGGATGTCGTCGGTGATCGGCCGGTTGGAGCGCAGCACCAGGACGTCGGGCTCGATGCCGATGCGGCGCAGCTCGTTGACCGAGTGCTGGGTGGTCTTGCTCTTCAGCTCGCCCGAGGCGTCGAGGTAGGGCACCAGCGTGACGTGGACGAAGCAGACGTGCTCGCGGCCGACGTCGTTGCGGAACTGCCGGATCGCCTCGAGGAACGGCAGCGACTCGATGTCGCCCACCGTGCCGCCGATCTCGACGATCACGACCTCGGCGTCGCTGGCGGCGGCGGCCTGGCGGATGCGCGACTTGATCTCGTCGGTGACGTGCGGGATCACCTGGATCGTGGCGCCCAGGAAGTCGCCGCGGCGCTCCTTCTTGATGACCTGGTCGTAGACCGCGCCGGTGGTGACGTTGGAGATGCGCGAGAGCATCTCGTCGGTGAAGCGCTCGTAGTGGCCGAGGTCGAGATCGGTCTCGGCGCCGTCCTCGGTGACGAACACCTCGCCGTGCTGGAAGGGGCTCATCGTCCCGGGGTCGACGTTCAGGTACGGGTCGCACTTCTGCAGCGACACCCGGATGCCCCGGGCCTTCAGCAGCGTCCCGAGGGACGCGGCCGAGATGCCCTTGCCGAGCCCGGAGACGACACCCCCCGTCACGAAGACGTACTTCACCGGCGTCTCGCCCACGTCGTCTCCCTCCCTCGCCCGACCGACGTGGGTGAGGATAGCGGCCGGGCCGGGCGGACACGGCACCGGGCCGACACGGGTGTCGGTCCCCCCGCCGATCAGGGGCTCGCGGCGGCGGGCGGCGGCGCCATCCCCGCCGGGGGGCGGCCGGCCCGCTCGTGGATGAGCAGCGGGATCAGCGCCAGGGCCGCGACCCCGCCGAGCAGCGACAGCGCGGCGAAGCCCGTGGCGGCCACCACCAGGCCGCTCCCGAGGCCGCCCGCCGATCCCGACAGGGCGATGGCGAGGTCGACCGATCCCTGGGTGCGCGCGCGCCGCTCGATCGGCACGACGTCGGTGACGAGCGTCGTGCCGCCCACCAGGCCGAGGTTCCACCCGAGGCCGAGCAGGACCAGGGCGACGGCCAGGACCCCCACCGACGACGGCGGGGCGGCCGCCGCCAACAGGCCGGCGGCCAGGAGGGTGAGGACCGAGGCGAGCAGGACGGGCCGGCGCCCGATGCGGTCGACGAGGCGCCCCGTGAGCGGCGAGGGCAGGAACATCGCCGCCACGTGCAGCGAGATGACGAGCCCCGCGGCCTGGACGCCGTGCCCGTGGTCGCGCATGTGGACCGGCGTCATCGTCATGACCGCGATCATCACGAGCTGGGCCAGCACCATGGCCCCGGCGGCGACGCGCACGGTGCGCACCGGCAGGGGCGCGTCGGCGGCAGGCTCATCGGCGGGACGATCGGGGTCGCGGCCGGCGGCCCGGGCGGTCGTGAGCGGGTCGGGTCGCAGCAGCACCCACACCGCCACGGCGCCGAGGGCATACCCGGCCGTCGCCAGCATGAAGGGCCCCGCCAGCTCCGGGATGCCGACGGCGGCGGCCATGTCGCCCGTCGGCCCGACCAGGTTCGGCCCGAGCACGGCGCCGACCGTCGTGGCCACCAGCACCGTCGCGATCGCCCGGCCGCGCCGCTCGGGCGCGGCGAGGTCGGCGCCCGCGTAGCGGGCCTGGAGGTTGGCGGCGGAGCCGGCGCCGTAGAGCAGCAGCCCCGGCAGCAGCAGGGCCGGGCTGTCCACGGCCGCGGCCACCACGACTGCGGCGGCGCCCAGCGCCCCCACGCCGTACCCGGCGGAGAGTCCCGGCCGGCGCCCCCAGGCCGCCGAGAGGCGCGCGATCGCGACCGCCGCCACGGCCGAGCCCCCCGTGAACAGGGCCGCGGGCAGGCCGGCCCACCCGGTGGCGCCGAGCATGTCCTCGGCCAGCAGGGCGCCGACGGTGATCCCCGCGGCCAGGCCGACGCCCGCCAGCACCTGCGCGGCCAGCAGCACCCGCAGCGTGCGCCGCTGGATCGCCGCCAGGTCGCCCGGCGCGGCGCGCCCCGCGGCGGTCGGCGCTAGCCCCGTCGTGCCAGCAGCTCCTCCGCGTGGCGCCGGGCTCCGGCGTCGGCCGCACCGGCGCCGAGCATGCGGCAGAGCTCCTCCACCACGGCGTCGCCCTCGACCGGCTCGATCTCCGTCGTCGCCCGCCCGTCCTCGTCGACCCCCTTGACGAGCCGGTAGTGCGCGTCGGCCATGGCCGCCACCTGCGGCAGGTGGGTGATCACGAGCACCTGGCGCCCCTCGGCGAAGGCGCGCAGGCGCGCGGCCACCGCCGTGGCGGTCACGCCCCCGATGCCGGCGTCGACCTCGTCGAGCACCCATGCGGCGGTGTCGCCCGCCGCGGCCACGCCGTGCAGGGCGAGCAGCACGCGGGAAAGCTCGCCGCCCGAGGCGGTGGCCGCCAGCGGCGCCTCGGGCAGGCCGGGATTGGCCCGCAGCCAGATGACGCACGAGTCGGCCGGCGGGTCGGCGTCGTCCTCGACCACCTCCACCCGCAGCTCGGCCCGGGGCATCGCCAGGTCGGCGAGCTGGCCCCGCACGGCGTCCGCGAGCCGCGGCGCGGCCTCCGCCCGGGCGGCGCGCAGCGCGATGGCGGTGTCGATCGCCTCGTCGAGCGCCGCCTCGCGCTCCTGCGCGAGCGCGAGCACCTCGCCCGCGCCCTCATCGAGGTCGCGCAGCGAGCCCCGCGCCTCGTCGGCCCGCGCGATGACCTCCTCGATGCCGGGGCCGTGGCGGCGCTCGAGGCGCGCGTACGCCTCCAGGCGCTCCTCGACCATGGCGAGGCGCCCCGGCTCGGCGTCGAGGTCCTGGAGGTACGCCCGCAGCGCGAGGGCGGCCTCCTGCAGCGACGACTGGGCGACCGCGAGGTCCGCCTGCGGGGGGGCGAGCGCCGGATCGACGCCCACGACGCCGGCCAGGGCGTCGGAGGCCGCGCCCACGGCCTCCACCGCCCCCCCCTCCCCGTCGGCCGGAGAGAGGGCCTCCGCGGCCCTCGCCGCCGCGGCGGCGAGGGCCCCGGCGTGCATCAGCCGGTCGCGCTCGGCCCGGAGTGCCTCCAGCTCCGCGAGGTCGGGCGCCACGGCGTCGACCGCCGCGACGAGCTCCTCGAGGTCGGCACGCTCGCGCTCGGCGGCCTCACGACGCCCGCGCGCCGCGGCCAGGGCGCGGTCGAGGCCCGCGAGCCGGCGGCGCAGCTGACGCAGCCGATCGGCCCCCGCGACGGCCTCCGGGCCGGCGAAGGCGTCGAGCACCGCGAGCTGGCTGGCCGGGCTCACGAGGCGCCGGTGCTCGTGCTGCGCCGAGAAGCGGACCAGGGCGCGGGCCAGCGCGGCGACGGCCTCGCGCGGGGCGGCCTGCCCGTCGATGAGCGCCCGTGCGCGGCCCTCGGCGGGCACCCTGCGCGCGAGCACGACCTCGCCCTCGTCCTCGGCGAGCTCGCGCAGGGCCAGCGCCGGGTCGTCCTCCTCCAGGCCGTCCCAGAACCCCGGCGGGATCGCGAGGGTGGCCTGGACGAGGGCGTGGCGGGCGCCGGGACGGACGGCCGAGGGGTCGGCCGGGGCGCCGGTCAGCAGGCCGAGCGCCTGGGCCAGCACGGTCTTGCCCGCCCCCGTCTCGCCGGTGATCGCGGTCAGGCCGGGCGCCGGCTCCAGCGCCGCGCGCCGGATCACCACAAGGTCGCGGACCTCGAGCGCCCGGATCACGACCGGCCGAACTTCTCCCGGTAGCGCCGGAAGAACGACGCCTCGGGGAACGTCGCCAGGTGCACCTCGGAGCCCCCGAGGCTCACGGTGATCGAGCGCCCCGGCGCCAGCACGCCGATCTTCTGCCCGTCGGCCTGCACGTCGACGTCGCCGACCAGGGCGCTGTTGGTGACCGTGAGCTGCTCCTCGGCGCCGATCACCAGCGGCCGGCTGTCGAGGTGGTGCAGCGCGATGAAGGACAGGACGAAGCAGCGCACCCGCCAGGAGACCGTGGGTCCGCCCGCCGCGAGGTTGTACGCCGTGGAGCCGACCGGGGTGCTCAGGATGACGCCGTCGCAGCGCACCGTTGCCACGAGCTCGCCGTCGACCGCGTAGGTGAGGTCGGCGATCCGCGACTCGCCGCTGCGGAAGAGCGCGAGGTCGTTGACCGCCTCCACCTCCCCGTCGGCCCACTCGGCGCGCAGCGAGGGGAGGCCGAGGACGACGTAGCGGCCCTCGATGGCGCGGCGCAGGTCGCGCTCGAGCGTCTCGCGCTCGATCGAGGCGAGGAAGCCGACCCGGCCGAAGTTGACGCCGATCACGGGCGCGCCCGAGCCGGCCTCGCGCGCGAGTGCGCGGAGGATGCTGCCGTCGCCGCCGAGCACCAGGATGAGGTCCTCGCCGCCGGGCCGCAGCTGCATGCCGTCGGCCGACGAGCAGCCCGACAGGATGCGGTGCTTCACGAGCTCGCCGGCGGGCACGAGCACCTCGACCCCCGCCTCGCGGAGGATCGACAGCACCGTCGGCAGCGAGGCGGCGGTGACCCCCGGCTCGCGGTGGGTCAGGAGCAGCACGCGCCGCACCGGCACGGCCTCCTCGACCGCGATCGGCACCGCGCTGCCGAGGGGCGGCGGCGTCATCCGCCGGCCCCCGCGTCGGCGCAGTGCACGAACACCTCGCGATTGCCCCGCGGGCCCGGGAGCCCGGCGTCCGCCGTCCCGATCACGCGCCCTCCCCCCTGCTCGATCATCCGGATCACCCCGTCCACCGCCTCGCGGCGGTCGTCGTCGTCGCGCACCACCCCGCCCGAGCCGACGCGCCCGCGGCCGACCTCGAACTGGGGCTTGACCATCACCATCGCACGCCAGCCGCGCGCCAGGCAGGGAACCACCGCACCCCAGACCGTGCCGACGGAGATGAACGACAGGTCGCAGGTGACCAGGTCGGGCGCGTACGGGAGGTCCCCCGGCGACAGGTAGCGGGCGTTGACCCGCTCCATGACGTGCACCCGGGGGTCCTGCCGCAGCGACCAGGCGAGCTGCCCGTACCCCACGTCGAGGGCGATCACGGACGCCGCGCCCCGGCGCAGGAGGCAGTCGGTGAAGCCGCCGGTCGACGCCCCGAGGTCGAGCGCCCGCGCGCCCGCGACGTCCACGCCGAGGGAGTCGAGGGCCACCGCGAGCTTGACGCCGCCGCGCGAGACGTACTCGTCGGCCTCCTGGACCAGCAGGTCCGCACCGTCGCCCACGCTCACGCCCGGCTTGTCGACCGGCCGGCCGTCGACCCGGACCCTGCCGGCCATGACGGCGGCCTGGGCACGGGAGCGGGTCGGGAACAGGCCCCGCTCGACGAGCGCGACGTCCAGTCGGGAGCGGGCGGGGGCCACCGCGAGGATGATAGCCGCGCGCCCGGCCGCGGCGGACCCCCGGTCGGGCCGGTTCAGCCCTCGGCGACCAGGATGCGCGAGCGCGCGCCCAGCGCCCGCACGATCCGCGCCGCCACCTGGCCCGGCGTGAGGCCGGCGTCCTCCAGCAGGAGGTCCCGCTTGCCGTGGTCGATGAAGCGGTCGGGGATGCCGAGGCGCAGGACCCGGGCCGGCGTGTCCTCGAGCACCTCGAGCACGGCGCTGCCGAAGCCGGCGAGGGCCGCGTGGTCCTCGAGGGTCACGATCAGCTCGTGGCGCTCGGCGAGCTGGCGCATCAGCGCGGCGTCGATCGGCTTGCAGAACCGGGCGTTGACGACAGTCGGGCGCGCCCCGACCCCGTCCGCGACGAGGTCGGCGGCCCGGGTCGCGAGGGCGGCGCCGTACCCGTAGCCCACGAGCGCGACGCGCTCGCCGGACTCGAGCACCACTCCGCGGCCGACCTCGACCGGCTCGGGCCGCTCGGGGACCGGCGTGCCGAGGCCCGCGCCACGCGGGTAGCGCAGGGCGACGGGGCCGTCGAGGCGCAGGGCGGTGTGCAGCATCTGCACGAGCTCGGCCTCGTCCATCGGCGCCATCACGGTCATGCCGGGGATGGCGCGCAGGTAGGCCAGGTCGAAGACGCCGTGGTGCGTGGGGCCGTCGTCGCCCACGAGGCCCCCGCGGTCGATCGCGAACACGATCGGCAGGTCCTGGATGGCGGCGTCGTGGACGATCGGGTCGAAGGCCCGCTGCAGGAAGGTCGAGTAGATCGCGCACACCGGCCGGTAGCCGGCGATCGCGAGCCCGCAGGCGAAGACCACGGCGTGCTGCTCGGCGATGCCGACGTCGTAGGTGCGCTCGGGGAAGCGGTCCATCATGTGCTGCATCCCGGTGCCCTTGAGCATCGCCGCGGTGATCCCGATCACGCGGGGGTCGCGCTCGGCCTCGCGCACCAGCGCCCGCCCGAAGACCTCGGTGTAGCTCGGCGGGCCCGCGGCCGTGCGGCCCGCGGCCTTGCCGCTCTCGATCACGAAGGGCGTCGCCCCGTGCATCGCCTCGCCGTCGGCCTCGGCGGGCGCGTAGCCGCGCCCCTTGATCGTCTTGACGTGGAGCACGACCGGCCGGTCCATCTCGAGCGTCGTGCGCAGCGCGCGCCGGACGCCCTCGATATCGTGCCCGTCGATCGGGCCGATGTAGGCGAAGCCGAGGGCCTCGAACAGCGCCCCGGGGACGAACCACAGCGACTTGGTCGCGTCGCGGACCTTGCCGCCGAGCTCGCTTGCGCCGGGCAGCCGGGCGAGCCCGCGCTCGAGCTCCTCGCGCACCTTCGTGAGGGTCGGATCGACCCGCACGCGCTGGAAGAGCTTGGAGAGCGCCCCGACGTTCTCGGAGATGCTCATCCCGTTGTCGTTGAGCACCACGGTGATCGGCGTCCCGAGGTGGCCGGCCTGGTTGAGGCCCTCGTAGGCCATGCCGCCGGTCAGGGCCCCGTCGCCGATGACGCAGACGGCGCGCGAGCCCTGGCGCGCGTGGCGCTCGGCCTCGGCGAGCCCCGTGGCGTAGGAGATCGACGTGCTGGCGTGCCCCGCGCCCATCACGTCGTGCTCGCTCTCGACGCGGCGCAGGAAGCCCGAGATGCCCCCGTGCTGGCGCAGCGTGCCGAAGCCGTCGAGCCGGCCCGTCAGCAGCTTGTGGCCGTAGGCCTGGTGGCCGACGTCCCACACGATGCGGTCGCGCGGCGACTGCAGCTCGGCGTGGAGCGCGATGGTCAGCTCGACCGTCCCGAGGCTGGCGCCGAGGTGGCCGCCGGTCTGCGAGACCGTGTCGATGATCGCCTCGCGCATCTCCGCCGCCAGCGCCTCGCGCTGGGCGTCGGTCATGTCGGCGATCTCGTGCGGGGCGTCGAGGCCCGACAGGAGGGGGAAGCGCGTCGTGGTGTCTCCCATCCCACGGATCCTAGAGCACGCCCCCGGTCCGGCGGCACCCCCGGGCACGCGGGGGACCATCGTCACACCGCGATGCCCGGTCTGGTGCGCCACGACGACCGGCGCTCCCCGAACGCGCCAGAGGTGCGCGTCCTGCTCGCCGAGCCGGGGCTTCCGTACGAGCGCCGCGAGGTGCCCCTGGCCCGCCCCCGCCCCGCCGACCCGTGGGGTGACGCCGCGTCCCCCGGTCAGCGCCGGTAGGGCTCCGTCGCCCGGGCGGCCCCGAGGGCCCGCGCCCACCAGGACATGCGGCGCACCAGAGCGGCGACCGAGTCGGCGAGGCGGCCGTCCGGGTCGTCCGGGCCGCCCGGCTCCGCGAACAGGCGGCGCGCCCGCGGGATCATGACGGCGTCGCGCAGGGGGGTCATGTGCAGCTCGACGACCACCTGCCGCAGCTGCTCCACGGCGCGGATGCCGCCGGACGTCCCCCCGTAGGAGACGAAACCGACCGGCTTGGCCGCCCACTCGGGCCCCACCGAGTCGAGGGCGAGCTTGAGGGAGGCCGGGTAGCCGTGGTTGTACTCCGGCGTCACCAGGATCACGCCGTCGGCCGCGGCCACCCGCGCGGCGAACGGGCGCACGGCCTCGGGGTACTCCCCCCGCGACGGGTGCCCGGCCGCGAGCCGCTCGGGCAGCTCCGCCTCGCGCAGGTCGAGCAGGTCGAGGTCGAGCCCGCCGGCCGCGGCCGCGGCGCCGGCGAACCAGTCGGCCACCGCCCGCCCGATGCGCCCCTCGCGCGTGCTCCCGACGATCACCAGGACGCGCGGCGGCAGGCTCACGCCAGCAGGACCACCCGCAGCGGCGCCTCGCCCTCCCCCTCGTGGGCGCGGATCCCGACCAGGTACGGGAGGTCGTGGCGCAGCTGCATGATGTCGCCGTCCTCCAGCACGCCCCCGGTCAGGACGTAGGTGCCGAGCTCCTTCAGCAGGCGCACCCCGCTCTCGATGAACGCGGTCGGGAGGTTGACGAGCGACAGCTCGGGGTGCCCGGCGTAGAGGGTGAGGCCGAGGGTCTCCAGCTCGGCGCCGCGCACGGCGTCGCCCTGCGTGAGCCAGGGCCGCTCGGCGAGCACGTCCATCGCCGGGCGGTCGTCCCCGCTGCCGACGCCCTGGAGCTCGGCGTGGCCGGCGGCCGAGGGGTCGCTCGGCGGGAGCACCATCACCTGGACCCGCGGGTCGAGCAGGTCGTCCGCGCGGGCCACCCTCAGTCGTCCCCGGGGCGCAGGACGCGCGGGACGCGCTCGGTGATCTCCGCGCCGAGGGCGAGCGCCTCGTCGGCAAGCGCGCGCAGCTCGTCGGGGGCGGCGTCGCCCTCGCGGATCCGCGCGGCCACCTCCTCCAGCCGGGCGGCCGCGGCGGACAGCAGCTCCGCCTCGTCGGCGCTCACCCGGGCACCTCCGCCTGCTCGGCCGCGATCCGCCCGAGGATGCCGTTCACCAGCCCCGGCGCCTCCGCTTGGCAGTAGCGCTTGGCGAGGTCCACCGCCTCGTTGATCGACACGGCCGCCGGGATGTCGGGCCAGTCGAGGATCTCGTGGACGGCGACGCGCAGGATGTTGCGCTCGAGCGGGGCGAGCCGCTCCGCGGTCCACCCCTCCGCGGCGCCGGTGATCAGCGCGTCGAGGGAGGCCGTGTCGACCGCGACGCCCTCGCTGAGCGCCCGCGCGAAGGGGTCGACCGGCGTCCCCTCGCGCGCGGAGTTGCGCTCGAGCTCCTCCAGCGGCAACCCGGTGACGTCGTGCTGGTACAGCAGGAACACCGCCTGGCGACGGGCCGCGCGGCGCCCCCCCTCGCGGGCGCTGGCGGCCATCAGGACCGGGCGCCGTCGAGCGTCGGCAGGTACGCCTCGCGTTCGGTGAGATAGGACGTGGTGTAGCGGCCCTCCACGAAGGGGGCGTCGTGCGCGATGTCGGCCAGCAGGGGCAGCGTGGTGGGGATCCCGGTGATCGAGGTCTCGTCCAGCGCGCGGCGCAGCCGGGCGATCGCCTTCGGGCGGTCGGCGGCCCAGACGCAGAGCTTGCCGAGCAGGGAGTCGTAGTGCGGCGGGATGGTCTCGCCCGGCTCGCAGTGGGTGTCGACGCGGATCCCCGGGCCCTGCGCGATGCGGTAGTCGTCGAGGCGCCCGGCCCCGGGGCGGAAGTCGCGCGAGGGGTCCTCGGCGTTGATCCGGCACTCGATCGCGTGCCCGTTGGCCTCGGCGACCCCGGTGCGCGACAGCAGGCCGCCCGCAGCCACGTGAAGCTGCTCGGCGACCAGGTCGAGCCCGGTGACCAGCTCGGTCACGGGGTGCTCCACCTGGAGCCGGGCGTTGAGCTCGAGGAAGAAGAAGTCGCCGTGGGCGTCGACGAGGAACTCCAGCGTGCCGGCGCTGCGGTAGTTCCAGGCCTTCACGGCCCGCAGGGCGGCCTGCTGCATGGCCGTCCGGGTCGCGGCGGGGAGGTGGGGCGCCGGGGCCTCCTCGATCAGCTTCTGGTGGCGCCGCTGGATCGAGCACTCGCGGTCGCCGCACACCAGCGCGCCGCCGAGGCCGTCGGCCATCACCTGGATCTCGACGTGGCGGGCCCCCTCCAGCAGGCGCTCCACGTAGAGGCCGCCGTCGTTGAAGGCGGCCTCGGCCTCGCGCTGGGCGACCTCGAAGGCCTGGGCCAGGTCGTCGGGGTGCTCCACGCGGCGCATGCCCTTGCCGCCGCCGCCGGCCGCGGCCTTGAGGAGGATCGGGTACCCGGCCGCCTCGGCGGCCGCCAGGGCCGCCTTCACGTCCACGACCGGGCCGTCGGAGCCGCCCAGGACCGGCAGGCCGGCCTCCACCGCGGCCGCCTTGGCGGCGATCTTGTCGCCCATCCGCTCCATCACCTCGGGCGACGGGCCGACGAAGGTCACCCCGGCGTCGGCGCAGGCGCGCGCGAAGGTGGGGTTCTCGGAGAGGAAGCCGTACCCCGGATGCACGGCGTCGCAGCCGGTGATCTCGGCGGCGCCGAGCACGTTGGCGATGTTCAGGTACGAGTCCCGCGCCGGCGGGGGGCCGATGCAGACGGCCTCGTCGGCGAGGTCGACGGCGAGCGTCTCGGCGTCGGCGGTGGAGTAGACGGCGACGGTCGGGATGCCGAGCTCGCGGGCGGTCCGGATGACCCGCACCGCGATCTCGCCCCGGTTGGCGACGAGGAGCTTCACGGCTCGATGAGGAACAGGAGCTGGCCGAACTCCGCCGGGGCGGCGTCCTCGAGGGCGATGCTCCGCACCGTCCCCGCGGTCTCGGCCGTGATCTCGTTGAAGAGCTTCATGGCCTCGATCAGGCAGAGGGTGTCCCCCACCTCCACGCGCTGGCCGACCTCGCAGAAGGTCGGCTGGTCCGGCGCCGGCCGGCGATAGAAGGTGCCGACCATCGGGCTCTCGACGCGCACGAGGCCCTCGTCCTCGGCGGCCTCGCCCCCTCCCCCGCCCTCGGCGGCACCGCCGCCCGGCGCGGCGGGGCCGGCCACGGCGCGACGCACGGTCACCCGCGCGCCCGAGATCTCGACCGAGACCTCCGCCTCGTCGCTGGCCTCGACCACGTCGACCAGGGTCTCGAGCAGGTCGCGGTCGATGGCCGGCTGGCCCGGGCGGTTGGCCGCCTCCGCGCCGAGCGAGCGGCGGCGGGCGACGACCGACTCGGTGTCCTCGGCGAACATCGCCCAGAGCACCATGTCCTCCTCCGAGAGCCCCTGGGGCGCCTCGTCGGCCACGACCGCGAGGTCGCGCAGCGGCGGCGGGCCGGGGTCGGCGGCGGTGGCCGCCTCCATCACGGCCTCGGCGACGGGCCCGCGCAGGCGGCCGGCGCGCCCGAGGGCGATCTGCACCAGCTCGGGCTCGATCTCGGCCCAGCGGCGCCCCTCGATGACGTGGCGCGCGGCCTGGGCGAGGATCGCCGACCCGAGCGGGTAGGCCATCGTCGCGCCGCCCACGTCGCGGGAGACCGCGGCCGACTCGGTGGCGACGGCCACGAGGCTGCGGGAGAGGCCGAGGCGGCCGAGGCGCGAGATGAGCCCGGCCTCGAGCGCCGGCGGCACCGCGACCGCGGGCCCGAAGACCGCCGCGGCGGCCTGCCGGAGCCGGTCGGCCGGGAGCATCGGCCCCACGACGCGGGCGGCCCGGTCGAGGGCCGAGGGCTGGCAGTCGAGCGTGCGCTCGCCGCCGACGAGGGCGGCGCGCAGGGTCTCGGCCGAGGGCCGGGCCGACACCAGGGCCACCGGGCCCGCGGACGCCTGCACCGAGGCGGCGCCGGCCAGCACGGCCGCGGTCGCCGACAGCGGCGCGAGGCCGCCGGGCGCCTGCACCTGGACCTCGATCGGGAGCCCCGTGGCGGCGGCGGCGGCCGTGACGAGCCGGCCGAGGGCCGCCGGCGAGACGTGGCCGGCGCCGTCGGAGATGCACAGCGCGGCCGCCCCGGGCAGGGCCGCCAGCGCCTCGGCCTCCTGCACCCAGCGTGCGTCGTCGGGGCCCGGCGAGGGCCCGATGATCAGGGTGGGCACGAACTCGGCCGCCGCCTCCTCCGCCGCGCGGGCGAGCGGGAGGTGCGACTCCGGGTCGTTGAGCGGGTCGGTGCTGCGCACGCGCGTGACGCCCGAGTCGACCGCGCAGAGCACGAAGCGCCGCAGGACGTCCGGTGCCAGCGGCTGCTCGCCCCAGAGGTTGCGGGCCCCGACCACGACGCCCACCGGTGTGGAGCCGACCTCGCGCAGGACCGCCCTCAGGCGGTCCCAGGGGCTCTCCGAGCGGGCCTCCAGCGCGGCGCGGGCGCACCGGGCGTCGAGCGCCTCGAGCACCCGGGCGCCGACCTCCGAGAGGGCGGCCGCGGCCGCGGCCAGGTCGTCCGTCCCCACGGCCGTGCCCCACGGGAACGGGGCGAGGTCGCGGAGGGTCGCGTCGACATAGCCGACGTCGGGCGGATGGGTCACAGGGCTCCCTTCAGCGGGACGGGTCGTGCGGTCACGCCCGCGCAGAGTACTCGCGGGTCCGGGTGTCGATCTTCAGGCGGTCGCCCTCGTTGACGAACAGCGGCACGTCGATGGTCGCCCCGGTCTCGACCTCGGCCGGCTTGGTGACGTTGGAGACGGTGTCCCCCTTCACCCCGGGATCGGTGCGGGTGACCGACAACTCGACGAAGGTGGGCAGCTCCACCCGGATGGGGGCGTCGCGCACGAACAGCACCTGGACGTCGGTGTTCGGCGCCAGCAGGTCGTCGTTGTCGACGAGCCCGGCCGACACCGGGATCTGCTCGTAGGTGGAGTTGTCCATCAGGTAGAGGTCGTCGCCGTCGCGGTAGAGGAACTGCATCGTGCGGCTCTCGGTCGTGACGCGCTCGACCTTCTCGCCCGCGCGGAAGGTGCGGTCGACCACGGAGCCGCTCGTGAGGCTCTTCAGCTTGGTGCGCACGAACGCGCCGCCCTTGCCGGGCTTGACGTGCTGGAACGAGACGACCGAGACCAGCTCGCCGTCGATGTCCAGCACGTATCCGTTCTTCAGGTCGTTCGTGGTGATCATGCGCGCCCCCTCACTCGACTGTCCTCAGCTCCTTCGGCGAGGTCGACAGCACGTCGTTCGCGTCCTCCCCGAGCACTACGAGATCCTCGATCCGCACGCCGCCCTCGCCCTCGAGGTAGATGCCCGGCTCGATCGTGATCGCCATCCCGGCGCGCAGGGCCTCCCTCCCCTCCGGCCGGATGCCCGGGCGCTCGTGGATCGCGAGACCCACGCCGTGCCCGAGCCCGTGTCCGAAGCTCGGACCGTACCCGGCCTCGGCGATCCGCGTGCGGGCGACGGCGTCGAGGTCGCCCGCGGTCATGCCCGGCCGCGCCGCCGCCATCGCGGCGACCTGGGCCGCGAGGCAGACGTCGTATATCTCGCGCAGGCGCGGCGGGAGCGTCCCCGTGGCCACGGTGCGGGTCATGTCCGAGCAGTACCCGTCCACGACCGCGCCGAGGTCGATCACGACGAGCGTGTCGCGCGGGACGGGGTCCGGCCCCGGGACGTGGTGCGGGCGGGCGCCGCGGGGCCCGGAGGCCACGATCGTCGCGAAGCTCGGCTCCTGGGCCCCCTCGGCGAGCATCGCGCCGTGCAGCGCGAAGGCGACCTCCCGCTCGGGGCGGCCGACGATCCCCGCGGCGAGGACGGACTCGAGGGCGCGGTCGACGACGGCCGCCGCGCGCCGCATGGCGTCGACCTCCGCCGCGTCCTTCACCACCCGCAGGTCCTCCACCAGGCCGGTGGTCGCCACGACGGGCGTGCCCTCCAGCAGCCCGGTCAGCCGGGCGTGCCGGGCGAGCGTGATGTCGTCGGCCTCGACGCCCACGCCGGCGTCGCCCGCCATCCCCCTCGCCCGGGCGGCGGCGTCGGCCAGCAGGTCGCGCCCCCCGATCACGACCTCGGCGCCCGTCACCTGCTCGCGCGCCGAGACCGCGTACCGCGAGTCGGTCAGCAGCACGCCGCCCGCGGGCCCGACGAGCGCGATGCCGTTGGAGCCGACGTAGCCGGTCAGGTAGCGGACGTTGGCCGGCTGGGTGACCATCAGCACGCCGACGTCGCGGCCGCCGAGCGCCTCCACGAGCCGCTCCCGGCGGCGGGCGTGCGCGCTCACCCGAGCACCGTCGCGAGGTGGTCGAGCGCGTCCCGGTAGCCGTCGGGCCCGCGGCCCCACACCGCGTGGGCGGCGATGTCGCGGACCACGGAGACGCGCCGGTGCGGCTCGCGCGCCTCCACGTCGGACAGGTGCACCTCGACGAACGGCGCGCCCATGATCTCGAGCGCGTCGCGGATCGACCACTGGTAGTGGGTCCACGCGCCGGGGTTGACCACCGCGCCGTCGACCGCGCCCGCCAGGCCGTGCACGTGCTCGAGGAACGCGCCCTCGTGGTTGGTCTGGAAGCAGGCGACCGCCATGCCGCGCTCGGCACCCCAGCCCCGGACGCGGTCCTCCAGCTCGCGCAGGGTGAGGGTGCCGTAGTGCGCCGACGGGCGGCGGCCCAGCTGGTCGAGGTTCGGCCCGTGCAGCAGGGCGATCCGCAGGGGGGCGCTCATGCGCGCAGCTCCTCGATGGCGGCCACCACGTCGTCGTGCTCCGGCGACATGCGCAGCCGGATGTCGCCCGGACGCCCGATCATGACCATGTTGAGCGTCCCGGCCTCGGCCTTCTTGTCCCGCCGCATCGCCGCCAGCACGTCCTCGGTCGCCACCGACGGGTCCAGGCGCACCGGCAGCCCGTGGCGCTCCAGCAGGGCCGCGGTCCGCTCGCGCCATTCCGGGTGGAGGCCCGCGTACCGCTCGGAGAGCCGCAGCGCCGCGAGCAGGCCGAGGGAGATCGCCTCGCCGTGGTGGTAGAGGTCGTAGCCCGCCGCGGCCTCGATCCCGTGCCCGACCGTGTGGCCGAGGTTGAGGGAGGCGCGCAGGCCGGTCTCGCGCTCGTCGGCCGCCACGACGGCGAGCTTGTGGTCGACGCAGCGGCGGATCAGCGCGGCGAGCGCGTCGGCCGGGCCCGGCAGCGCCGGCCACCCCTCGACCACCTCGAACAGGCCCGGCGAGTCGAGCAGGCCGTACTTGACCACCTCGGCGAAGCCGCAGGAGAGCTGGCGCGCCGGGAGCGTCGTGAGCGCGTCGGTGTCCATCACCACCATCTCGGGCTGCCAGATCGCGCCGACGTAGTTCTTGCCCTCGGGCAGGTCGACCCCGGTCTTGCCGCCGATCGCCGAGTCCACCATCGCCAGCAGGGTCGTCGGGACGTGCACCAGGCGCACCCCGCGCTGGTAGGACGCCGCGACGAAGCCCGCGAGGTCGCCCACCACCCCGCCGCCGAGCGCCACGACGGCGTCGGCGCGCCGCACGCCCGCATCCGCCGCCAGGCGGCAGAGCCGCTCGACCTGGGACAGGCTCTTGGAGGCCTCGCCGGGCGGCACGCTGGCGCCGACCACGCGCACGCCCGCGGCCTGGAGCGCCGCGCGGGCGCGGCGGGCCAGCTCGGCGACGTTGCCGTCGCTCACCAGCAGGGCCGCCCCGTCGGCGCGGTCGTCGCGCCACAGCTCCCCCAGCCGGTCGACGAGCCCGGGGCCGAGGTGCAGCGGGTAGCGGGCGGCGCCGATCTCGGCCCACACCGCGGGCGCGGGTGCGGCCGCGGTCACCCCTCCCCCTCGCCCTGCCGCGCCGCCCAGGCCGCCACGCGCGCGGCGACCTCGTCGGCCGGGCCGTCCGCGTCGACCTCCACCGAGGCCGCGGCGCGGTAGTTGGCCTCGCGCGCCGCGGCCCGGCGCGCGAAGCGGTCGCGGTCGCCCGCGAGGGGCCGGTCCGACCCCTCGACGCGCGCCCACGCGACGTCGATGCTCGCGCGCAGCCAGACGACATCGGCCGTGCGCCCCAGCAGGGAGCGCGTGCGCTCGCTCTCGAGCGCCCCGCCGCCGAGGGCCAGGACCCCGGGCTCGCCCGCCAGCACCTCGCGGATGACCGTCTCCTCGGTGCGGCGGAACCACAGCTCGCCGCGTCGCGAGAAGATCTCGGGGATGGGCATTCCCGCGCGCTCCTCGATCACGCGGTCCGCGTCCAGGAACGGCCGCTCGAGGCGCGTGGCCACGCGCCGTCCCACGGAGGTCTTGCCGGCCCCCATGTAGCCGGACAGCACGAGCCAGCGGGGCACTGATCGCTACCCGGCGATCTCGACCCGGTAGCGCTCGACCGCCGCGTCGAGGTGGGCGATCGAGTCCCCGCCGAACTTCTCGAGCAGTGCCTGGGCGAGCACGAAGGCCACCGCCGCCTCGGCGACGACCGCCGCCGCGGGCACGGCGCAGATGTCCGAGCGCTCCTTGAACGCCTTGCGCGCCTCCTTGGTGGCCACGTCCACCGAGGCGAGCGGCCGCGTGAGCGTGCTGATCGGCTTCATCACGGCGCGGATCACGACCGGCGCGCCGTGGGTCATGCCGCCCTCGATGCCGCCCGAGCGGTTCGTGCGGCGGAAGAAGCCGCGGGCGGGGTCGTGGTAGATCTCGTCGTGGGCCTCGCTGCCGGGGATCGCCCCCAGCTCGAAGCCGGCGCCGATCTCGACGCCCTTGATCGCCTGGATGCCCATGATCGCCTGGCCGAAGCGGCCGTCCAGGCGGGCGTCGCCGCTGACGTGGGAGCCGAGGCCGGGGAGCGGGTCGAACGCCCAGACCTCGAACACGCCGCCGAGGGTGTTGTGGTCCTGGCCGGCGGCCTTGATGGCGGCCTTCATGCGCTCGGACGCCTCGGGGTCCAGGCAGCGCACCGGGCTCTCGTCGACGCCCTCGAAGTCGGCGACGGTCAGGTCGTCGCGCAGCGGGACCGACTCGGGCCCGATGCGGACCACGTGGCTGCGGATCTCGGTGCCGTACCGGCGCAGCAGGGCCTTGGCGACGCCGCCGGCCGCGACGCGGGCGGCGGTCTCGCGTGCGCTGGCCCGCTCGAGGATCGGGCGCAGGTCGTCGGTGCCGTACTTGAGCATCCCCGCCAGGTCGGCGTGGCCGGGCCGGGGCAGCGTGATCGGCTCGACCTCCTCGTGCGCCTCCCAGATCGCCATCCGGTCCTCGGCCCACTTCGGGAAGTCGAGGTTGGTGATCTCGAGCGTGAGCGGGCTGCCGATGGTGCGGCCGTGGCGCAGCCCCGACTTCACCTGGACGCGGTCCGTCTCGATCTTCATGCGGCCGCCGCGCCCGTAGCCGAGCTGGCGCCGGGCCAGGTCGTCGTCGATGTCCTCGGGCACGAGGGGCAGGCCGGCCGGAAGGCCCTCGACCATCGCGACGAGCGCGGGACCGTGAGACTCCCCGGCGGTTCTGTACGTCAGCGGCACGGGGCGGAGAGTGTAGAGCAGTCGCCCGCCCTCGGGAGGGAGAATGCACCCATGACCTCGGACCGGGACGCCCGCACGCCGCTCGAGCGCAGGACGGAGGTGGCCACCGTCGCGTCGGTGCCCGTCATCGCCGCGCTGGGCGTCGTCGCCGCGCTCACCTCGCCCGAGGCCGTGAGCAGCGAGTCCGACCCCACGATCGGCGGGCTGGTCGCCGGCGGCGTGGCGTTCGTCCTGGTGACCGCGGGCCCGCAGGTGCTCTTCTGGCTCGGACTGCGCTCGGGCACCGCCCGGGGCCTGACCGCGACCGCGACCGGCGCCGCGATCTGGGCGGCCTGGTTCGGCCTGGTGCCCCTGGCGGGCGCGCTGGTCGGCGGGTGGGAGGGCCTGTCCCCGGTGGCGATCGCCACCGCCTCGGCGGCGGGCGTGCTCGACGCGTTCGTCGTCGTCGCCGCCCGTCGCGGGCTGCGGCGGCGGCGCGCCGCGGAGGCCCCCGCGCCCGGCCCCCGGACGCCGGAGCCGTAGCGGCCGGTCCTCGCCCGGGCCAGGACGCGGGGGGCGCGCGCCGAAGACGGCACCAGGGCGAGCCGAGCGGGAGGGCGACCTGGGACTGGTGCGGAGCGTGCGCGAGGGGCTCGGGTGGGCGCGGACGCTCGCCCGGGGGCGGGGACGTGCCGCCGCGCCGCGCTCGGCCGAGGGGCCCGGCGCGCCGCCGCGCCCGGCGGTCCGGCGGCCCGAGGACGACCCGGCCCTGCGCAGCCGGCTCGGCCGATGGCGCTCCCATGCGCCCCCCGCCCCGCCCCCCGCCACGACCACCCCGCTCGGGCCCCGCGAGCGTGAGGCGGCGATGGCGCAGCTGCGCGACCTCCACGCCCGCCTGGGCGGGGAGGCGGCCGAGCGGGTGGGCGCCGCGCTGGCCGCCGGCGAGGTGACGGTCCGCAGCCTCGGTCCGCAGGACGGCCACGTGTGGGAGCTGCCCGGGATGCGGGTGTTCGCGATCGTCGGGGTCCAGGCCTTCACCGTGGACGACGAGCGCGCCTGATCGAGGCCGGGGTTCAGGCGGGCGGCACGGGCTCCGGGGCGCTCTCCATCAGCCGCCGCGCGAGCGTCTCCATGTCGTAGGGCCCGGTGTGGCGGCGCCCGTTGACGAAGAAGGTCGGCGTGCCCGACACACCGCTGGCCTCGGCGCTCGCCACGTCCTCGCGCACGCGGGCCCCGTGCACCCCGTCGTCGAGCTCGCGCACGAAGCGCTCGACGTCGAGGCCGATCGCCTCGGCGTGGCCGACGAGGTCGTCGGGCCCGAGCGCGTCCTGGTGCCGGAAGAGGCGGTCGTGCATCTCCCAGAAGCGCCCCTGGGCCCCCGCCGCCTCCAGCGCCTCGGCGGCCAGCTCCGCGTCGGCATGGACGTCGGGGAGCGGCAGGTGCCGGAAGACGTAGCGCAGGCGGCCGGCGAAGGCCTCGCGCAGCTCGTCCACCACCCCCGTCGCCCGGCCGCAGAACGGGCACTCGACGTCGGCGAACTCGACGAGGGTGAACGGCGCGTCCACATCGCCGCGCACGTGGTCGCGGGCCGGGTCGACCGGCGGGTCGAGGACGGCCGGCCCGGCCGTGACGCCCCGCGCGCGCTCGCGCGCCGCCCCGACGCGGAAGATCGCCCAGCCGAGCAGCGCGGCGATCGCCGAGGCCGCCAGCACTCCGATCTTCGCCTCGTCCTGGAGCTGCGGCGACGTGAAGGCCAGATCGACGATGAACAGCGACACCGTGAAGCCGATCCCCGTCAGCGCCGAGCCGGCCACGAGGTCGAGCCGCCCGATGCCGCGGGGCAGCACCCCGAACCCGGCCCGCACGGCCCCGAGAGTCACGAGCCCGACCCCGATGAGCTTGCCGACCACCAGCCCGGCCACGATGCCGAGCGTGACCGGGGAGGTCAGCGCGTCGCCGAGCTCCTCGAGGCCGAGCGGCACGCCCGCGTTGGCGAGGGCGAAGATCGGCACCACGGCATAGCTCGTCCAGGGGTGCAGCAGCTCCTGGAGGCGCTCGTTGGGCGACACCGCGCGCTCGATGGTGAGCTTCGCCGACCGCGCCAGGCTCGGCACCGGCGACTGCCGGAAGGCGCGCGCGAGCCGGGCCGCGCGCTCGACCTCCTCGACCCGGGGCGGGTAGACCGAGATGCACGCCGCGATCACGACGCCCGCGATGGCCGGGTGGACACCCGACTCGAGCATCGCCACCCAGAGCACGGCGCCGACCAGGAAGTAGGCCGGCCCGCGCCAGACGTGCAGGCGGCCGAGGGCCAGGATCACGACGACGCAGAGGGCGGCGACGACGAGTGGCAGCAGGCTGACGTCGTCGGAGTAGAAGACGGCGATGATCGCCAGGGCGCCGACGTCGTCGGCGATCGCGAGCGTGAGCAGGAACACCCGCAGGGCCGTCGGGCACGCGGGCCCGACCAGCGCGAGGGCGCCCAGCACGAACGCCGTGTCGGTGGAGATCGCGACCCCCCACCCCTGCGCCGCCTCGCCCGAGGGGTTGAGCGCGAGGTAGATCACCGCCGGGACGGCGATGCCGGCGATCGCCGCCAGCGCGGGCAGGCGCAGCCGGCTGCGGTCGGTGAGCTCCCCCATCGCCACCTCGCGCCGGATCTCGAGGCCGACGACCAGGAAGAAGAAGACCATCAGGCCGTCGTTCACCCAGTGGCGCAGGTCCTCCGTGAGGGCGTGGTCGCCGACGCGGATGGAGATCTCGGTCGACCACAACGAGTCGTAGGCGTCGGCCCACGGCGAGTTGGCCCAGACCAGGGCGACGACGGTCGCCAGCAGCAGCAGCCCCGCGGATCCCGACTCCGTGGCGATGAAGCGCCGCGCGGGCGCGGCGAGCTGATGCACCATGACGCGCCCACGCGTCGGGGTGCGGCCGTCGGGCGTGGCCGTGGACACGCGGCGAGCCTAACGGGGCGGGGCGCCCGGCCGCCTCGGCCGCAGGTCGGGGGCGGGCCCCGCCCCGGGTGGCCCTGGGGCCCGGACGCCCGCCCCGGCCGCCGGGCCTCCTAGAATCGCCCCGCGTGCCCCCCTTCGCCCTCGCCATCTTCGGCCTCGACGGCTGGCCCGCCCGGCTCGCCCTGATGGGCGTCGTGGTGGTGATCGCCGGGGCGCTGCTCTGGCTGATCGCCTGGGCGACGCCCCGCTGGTGGTCCCGGGCCAGCGCGGCCGAGGGGCGCCGCGCCCGCCAGCGCCAGACCGCGATCTCGGCGCTCGCGACCGGGCTGCGGTACCTCGTGCTGGTCGGCGCGCTGATCGGGATCTTCTCGGCGCTCGCGGGCGGCGGCGGGTGGGCGGCCCTCGGCGGCAGCGCGCTGCTCGTGGTCCTCGCCGGGTTCGCCAGCCAGCGGCTGCTCGTCGACGTGATCGCGGGCTTCTTCATCCTCTTCGAGGACCAGTACGGCGTCGGCGACATGATCCGCCTGGAGCCGAGCGGCTACACCGGGACCGTCGAGTCGGTGGGGCTCCGCACGACCGTCCTGGCCGGTCCCACCGGCGAGCGCATGATCGTGCCGAACGGCGTCATCACCGGGGTCCGGACGATCCCCGATGGGACCCGCCGCGTGCGCATCGAGCTGCTCACCCGCGACCCGGACCGGGTGCACGCGATGCTCTACGAGCTCGCCGCCTCGACCGCCGGCGCCGGAGGCCCCTGGCGCTCGCCGCCGCGGATCGTGCGCCGCGACGGCGAGGACGACATCGTGCGCCTGATCGCGGTGATCGAGGTCGACCCCGCCCGCGAGGACGCCGTCACATGGCTCGCCGACGCCGTCTCCGGCCGCGCCGGGAACCTCCTCATCGCCCCCCCGCTGGTGGGCGTCCCACCCGAGTAGGGCCGACCGGGGCGACGCGCCCCGGCCCGCCCCCCGCGCGATCCGCGCGACTCCCGGCCTGGCCTCAGACCCGACGGACGTCCACGAGCTTGATCTTGTACGCCCGCTTGGCGGTCGCGTTGTAGAGGGTGATCGACTCGCCCTCGTCCAGCACCACGGTGTCGGTGCCGTCCGGAAGCAGGCCGCCGCTCAGCTCGAGGGTGACGCTGGTGAGCGTCATCGACTGGACGATGAACTGCTGCGTGTCCGGCGGGATCGCGTCGCCCTCGCGGGCGACGACCGGCTCGCCGGAGATGTCGAAGTCGGCCTCCAGGGCCAGCGGGTTCTGCACGGGGGCGTCGACCGGGGGCTCCGGGGTGGTCGCGGGCGGCGTCGGGGTGGGGACGGCGACGAGCGGATCCCCGTTGATCGGGGTGTCCGCCGGGATCGCCGGCGCGTCGGTCGTGCCGCTGCCGGACCCGGCCGTGTCGGAGACCTGCTGATCGAACGGGTCGTGCGGCGTGCCGAAGGTGTCGTAGCCGGCGAGGGTCTGCGAGGCGCCCGAGCCGTCGACGGCGCCGGGCGTGCCGAGGGCGGCGATCGCCTGGAGAGCCGAGTCGGCGGGGCCGACGCCGCTCGCCACGGGGATGCCCGCGTCGGCCGGCGGCAGGTCGCCCTGGGCCTCGTCTCTGCCGCCCCCGCCGCCACAGCCGGCGAGGAGCACGGCGGCGGCGGCGGTCGCGGCGGCGGCCGCGGTCAGGTGGCGACGGCGGATCACTGGGTACCCCCGGGGCTCGGAGTGGCCGTTGCCTGCGGCGCGCCGGCCTCGGGTGCCGGCGCCCCGCTGGTGGCGGGCTCGTTGGTGGTCCCGCTCGCGGCGGGCGCGGGCGCGGGCGCGGGCGTCGGCGAGGCGACGGCCGTGGCCGGCGCCGCGGGCGTGGCGACGGGGGCGGCCCCGCCGGCCGGGACGCTCGAGAACGCCATCACGCGGATGGTCCCGACGACGCCGTCCTCGGCCTCCACGCCGGACGCCTGCGCATCCGCCTGGCTCAGCGTCAGGTCCACGTACGTGGTCGCGAACAGGCGCCCGCCCACGATCGGACGGTCCTTCTCGTCGACCGCGACCTGGCGGTGCAGCCGGTACAGGAAGTCGTCAACGTCGAAGAACCGGCCGCTGATCTTGACCTCGAACTCGGTGCCGCGGATCGTCCCGTAGTCGGTGAAGTTGTTCGTCCGCAGCGCGGTCAGCTCGACGTTGCTGCGCTCGGCCAGCCGCTCGAGCTGGACGATCACGCCGGGCGTCTCGGTGCCCTCCGGGAGGGCCTTGGCCAGGCGCAGGCGCTCGGCGACGCGCTGGGCCTCGCCCTGCGTCGAGCCGGACATGCGGGCGAGGGTGTCGCGCAGGCCGGCCGACTCGTCCTGGATGGCGGTGAGCTCGGTCTGCTGGGCCGAGAGCTCGGCCTTCGCCGGCTTGACCACGAACCAGAACGCCCCGCCGATCACGGCGACGATGCCGATGATCGCGAGCAGCATGGTGTCGCGCTTGGTCAGCTTCATGGCGTGACTCCGGTGGCGCCCGGGGCCGCGCCGCTCACGGGCGTGAGGGTGGGCCGGTCCTGCGCGCGCTGGTCGATGGGGATGTCGATGACGAAGTGGATGACCTCGCGGTCGCCGCGCTCCTGCACCTCGCTGGAGGCCAGGCGCGGCTCCCCGAGGCCGGGCACCGCGGCGGCCCGGGCCATCAGCAGGGCGACCTGCCCCTGCGTGTAGGCGAAGCCGTCGAGGTGGATGCCGGTCGGGATGGTGCCGTCCGGGGTCCCGGTGGTGCCGGCCGGGGCGGCCGTGGCCGTCGGCGACGCGGCCGGGGCCTCGCCGCGGATGTTCGTGAGCCAGACCTGGCGCGGCATCACGGCCGACAGGTCGCGCACGAGGCGCTCCCAGTTGACCCGGCCGGCCACGAGGCCGACCACCGCGCCCCGGCGCACCGCCTGGGCGGCGTCGCGGGCCTGGGCCTGCTGGAACGCCCCGAGCTGGTCGCGCAGCGCGTCGCGCTCGGCCGATGCCGTGGCGACCTCGTCCTTGACCTGGTCGACCTCGGCGTTGACCGAGTAGCCCCAGTAGCCCACGGCGCCGATCGCCAGCACGGCGCCGGCCACCGCGAGGGGCTTCTTCTTCGTCCCGCTGAGGCCCGGCGTGCGCCGCTGGGCGGGCGGGAGGAGGTTGACCGCCCTCATGACCGCTCCGGCGCGTCGAGCGCCAGCCCGAGGGCCACCGCGGCGCGGGCCGCGACGTCGGGGTCGAGGGAGGAGCCGTCGTCGAGCTGGCGGGCCGGGTCGCCGACCTCCACCGGGAGGCCGAGCCCCTGCTGGAGGTAGCGGTCGATGCCGGCGCACAGGGAGGTGCCGCCCGAGATCACGAGCCGGTCGATGGGGCGCGCGAACGCCTGGGACCGGTAGTAGTCGAGCGAGCGGCTGATCTCGCGCACCAGGGGGCGCGCGCCGAGCGCGAGGGCGTGGCGCACCTCGGCGACGGTGTCGGCGTCCCAGCCGTCGAGGGGCTCGCCCAGCAGCCCGCAGGCCGTCTTGACGGCCTCCGACTCCTCGGACGGCAGGCCGGTGCGCTCGGAGACCGCCTTGGTCAGGTGGCTGCCGCCGAACCCGACGAGGCGGGTGAAGTGGCACCGCCGGTCGACCGCGACGATCATGTTCGTCACCTCGGCCCCGACGTGGCAGACGGCGACCGCGCGCGTGTCCGCGGACCCCTCGTCGATCACCGCCGGCGGCGGCAGCAGGGCGCGGAGGATGGCGAACGCCTCGAGGTCGATCCCGACCGGCTGGAGGCCGGCCTGGCGCACGGTGGCGACCAGTCCCTCGACCATGTCCCGGTGCGCGGCGACGACGACGTGCCGCTCGCGGTCGCCCGCCTCGTTGCTGAAGCGCAGCACCGGCTGCGAGTCCACGACCGTCTGGTCGGGCGGGATCGGGATCTGCTCGGCGGCCTCGAACTCCACGGCGGCCCGCCGCTCCTTGGCGTCCTCGAGCGCCGGCAGCTCGATGGTCCTGACGACCACCCGCTGGTTGGCGACCCCCAGGCGCACCTTCTTGCCCGAGAAGCGGGCGGAGCGCCAGAAGCGCTTGATCTCGCCGGCGAGCTCGTCCGGGTTCACGATCTCGCCGTCGTGGACGAGGCCGGGGGGCAGGGGCTCGACGGCCGCCCGCGCGAGCGAGACGCGCTCACGTGCGGTCTTGAGCTCGACCCCGGCGATGGCGCTGGAGCCGATGTCGAGGGCAACGACGGTGCTCATGGTTGTGACATCCGTGTCGGGAGGGCAGGGGTTGCGCGAGGAGGCGGTCAGCCGAGCGTGCCGGCGTACCACCCGATCATCGAGGGACCGAACCAGAGCGCCACGAGGGCGCCCGCCGCCAGGAAGGGCCCGAAGGGCACGGCCATCTTCCGGGCGCGCGCGCCGAAGCGCGCGAGCATGACGACGCCGAGGGTGGCGCCCAGGGCGAAGGCGACGAACAGCGCCGGCAGGACCGACGCACCGAGCACGGCCCCGAGGAGCAGCGCGAGGTTGGCGTCGCCGCGGCCCATGCCGGCCGGGTAGAGCAGCCAGAGCAGGTAGAGGAAGGCGAAGGCGCCCGCGGCCGCGGCGACGACCACCCACCAGTCGCCCGGGTCGGCCGCGATCGACGCGGCGAGCCCGAGCGCGAACGCCGGGAAGACGATGACGCTGGGGATCAGGCGGTGCTCGAGGTCGACCACCACGACGGGCACCAGGGCGACGCCCAGCAGGGCGGCCGCCAGGCCCTCCCACGTCGGGCCGAAGCCCACGATCGCCGCCGCGGCGAGGATGCCGCTCGCGGCCTCGATCACCGGGTAGCGCCAGGAGATCCGCTCCCCGCAGCCGCGGCAGCGGCCGCGCTGGAGCACCCACGAGAGCACGGGCACCAGTTCCCGGGGCGTGAGCGTGCGGTCGCACGTGGTGCAGTGCGAGCGCGGGCTCACGAGCGACTGCTCGGCCGGCCAGCGCGACGCGACGACCGTCGCGAACGAGCCGAGGGCGAGGCCGAACAGCCCGGCGATGGTGGCCCAGTAGGCCGTGGGGGCGCCGAGGAGCATCAGCGGATGACGAACCGGTCGTAGATCAGCACGCCGCGCTGGCGGCTGGAGGCGTTGGTGAACTTGCGCTGCGCGTCGCGCGGCACCCACAGGCGCAGCCGGTGCTTGCCCGGGTCGAGGCGACCCGTCGACACCGCGACCGAGAAGCGCTGACGCGTGGGCTTGACCTTGCGCAGGGTCCGCCAGCCGTCGGAGGTCCGCATCTGCACGACCGCCGGGCGCTTCGGGTAGATGCTGCCCTTCACGAGCAGGCCGCGCTTGCGCTGCACCCTGCTCGAGGCCAGGCGGAAGGTCACCCGCGGCTGCACGTCCACGCCGAAGGACGCGGTGCCCTCCGGGTTGGTGGCGCTCGCGCGCCACACCAGGCGGTAGTCGGCGGAGCGCGTCATCCTCAGGGCGAAGCGGAAGCGGCCCTGGGTGTTGGTGCGCACGATGCCGGCGGCGCGGAAGGTGTCGTTCGGGTAGAGCCGGCGCTCCAGGAAGAGGCGCGCCGAACGGACCGCCGCCCCGTTGTTGCGGAGCTGCCCGCTGACGACGACCTGGGTGCGGAAGTCGACCTTCCGCGGGATCGTGTTCAGGTTGAAGTCCGGCGGGAAGACGCTGCGGAAGCTGCGGGTCGGGCTCCACTGCCCCTTGACCTCGCTGCAGTAGTCCGCCCGGACCCGCCAGTAGTGGATGCCCGGCGTGGTGATCATGGTGGCCGGCGGCACGAGGGCCGTCTGGGCGGTCACGAGCGGCTCGTTGCCGGCGGTGGCGGCGAAGCCGGGGTCGCGGGACACCTCGACCTGGTACGCGCAGGCGCCGGCGACGGGTGCCCAGGTGATGAGCGGCGAGTAGACGGCGGTGGCGCCGTCGGCCGGCAGCTTCTGCGCGGGGCGCGCCGAGTTGAGCGTGAAGGTGCCCACCGGGCTCCAGGTGCGGCCCTTGCCGCCCCCGTCGACCGCGCGGACGCGCCAGGACCAGGTGCCGTCGGCGAGGCGCGTCTCGCCGTTGGTGATGCTGCCGGGCACGGCGCCGTAGCCGTAGATGCTGCCCCGGCGCGTGCCGGCCTCGCTGAAGGTCCCGTCCGGGGACAGCTCGACGTCGAAGCGGGAGATGCCGGGGACGGCCGACCAGGTGAGCAGAGGGGGCTCGCCGACGACGCCGCCGTTGGCGGGGCTGCCGAGCGTGACCCGGGTCTGCTGGGTGAACTCGCCCGTCGGGACGCTGTCCTCGTCGACCATCCAGTCGGGCTGCTCGAGCGACGTCCCGCTGCCCCACACGACGCGCCAGTGGTAACCGGTGCCGACCTGGTTGTCGGGGAGGGGGTTGCGCGAGGTCCACGACGTGTTGGTCGTCAGCTCGCTCTCGAGGATCTGGTTGAACTGCGCGTCCGCGGCGATGTCGATGCGGTACAGGTAGGCGCCGGTGACCGGGGTCCACATGAGGCGCGGGGGCAGGCCGCTGTCCGACGGCCCCGACGAGCTCAGGGTCGTGCTCCCGCCCGCGCCCACGGGGGCTGTCCAGTTGAGCCGGCGGGCGTAGGACCACGCCCCGTACACGCCGTCGATCACCGGGCGGACACGCCACCACAGGGCCCCGTAGGCCATCGTGCGGTTGCGCTCCTCGGAGAGGTTCGGCGTGAAGCTCGACGCCGAGGTCGTGCTGTTGACCTTGAGGGCCTGCCCGGTCCAGTTGAACTGGACGTCGCTGATCTGGACCTCGTACTTCTGGGCGCCGTCGACCGGCTCCCACTCCAGCCGGACGTCCGAGCTGCTCGCGCCGTCGCCCGGGGAGACGGCGTTGGGCCGGCCCCAGGCCTTCGCGAAGGCCGGGGCGACGGTCCACGGCCCCGCGTTGCCCTTGGGGTCGCGGGCGCGGACACGCCACTGGTAGGTGTCGTCGGGCAGGGCCCCGACGACCGCCGGGGTCGCGAAGGGCTGGGAGAAGTTCTTGCCCCAGAACGCGGCCTGGTTGAACTGGTCGCCGGGTGCCACCTCGACGTCGTAGGTCTGCGCCCCCGGGACCGGGTCCCAGGTCAGGTACGGGTTGAGGGACACGTGGCTGACGGCCGGGCCGCCCGGGACCGCGGTGAGGCGCGTCCCGCTGATCTGGTTCGGCCAGCTCTTGGCGACGCGGGCGACGTCGCTCCAGACGCCCTCGGTGCCCGCGGCGTCGACGGCGCGGACGCGCCACCAGTACGCGCCGTCGGGCAGGAGGATCTCCGGGACCGCGATCGGCTGCGTGGTCGTGCCCTTCCAGCGGGTCGCGCCGAAGCCGGGGGTGTCCGAGATCTCGACGGTGTACCCGACCGCGCCGGGCACCTCGCCCCAGGCGAGGATGACCGACTGCTCCGGGTAGCGGACGGGGTTCGCGGCGTTGTCGGGCGTCAGCCCGCTCGGCTTGCTCGAGGACCGGTCGGCCTTGAACGGCGACTTCACCGGGGCGGGGGTCGTCGTATCGGACTGGGCGAGCGCCGTCGCCGGCGCGGCGAGCGCGCAGAGCGAGAGGGCGAGTGCCAGGCGGCGCGAGCGGCGCATGGCGGCCGACGGTACGGCGGCGCGGCGCACGGAGGGCGCGCGATCGGCGCCGGGGGTGTGGCACGCCTGCATCGGGTCTCGAGTCCATTCGAGCGGGGGCACGAGCGCTTCCTTGCGTCGGGGGAGCCGGGGCCCGTCTGTGGCCGCGGCCGGCAGGGCGGATCGGGAGGACGAAGAGGGGTGGTGCGCCTCCCGCGGGCCGCCTCCGAGGCGGCCCGCGGGAGGGTCGGACGGTGCTACCAGGTGCAGCCGGTGCCGCAGGTGCGTGTCACCGTCGATCCGGTGGCCGCGGTGAGGTCCTTCGTGTAGGTGAAGGTCTTACCCGACTTGCTGGTGCTCTCGAGGACGTACCCGTTGGCGCTCAGGCCGGAGTACTTGACCTGGTCCAGGCCGGCGTCGAGCAGGGTGGCCGACCACGAGATGTTCGGCTCGATCGCGCGCAGCTTGGTCGCGTCGGCGCCGACGTAGGTGTTGCCCTCCGAGAAGTACGCCTCCATGGCCGTTGCGCCGTTGCGCACCAGCGACTTGGCGGCGGCGTCGTTGGCCTTGTTGCGCTGGCCCATGAACGCCGGGATGGCGATCGCGGCCAGGAGGCCGATGATGATGACCACCACGAGGAGCTCGATGAGGGTGAAACCCTCCTGCCCCTTGCGGCGGCGGAGTCGCTCAAGCATGTGCTCTCCTCCATGAGAACGTGACGTCCGCGGACCTCCTGCCCGTGACGCGGGCCCCGCGGTTCCCCCCTCTCATCGAGCGCGCTGGGCAATCCCTTTAGCGGGCGTACACCGCCCCCCCGCCGCCGGGCGGTCAGCCGGGGCGGCGCGCCACCAGGAACAGCTTCACGAAGGCGTACTCGAAGCCGCGGGGTCCGGCGGCGGCGGCGATGCCGGCGGCGACCCGCTCGCCATGGGCGGCGGCCTCGTCGGAGTCCATCTCGGCCGACAGGTGGCCCGCCACGGCGGCGATGCGCGCGATGTAGGCCTCGGGGCTCGTGCGCCGCACGCGCCGCTCCTCCCAGGCGTCGACGATCTCGAGGCCGGCGTCCTCGGCGTAGCCGGCCACCTCGTCGGCGCTGCGCTGGATCTGGCCGAAGACGTCGATCCAGGGGGCGGGCACGGGCGGCCGCACCGCCCGCAGCACCTCGAGGAACTCCTGGTCGGTCCCCCGCGCCGAGGCCAGCACGCCGAGCACCCCGCCGGGGCGCAGGCGCCGCGCCATGGCGGCGATCGCGGCGGGCTTCTCCGGGAACCAGTGGAACGCCATGCCGCTCACCACGGCGTCGAACGCCGCGTCGGGGACGGGCATGTCGTGGACCCCGGCCTGCACGACCGTCGCGTCAACGCCGAGCCCGGCCACCCGCTCGCGGAAGCGGGCGAGCATCCCCTCCGACGGATCGACGCCGGTGACGCGCGCCACGGCGAAGCGGCGGGCCATCTCCTCGGTCACGAAGCCCGTGCCGCACCCCACGTCCAGGACGTCCGCGTAGTCGCCCTCCGGCAGCGCCTCGACCAGTCGCCGCGCCCCCGTGCGGTTGTGGACGAGGATCTCGTCGTACTCCCCCGCCGACCGGTCGAAGCCCTCCCCCACCGCGCGCCCGTCGCCCATCGTCGCCTCCCTCGTCGTGGACCCGGGGTCTAAGGTACGGGTCGCGCGATGCCCGAGACCTTCACCCTCGTCACCGACGGCGCCTGCTCCGGCAACGGCACCGACGACTCCCGCGGCGGCTGGGCCGCCATCCTCACCGCCGCCGACGGCGCCGAGGAGGTGCTCACCGGCGGGGAGTACCCGACGACCAACAACCGCATGGAGCTGATGGCCGCCCTGGAGGGGCTCGCGGCGGCGCCGGCGGGCTCGGACATCGAGCTGGTCACCGACTCGAGCTACCTGGCGAACGCGATCTCCAAGGGCTGGCTGAGCGGCTGGCAGCGCAAGGGCTGGCGCACGGCGAGCAAGCAGCCGGTGGCCAACCGGGATCTCTGGGAGCGCATGATCGACGAGCTGGCGCGCCACCGGCGGGTGAGGCCGGTGCTGGTGCGCGGTCATGCCGGGCACGAGGCGAACGAGCGGGCCGACCGGCTGGCGCAGGACGCGGCCCGCGACGCCCAGCCGCGCGCCGAGGAGCCGTTCGTCCCCCGGCAGGGGCAGCTCGGGCTCGACGTCGGGTAGCCGCGTGGCGCCGCGCACCCTGGTCGCGGGCCCGGGCGCGATCGGCGGGTTCGTGGCCGCCCGGCTCACGATGGCCGGATGGCCGGTGGCCGTGCTCGCCCGCGGCGCGACGCTGGCGGCGCTGCGCGAGCGCCCCCTGCGGCTGACCGACGGCGGCGAGGAGCGTCAGGTCCGGCTCGCCGTGGTCGAGGCCCCGGAGGAGGCCGGCCCCGTGGAGCTCGCCGTCGTGTGCGTCAAGAGCTTCGACACCGAGGCCGTCGCGCGGGCGCTCGCCCCCGCGCTCGCGCCGGGCGCCATGGTCCTCTCGCTGCAGAACGGCGTCCGCAACCCGGCGGTCATCGCGCGCCAGTGCCCGGGGGCCGCCGTCGGCGGGGTGGCCGTCTATCTCGGCTGCCAGCGGATCGCCCCCGACCACGTGGTGCGCCGGCGCAGCCGCGAACCCGGCACCGGGCGCCTGCGCGACCTGCTCGCGGGCGGCGGCGCCGGCCGCCCCGGCGCGGCGCTGGCCGCCCTGGGCGAGGCCACCGGCGTGCCCGTGCGCGTCGACGACGACCCCGCCGGGGCGCTCTGGACCAAGCTCGTCGCCAACGTCTGCCTCAACACCGTCACCGCCCTCGGCCGCGCCCGCGTGGGCGCCGTCTTCGCCGAGCCCCGCGCGGTGGAGCTGATGCTCGCCCTCGGCCGCGAGGTCGTCGCGGTCGCCACGGCGGCCGGCGTCCCGATCGCGCCCGACGCCGCCGAGGCCTACGTCGCCGACGCCCGTCGCCGGCTGCCCCGCGACGGCGGCTCGTCGACCCTCTTCGACCTCGAGGCCGGACGGCGCCTGGAGCGCGAGGCCCTGGTGGGAGCCGTCGTCAGCGAGGGGGAGCGCTTCGGGGTGGACGTGCCCGTCGCCCGGGCGTGCAACGCGTTGCTCAGGTTGAGCGATCGCGGGGCGCGCGGCTGAGCGTCGCTGCCCGGGTGGCGTCGGCGAGGGATGCCCGACGCCTGCTCGTTCGTGGCGTGGCGGGCCGCGCGAGGTGCTCTGTCGTCGCATGATCGTCGGTGTCGGCGGCGTCGTGATGTGCGCCCTCGACACCTGATCGTGGGTGTCGTGGCCGGCGGCGTCGGCGATGTGCGCCCTCGACACCTGATCGTGGGTGTCGTGGCCGGCGGCGCGCGTCGGTCGTGCGACTTAACGCATTCGGTTCGCTCTAGCTGACGTGCTTACAGAGGTTCCGAACGCCTGAGCGGTAGTCCGGGCCTCCCGAGAG
>VFQN01000380.1_pt1 | contig 87809 bp, 78 predicted proteins | sample 3512371 | NCBI WGS metagenome assembly VFQN01 (sample SAMN10412370, study PRJNA504923) | tailings metagenome | isolation source: Replicate 2 from Balatoc abandoned mine | place: Philippines: Itogon, Benguet | collected 2017-08-28
CCGTTATCGTGACGTCCTTGCCCGGGCGTTCGATCTTGGCCTTGCCGATCGGCAGGACGAAGTCGGGATCGTCCGGCACGTCGAACGACTGTCCGTAGAGCAGCTCGTTCTCCAGGAAGATCACCGGATTGGGATCGCGTATGGCGGCCTTAAGCAGCCCTTTGGCGTCCGCCGCGTTCCATGGCGCCAGGACCTTCAGGCCCGGCACATGGGCGTACCAGCTCGCATAGCATTGCGAATGCTGTGCGGCGACGCGCGAAGCGGCACCATTGGGTCCGCGGAACACGATCGGGCAGGTCATCTGGCCACCCGACATGTAATGCGTCTTGGCTGCCGAGTTGATGATCTGGTCCATCGCCTGCATGGCGAAGTTGAAGGTCATGAACTCGACGATCGGCTTCAGGCCGCCGAACGCGGCGCCGACGCCAAGGCCCGCGAAACCATGCTCGGTGATCGGCGTGTCGATCACGCGTTTCTCGCCGAATTCCTCCAGCAGGCCCTGGCTCACCTTGTAGGCGCCCTGGTACTGCGCGACTTCCTCGCCCATCAAAAAGACGGACTTGTCGTTGCGCATCTCCTCGGCCATCGCGTCGCGCAGCGCTTCGCGCACAGTCACATGCGCGGTCTTGCCCTTCCACTCCGGCTCGGCGGCCGGTGCGGCGACAGCAGGAGCAGCCGGCGCCGTCGCACTTGCGGTTGCTGATGCAGGCGCCGGTGCTTCGGCCTTGGCAGCAGTGGCAGGCGCTGCCGCCGGTGCTGCCTGAGCTGCATCGGCAACATTCTCGCCATCGGCTGCAAGCAGGCAGATCGGCGTATTGACCGCGACGCCCTCGGCGCCCTCCTCGACCAGGATCTTGGCAACCGTTCCTTCGTCGACCGCCTCGACTTCCATTGTCGCCTTGTCAGTCTCGATCTCGCAGATCACCTGACCGGACTTCACGGCATCGCCCACTTTGACGTGCCACTTCGCAAGCTTGCCCTCGGTCATGGTCGGCGACAGGGCAGGCATCAGAACCTGAATGGACATGGGATCAGGCTCCAACCAGGACGTCGGTCCACAGCTCGGCCGGATCGGGCTCGGGGCTGTGCTGGGCGAATTCGGCGGCGTCGTTCACGATCTTTCGGATCTCCGTATCGACCGCCTTGAGCGCGGCTTCGTCGGCCATCTTGCCGTCGATCAGGCGCTTGCGGACATGCTCGATCGGATCGCGCTCGTTGCGATACTTGTCGACCTCTTCCTTTGTCCGGTATTTGGCGGGGTCGCTCATCGAATGGCCGCGATAGCGATAGGTCTGCATCTCGAGGATGTAAGGCCCCTTCCCGCTGCGCGCGTACTCCATGGCTCGCTCGCCCGCCGCCCGCACCGCCAGGACGTCCATGCCGTCGACCTGCTCCCCCGGAATGCCGAACGCCTCGCCATGGCGATAGAGCTCGGTGATCGCCGAGGCGCGCTCGACTGAAGTGCCCATGCCGTAGCGGTTGTTCTCGATGATGTAGACGACCGGCAGCTTCCAGAGCGCGGCCATGTTCATCGCCTCGTAGACCTGCCCCTGGTTGGCGCTGCCATCGCCGAAATAGGTCAGGGAGACGTTCTTGTTGCCGTTGTACTTGTGGGCGAAGGCCAGGCCCGTGCCGATCGGCACCTGGGCGCCGACGATGCCGTGGCCGCCGTAGAAGTTCTTCTCGCGGCTGAACATGTGCATCGAGCCGCCCTTGCCCTTGGAATAGCCGCCGCTACGCCCCGTCAGCTCGGCCATGACGCCCTTGGGATCCATGCCACAGGCCAGCATGTGTCCATGGTCGCGGTAGGAGGTGATGACGGCATCGCCTTCGTGGACGTTGGCCTGAATGCCGGTGACGACGGCTTCCTGGCCGATATAGAGATGGCAGAAGCCACCAATGAGACCCATGCCGTAAAGCTGACCGGCCCGCTCTTCGAAGCGGCGGATCAGCAGCATCTCTCTGTAGTATGACTTGAGTTCGTCGGCCGTCGCGCTGTTGTCGCCCGGCCCCGATGACTTGGAGGGCGGCTTCCCTTTCTCTGGAAGCGATTCGACTTTCGGCTTCGTGGCCGGCTTCGCCATAATACCCCCCTCGTGAGCCCATCCGATTTATAGCATCGCTTATGGCGATGTAGTTGATCTAGCAGGAAAAAACAGAGACGAGCTGAGTGCGCCGCAGCAATTGAGCGAATGTTTGCCAACAGCGGAGTCGCCTGGACAGTTTCTTTCGGAGGGCCGCGCAGCGAACGCTGATCGCTGCGTCATCAACGCGTCGGCGTGAAGACGATCAGGTCGTCCTTGCGCGCGAAGTTGAGCAGCACGCGTGCGCGCTCGTCGAGCATGTCGGGATCGAGGCTCTGGTTGCGCAGTGCCGACACGCGACGCTCCCAGATCTTCCTTGTCGTCTCCGCTTCCGCGAGATTCTGTTCGGCGATGAGGACTTCGCGCTGCAGATGAGCCATGGCCAGCAGACCGCGATCGCCATTCACCAAGTGATATCCGAAATATCCGAATACAGTGGCGAAGATGACGGGAGCCAGAATTTGACGCGGTCTCAACAACATATGCGGCGTTCCTGACGCCATATGGCAATATATGGTGTCAGGAAGTCAAGGAATTTTCGCTCTATCAGAGGACTCTAGCGTCCGACAGGCCGATGCGAATCCTTCGATTGTGACGGCCCTTGTTGTCGATCTTGAGAATGCGGACCGCAGGTGATCCCCCTGTCGAGGAGAGGTGTGTGCCGCCGCAGGCCTGACGATCGAGGCCCGCAATCTTGACGATGCGGATCTTGCCATCCGGCGTCGGTGGCGGCGCCACCGAACGGCTGCGGATCAGGCCATGCTCGGCATGAGCCTCGTGCATTGGCACATAGGCGGTCGATACGGCGATGTCCTGGCGAATGAGATCGTTCATCGGGCCTTCGAGCGCGCGCAGGCGTTCGTTGTCAGCTCCCTGCAAGTCGAAATCCATGCGCGCCGTGCCGTCTTCGGCCATCTGCACGCCCGTCACCAGCGCGCCATCAAACTGCTGGAAGACCAGCGCGTTCAACACATGTGTGCCGGTGTGAAGCTGGCGCATCATGCGGCGGAAGCCTGCGTCGACGGCCGCTTCAATGGCGCCCGAGATCTCAGCCTGCGTGTCGAGCAATAGCCAGACCTTGCCGGCGGAGAGCTCGAAGCCAGTTACCTTGGCCTCACCACCACTCCAGCGGACAGTACCGCGGTCGGCAAGCTGCCCGCCGCCGCCGGGGTAGAAAGGCGACTGCGCCAGCGCGACCTTGCCTGGCCGTGCATCGGTAACGGCGGTCTCGACGACGAGGGTATCGGGGTGTTCGTGGCAAAAGAGATGCATCGCCGCGGACTACATGACAGCGGTGCAACGGTATTGGTGAAAATTGACGTCAGGCGGCCGCCCGGGCGAACTGAAGGGGCGTAATGCCGTAGCAGCGCTTGAAGTGCCGGCTGAGCGCACTCTGGTCGTAGAAGCCGACATCCGTTGCCACATCGGCAATGGCCTTGGAATGCCGCAGGCGCCGGCAGGCCATGCCGAGCCGGACCTGGGTCAGGTAGGCATGCGGGGTGAGGCCGACCGTACGCCGAAACAGCCCAATGAGCTGGAACGTCGTCAGGCCGACCTCGGCTGCCAACTCTTCCAGTCGAAGATCGCTCGCATAGTCGGCGCGCATACGTTCCGTAACCCTGTCGAGCAGCGCTTGGTCCCGTGGCCCCGGTTCGATCCGGCAGCTGCCACTGCCATGGCGCTGAAACAGCCGGCCGAACGTGCCGACCAGAAGCTCGCGTTCGCGGAAGACATCCCGCCCCTGTTCGATGGCCCGGTGCATGGCCAGGAAACCATCGATCAAATCGGGATCGCCGAATATGTTGCGCGTGAAGTACGGCACAGCCTCGATACCAAGCTCGTGTGCCACCTGATCGAGCGCCGCACGCGTAAGATAGAGCGAACGGTATCGCCAACGCTCGCTCCAGCCCATCCAGCCAGCATGAGGCTCGGCCGGGTTGAAGACGAATAGAGTCGAGGCATGCGCCTCCGTCACTTCACCGCGGCTCTTGACGATCGAACCGCCCTGCTCGGTTACGGCGACGACCAAGGCATCATGCGTGTGCGGTGGGTATTCGTGCGTGGTGAAGTCGGCGCGCAGCAAGGAGAGGCCGGCAAGGTGCCGGTCCCACCAGTACTGGGTCGAGTTCCTGGGGTCGATCCGAGCCACGCGAAAGGATATCGAGCTCGGCGGTTTCAGCCAATACCTTGCGAGGTTGCGTCCGGCACTTCTCTTAGAGGTGCCGAACGCCGGGAGACCTCAGTGGCCCCGCAGGATCGACGTGCCGGCGTAGCGCGCCTGCGTGCCGAGCTGCTCTTCGATGCGCAGGAGCTGGTTGTACTTGGCCAGGCGATCCGAGCGGGACAGCGAGCCGGTCTTGATCTGGCCGCAGTTGGTCGCAACGGCGAGGTCAGCGATCGTGGCGTCCTCGGTCTCGCCCGAGCGATGGGACATCACCGCGCCGTAGCTTGCATTCCGCGCCATCGAGACGGCTTCCATGGTCTCGGTCAGGGTGCCGATCTGGTTCACCTTGACCAGGATCGCGTTGGCGAGCCCGTCCTTGATGCCCTGAGCCAGGCGCTTCGGGTTGGTGACAAAGAGGTCGTCGCCCACGAGCTGGACCTTCTTGCCGAGCTTGTCGGTGATCGCCTTCCAGCCCTTCATGTCGTCTTCGGCCATGCCGTCTTCGATCGACACGATCGGGTAGCGCTTCACGAGATCGGCGTAGTAGTCGACCATGCCGGCGGCATCGAACGACTTGCCCTCGCCTTCCATCTCGTACTTGCCCTTCTTGAAGAACTCGGTCGACGCCGGGTCGAGGGCCAGGACGATATCCTCGCCGGGCTTGTAACCGGCCTTCTCGATCGCCTTCATGACGAAGCTCAGCGCCTCGTCGGCCGTGGCGAGGTTCGGTGCGAAGCCGCCCTCGTCGCCCACGTTGGTGTTGTGGCCTGCGTCCTTGAGCTGGCTACGCAGTGCGTGGAAGACTTCGGCGCCCATGCGCAGGGCGTCGGCGAAGCGCTCGGCCTTCACCGGCATGATCATGAATTCCTGGATGTCGATCGGGTTATCCGCGTGTGCACCACCGTTGATGATGTTCATCAGCGGAACCGGCAGAACCGAAGCCTGGCTGCCGCCGACATAGCGGTAGAGCGGCAGGCCGCTGTCCATTGCCGCCGCCTTGGCGACCGCCAGCGATGCACCGAGGATCGCATTGGCGCCGAGGCGGCCTTTGTTCGGCGTGCCGTCGAGTTCGATCAGCGCCCGGTCGATCTTGATCTGCTCCAGCGCATCGAGCCCGGAGAGCAGATCCATGATCTCGCCGTTTACGGCGGCGACTGCCTTGAGCACGCCCTTGCCGCCATAGCGCTTCTTGTCGCCATCGCGAAGCTCGACGGCTTCATGCGCGCCGGTCGAGGCACCGGACGGCACCGCCGCACGGCCGATCGCGCCGCTGTCGAGTTCGACTTCCACTTCGACCGTCGGATTGCCACGGCTGTCGAGGATTTCGCGACCGCGGACTTCAGCTATGGCGCTCATGAAGAAACTCCAGTTTGGGGCGCGATTTCTCTAGCCGCGCGATGGGCTGTGAGCAAGTGACGGTATGGCGCGTACTGCGAGGGCCTACGTCAAAAAGGCGCGTAGATGCACGCCCCAGGCGCTGCGCAAAGCCAAGGCCGACGCCTTGGTGCATGGTTGGCCGATAAACCGGCGGCGCAGGGCAGTTTCAGCCCGCTCGGCGTGTTTCCAGTAGTGAACGAATAGTAGCTCCGGGGTCGCCGGCCAGACGATAGACGCCAGCTAACGCCAGGCGCTCTTCAGGGTCTGATCGACCTTCCACTTCTCGACTGCGGCGATGTCGTCACAGGAGAAGGTCTGGGCATTCTTGCGTGGGCTGCCTTCGATCCAGGCGAACATCAGGCACTGGTTGTACGTATTCGCGCCCTGCGTGGTTTCAAACTTGATCTCGGCCGTAGTGGCGGCGCCGGCCTTGGCATCGCCGTAGTCGTCGATCACGGGTGAGATCGCTCCGAAGCTCCGGCCCGCTGCCTTGTTGTCGGCATACCATTTGGCGAAGGCCGCGAACTGATCGCCCGCCACGCCCTTTCCGTCGGCTGCAACATAGGCCTTGAGGTCGGCGATCAGCGCCTGCGCGGCGGCATTCGCCTTGGGCTCGGCGGCCTTGCGGCGCTCTGCCAGCCTCGCCTGCAGCGCTTTGAGTTGATCGGCATTGGACGGCTGTGTCGTCGGCGTGCTCGCCGCAGCTTGAGCTGGCGGTTCGATCCGCCGGATCGGCGCGCGCGCGGCCTCGGCATTCAACTGTGCAGCTTCGGGGGGCGTCAGCTTGCCGACGGCAGCCGTTCCGCGGCCCTTCTGCCAATCCGCGATAGCCTTGACGGTCGCCTCCGACTGCAGATTGCCGTCGATCGGCCCGTTATACTTGTCGAGGGTACGAAGCGATTCCTGGATCTTCTTTCGATCCGCCTCCGAACCGTTGAGCACGGTTGCATAGTCGGGCGCAGGCGCTTGGCGCGTCGCGACGGGAGGAGCCGGCGTGTGGACAGGCGCCGGTGCCGCGCCGCCCCCGCCTGAGGCACAGGCGGCCGGATTCTGGAAGCAGCGCTCTACTTCGCCGGCGCTCTGCGCCAGGGCCGCTCCCGGGCCCAGGAGTGCCAAGGTCAACAGCAGCGCTGGCGTACGCATTTCAGATGGCGCCATAGGTGTTGGTCGCAAGCTGCGCCGGCAAGCCAATCACCATCACGACAGGCTGCCCGCGCGCGGTCTGCCCACGGGCAATGATGTGGTCGTTGGGGGCTCCGGTCTTGCTTTCATAGGATCCCCGGCCGCCGAACTTGCCGCCGAAGCAGGACAGGGAGAATTGCCCGTTCCCCGGCCCTTCGTTGGTCATGGTGCCGTTGCAGACCTGCTCGCCCCTGGGATTCTCGACGGTGAAGGTAACCGAGCGGTCACGTCCAATTAGAGCGCCGTAACGAGCGACACCGCTCAGGCGGGCCATGTTCCCGCGATCATCGCGATAGAAGATCGACACCGGCCCGTAGGCATCGTCCGGCAGCATTTGCCGGGGCACGGCATAGCTCTCGTTGCTGAGCACGACCTGGCAACGACAGTCGATCGTGTAGTTCTCCCCGAGCGGCCCAAGTTCGGCGAGCCGCCGGTTGCAGCTGGAAAGCGCCGTCTCCTGTACCTCGCGCGGGCTCATCTGACCGCGCGTGTAGGCGTCGGCATAGAGGAAGGCGCATTGCTTCGGCATCGGGATCGCAACGACCTTGGTGCTGGCGTTGCTGGTTTCGGAGCGTTCCCAATAGCGATCGGCCATCTCGGGAAAGCGCAGGAAGAGCGGATCGCGCCGCTCCGCCTTGCCATACGACTGTGCCCCGGCGCTTGCGCCGAGGCAGACGATGCCAATCAGGGCAAAAACAATTGTGCGGATCATGACAGCTCGATTCTGCCGAGAAACATGACCGAAATACGACCCGGCGACCACTGTCGCCCTGCTTTCGCTCGCCGACTAGAACAGGCGGCTCTGCGTCTTGGCTGCGCCGATGAACGAAGTAAACAGCGGATGCGGCGCGAACGGCCTCGACTTTAGTTCTGGATGGTACTGGACGCCGATGAACCAGGGATGGTCCGGGATCTCGACGATCTCGGGCAGGATGCCGTCGGGCGACATGCCCGAGAAGCGCAGCCCCACTTGCTCCAGCCGGTCCTTGTAGTTGACGTTGACCTCATAGCGATGGCGGTGCCGCTCGCTGATCACGTCCTGTCCGTAAATTTCATGTACTCTGGTGCCGCGCCGCAGGTGAGCCGGATAGGCGCCGAGCCGCATGGTCCCGCCGAGATCGCCATCGGCCTCGCGCTTCTCGACCTGATTGCCCCTAGTCCATTCCGTCATCAGCCCGACAACGGGATTCTTGCAGGGGCCGAACTCGCTCGATGAGGCGTCCTCGATGCCGAGCAGATTGCGGGCTGCTTCGATCACGGCCATCTGCATGCCGAAACAGATTCCGAAGAACGGGACATCGTGCTCGCGGGCGAACTTCACCGCGTGGATCTTGCCTTCCGTGCCGCGCTCGCCGAAGCCACCGGGCACCAGAATGCCGTGGACGTGCTCGAGGCGGGCGACCGCATCGTCACGCTCGAATATCTCCGAATCCATCCACTCAAGGCCAACCTTCACGTTGTTGGCGAAGCCGCCATGGGTCAGCGCCTCGGAGAGCGACTTGTAGGCGTCGAGCAGCACCGTGTACTTCCCGACCACGGCGATCGTTACCTTGCCCTCGGGTTCGCGGACGGACCGCACCACGCCGCGCCAGCGGTCGAGATTCGGTTCGGCATCCGCCGGGAGGCCGAAGTAACGGCAGACCTCGGCATCGAAGCCCTGCTCATGATAGGCGATGGGCACGTTGTAGATCGTGTCGACGTCGCGCGCCTCGATGACCCGTTCCGGCCTTACATTGCAGAACAGTGCGATCTTGCGGCGCTCGTTGGCCGGGATTTCCTTGTCGCCGCTGCGGCAGACCAACAGGTCGGGCTGGATACCGACGCTCAACAGCTCCTTGACGGAATGCTGGGTGGGCTTGGTCTTGAGTTCGCCCGCCGTCGGCACCCAGGGCAGCAGCGTGAGATGCACGAACATCGTGCGCTCACGGCCGAGTTCGTTGGCGATCTGGCGGATGGCCTCCAGGAAAGGCGTGCTCTCGATATCGCCCACCGTGCCCCCCACCTCGACCAGGACGAAATCCTCCTTGTCGGTGTCGGTGAGCACGAATTCCTTGATGGCGTCGGTGACGTGCGGGATGACCTGCACGGTCGCGCCGAGATATTCCCCGCGCCGCTCCTTGGCGATCACGGTCGCGTAGATGCGGCCGGTGGTGATGTTGTCACTCTGGCGCGCATCGACGCCGGTGAAGCGTTCGTAGTGGCCGAGGTCCAGGTCGGTTTCCGCCCCGTCGTCGGTCACGAAGACCTCGCCGTGCTGATAGGGGCTCATCGTCCCCGGATCGACGTTGAGATAGGGGTCGAGCTTGCGAAGCCGGACCCGGTACCCACGAGCCTGCAGCAGGGCGCCCAGCGCCGCCGATGAAAGCCCTTTACCAAGCGAGGACACCACGCCGCCCGTTATGAAAATAAAGCGCGTCATGGGCTTACAGCATACTAAACGTTGTGGGGTGCAGCCATGGGGATATCGTCTCGCCGGAGGTGCTTCGGCGAGGCAAACGGATGCGTTGCATCGAAGTTCCTAGCGGGTGGGAGCGGCGGGTTGCCCCGGCGCGGCCGGAGCCCCTGGCGACGGCGCTGCAGGTGCGGTACCGCCCGGAGCAGCAGGCGCTGCCGGAACGCCTACCGGCGCACGATCCATGATGGATTTCGAGCCGCGCGTCGGATCGGTCAGGCTCCACGCCATCAGCAGACTGAGAAACAGGAATATGCTGGCGAGGATCGCGGTCGCCCGCGACAGCACGTTGGCCTGACCGCGTACCGAAAACAGCGCGTCCGTGCGGCCCATGCCAAGGCCACCGCCTTCGCTGCGCTGAAGCAGGATCACGACGATCATCGCGGCCGTCACGCCGACATGGATGACGAGCAGCACGAGCCGCCATTCGTGAAGAAAGTGTCTTACGGCGTCCATTTTTGTCCAGCGCTAGAAGGATATCTCCGCAAGCGGGCGCTTCTAGCCCCTTTAGACGGCCTTGGCGATAGCCAAAAATTCCGCAGCATTCAGGCTGGCTCCGCCGACCAGGGCTCCATCGACGTCACCCGCCGCCAGAAGCTCGGCAGCATTGCTGCCCTTGACCGAGCCGCCGTAGAGCAAGCGAACAGCCTCGGCGTCGCTCATCAGGCCGCCCAGCACCTTGCGAATATGCGCGTGGGCTGCGGCCACTTCGGCAATGGTAGGCGTCTTGCCGGTGCCAATGGCCCAGACCGGCTCGTAGGCAACGACGAGCTTCGCCGCGGTCGAACCTGCAGGTACGCTACCTTTCAGCTGGGTTTCGAGGACAGCGAGGGTCTTGCCGCCCTCGCGCTCGGCCAGGGTCTCGCCGATGCAGACAATCGGCGTCAGACCGGCGCGCCACGCCGCTTCGGCCTTGGCGCGCACGATGGCATCGGTCTCGCCGCAGTCGCTGCGGCGCTCGGAGTGACCCACGATCACGTGGCTGGCGCCGGCGTCTTTCAACATTTCGGCCGAGATGTCGCCGGTATGGGCACCGCTCGCCTTGGCGTGGCAATTTTGGCCGCCGACCATCAGGCCGCTACCCTTGACTGCTCCGGCTACCGCCATCACCAGCGTCGCCGGTGGGCAGACGAGCAGTTCGCGGTCCGTCCAGCCGGCTTGGCTCACGCCGGCCGCGACATCCTTCGCAAGCGCCAAGGCATCGCTGGTGAGACCGTTCATCTTCCAGTTGCCCGCGATCAGCGGCCGCCTTGTACGCGCCATGAATGTTCCCCGTTAATTCGCCCGTGAACTCGTTCGTTGGCGTGTCTAGCGGCGACGGAGTTTGCGGTAAAGGCCGCTCGGTTGCCTGTCAGGGGGGCCAGTGGTAGGCATGGCGCCCCGCGCGGACCCCCTTTCACACCCCCAGCCGAGCCGTGAACAAGTTCACCAAATTCGCCCGCTTCGTCGTTCTGTTCCTGCTTTCGAGCATGCTGATCATCGCCTTTGCCTTCTGGGGGATCGGCGACATGATCCGCAGCGGTGGCCGCAGCGCCGAGGTGGCGCATGTCGGCGGCTATCACCTGCCGATCTACGGCTGGGTAGGCGGTGCCTCCGTATCCGGCGCCGAGGTCCGCGAGCAATACAATCGGCAGCTCGAGGCGTTCGAGCGCCAGTACAAGCGTCGCCCCACCACGGAAGAAGCCATGGGCATGGGCCTGCATGTCAGCGCCCTCGAGGACGTTATCCAGAGAACGGTGCTCGACTACGCCATCCGCGAATTCGGCCTGACCGCCAGCGAGGCGCAGGTCGCCGCCGCCATCGCCCGCAACCCTGCCTTCCAGGGTGCCGGCGGCTCGTTCGATCCCCTGCTCTACAGGAACCGCCTGCAGCAGGCGCGGATCAGCATCCCGCAATTCGAGAACGACATGCGCCGCGAGATCGCGGCCGCCCAGCTTTTCGGCATCGTCCAGCCCAAGGGTCTCGCGCCCAATACACTGCGCGACGACATCTTCCGGCTCGACAGCGAGAAGCGGGTCGCCGAGACGATCTATGTTCCCGACGCGATCGTGGTCGACGTGCCCAAGCCGACGCCCGAGCAGCTCAACACCTACTTCGAGGCCAACAAGGGCAAATTCCAGATCCCCGAGTTCCGCGCTTTCTCCTACGTCATGCTCACGGTGGACGACGTCCAGAGTCAGGTCGCCGTTACGGCCGACGCCGTGAAGCAGGAGTACGAAGCGCGCGCGGCCGAGTTCGGCACACCGGAAAAGCGCGACGTCGATCAGGCGATGACCGACAGCGAAGACAAGGCCAAAGCCATCATCGCCGCCGTGAAGGCCGGCAAGTCGCTTGAGGACGCGGCCAAGGAAGTCACCGGCAATGCCGACGGCGTGATCAAGCTCGGCCCAGTAACGAAGAAGGATTTGCCGCCCGGCGCCTTGGCCGACGGCATCTTCGGTCTGCCCGACGGTATCGCTGCGGCGCCGCTGCAGTCACCGCTCGGCTGGCACGTCATCCGCATCAACAAGATCGAACCCGGCAAGTCTGTGCCGTTCGAAGAAGTGAAGGACAAGCTCGAGAAGGAGCTGAAGGCCCAGCAGGCCCCCGATCTCCTCATCAAGCTCGTCACCGATTTCGAACGCGTGCTGAGCAAGACCCAATCGATGAAGGCAGCCGCCGAGGATCTCGGCCTCAAGATCCGCACCTACGAGAGTGTCAGCTCGAGCGGCCAGGATGCTGCCGGCAAGCAGATCGTCATCGGCCCGGCAGCGGCGGAGCTGGTGCAGGCGGCTTTCGCCACCCGCGAAAGCGCGGAGAGCGAGCTTCTCGAGACGCCGCGCGGCGAATACTTCGTCGTACATACCGACCGGATCACCCCGGCGCGCACGCCCACTCTGAACGAGGTCGAGGCCAAGGTCGTCGACGCCTGGCAGGCCGACGAGCGGCGCAAGCTCGCCGACGAGAAGGTCAAGGCTGCCGTCGAGAAGGCCAACGCCGGAACCGACTTCCCCACGCTCGCCAAGGAGCTGGGCCTGGAGGCCCGTATCGCCAAGCCGGTGACGCGCTTCGAGAACGACACCGGCAACTACCTCAACCAGGCCGCCGTACAGGAACTCTTCAAGCTGGCCCTGGACAAGACGCAGTCGGTGCGGGCCGCCGAGGGCAGCGTGCTGGTTCGCCTGAAGCAGATCGATGCCCCTGACCTCGCCAAGGAGAAGGAAGCTCTGGAGCGCTACGGCAAGCAGCTCGACACGATGATCGCCAACGATCTCATCCTGCAGCTCGTGACGGCGCTGCGTGCCAAGTACGGCGTGACGGTCGATCAGGCCGCCTTCGCAACGCTCTTCCAGCAGCAGCAATAGGCCTCTTCCCATGTCGATTTCGCCCGACTTCGGCGCCTTTGAGGCCGTCTACGCAGCTGGCAAGCCGCAGGTCGTTTCGACCAAGCTCGTCGCCGATCTCGAAACACCCGTCTCGGCCTACCTGAAGCTGGCAGACGGCCGCGCCAACTCCTTTCTGCTGGAATCGGTCGAAGGTGGATCGGTGCGCGGACGCTACTCGATCATCGGCATGAAGCCCGATGTCGTGTGGCGCTGCATCAAGGGTCAGGCGGAAATCAACCGCCACGCCCGCACCGACGCCCACGCCTTCGAAAAACTCGACGGCCGGCCGCTCGAAACCCTTCGCGTGCTGATCCGCGAGTGTCAGATGGAGCTGCCGCCGGGCCTACCGCCCATGGCATCGGGCCTGTTCGGCTTCCTGGGCTATGACATGGTCCGCGACATGGAGCGGCTGCCCGATACCAATCCGGATCCGATCGGCCTGCCCGACGCGATCATGGTTCGGCCGACCATGATCTGCATCTTCGACCGCCTCGAAGACAACGTCACCCTCGTCACGCCGGCCTGGCCTCAGGCGGGCGTCTCCGCGCGGGCGGCTTACGAGGCAGCGCAGGAACGGCTGGGCGACGCTGTCGCCGATTTCGAGCGCACGCTTCCCTTCCGTCGCGAAAGCGCCGAGGACCTCGACGCCCTGCCCGAGCCGCAGGCGAATATGTCGAAGGACGATTTCAAGAAGATGGTCGAGACCTGCAAGGAGTACATCCGCGCCGGTGACGCCTTCCAGATCGTCCCGTCGCAACGCTTCTCGGTGCCGTTCGCCCTGCCACCTCTGTCGCTCTACCGGGCACTCCGCCGCATCAATCCGTCGCCGTTCCTGATCTTCTTCGACTATGGCGACTTCACGATCGTGGGTTCCAGCCCCGAGATTCTCGTGCGGTTGCGAGACGACACCGTCACCATTCGTCCGCTGGCCGGCACCATCCGGCGCGGAGCGACGCCGGAGGAAGACAAACAGCTGGCCGACAAGCTGCTGGCCGACCCCAAGGAGCACGCCGAGCATCTGATGCTGCTCGACCTGGCGCGCAACGATGTCGGCCGTGTCGCCAAGATCGGTTCGGTGCGTGTGGTCGAGCAGTTCACCATCGAAAAATACAGCCATCTCCAGCACATCTCGAGCCACGTCGAAGGCACGCTGGAAGACGGGCTGGACGCGATCGACGCCCTGAAGGCAGGCTTCCCCGCCGGCACACTCTCGGGGGCGCCCAAGGTCCGCGCCATGGAGATCATCGACGAGGTCGAGCCGGTGCGCCGCGGCATCTATGCCGGCTGTGCCGGCTATTTCGCGGCCAACGGCTCGATGGATACCTGCATCATGCTGCGCACCGGCCTGGTGAAGGACAACACCCTGTACGTACAGGCCGGCGTCGGTGTGGTGGCCGATTCCGATCTCGAGGCCGAGTATCAGGAGAGCGTGCTCAAGGCCAAAGCTCTGGTTCGCGCCGCGGAAGAAGCCGTGCGCTTCGCCAGTGCCGGTCAGTGGAGCGCGGGCAACACGCGTCGTTGAGACGAGCCGTCGAGACGGGCTAGGCTCCTCCGTAACGGAGGAGACCCCCATGTCCGATTGGCAAAAGAGATACCAGCGCCTGCTGTTCGACCGCCCGCACCCCAAGGTGCTGCGCGTCACGATGAACCGGCCGGAAAAATACAACGCCACGGACGCGATCATGCACCGCGAGCTTGTCGACGTGTGGCGCGACATCGACGGCGACGACACGGTCAACTGCGTCATCATCCAGGGCGCGGGCGGCAAGGTGTTCTCGGCCGGCGGCGACTTCGACATCATCGAAAAGAACATCACGGACTACAACGCGCTGCTCCGCACTTGGAAGGAAGCGCGTGACATCGTCTACAACGTCATCAATTGCTCCAAGCCGATCGTCAGCACGATGCGCGGCCCCGCTGTCGGCGCAGGTCTTGTCGCCGGTATCCTCGCCGACGTGTCGATCGCCTCAAAGAAGGCCAAGATCATCGACGGGCACACACGGCTGGGCGTCGCCGCCGGCGACCATGCCTGTATCGTCTGGCCGCTGCTTTGCGGCATGGCCAAGGCGAAATACTATCTGCTGTTGTGCGAGGCGGTCGACGGTGAAGAAGCCGAGCGCATTGGGCTCGTTTCACTCTGTGTCGAAGACGACCAGCTCGAAGCCAAGGGCCTGGAGGTCGCGACCAAACTCGCCGAGGGCGCACAGACTTCCATCCGCTTCACCAAGTACGCGCTAAACAACTGGCTGCGCATGATGGGCCCGACCTTCGATACTTCGCTAGGGCTCGAGATGCTAGGCTTCCTGGGGCCCGAGGTGAAGGAAGGGCTCGCCTCGCATCTCGAGAAGCGCAAGCCCAAGTTCGATCCCTACTCGCCCCTCTGAGGAGCAGCCCATGCGCGGACTGAGCGGAAAGAGCGTCATCGTCACAGGTGGCGGCGGCGCGATCGGCAGCGCCATCTGCCGGCGCTTCGCTTCCTACGGGGCGAAGGTCGGCGTGTTCGACCGTAATCTCGACGGAGCGAACAAGGTCGCCGCCGAGATCGGGGGCTTTGCCTCCGGCGTCGACATCTCCGACTACGATGCCGTGGGCAGCGCCATCCTGCAGTTCGAGCGCGAGGTGGGCCCAACCGACATCCTCGTGAACAACGCCGGATGGGATCGGTTCGCCAACTTCGTCGATACGACTCCCGATCTATGGGATCAGCTCATCGCCATCAATCTGCGCGGGCCCCTCAACGTGAGCCACTTCGTGTTGAAGGGCATGGTGGCGCGCGGCAGCGGCCGCATCGTCAACATCGCCTCGGATGCCGGCCGTGTCGGCTCCTCGCAGGAGGCCGTCTATTCAGCCTGCAAGGGCGGCATCATCGCCTTCACCAAGACCGTGGCGCGCGAAGTGGCGCGCAAGGGCATTACGCTCAACGCCGTATGCCCCGGCCCAACGGACACGCCCCTGCTGGCAGCCGTCGCCGGCGACGACGAGCGTGGCCAAAAGGTGCGCGCCGCTCTGGTCGGCGCCATCCCCATGAAACGCGTCGGCCAGCCCGAGGATATTCCGGGCGCGGTGTGCTTCCTGGCCAGCGACGATGCCGCTTTCATCACCGGGCAGACGATCAGCGTGTCGGGCGGCTTGACCATGCACGGCTGACCATCGAAGAGTCGGATATGCCTGAATTCGAGTGGCTGGTCGCGGCCTTCCCCAACTTCGTGCGCTACGTCGTCGTGGGCTTTGGCCTGATCGGGCTGTTCCTGCTCATTTACACGCTGATCACCCCCTGGCGGGAGTTCACGCTGATTCGGGCAGGCAACTCGGCCGCCGCAACGGCACTGGTCGGCGCCTTGCTGGGTTTCTGCCTGCCGCTGGCCAACACCATCGCCCAGTCCATCAGTTTGACCGATGTCGTGCTGTGGGCACTGGTCGCGCTCGTCGTGCAAGTGATCGTGCATATCGGCATGCGCCTGATGCTCCCCCAGCTCAAGACGGCGATCGAGGCTAACCAGGCTTCGGCAGGCATCACAGCCGGCGGCTTTGCCGCCTGCTTCGGCCTGATCAACGCCGCCTGCCTCACGAGCTGAGGCACCCATGCCGTCGCCCAATACCCCGCCCCCCAACTCCCGAATGTCACGAGGCGTAAAGCTCGTGCTGATGGGCGTTGCCGGCGCGGCACTCCTCTATTCCTGTGCGCCGGGCGTCGGCGCCGGCCTCGGTGCACTGCCCTACCTCTGGTTCCTGCCGAACCCGTTCTTCCGCGGGCCAGCCATCTCCGGACCGCAGACGCCGGGGAGCACGGCGACCACGACGCGCCCCGGTGGCACTGCGACTTCGCCGGGCGCTACCACGCCCGACGCCCCCAAGGCGACGCCGGCTCCCAGCCAAAGCCAGCGCGGCGGTTTCGGGAGCACCGGATCGAGTAGCGGCTCGTCCAGTTCGAGTTAGACATGCGGCGTGAAATCATTGCACCGCGGCCAGGCTGGCAGCAGAAGCTCGAGCAGCTCGGCTTCGACTTCTACGTCCTCGACAGCAAGGCCTACTGGACCGAGCAGGCATGCTACGTCTTCACCGCAGACCAGATCGACGAACTCGAAGCCTCGACCGAGGAACTACACGGACTCTGCCTCAAGGCGGTCGAACATGTGGTCGCGAATAGACTGTGGGAACGCATGCGCATCCCACCGGCGTGGGGCGACTATATCGAGCGCGTGTGGCGTCGGTCCGATCCGACAATCGCCGGCCGCTTCGATCTCGCCTACGACGGCCGGAACCCGCCGAAGCTGCTCGAATACAATGCCGATACGCCGACTGCGCTCTACGAGGCCGCGGTGGTGCAATGGTACTGGCTGAAGGACGCCAAGCCCGGCGCCGATCAGTTCAACTCGATCCACGAGAAGCTCATTGAGGCGTGGCGCGGGATCCTGGCGCGCCTGCCGCCGGAGGCCCTGGTCCATTTTGCTCGTTTCGAGGACCATCCCGAAGATCTCGCGACCTCCGAGTATCTGCGCGACACGGCCCTGCAAGCCGGTCTCGCCGGCAAGCCGATCAGCGTGGCCCAGATCGGCTGGAGCGGCCGACGCTTCACCGATCCCGACGAAATGCCGATCCAGGTGCTGAGCAAACTCTATCCTTGGGAGTGGATGGTGCGTGAGGAGTTCGGTGCGCACGTGCTCACCGATACGACGGCGTTCCTCGAACCAGCGTGGAAGATGATCCTCAGCAACAAGATGATCCTGCCGCTCCTCTGGGAGGGGTTTCCCAACCATCGCAACCTTCTGCCGGCGTTCGACAGCGAGCATCCCGATCTCGGCCGAGCTTTCGTGAAGAAGCCAATCTTCGGCCGAGAGGGTCACAATGTTACGGTCGTCGGACCGGGCGTCTTCGATACCGCCGGCGGCAACTACGGCACCGAAGGCTTTGTCTGGCAGGCTTACGAGCCGTTGCCGGTGTTCGACGGCAACTACGCATTGGTCGGTTCCTGGGTAATCGACGGCAAGGCCGCGGGAATTGGCATGCGCGAGGACGAGCGCCGTATTACGCACAACAACAGCCGTTTCGTACCGCACTACTTCGATCCGACAGGTGGCCCATGAGCGAACTCTGGATCCAGCCCACAGGTGCTGCGCTTGCTGCCGATGTCCACGGCATCGATCTGTCGCGCCCTATGAGCGATATCACCTTCGAGCGCATCGCCGAGGCCTGGGCTAAACACCTCGTCCTGCGCTTCTCCGGCCAGAAGCTCGACGACCACATCTTGATGGCCTTCAGCGCCCGCTTCGGCGAACTCGATCGCGTGCCGGTTGCCGCGGCGAGCCTGGATCGCGCCGACTCCGATGTCGTCGCCGATGCGCGCGACTGGGTCGCCGTGATCTCGAGCGTCAAGAAAGAGGGCAAGGCGGTCGGCAGCCTCGGCAGCTACGAACTCGTCTGGCATACCGACATGTCCTACAACCCGCTGCCGCCGCGGGCTTCCCTGCTCTATGCGCTGGAAGTGCCGCCGGATGGCGGCAATACCGGCTTCCTCAACATGTACGAGGCCTACGAGACCCTGCCGGCCGATCTCAAGCGCGCGGTCGATGGCAAGACCTGCATTCACGACTCCAGCCGAAACTCGGCTGGCGAGCTGCGCCGCGGCTTCCAGAGCACGCTCGACGTGCGCCGGACGCCGGGCGCCGTGCATCCTCTCGTCCGCCTGCATCCGGTTACGAAGCGTAAGGCACTATTTCTCGGCCGCCGCCCGGGCGCCTACGTCCACGGTCTGTCTGTCGAAGAGAGTGAGGTGTTGCTCGACGCGGTCTGGGCGCATGCCACGCAGGAGCGCTTTGCCTGGTACCAGAAGTGGCGTGCCGGCGATCTCGTCCTTTGGGACAATCGCTGCGTCATGCATCGGCGCGATGCTTTCGACGAGAGCCTGCGGCGACTGATGCACCGCACGCAGATCGTCGGCGAGCCGGTGCTCGCGGGGTGATAATCGTCATGCGTATCCTTTTGCTTTCCTCGCTCCTCATAACTTTGCCGGTCGCTGTAGAGGCGGCACCGGATGCCGTTCAAACCGCCGCGATCTGCCAGACGCGCACCACCTGCAAGATCGACAAGACCTACGATGCCGGAAAGTCACCCGCCGGCGCGTCGCTCACCGTCGCGGAAGTCAGTCTGGGCCTCGCCGACAAGCCCAAAGACGAGGACGATGGTTGTCGCAGCAGCAACGGCGACAAGAATGGCGGGATTGAATACTGGCTGCTTGAAGGCTCCTCACCACCGAAACAGCTCCTGAAACTCTGCAACGACGGGTATGGTTCATCGGGTGTGGGCGAAGATGAAGTTACGATAAGTCCCAACCGGTTGGCCCATTGGCAGACGGGCGGCTCTTCCTGGCGCTGGTCGGGAACCACCATCTATTCGCTCTCGCCGTGGCGACCGCTCACCGAGCGCTCGTGCAGCTATCACACATCCTCGGAAACGAGCGGAACGAGTACCGACTACGATTATGCGACAATGGTCGTCCGTTCGATCTCGGAAGATCGGACGACCCACCCCGACCCCGGCATTGGCTGCGCCGAATGGCCCAAGGACTCGGTACCCTTCGCGCCGAAACTTACTCCCGGCGTGGTGGGCGCCTACGACATCGTCGGTCCAGTGCTGGGCGATAATCCAAAGATCCCGACCGGCACGGTTATCGGCAACTGCGTGCCGACAATGACCACCGCAGGCGCCAACGGCTTCATCGTCTACGGCAAGCCGGCACCCGCCGACCAGGCGGCGGAGATCAAGGCCATGGCGATCGGGCTGAAATCCCTGCTGATCCAGGTCTTCGATCCCCTCGCCGCCGCGCAGCCCGCTTCGGCCAAGACCTCCTGGATCAATCTCCCGCATGCCGAGCTTTGGATCGGCCTCAATCAGGAGAACGTCCGCACCAGCCTGCCGCTGAATCAGCTGCAGCAGATCGGCGTCGATCTCGAAGGCCGTATTCATCGCGGCGTGGGCAAGGCAGGGCCTCTGCCAACCGTACAGCGCTGGCAGGCGCGCGATGCCGACGGCCGCCCCGTGACTGTCCTGCGTCTCGATTGGACCGACGACTATGCGTTGCTTAACGGCGTGGCTTTGGTCTATTCGCAAGCAGAAGGCGGCAAGCAGACGCGACTGGTCTCGACAACAGGCATCGCCAACAACCGGCCGCTGTACGTGCCGAGCATCGTCCAGCTCGACGAGAGCCCGGCGAAGAAGCTCGGCCGCTGCAGCGTTCGCGACGGGCGGCTGGAGCGCAGCGGCTGGTGAAGGGCTTAGTTCCTGGCGCCGCCTGGCATCTTGATGGCGGCGTTGCGACGTTCAACCATCGGATCTTCGAAGGCTCGAGGATAGCGGTGCGGCTGCTTCGAGATGCTATCGAGCTTCACCAGGGCTTCGGCCGGTAGACGCCAGCCGCCCGCAGCCAGTGTCTCGCCAAGCTGCCGGGCATTGCGGGCACCGACGATGGCGCTGGTCATGAACGGTTGTTCCATGACCCAGCGCAGCGCCACCTGGGCCGGCGACTTGCCGATTTCCTTGGCAACATCGAGCAGTGCCTGCAGGATTTCGCCGTGGTTGGGCGCAAAGAAGCGGCTTTGGAATCCCCAGCCTTCGGCCGAGCGTGTCCCCTGAACCTTGAGGCTGCCGGGCGTGTAATTGCCCGCGAGGTACCCGCTTGCCAGCGGCGACCAGGCGACCACCCCTAGCCCTTCGGACTCGCAAGCCGGTACAATCTCTTCATCGATGTCGCGGACGACCAGGCTGTATTGCGGCTGATAGGCCACGAAACGCGTCCAGCCCCTCGCGCCGCTGATCGCCAGCGACTTCATCAGCCTCCAGGCCTCGTAGTTCGAGCAGCCGGTGTAGAGCACCTTGCCCTGGCGTACGAGATCGTCGAAGGCCTGCAGCATCTCGTCGAGCGGCGTCTGATGGTCGACGTGGTGAATGTAGTAGAGGTCGAGATAGTCGGTCTGCAGACGGCGCAAACTGTCCTCGACCGCCTGCATGATGTGCAGGCGTGACATGCCGGAATCGTTCGGCCTGCCGCCCATCGGGTTGAAGACCTTGGAGGCGACGACAGCGTCGGATCGTCGGCCCTTCAGGGCCTTGCCTAGCATCGTCTCCGATACACCGGCGACATAGGCATTGGCGGTGTCGAAGAAATTGACGCCGGCATCGAACGCGGCGTCGACCATGCGTTTGGCCTCCGCCTCGTCCGCGCCGTTGCCGAAAGTCATGGTACCGAGACAGATCTCGGAAACTTTCAGGCCGGCACGGCCGAGGCGGCGGTAATCCATGGTCAGAGGCCGAGCATCGCCTTGGCCAGCACGTTGCGCTGCACTTCGGACGAACCGCCGTAGATGGTCGTCTTGCGCGTGTTGAAGTAGCGCGGCGAGACGTCGTCGACATACTCGCCGCCAACCGGCACGACGTTGCTGTCGTAGTTCCGGAGTTCCGTGAAGGGCGTGCCGTACCAGCCGACCGCCTCCACGGCGAGCTCCGTCACCTTCTGGCCGACCTCGGTGCCACGCATCTTCACCACCGAGCCCATGTTGCCCGGCGCGTCGCCGGTCTTGAGGCTCGAATAGAACATCAGCTCGTTCATCTCGATGGCATCGATCTCCATCTCAAGCGCCGCCATCTTCTCTCGCCAGTTGGGATTGGCCGACAGCGGCTCACCCTCGTTGAGCTGCGTCTTGGACAAAGTCTGGAGATGACGGAATGCCTTGCGCAGGCGAGGCCCAAAGGCCTGGCCACCACGCTCGAACTCGAGCAGATACTTGGCGTAGGTCCAGCCCTTGTTCTCTTCGCCGACCAGATTCTCGACCGGCACCTTCACGTCGGTAAAGAAGACCTGGTTCACCTCGTGCCGCATCGGCGTGCGCGTGCCATCGACGAGATAGATCGGATCGAGCGTGATGCCCGGCGACTTCATGTCGATCAGCAGGAAGGAAATCCCCTCCTGGCGCTTGCCCTCGTTGGACGTCCGCACGAGGCAGAAGATCCAGTCCGCATAGTGTGCGTTCGTCGTCCAGATCTTCTGGCCATTGACGATGTAGTGATCGCCCTGTCGCTCGGCCTTGGTGCGAAGCGAGGCCAGATCGGAGCCCGAGCCGGGCTCGGAATAGCCCTGGCACCACAGCTCCTCGGCAGCGGCGATCTTGGGCAGGAAGCGCTTCTTCTGCGCTTCGCTGCCGAACTTCATGAGGACCGGGGCCACCATCTTGATGCTGAACGAGGAGAGATAGGGCGAGTCGGCGCGTGCCATTTCCATCTCGAAAATGAACTTCTGCGTCGAGCTCCAGCCCGGGCCGCCATATTCCTTCGGCCAGTTCGGGCAAAGCCAGCCCCTGCTCGCGAGTTTCTTCTGCCATTGGACCAGCCGCTCCTTCGAGACGTGGCTGGTACGGCTGCGGCGGCTCTCTTCCGCCACTTCGGGAGGCATGTTGGCGGTGATCCAGTCGCGGACTTCCTGCTGGAACGCCAATTCCTGATCGCTGAACGCTAAACGCATTTCTCTGTCTCTCTGTCATCCTGGGCAAAGCGAAGGATCTCGCATTCGCCCCAACTGATCTTCCCGAAACTCCCGTGAGGTCCCTCGCTGCTGCTCAGGACAACGGGGTTACAGGCCGAGCATCACTTTCGACATGATCCCACGCTGAACTTCCGACGAGCCGCCGTAGATCGTCATCTTGCGGCCGTTGAAGTAGCGCGGGGCCAGCACGTCGACGCCTTCCGGGCCAATCGGCTCGACATTGGCGTTCCACGCCCGCTGCTCGGGGAACGGCTGGCTGTAATAGCCCGCCGCTTCGACCGCGTACTCCTGGACCTGCTGCATGACTTCCGTGCCACGCAGTTTGATCATCGAAGAGAGTGGACCCGGGTTCTGGCCCGAGGCGAGCTTGGAGTAGAATTCCTGCTCGAACATCTCCAGGCCGGAAATCTCGATGTCCATGCGGGCGAGCTTCTCGCGCCACGCCGCGTCGGCCAGGATCGAGTCTTCGCCTTCGGGCATCGACTCGGCCAGCCGCTTCAGCCGCTCGAAGCCCGAGCGCAGGCGCGGGCTGTAGGGATTGCCGCCACGCTCGAATTCGAGCAGGTACTTGGCGTAGGTCCAGCCCTTGTTCTCCTCGCCGACGCGATTCTCAACCGGCACCTTCACGTCGGTGAAGAAGACCGAGTTGACCTCCTGCGTGCCGGCACGATTGCCGTCGGCGGTGATGATCGGCTCGACCGAGATGCCCGGCGTCTTCATGTCGATCAGCAGGAAGGAGATGCCTTCTTGCGGCTTGCCTTCGTTGGAGGTCCGCACCAGGCAGAAGATCCAGTCGGCTGTCTGGGCCAGCGTCGTCCAGGTCTTCTGACCGTTCACGATGTAGAAGTCGCCCTCGCGCACCGCCTTGGTCCGCAGGCTGGCCAGGTCTGAGCCCGAGCCCGGCTCCGAATAGCCCTGACACCAGATCAGGTCGGAGTTCAGCATCGGCGGCAGGTGGCGCGCCTTCTGCTCGGCCGAGCCGTATTTCATGATCACCGGCGCGCACATCTTGGGGCCGAACGGCGAGGTGCCCGGCGCACCAGCCTTGGCCATCTCCATCTCGAAAATATACTTCTGGGTCGTCGTGAAGCCCGGCCCCCCGAACTCCTTAGGCCAGCCGGTGCAGAGCCAGCCTTTCTTGGCCAGGCGCTTCTGCCAGTCGATCAGCCGTTCCTTCGGCATGTAGGCGTTACGGCCAACCTTGATCTCGCCCATGATTTCGGGCGTCAGGTTCTCCTTCAGCCAGTCGCGCACTTCCTGTTGGAAGGCCAGTTCTTCCTTGCCGAATGTCAGGTCCATTGGGGGCTCCTTTTAGGGGCCGGAGGGTACCGCGCCGGGTTCCAGCCCGTAAAGCGTAGGCTACAGTGTGCTCTCCCGCGTTTCGCTTTCAGGAAATGTGCATGTCGCCGCCTGTCCAGCCCGTCGTCAGCGATGAAAAGCTCCCGACGTCGGTCGATGTCGTCGTGATTGGCGCCGGTATCGCCGGCTGCAGCGCCGCTTACTGGCTCGCAAAGAAGGGCCACTCAGTTGCCCTGCTAGACAAGGGCAATGTCGGTGGCGAGCAGAGCAGCCGGAATTGGGGCTGGTGCCGTCAGCAGCATCGCGATCTGCGCGAACTGCCGTTGGCGATGAAGAGCCTGGAAATCTGGAAGGACTTGAACCGAGAGCTGGGCGCAGAGACCGGCTTTCGCCCCACCGGCTTGCTCTACATCACCACTCGCCCCGACGATTTCGCACAATGGGAGGAGTGGACGCTGCGGGCACGCGACTACCAGATGCACAGCCACGTGCTGAGCCCTGCCGAAGCCAAGGCGATGACGCCCGGCAGTACGGGCGACTGGATCGGTGGCGTGCACTCGCCGGGCGACGGCCGCGCCGAACCGTCCCTCGCCGGCCCTGCCCTCGCCGAAGCCGTGCGCAAGCTCGGCGCCACCATCCACCAGAACTGTGCGGTCCGAGGTCTCGATATCGCGGCAGGAAAAGTTGCAGGCGTCATTACCGAGCGCGGCATCATCCGCGCGACCGCCGTGTTATGCGCCGGCGGTGCGTGGAGTTCCCTCTTCCTGCGACGCCACGGCCTGCGCCTCCCCCAAGCCGGCGTCCGCTCCACTTCCTTTGCAACCATGGCCGCGCCTGAGGTCACAGATGGTGGCCTCTCGATGCCCGACGTCACGATCCGCCGGCGGCTCGATGGCGGCTACACTGTGGGCCTCGGCGGCCGCGGCACCGTCGACCTTTCACCTCAGGGCCTGCTTTATGCCCGGCAGTTCCTGCCCACGCTCAGGAAGCGCCACAAAGGGCTGACCTTCGGTATCGGTCGCTCGTTCTTCGACGGGCCGGAGGCCTTCGCCCGTTGGTCCTTCGACAAGGTCTCGCCGTTCGAGCGCCAACGCACCCTCGATCCGGCAGCCGATCCCAAGCTGGTGAACCAGGGGCTGACGAAGCTTGCCGAGCACTACCCCGTTCTAAAAGGCCTGCAGGTTGCGCGATCCTGGGGCGGCCTGATCGACTCGACACCCGACGGCATCCCGGTGATCTCGGCGGTCGACCCGATGCCCGGCCTCTATCTCTCGACCGGCTATACCGGCCACGGCTTCGGCATCGGTCCCGGCGCCGGCCGGCTCGCCGCCGACCTCGTTACCGGCGATCCGCCGATCGTCGATCCGTACCCCTTTCGCTACAGCCGCATGACCGACGGCACCGATCTCGGTGCGCCGGGGATGATGTAGCCCTACTCCGGCTTCGCGCCTGACTCCTTGATGATCGGGTCCCAGAAGGCCATCTGGCTGTCGTAGAACTGCTTGGCCTGCTCCGGCGTCGAGATGATCACTTCGATGGCCAGCTCATCCGCCTTCTTCATCATGTCGGGCTGCTTCAGCGCCTGGTTGAAGGCGGCGTTGAGCTTGTCGATGATCGGCCGCGGCGTCTTGGCCGGAGCGTAGGCCGCGTACCAGGTGTTGATCGAATAATCGAAGCCCGCCGCCTCCTTGATCGTCGGCACGTCGGGAAGCTGCGGCAGGCGCTTGGCGGCCGCCACGCCGATCACGCGCACCTTGCCCCCGTCGATGAAGCCCTTGCTCGACTGCAGCGTGTCGATCTGGAAGCCGTGTCGGCCCGCGATCATGTCGACCATCCCCGGCGCCGAGCCGCGGTACGGGACGTGCAAGGCGTCGCCGCCGGCACGCTTGGCGAACAGATAGCTCGCAAGATGAATCATCCCGCCGTTACCGGACGAGGCGTAGGAGTACTTGCCGGGATCCTTGCGCAGCATGCTCACCAGTTCGGGCGTGCTCTTTGCGCCATCGATCGGCGTCAGCAGGATCAGCGGCACACTCGCGACATAGGCGATGGCGGCGAGCCCGTTCACCGGATCGTAGCCGAGCTGCTTCCCGTAGAGCACCGGCGCCATGGCCATGGTCGAGGCGCTGAACAGGATCGTGTACCCATCAGGTTTGGCATCAGCGACCATTGCCGTGCCGATGTTGCCCGTGGCGCCCGGCTTGTTCTCGACGACGACCTGCTGTCCCAGGATCTCCGATAGTCGCGGCGCTAAAAGGCGTCCGACGACGTCTGTCGGGCCACCGGCCGCGAAGGCGATGATCATGCGGATCGGCTTGTCGGGATAATTGGCCTGCGCAACAGCCGGCGTGGCCAGCACCGTCGCGCCAAGTCCTGCAAGTGCTGTCCGTCGAGTGATCGTCATGGTGTCCCCCCTTATTCCACCTTGGCGCCCGATGCCTTCACGATCGGCGCCCACATGGCCATTTGGTCTTCGTAGAATTTCTTGGAGCTGGCAGGTGTCGACTCCACCAGCTCGATCCCCATGCCCCTGGCCTTGTCCATTAAATCCGGATGCTTGATCGCCTGGTTTATCGCAGCATTGAGACGGTCGACGACCGGCTTGGGCGTTCCAGCCGGGGCAAAGATCAAGTTCCAGGTGACGACTTCGACAGCGATCCCCGTCTTCTCCTGCACGGTCGGCACATCGGGCATCGAGGCGACACGCTTGGGCGTGCAGACGGCCAGGATCTTGAGGCGCCCTGCATCGGCGAAGCTCTTGCTGCTGCCCAAGGTATCGATCTGGAAAGCATGGCGCCCAGCGAGAGTATCCTGCATGGCCGGGGCCGATCCCTTGTACGGCACGTGCAGGACATCTGCGCCGGCGCGCTGGGCGAACAGCAGGCTGCCCATATGAATCAGGCTGCCGTTGCCCGGCGAAGGATAAGAATGCTTGCCTGGTTCCTTGCGCAGCAACGCCACGAGCTCTTCGATGGAACCCGCACCGGCCGCCGGTGCGACAACGATCATCGGGACAGTGGTGAAATGACCAACGGCTTCGAGGCTCTTGTGAGGATCGTAGGGTAGCTTCTCGTAGAGCGCCGGCACGATTCCCATGATCGAGGTGCCGACCAGCAGCGTGTAGCCGTCCGGCTTGGCATCGGCCACGATCTGCGAGGCGATATTGCCTGCCACGCCCGGCTTGTTGTCCACGACGACCTGCTGACCGAGGATTTCCGTCAGCTGCTGCGCCAGCAGCCGGCCGGCAATATCGGTCGGCCCTCCAGGCGGGAAGCCAATGACCAGCCGGATCGGCCGGTCAGGATAGACCGCTTGGGCATTGGAAACCGAAGGCGCAGCCGCGAGCGCCACGCCGGCGGCCAGTACGCGCCGCCGCCCAAGGACCGTCATTGCTTCCCTCCGCTATCTTTCCTCGAGACTGTACGAGGCTGCACTCGACATGCAATGCAGGGCGGTCGCTTGGCGGATTTTGCCGCCGGCCAGATCAATCTAGACAGCGATAACCACGCCGTCGTGGCCAGGGTCGGCGCCACCATCGAGGCCGTCCTCGTGGATGCGAACGGCGTGGACCGCGGCAAAGCCGAAGCCGTAGGGGCTGCGGACCACCGGATAGCCCATGCCCTGCAGTTCGCGCTCCACCCTGCCCTGGATGCGGTTGGAGATGTCGATCGTGTCCGAGGTCGCCGAGAAGCGCGGCGCGCTCACCGCTTCGACCATCGTCATGTCGAAATCGAGCGCGTTCAGCACGACGTGCAGCACGCCCATGGCAATCTGCGTGGCGCCGGGTGCGCCGATGATCAGGTGCGGCTTGCCGTCCTTGAAGATGATCGACGGCACGACCGAGCTGAAGCGGGCCTTGCCGGGCGCGATCGAACCGGCCCGGCCGGGCCGCGGATCGAACACACCCATGCAACCGTTGTACATGAAGCCCAGGCCCGGCGTGATGACGCCCGAGGGCATCCCGAGCGAGTGAGTCATGGAGAAGCAGTTTCCGTCCTTGTCGAGAACGGAGATATGCGTTGTGTCCTTGGAAACGGCCCCTGAATTAAAGCGCAGCACCTTGGCCATTACGCCAGTCTGGATCTCCCCGGCCATTTCCTTGGCGTAGGCTTTCGAGATCAGCTTCTCGACCGGCACCTTCACAAACCTGGGATCGCCGACATGGGCGTCCTTGTCGATGGTCGCCCGCTTCATCGCCTCGCTGACCACACGCAGATATTGCGCCGAGCCGTGCTCCATGGACCCGAGGTCGAAGTTCTCGAGGATGTTCAGCATCTCGAGCAGCATCACGCCGCCGCCCGGCGGCTGGTTCGTCGAGACTTTGTAACCGCGATAGTCGCCCCAGAGCGGCTGATTGCGGACCGGCGTCCAGGTCTTGAGGTCTTCGGCGGCCAGCAGTGCCTCGTTCTTCTTCATGTCTTCGGCAATCGCAGCTGCGATCTCGCCCGTGTAGAAGACGTCGGCGCCGCCTTTCGCGATGGTGCGCAGGGTCTGCCCGTAGTCGCGATTGACCACGCGGTCCCCCACCCGCTTGGGTGTGCCGTCGGCACGACAGTAGAGGTCGCGCGCTGCCTTCGTGAAGGTTATGCGTTCGTGGTTGGGTGCCCGGCCGAAAGCGCCGTCGTCGGACCACCAGTAGTGAACGTGCGGCCGCACGGTCCAGCCGCCCTCGGCCCAGGCAATCGCCGGCTCGACAATGCGCGACCAGGGCAGCTTGCCGTGTTCCTTGTGCGCCTCGTAGTACATCTTGAGATTGGCCGGCGCGCAGACCGACTTGTAGCCGATGTCGTTGACGCGGCCCTTCAGGATGAAGCCGTAACCGTCACGCGCCTCGCTCTCGATCAGGTTGGCCCACATGTCGGGCCGGGCGCCGAGCGGCGCCGGGGCGTGGGCATCGATATAGCCGTGGAACTTTTTGCCCGGCATGTAGATGCCGCAACTGCCGAAGCCCGCGATGCCGCACATCAGCGGATCGACCACGCCCTGGACCAGCGCGCAGGCTATGCCCGCATCGACGGCGTTGCCGCCTTCGCGCAGCACGTCGGCACCCGCCTCCGTCGGTTCCGGTTGCGGAGCCACGATCATCGCCTGCTTTTTGTAACGCACGGTTTCCTCCAATTTCGTTGGAGCGACTCAATCCCAACCGTTCCGCTTGCGCAACACGGCCGATGACGGTGCAAGCGCCAGACCCTTGCTCTGGACGGTCGGCAGCCATTCCGCCAGCGCTTGCAGTGTGACGTCGTGCGGATGGCCGATCGCCACGGCGAAGCCCTGTCGTCGCGCCACCGCTTCGGCTTCGGCAAGCTTGCGCCGCACCGCGTCCAAAGTCTCGTCGTCGTCGAGGAAGACGTGGCGCACGATCGACGGCACGCCCTGGTCGTGCGCCGTTTGATCGCCGACCGATTGGGCCGTCGTGCGCGAGTCGAGGAACATCAGGCCGCGTGCCTTGAACTGGCGCATGACTGTTTCCATCCCAGGACGGAACGCGGTGAAACGGCTGCCCATGTGGTTGTTGACGCCGACAAAGCCCTCGAAGCTGTCGAGCGCACCATTCGTGCGCTGACGCAATTCGGCATCGTTTAGCGAGACCAGAAGCGCGTTCGGGCCCGGATTGTTGCGGCCGTTGGGCTCCATCGGAAGATGCAACATCAGCTCGTGCCCCTTCGCCCGCGCCGACTTCGCCTGCTCGCGCAATTCCTTGGCGTACGGCAGGAACGACATGGTCATGGGGCCTGGCAGTTCCCATGCCCGCCGCGAACGCGGCCGGTCGAGCCCCACATCGTCGATCACGATCGCGATCAGGGGACGGCTGTCGAGGTCGCGAAACGGTACTGCATTGCGCCGCCAGGTTTGCTCGATCGATGCCGATGCCGCGATTTGCTGCGGCCTGGGCGGTGCCTGCCGCGGCTTCTCGCCGAGCGTGGCGCGCGGCTTACCGGGTTCTGCCTCGGTGTACTTCGGGAAGTCGGGCAGATCTTCGAGGCGGGCGTATTTCGGTTGAGACCCGCCCGTCGCCGAGGAAGCGCCGCGCTTCGTGTCTTCGAGCGTGTCGCGTGCCACGCCGTCTCGATCCGTCAGATCGAGTCGCTGCGCCAGCCAGTAACCTCCGAACAGGCTTCCGACGAACATCAATACGACAGCCACGACGATCGAATGCCAGCGATGAGCCTCGGCCCATGAGAAGAGCCCGCTGAAATGCCCTCGTAGACGATCCCCCAGTCCTGGCGGCGGCTTCGGACTCCTTCTGTTCGACTTCCCGCTTCTGTTCTTCCTAGACGCCATGTCAGAGATTTGCCCTAAGGTCTTGGCGGGTCATTGTTCTTTTGCCTTGGCGCAGGGCGGGCAGCAAAACAAAAATTACAAACTGGCCAGCGACTTCACGACACGAATGTCGGGCTCGCCAGCGCGGCCACTCTCGCGTCGGAAGCCAAGATGCTGAGCAAGCTCCAGCATCTTCGTGTTTTCGCGCAGCACATGGCCGATCACGCGCTTGACGCCGCGTGACTTGCCGTAGTGCAGCACATGATTGAGCAGCAGAGCGCCATAGCCTTGGCCCTGGCGATCCGAGGCCACGATCAAGGCGAACTCCGCCTGCTCGAAGCCCGGATCGGCGGCCAGCCTGCCGACTCCCAGCAGTTCCTTGCCGTCGAGCAACAGGAACGCCATGGCGCGGTCGTAGTCTATCTGCGTCAGCCGTGCCGCCATCTCGTGCGACAGCTCACGTATCGGGCCGAAGAACCGAAGGCGCACGTCTTCCGGGGTCAGTCGCGTGGTGAAGGCCCGGATCAACGGTTCGTCGTCGGGGCGGATCGGCCGGATGCGCAGCTTCTGGCCACGGTGTTCGATCTCGGTTTCGAGCTCGACCGGATAGGGCCGGATGGCAAACCGTGCCGCCCGCTCCTGCCCGGCCTGCGGCTTGCGAACGACGATGCGGGCATCGAGCGCCAGCACGCCATCCGCGTCGGCCAGCAGCGGATTGATGTCGAGTTCGGCAATCTCGTCCACGTCCGCGATGAGCTGCGACAACCGGATCATCGCCTCACCGACGGCGGCACGGTCGGCCGGCGCGCGACTGCGATACCCCCGCAACAGCCGGTCGACACGGGTTCTGCTCAGCGCATCCTCGGCGAGGACGGGATCGAGCGGCGGCAACGCCAATGCCTTGTCGTCGATCACCTCTGCGGCAACGCCGCCGTGGCCGACCAGCAGGATCGGCCCGAATACCGGGTCCTCGGCAGCGCCCAGGATCAGTTCCACCGCATGTGGTCGCTTGATCATCGGCTGCACGACGAAGCCGTCGATGCGGGCCTTGTTGGCCTTTACCAACACCTTCCCGATCATTTCGCGCACGGCGTCGAGGACAGCCTGCTCGGAAGCGAGGTCGAGCGCCACGCCGCCGACATCGCTCTTGTGCGTGATGTCGCGCGACAGGATCTTCACGGCCACCGGAAAGCCGATGCGCAATGCGGCGGCGGCGGCTTCCGCCGCATCGAGCACGATCTCGGTCGGCACCACGGGGATACCGTAAGCCGCCAGCACGCGCTTGGCCTCGGGTTCGGTCAGGATCTCGCGCTTTTCGGCCAGTGCACCGGCCACAATCGAACGCACGAGCTGCGTATCGGCGCGCGCCTCGGAGACCGACGGCGGCGTGCGCTGCAGGGCGCGTTGGCCACGGCGATACTCGATGATGTGCATGAAGCCGCGCACCGCGCGCAACGGCGTGTCGTAGGCCGGGATGCCGGCCTCGTGCAGGACACGGCGGCCGGCCTGCGCCTCCGGGCCGCCGATCCAGCAGCCGATCACCGGGACGACTTTGGCGCCCTCCGCCGCAGCCACCGCGCGCGCCACCTCGACCGATGACGCGAGCGCGGTCGGCACGTTCATCGCCAGCACCGCACCGACGCCGCGATCGTCGGCCAGCGCGTCGAGGGCGGCCGCATAGCGCGCGCCATCGGCATCGCCGACGATGTCGACCGGGTTGGCGCGCGACCAGCCACGCGGCATCTTCTTGTCGAGTTGCGCGATCGTGCGCGGCAGAATGGAGGCCATCTCGCCCCCCTCGTCCGCCAGCAGATCGGTGGCCACGATGCCCGCCCCGCCACCGTTGGTCAGGATCGCCAACCGTCCGTTGCGTGGCGCAAGGCCGTGCGCCAGCGTCTCGGCCGCGTCGAAGAGTTCGCCCAAGCCCAATACGCTTACCAGACCGGCACGGGCGAAGGCCGCGTCGTAGACCGCCGCCGAACCTGCCATCGAGCCGGTGTGGGAGGCTGTCGCGGCGGCAGCCGAGGCGTGGCGTCCCCCTTTCAGGACGATCACCGGCTTCACGCGCGCCAAGCCTCGGGCCGCGGACATGAACTTGCGGGCCTGCGTGATGCCTTCGACGTACATCAGCACCGCGCGCGTGTCGTATTCGCGCGCCAGCATGTCGAGCACGTCGCCGAAATCGACATCGGCCATGTCGCCCATGGAGATCAGATGAGAGAAGCCGATGCCTTGCGCCACGCCCCAGTCGGCGAGGCCGGCCAGCACCGCGCCCGACTGGGCTACCGCGGCGATGCGGCCCGCCTTCAATCCGGATGGTCCGAAGCTCGCATTCAATCCGATTCGCGGTGCGGCAAAGCCGATGCAGTTGGGCCCGACGATGCGCATCAGATAGGGCTTGGCGGCCCGCAACAGGCGCTTGCGCCACCGCGCATTGACGGCGTGTGCATCCGAGCCGCTTCCAGGTCCGGCGCTGATCACGACGGCCGCACGCGTGCCGAGTTCGCCCAACGCCACGATCAAACCAGGAATGGTCTCCGCCGGTGTGGTGATCACGGCAAGATCCGGCGCCACCGGCAACTCGGAGACCTTGCGAAACACGGTCCGGCCTTCGATCGTGCCGCCCTTGACGTTGACCAAATAGATGTCGCCCTGGAAGCCACCTGCCAGCAAGTTACGCGTGACGGCTTCGCCGACCGAGTGCGGTCGCGAACTGGCGCCGATGGCCACGACGGAGCGCGGCGATATCAACTTGTCGAGGTTACGGGTGGACATGCCTTCGTCCTGTCGCCAACAATCGTGGCCGAGCCATGACAGCGAATCATATTGCACACAAGGCCAACGCCACGGCTGTGGAATTGCGTCTCGACCGGCTTTCGCGTCTCTACAATTCGCTCGACCCCTCGCCCTTTCAGGAGAAGGACCTCGACGCCGCGGCTGACGAGTACATCGTGGGGTCGGCCGAGGATCTCGGCAGTCGGCCGATGCGGTTGGTCATTCTTCTGCCCGAAGACGAGTTGGCACGATCAGAATCCGAGCATGTCGCGACATCGATCCGGCATCATTTCGAGCTGCGCAGCCACAGCGAAAGACGGCAACTCCGCACCATGTGGTGGCGCGCCCGCACGAGCCTCGTGGTCGGAATTGTCTTCCTGGTGATCTGCCTCGTGGCGCGCCACTTCCTCCTGGGGTCGCCTTCGCCCATCGCTCACATCTTCGCCGAAGGTCTGTTGATCGTGGGCTGGGTCGCGATGTGGGGGCCGCTCGATATCTTTCTCTACGGCTGGTGGCCGATCTACGCGCGTCAAAAGCTGCTGGAGCGGCTGTCCCACCTCGAGGTCGAGCTTCGTCCCCTCAAATGAGCTGCGGGCCGTTCATCAACACCAGGCCAATCACGATCACCGCCGCCGCGGCGACCCGCCGTCGGCCGAACGGTTCACCCAACAGCAACGTGCCGATCAGCGCCCCGAAGAGGACGGAGGTCTCGCGCAGGGCCGCGACATGCGCCATCGGCCCCAGCACGAGCGCATAGATCGCAATCCCGTAGCCGACATTGGCGACCACGCCGCCGATCATGCCGCGATACCAGGTACGCTTGACGTGCGTCCACACCGTGCCCGGCCGCAGCATCGCTGCCAGAACCAGCAACCACGGTCCTTCGATCACGGCGAGCCAGGCGATATAGGAGATCCTGTGCTCGAAGGTCGGCCCGGCGGCGCGCACGCCCAGGCCATCGGCGATGATGTAGGCCGCGATGGTCACGCCCGTCAGCATGGCGAACAAGGTCGCGAGGCCATGCCGGCTGCCGGGCTTCGGCACGACGTTCTTCAAGGGCATGGCGAGCGCAATCAGGCCGAAGCTCAACAGCAGGACGCCGGCAATATCCTGGACGCGCAGATGCTCGCCGATGAACCGCCCCGACACCAGGGCCACCAGGAGCGGCCCCATACCGCGCGCAATCGGATAGGTGTGGCTGAGGTCGCCATAGGAATAGGCTTTGAGCAGGAAGAAGTAGTAGGCGATATGGATCGCCACCGACGCCAGAAGATACTTCCAGGCCGCCGGCTCAATCATGGGCACAAACGGGACGACGCAGAGGCCCATCACCGTGCCGGTCGTCATGATGATGCCGAACGTCGCCAGCCGGTCCGATTGATCGGACTTCAGGATGGCGTTCCAGGTAGCGTGCATCAGCGCTGCAGCAAGCAGCAGCGCGACAATGAGGGGTTCGACGACCAAGGCGATTCTATTCTCGTTGGCTGCAGCCTACGCCCGATAACCGGCAGGGAGTAGTGCGCTTTTCTTGATGCAGCCCCTTATTCGGCTCAGGATCGGCGCAGCTAAGGTTGAAACGAGCGAGGCACGAGCGATGGGCGTAGAGGCGTACAAGGCGGCGCGAGAGTTCTTGTTGGCCAAGCGTGGCGACTACGATGCAGCCTATCGCGATTTTCGCTGGCCCGAGCTCGACCAGTTCAACTGGGCGCTGGACTGGTTCGACGCCGAGCTTGCCCGAGGCGAGGCGGCGAAGCGCCCCGCCCTGAAAATCGTCGGCGACGGAGCCATCACCCTCACCTTCGCCGAGCTGTCGGAACGCTCGAACCGCGTGGCCAACGGCCTGCGGGCACTGGGTGTGAAGCGCGGCGATCGCATCCTGCTGATGCTGGGCAATGTCGCGCCGCTCTGGGAGACGATGCTGGCGGCCATGAAGCTTGGCGCCGTCGTCATTCCGGCGACCACTCTCCTCACCCCGGTCGATCTGGCGGACCGCTTCGAGCGCGGCCGAGCGCGCCATATCGTGGCGGCCGCCGGCGAAGCCGCCAAGTTCGACGGTTTCGACCCCGCCCTGACGCGCATTGCCGTCGGCGACGCGCCCAAAGGCTGGCATGCCTATTCCAAGCTGCTCGACTCGCCCGCCACGTTCGTGCCCGACGGCGTTACGCAGGCCGACGATCCGATGCTGCTCTACTTCACATCCGGAACCACGGCGAAACCCAAGCTGGTGCTGCATTCCCATCGCAGCTACCCCGTGGGCCATCTCACGACGATCTACGTGCTCGGCCTGCAGCCCGGCGACGTTCACCTCAACATCTCCTCGCCGGGTTGGGCCAAGCACGCCTGGAGCTGCTTCTTCGCGCCGTGGATTGCCGGCGCCACGATCTTCATCGCCAACCAGCCGCGTTTCAATGCGCGCTACCTGCTGGATACCATCGTCGCCAACGACGTCACCACGCTTTGCGCGCCGCCGACCGTCTGGCGCATGCTGATCCAGGAAGACCTGAAGGCCTGCAAGACCAAGCTGCGCGAAGTGCTGGCCGCCGGCGAGCCTCTGAATCCCGAAGTAATCGAGCAGGTCGAAAAGGCCTGGGGCCTCACCATCCGCGACTTTTACGGCCAGACCGAAACCACCACGCAGGTCGGCAACCCGCCCGGCCAGCCCGTGAAGCCGGGGTCGATGGGCCGCCCCCTGCCCGGTTACCGCATCCGCCTGCTCGATGCTGACGACAAGGACACCGAGGAAGGCGAGATCTGCATTGCGCTCGACCAGCGGCCGGCCGCCCTGATGCGCGGCTACCAGCAGGACGACGGCTCGATCGCCTCCATCGACGGCGAGGTCTACCGCACGGGCGATGTCGCGTCGCGCGATGCCGACGGCTATCTCACCTATGTCGGTCGCGCCGATGACGTGTTCAAAGCCTCGGATTACCGCATCAGCCCGTTCGAGCTTGAAAGCGTTCTGATCGAGCACCCGGCCGTCGCCGAGGCGGCCGTCGTGCCGGCCCCCGATCCCGTGCGGCTTGCCGTGCCGAAGGCCTATGTGATGCTGACGGCCAGCGGCAAACCCGACCGCGAGACCGCGTTGTCGATCTTCCGCCACCTGCGCGGCCGGCTGGCGCCCTTCAAGCGCATTCGCCGCATCGAGTTCGCCGACCTGCCCAAGACCATCTCCGGCAAAATCCGGCGCGTCGAGCTGCGCCGCGACGAGGAGAAACGGGCCTCGGAAAACCAGCGCGGGCCCAGCGAATTCAGGGAAGAGGATTTCCCAGAACTGGCGCAGAGCTAAGGAAAGCCGCTAATATCTCGCCATGCTTCTCCTGATCGATAACTACGACAGCTTCACCTACAACCTCGTCCACTTCCTGGGCGATCTCGGCGCGCACTGCGTCGTGCATCGCAACGACCAGATCACGGTCGACGAGGCGCTGGCCCTGAAGCCGGCCGGCATCGTGCTGTCGCCGGGTCCCTGCACCCCCAACGAGGCCGGCATCTGCATGGACCTCATCAAGGCCACCGCCAGGGAACAGGTCCCGCTGTTCGGCGTCTGTCTCGGCCATCAGGCGATCGGCCAGGTGTTCGGCGGCAAGGTCGTGCGCGCCCCGACGCCGATGCACGGCAAGCTGTCGGGCGTGCAGCACAAGAACCAGAGCGTGTTCGAGGACGTGCCCTCGCCCTTCCAGGCGACGCGCTATCATTCGCTGATCGTCGACCGGAAGGACTTTCCCAAGGACCTCGAAGTCACCGCCGAGACCGGCGACATCATCATGGGCCTGCGCCACAAGACCCTGCCGATCCATGGCGTGCAGTTCCATCCCGAGAGCATCGCGTCGGAGCACGGCCACAAGATCCTCGAAAACTTCCTGAAGATTGCCGGCGACCACCCTTCGCAACAGAACAAGAAGAAGGCTGCCTAGCGACGAATGTTCAATCGTCGGCTCTTCCTCCTTTCCTCCGCCTCGGCCGCCGTCGCACCGGCGGCCTTCGCTCAGGCTTGGCCGACAAAACCGATCCGGATCATCGTTCCCTTCCCGGCAGGACAGGCGACCGACATCCTGGCGCGGCTGATGGCCGACCAGCTCACCAAGTCGCTGGGCCAGCAGGTGATCGCCGAGAACCGCCCCGGCGCCGGCGGCCAGATCGGCGCCGACGTCGCGGCCAAGGCCACGCCCGACGGCTACACCCTGCTGATGGTGACGATCTCCACCCACGGCATCAGCCCCGCGCTCTATCCGAAGCTGCCCTACGATCCGCAGAAGGACTTTGCGCCGATCGCCAACATCGGACTGACGCCACAGGTCCTCATGACCAGTCTCAAGAGCGGCATCGGCTCCGTCGCCGATCTTGTTGCCAAGGCAAAGGCCGGCGCCGACCTCAACTATGGTTCGTCCGGCAACGGCTCGGCGAGCCATCTCGCCGTCGAGATGCTGAAGAGTGCGGCCGGCATCAAGCTCACGCACGTGCCGTTCAAGGGCAATGCCGAAGCCCAGCTCGCGTTGCAGAGTGGCGACATCCAGCTCCTGTCCGATGCCATCCCGGGCGCCGTCGGCCCGCTCCGTGCGGGCAAGGTGAAGGCCATCGGCATCGCCGACGAGCGGCGCTCGCCCTTCCTGCCCGACCTGCCGACCGTTGCCGAACAGGGCCTCTATGGTGTCGTCGCTGTCGGCTGGATCGGCCTCTCCGCGCCGGCGCGCACGCCCGAGCCGATCCTCGACAAGATCAGCGCCGAGGTGATGCGCATCCTCAAGGATCCCGAGATTCTCGAGAAGATGAAGAGCCTCTCCTTCGTGCCCGCCAAGGAATCGCGCCAGGAGTTCGAGGCCTATATCGCTATCGAGAACACGAAATGGCGCAAGATCGTCCAGGATGCCGGTGTGAAGATCGAGTGAGGAGATCCGCGATGGGCGTCACGACCGAGGCCATAAAGACGGATGCGGCGGAATGGCGGACGGGCGTTATGGTCGTTCGCGCTGAGGCGCAAAGAGCGGCCAAACAGGAGACGGCAGGCGCGGGACGCACGACCGTCGTCGACTATGTCGGGACGGGTGGAGAGCGAACCTGGATCGGTACGGTGACACTCCTGCCCGGTACGAGGACCGGCACCCATCATCACGGCCGCCACGAAGTCACCATCTACATCGTGAAGGGCAGTCTGGAGATCCGGTGGGGCAAGCGGCTCGAGTATGTGGCCGATCTGACGCCGGGCGACTTCGCCTATTTCGCGCCCTTCGTCCCGCACCAGGAATTCAACACGCACACGGTCGATACAGTCGATTTGATAGCGATCCGGAGCGACAACGAAAGGATCGCCATCCCTCTCGCGGACAATCCCGTCGATCGGCCGGAAGCGGTCTACTAGCGGGCGCGGTCGCCTCGGAGGTACGCCCTACTCAAGCACCGCCGCGTGGCCGCCGCCCTGCCCCTTCGCCTTCTTGAGCAACAGCACCAGGGGCAAGGCAACCAGCGCAACCAACATCATCAGCTTGAAGTCGTTGGCATAGGCCACGACGCTCGCCTGCCTGGTGACCTCGGCGTTGAGCGCGGCCTTACCCACGGTCGTTGCCAGATTCCAGAAATGCGACGGGCCGACCTGGCCCAGTGCATCGTTGAACGGTGTCACATGGCCCGCCAGTTCGGCATGGACGAGCTGCGTGTTGCGCGTCAGCAGGAAGATCACCAACGAGATGCCGATGCTCGAACCGATATTGCGCATCAGGCTGTAGAGAGCCGTGCCTTGCGTGCGCAAATGCGCCGGCAGAGTTGCGAAGGTGATGGTCGAAAGCGGCACGAACATGAAGCCCAGCCCCATGCCTTGCATCATGCCGGTGCGGATCAGGGCCCACTCCGAGACATTGGGCGTAAAACGCGTCATTTCCCATAGGACTTCGGCCGTAATCAGCAGGCCGACGACCAGCAGGATCCTGGGATCGACCCTGTTGATGATGCGACCGACCAGCATCATGGCGAGCATGGTGCCGATGCCGCGCGGCGCCAGCACCATGCCGGCGGTGATTACGGGATAGCCCATGAGGTTTTGCAGATAGGGCGTGATCAGCGCCAGCGAGGCCAGCAGAATGATGCCGACCACGAAGATGAAGCAGAGTCCCACGGAAAGATTGCGATCCCTGAAGATCGCCGGATCGATGAACGGCTGCTTCACCGTGAACGTCTGCACCAGGAACAGGTAGAAGGCGAGCGCAGCCAGCACGGTCTCGATCACGATCTCGGTCGACGAGAACCAGTCCACCTGCTCGCCACGATCCAGCATCATCTGGAATGAGCCGATGGCGATGCTGAGCATGGCAAAGCCGAACCAGTCGAAACTGCCCTTGCGAGTCTCGGTTTCCGATAGGTAGGCCGACAGGCCCAAGAAGGTCAGGATGCCGATCGGCACGTTGATGTAGAAGACCCAGCGCCAGTCGTAGACCTCGGTCAGCCAGCCGCCCAGTGTCGGCCCCAGGATCGGTCCAACCATCACGCCGATGCCCCACATGGCCATTGCCGAGCCATGCTTTTCCTTCGGATAGGAGTCGAGCAGCACGGCTTGCGAGAGCGGCACCAGTGAGGCGCCGAACAGGCCCTGCAACAGACGAAACAGCACCATCTCGGGCAGTGAGGTGGCGATGCCGCACAGGACCGACGCGCCGGTGAAGCCCGCGACCGCAATCTGGAACAGCCGCTTGCGGCCGAGCCGTTGTTCGAGGAAGCCCGTGACCGGCGTCGCAATGGCGGCGGCAACGATATAGGACGTCAGCACCCAGTTGATCTGGTCGGTGGTCGCCGACAGCGAGCCTTGCATGTAGGGCAGCGCAACGTTGGCGATGGTCGTGTCCAACGCCTGCATGATCGTGGCCAGCATGACGCAGAGCGTCAGCAGCACGACGTGGCGTGGCTGTGCCCCCGCTGTCGATGGGGCCGGCGATGACATGGCTAGAGTCCGATGGCCTGCCGGGCACCGCCGAACAGGTCGGCAATCTGACGCTGATGACCTGTGTCGATCTCGACATAGGCGCTCATGCCGGTGCGCAGCGGCGGCGCATCGGCCGGCATCTCGACCTTGAGCCGGATCGGCACGCGCTGCACCACCTTCACCCAGTTGCCGGTCGCATTCTGCGGCGGCAGCACGGAGAACTCCGCCCCTGTCGCCGGAGCGAGACTCGTGACGGTCCCGTGCCATTCGCGGCCGGGATAGGCGTCGATGGTAATGGTCGCGACTGCGCCCGGCTTCAGGTACGTGAGGTCAGACTCCTTGGGGTTCGCCTCGACCCAGACATCGGCCGAGGAAACGAGACTGAATGCCGCCTGCCCTGCCGGCAGATACTCGCCGACCTGCAGCGCATCGACATTGGTCACAACGCCGGGAATGGATGCCAGAACTGTGGTGTGTGCAAGATCGCGGCGCGCCTTGTCGACCTGCGCCTGGGCGGCGAGGAAACTGGGATGATCCTCGATCCGCCCTTCGGCGTTACCACCGAGCTGGGCAAGCGCTGCTTCAGCGTCGTGTTGCGCCATGCTGAGACGCTCGCGGGCCGCATCGAGATCGCGCTTGGCTTGATCGAAGGTCGCCTGAGCCGACACGCCACGCTTCAGCAAATCCTGCTGACGTTGCGCCGTGGTCTCGTAGAAGACGACATCGGTCTTGGCCTGATCGATCTGCGCCATCTTCTGGCGATAGGTCGCCTGCTGGGTGGCGATCTGGTTGCGCACCGTGCCGAGATTGGCCTCCGCCCCGGCCAGGGCAATGCGGAATGGCTCCTGGTCGAGGGTAAACAGGACGTCGCCCTTGTCGACCTTCTGGCTTTCGTGGACGGCGACGTTGGCCACGATGCCGGAAACGTCCGTGGCAACCGTCAGCTTGCCGGCATGAACGTACGCATTGTCGGTCGACACATAGCGCCCGCCGGTCGTGTAGACGAACAAACCGGTTGCCAGCACAACGACCGGCCCCAGCATCAACAGGACACGGCGCAGGTTATGCGGCCGCCGCCGTTTCAGTCTGGCGGCAATCGACACGCGCGCGGGGGCCGGAACCTCGTCGGCGAGGTCAGTGCGCCGGAAGGAATTTCTGTCAGCCATTGCCTGCTCTCCTGTCGCCGGCGTTCGTCGCCAGCCTGCCGAGAAGGTTGCCCTTCATGCTGGACAGGATGGCGAACAGCCGGTCGCGATCGTCTTCGCTCACGCCGTCGAGGGCCTCGCCCCGCGTCGCCGCGCCGACGGCGAATATCTCGCCGAGAAGCGGTGGCGCTTTATCGGTGAGATGCAGCTGTCGAATGCGACGGTCGGTCGGGTGTGCCCGGCGTTCGACCAAGCCCATTTCCTCCAGCCGGTCGAGCAGGCGCGTGAGCGTGATGGGCTCGACTTCGAGGATGTCGGCCAATCCGCTCTGCTGGATGCCCTCGTTGCGCGCCAAATGCGCCAGCACCTGGCATTGCGACCGCGTCAGTCCGAGGTCACGCGCATTCTGCTCGAAGCGCTTGCGCATGAGCCGCGCCACGTCGTGCAGCAGGAAACCGATATTGCGTTCGGGCGATTCCATTACATCTCCTAAGCTTCCTTAATATAAGCTTGCTTATTATTTTTGCAAATATTAGCAACCAGAAGGAATTACCCCTTAAAATCAGTCTATTACGTCAAAAAACTTAGGGCGCGACGCCGAAGCCCGCGCGCTGGATCGCCTTGGTGATGGCGGCCACGTCGGCCTCCGCCGGGAGACGCATCTCCCCGCTCTTGAGATCGACGGAAAGAGGCGCAGTGCCTGCGCCGGTCGCGGCACGGGTGACTGCCTTTACGCAGCCGTCGCAATCCATGCCGGTGACCTTGAGGATGAGTTCTTGAGCCATGTGATATAGCTTCGCGCCCGCCGGCTGGACCGGCAAGAGGCAAATCAACACGGTGTTTTTCCGGTGAGCGGCGATATCGACGATTTTCGGGGCCTTCTGGCCAAGGTAGGCAATGGCGAGCCGCTCGGCATCGACGAGGCGGAGCGGGCCTTCGACATCATGACCAGTGGCGACGCTACGCCAGCGCAAATGGGGGCCTTCCTGATGGGGCTCAAGGTGCGCGGCGAGACGGCCGAGGAGCTGGCCGGCGGCGCCCGCGTATTGCGTGCCAAGATGCTGCGCGTGCGTGCCCCCGAGGGCGCGATCGATATCGTGGGCACCGGCGGCGACCACCATGGCACCTACAATGTCTCCTCCTGCTCTGCCCTGGTCGTGGCCGGCGCTGGCGTGCCTGTCGCCAAGCATGGCAACCGTGCGTTCACTTCCAAGTCCGGCGCCGCCGACGTGTTGGATGCTCTCGGCATCAATCTCGATCTGCCCATCGAAACACTGGAGCGCGCGCTGGTCGAGGCAAAGGTGTGCTTCCTCATGGCCCCACGCCATCATAGTGCCATGCGTAACGTCGCCGGTCCGCGGGTCGAGCTGGCGCCGTCGCGCACGATCTTCAATTTGCTGGGCCCACTGTCGAACCCCGCCGCCGTCAAACGCCAGCTCGTCGGCGTTTTCGATCGCCGCTGGCTGCGGCCCGTCGCCGAGGCATTGAACCAGCTCGGCCTTGAGCGTGCGCTGATCGTCCATGGCCAGGACGGAATGGATGAGCTCACCACGACCACCACGAGTTGGGCGGCGTCGCTAGAGAACGGCAAGGTGAGCGAGATCGAGATTGCCCCCGAGGATATCGGCGTGAAGCATGCCTCACTTGCCGACCTCAAGGGCGGCGATCCGGCGTACAATGCCGAAGCCATTCACAAGGTACTGGCCGGAGAGAAGAACGCCTTTCGCGACATCGTGGTGCTGAACAGCGCCGCGGCGATTATGGTTGCAGGCAAGGCCCGTGACCTGAAGGAGGGTGCCGCTCTTGCCGTCGCCGCGATCGACAGCGGCAAAGCCAAGGCCGCCCTGGAGACGCTGAAGAGGATCTGCGCATGAGCGACACGCTGACGAAGATCGTCGCCGACAAGCGCCGCCACGTCGATGCGCGCAAGGCCAAGCGCACGCTGGCCGAAGTGGAAGATATGGCGCTGAAGGCCGACAAGCCGCGCGGCTTCGCCGCCGCCCTGAAGCGCACCATAAAGTCGGGCCGCTACGGGCTGATCGCCGAGATCAAGAAGGCCTCGCCCAGCAAGGGCTTGATCCGCGAGGACTTCGATCCCCCGACGCTCGCACGCGCCTATGAACGCGGCGGCGCGACCTGTCTCTCCGTGCTGACCGACGAGCCTTACTTTCAGGGTAAGGATGAATTCCTGGTGCAGGCGCGCAACGCCTGCGGTTTGCCTGTCCTGCGCAAGGATTTCATGATCGACCTCTATCAGGTCGCCGAGGCTCGCGCGCTGGGCGCCGATTGCATCCTGCTGATCATGGCCTGCCTCGACGACGAGATGGCGTCCGACCTCACCAAGCTCGCCCATCGTTGGGAAATGGACGTTCTGGTCGAGGTGCACGATGCCGCCGAACTCGAACGGGCGCTGCGCATCGACAGCGACCTGATCGGCGTCAACAACCGCAACCTCAAGACGCTCGCCGTCGATCTCGCCACGACCGAACAGCTCGCCCCGCGGGTGCCGCGCGATCGCGTGCTGGTGGCCGAAAGCGGCCTCGGCTCGCCGGCCGATCTTGCGCGCATGGCCAAGGTCGGCGCGTCGGCCTTCCTGATCGGCGAGAGCTTCATGCGCAAGCCCGACGTCGAGGCTGCTGTGCGCGAGATCCTGGTACGAGAGGCCGCATGAGGCGCAAGGCTGCCCTCACCCACTTCGACGACACCGGCAATGCGCGCATGGTCGATGTCGGCGACAAGGACGTGACCGAGCGCATCGCCGTGGCCCGTGCCAGCGTCACGATGCAGGCTGCAACCCTGAAGCTGATCCGCGAGAAGAAGGCCAAGAAGGGCGACGTGCTTGCCGTGGCGCAGCTCGCCGGCATCATGGCCGCCAAGCGCACGCCGGAGCTGATCCCGCTCTGCCATCCGCTGTCGCTGTCGTCGGTCGACGTGAAGCTGTCGCTCAATCCCAAGCGCAAGGCCGTCGACATCGAGGCGACCTGCAAGCTCAAGGGGCGCACCGGCGTAGAGATGGAGGCACTCACGGCGGCCTCGGTTGCCGCCCTGACAGTCTACGACATGTGCAAATCGGTCGACCGCGGCATGACGATTTCCGAAGTTAAACTCCTGCACAAGTCCGGCGGCAAGTCCGGCACCTGGAGCGCCGGCTGATGCTCTCCGTTCGCGATGCCCATGCCCGCGTGATCGCCGCCTTCGAGGCGCTGCCGGCCGAGATGGTTTCAATCGCCGATGCAGCGGGCCGGGTGCTGGCGGCACCAGCGACGGCGCGGCTCACCCAGCCACCGGCCGATCTCTCGGCGATGGACGGCTACGCGGTCCGCGCTGCCGATGTGCCTTCCACGCCGGGCACCCTCACCCTCGTCGGTCAGGCGCCGGCGGGTGGCTCCTACGATCACGTCCTGAAGGCCGGCGAAGCCGTGCGCATCTTCACCGGCGGACCGCTGCCGCAGGGTGCGGACGCCATCGTGATTCAGGAGGACACAAAGGCCGACGGCACGCAGATCACCATTCTCGATGCGCCGCGCCAAGGTCGGCACATCCGCAAGGCCGGCCTCGATTTCAAGGTGGGCGATCAGGCGCTCAAAGCGGGCCGCACACTCTCCACACGCGACGTGGCCCTCGCGGCGGCGATGAACCTGCCGTGGCTCTCGGTTCATCGCAAACCGCGCGTCGCGATCCTGTCGACCGGCGACGAACTGGTGATGCCGGGCGAGCCGGTCGGCCGAAATCAGATCGTCTCCTCCTCGGGCATTGCGGTCGCGGCTCTGGTGCGTGGCTGGGGCGGCGAGCCGACCCTGTTCGACATTGCCCGCGACGACGCTGCGCTGATCGAAAGCCGCATTGTCGCCGGCGCACAGCACGATCTGCTGATCACCCTGGGCGGTGCCTCGGTCGGCGACCACGATCTCGTGCAGGCCGCCCTCAAGGCCCAAGGTTTCTCGATGGATTTCTGGCGCATCGCCATGCGCCCCGGCAAGCCGCTGATGTTCGCGGCCAAGGACCGCGCCCGGGTGCTTGGCCTGCCCGGCAATCCCGTTTCCACGATGATCTGCGCCCTTCTGTTCCTGAAGCCCGCGATCGAGCGGATGCTGGCCCAGCCGGGCGACCTGGTCGCAACGCAGCCAGCCCGCCTTGCGGTCGATCTGAAACAGAACGACCAGCGCGAGGACTATGTTCGCTCGACGCTCTCTCGCGCTGCCGACGGCGCCCTGACTGTCGCCCCCCACCCGGTACAGGACAGCTCGATGCTTTCCGTCCTCGCCAACGCCAGCGGACTGTTGGTCAGGCCTGCGCACGACCCTGCCCGAACGAAGGGTGAAACCGTGCAGATTGTTGACCTCGCGAGCCTCCCCAGCGGCTACTGATCCCCGTCTTCCCCGGGATAACTTGACCCGGAACAAGAACCAAACTAGAACATGTGTCAGGTTTCAGGGTTTGTTCCGAAATCTGGTAGCCAGTCTGGGGAGAAGACGGTGTTAACCCGCAAACAGAACGAACTGCTCTTGTTCATCAACAAGCGCCTCAACGACGATGGCGTATCGCCTTCGTTCGACGAGATGAAGGAGGCGCTGCGGCTCAAGTCCAAGTCGGGAATCCACCGGCTCATCACCGGACTAGAGGAGCGCGGCTTCCTGCGTCGATTGCCGCACCGTGCGCGCGCCCTGCAAGTGTTGAAGCTACCGGACACGGCGGCCATGCCGGCCCCCAATGTCACCCCCCTGCTCGCGGAGGCCCGCCGGGCCGGCCTGGCGGAGGCGCGCGAGGGCTTCGTGCCGCAAATCGTGCGCGGCGAACGCGTACCGCTCGCCGGCGCCATCCAGGCAGCCAACGAAGCGCAGGCGCTCAGCTTGCCGCTCTATGGCCGGATCGCCGCCGGTACGCCGATCGAGGCGCTGCGCGACAATTCCACCACCGTCGACGTGCCCGTCTCGCTGCTGGGCTCCGGCGCGCATTACTGCCTCGAAGTCCAGGGGGACTCGATGGTCGAGGCCGGCATCCAGAACGGCGACATCGCGATCATCCGCAGCGCCGATACCGCCGAGACCGGCGAGATCGTCGTGGCGCTGATCGACGATACCGAGGCAACGCTCAAGCGCCTGCGCAAGAAGGGTGCCTCGATCGCCCTGGAACCTGCGAACCCGGCCTACGAGACGCGGATCTTTGGACCTGATCGCGTGAAGATCCAGGGCCGCCTCGCGGGCCTCTATCGCCGCTACAACTGAGTCCGCGCGCAAGCACTCCGCCGCCCTGCCGGTGACGCTCAAGCGCCCGGTGCCCTGACCCGCGCCGCCTGTCGCCAGGGGCTGTTGGGCACCCATGGCCGGTCGCCTCGCGTCGCGTTGGCGGTCTCGCGCCGCACACCGAGATCGTCGAGCCATAGGGCCTGCGCGCCCTCTTTCCAGGCATCCCGCCGGTCGATCACCATGCGCGGACCACGGCAACGCGCTTGCGCATCGACGGTAGCCAGCACGATGTCGGCGGCTCCACAGGCCTCGGCAAGGCGGCGCTCGTCGCTTACCAGCGCGATGCGCCACGGCCCCTTGCGCCAGCGACAGAGGCCGGTGCTGCAGCCAAGCCCGCTCGCCTCCTCCTCGGCACTCACGGTCCAGCGCTTGACGCCCTCCTGGCCCTGCCGCCGCGCCCAGGTGTCGCTCACGAACCGATCGGTGCGCGCCGACGCGACATGCACAACGCCGCTCTCGTCTCTGAGGCCAAGCACGCGGCCATCCTCGCTCATCAGCAGATCTGGCGCTGGCGGCGGCCCCAGCAACAGGCCGATGGTGACGATGGGCAAACCAGCAAAGCGCCAGCGCCGCCGCCATAGGCAAAGCCACAGGCCGCCGGCCGTCAGCAGCCACAGGCTCGCGCCAGGCAACGACGGGACCAGAGTCGCTGCCTCCGGCCAGGCGGCGACGTGGTGGGCGATGGCATTCAACCCTTCGACACCCCAGCCCATCGGCACCAGCGCAAACTTTTCGAGTCCAAACGGCATCAGCAGCATGGCCATGAGGCCACAGGGCATGATCCAGAAGCCCGTGAGAGGCACCCCCAGCAAGTTGGCGACGACACCGAGCAGCGACAGCCGATTGAAGTGATAGGCGGCGAAAGCGCCGGTCGCGACCGAAGCTATCAAGGTGGTGAGCAGGCTGGCGGCCAACGCAACCCCGAGACGCCATAGCCACCGCCGTTGGGAAAGATCGGCGTGCTCGTGCAGACGCCGACGCCAGCCCGCAGCGCTCTCCCAAGCCGCAATCAATGCCACCACGGCGGCAAAGGACATCTGGAAGGACGCCCCCGTCAGCGACTCCGGCGTGGCCACGAGCACGATGATCGCCGACCAGGCGACGAGCCGCAGCGACAGCGCCGTGCGGTCGAGCAGGATTGCGAGCAAGGCAAACCCCGCCATGGCGCATGCGCGTTGCGCGGGCACCGGCGCGCCCGCAAGGGCCGTGTAGAAAAGCGCCGCCGCCAGGGCGAGTACGGCGGCGATCTTCTTGGCATCGATACGCAGGGCCAGCGGCGGGATCAGGGCAATCCCATAGCGGACGATGCCCATCACCAGGCCGACGACGAAGACGATATGCAGCCCGGAGATCGAGAGGATGTGCGCGAGGCCCGAGTCGCGCATCGCCTGCGCGACGTCCTTGTTCACCGCTGTCTGCTCGCCGGTCAGCATGGCCGCCACCACGCCACCTTCGGGATTGGGCAGCGCCTTCAGGATGCGATCCGTCACATCGGCGCGCAGCGCGTCGAGCATGCGGACGAAGCCGTCCGGCTGTCCCTTCTCGATGATGGTGGCCGGCGCCAGCGCATAGCCCACGGCACCGAGCTGCTGATACCAGGCAACCCGCTGGAAATCGAAAGCGCCCGGCGCGGCAGGCCCCGCTGGCGGCGACAGGTTGGCCAGCACGAGCAGCCGGTCACCGACGGTCAAGGGCGGCGCGCCTCTACTCAGCGACACCCGCACCTTCAGCGGCATCATTTCCGGCGGCGGCACATTGTTGCCCTTCAGTCGGACGGCCTCGAGAACGACGCGCACGCCGTCGGGCAGTCGCTGGATGTCGGCCACCCTGCCTTCGATATTGATGCTGAAAAGTGGCCGGCTGAGCGTCGGTGCGGCGACGCTTGCCGTGCGCCAGGCAATCAAGCCGAAACCTGCCGATGCGGCAGCAGCCCCAACCGCCAGCGCACGGGCGAGACTACCCGCTGGCGCGAGAAGGGCAGCCACGAGCGATGCGCCGCACAGAGCAGGGCCCAGCCACAAGGCCGGCTCGCTCGGCAACTCGAAATAGACGGCTATGCCCAGGCCCATGGCGACGGGCAGCCAGAGCATCCAGCGGCCGCGCTCGGCATCGAGTTGCTGCAGGATCCAAGTGCGTGCCCCCGCCACGCCGTCTCCCTTTCCCCCTTTGGCCTGGCGGCCAGCCCTGCGTTTGACAGTGCAGGGACGCTCGCCTACCTACGGCGCGCTTTCGCGGCTTAAATGCGGCAAAACCCGCGCTTACCGACCCCAAAAGACCCTGGACAAATGACTGTCGTAACCCGCTTCGCCCCTTCGCCGACCGGCTTCCTCCATATCGGCGGCGCCCGCACCGCGCTCTTCAACTGGCTGTTCGCCAAGCATCATGGCGGCAAGTACCTGCTGCGCATCGAGGATACAGATCGCGCGCGGTCGACCGAACCGGCGATCGCCGCCATCCTCGATGGCCTTGGCTGGCTCGGCCTGCAGCACGACGGCGAGGTCACTTATCAGTTCTCGCGCGCAGCCCGTCATGCCGAGGTGGCGCACCAGATGCTCGCCGCCGGCAACGCCTACCATTGCTATTGCTCGCCCCAGGAGCTGGACGAGATGCGGGCCGCGCAGAAGGCCGCCGGCAAGCCCATGCGCTACGACGGTCGCTGGCGCGACCGCGATCCCAAGGACGCTCCTGCCGGCGTCGCGCCGGTCATTCGCCTGAAGGCGCCGCAGACCGGCCAGACCGTCATCAAGGACCTGGTGCAGGGCGAGGTCACGGTCGAAAACGCCCAGCTCGACGACATGATCCTGCTGCGCGCCGACGGCACGCCGACCTACATGCTGGCCGTCGTGGTCGACGATCACGACATGGGCGTGACGCATGTCATTCGCGGCGACGATCATCTCAACAATGCCTTCCGCCAGCTGCAGATCATCCGGGCGATGGGTTGGCCGGAGCCGGCCTATGCGCATATCCCCCTGATCCATGGTCCCGACGGCGCCAAGCTCAGCAAGCGCCACGGCGCGCTGGGCGTCGACGCCTATCGCGACATGGGGCTCCTGCCCGCCGCGCTGCGCAATTACCTGCTGCGCCTGGGTTGGGGCCATGGCGACGACGAAATCATCTCGACCCAGCAGGCCATCGAGTGGTTCGACCTCGACGCTGTCGGCCGCTCGCCTTCGCGCTTCGACATGGCGAAGCTCATCAATCTCAACGCGCACTATCTGCGCGAGACGCCGGACGACGAGCTGCTGCCGATGGTGCTGCCGCGCGTCGAGGAGACGCTGGGCGCGAAGGTCGATGCGATCGGCTTGGAGCGTATCACGCGCGGCATGAACGGCGTGAAGCAGCGGTCGCGCACCCTGATCGAGCTTGCCGACAATCTCGTCTTCTATGCCCGCACCGGCGCGCCACCGATTGCCGACGACAAGGCCCGTGGGGTGCTGACGCCGGAGGCCAAGTCGTTGCTCGGCAAGCTCGCTGCCGCCCTGGAAGCCGACGCGGCCAACTGGGGCGAGAAGCAGGTCGAGGACGCAGTACGTCGCTTCGCCGAAAGCATGGGCGTGAAACTCGGCCAGGTCGCGCAGCCGCTGCGCGTGGCCCTTTCGGGCTCGACCGTGTCACCCGGCATCTTCGAGGTAGTAGCGATCCTGGGTCCCGCCGAAACGCGCGCGCGATTGCTGGCAGCTGCCGGATAGCAAGGCGCTCTCGAAGGCGGGCAGTCTCCGGCCATGACTGCACGCGTCTGGATCTGGCTTCTGTCGCTTTCCGTCCTGTGGGGTGGTTCGTTCTTCTTCGCCAAGGTAGCCCTCGGCGAACTGGCACCCTTGTCGGTCGTGTTCGCTCGTGTGGCACTTGCCGCCATCGCGCTCAATTTCGTGTTGGCCCTCACCGTCGGCAGCCTGTTCCTGCGCAACGTGCCGTGGCGAAGCTTCTTCGCCATGGGTTTGCTGAACAATCTCGTGCCGTTCGCACTGATCTTCTGGGGGCAGACGCAGATCGCTTCGGGCCTCGCCTCGATCCTGAATGCCACGACGCCGCTCTTCACGATGGTCGTGGCTCATTTCCTGACGCGGGACGAACGGATCGATGCGATCAAACTCGGCGCTCTGACAATCGGCATCGGCGGCGTTGCCGTGCTCGTGGGTCCGGATGCACTGGCCGGGAGTCACGGCGTTCTGGGCCAGCTTGCCTGTCTCGGCGGCGCACTCTCCTATGCCTTCGCTGGAGTCTATGGCCGTCGCTTCAAGGCGATGGGCGTCGCACCCCTCGATGCCGCCGCCGGCCAGGTGACGGCCAGCACCATGTTGATTCTTCCAATCATGCTGATCGTCGATCAGCCCTGGACGTTGCCGGCATTTCCATCGGCCAGCGTATGGGCATCGTTGGTCGGACTGGCGCTGCTGTCGACGGCACTCGCATATGTCCTGTATTTTCGCATCCTTGCAGCTGCCGGTGCGACCAATCTTCTGCTCGTCACCTTTCTGATTCCCGCGACGGCGATCCTTCTCGGTGCCTCGGTTCTCGGCGAACATTTGCTGCCTCGCCATTTCGTCGGCATGGCCCTCATCGGGCTCTCGCTGGCGGCCATCGACGGTCGACTTTTAAGTTTCCTGCATACCGCGAAATAGCGGCCGGGCTGCACAATTGCGCCTTCCGGAGGGGCTTGTTAGGGTGCCGCCGAACCGGCGAGCAGCACCTGCGGGGTGCTCGCGCCTTGCCTGAATCGAGCTGAAAAGAGTTCACCAAATGGCCAAATCGACCGCGACGCTGACCGACAACGAAACCGGCAAATCCTATGAAATGCCGATCATCCACGGCACCCTCGGACCGCGCCTGGTCGATATCCGTAAATTCTACGGCGAATCCGGAATGTTCACCTATGATCCGGGTTTCACGTCGACAGGTTCGTGCGGATCGAAGATCACCTTCATCGACGGCGACGAGGGCATCCTTCTCCATCGCGGCTACAATATCGCCGACCTCGCCGAACAGAGCGACTTCATGGACGTCGCCTATCTGCTGATGAAAGGCGATCTGCCGAACAAGGCGCAGAAGGACAAGTTCGTCAAAGACATCACGAATCACACGATGATTCACGAGCAGCTCAGCCAGTTCTATCGTGGGTTCCGTCGCGACGCTCATCCGATGGCGATCTGCTGCGGAGTCGTCGGTGCGCTTTCGGCCTTCTACCACGACTCGCTCGACATCAACGATCCGCACCAGCGGATGGTCGCTTCCTATCGCCTGGTCGCCAAGATGCCGACCATCGCCGCGATGGCTTATAAGTATTCGGTGGGCCAGCCGTTCGTCTATCCGCGCAACGACCTCTCCTACGCCGCGAACTTCCTGCGCATGATGTTCTCGGTTCCGGCCGAGGAGTACGAAGTCAACCCGGTGATCGAAAAGGCGATGGACCGCATCCTGATGCTCCATGCCGATCACGAACAGAATGCGTCGACGTCGACGGTGCGCCTCGCCGGCTCTTCGGGTGCCAACCCGTTCGCCTGCATCGCCGCCGGCATTGCCTCGCTCTGGGGCCCGAGCCACGGCGGCGCCAATGAAGCCGTGATCAACATGCTGAACGAGATCGGCGGCAAGCAGAACATCCCGGGTTTCCTGTCCCGCGTTAAGGACAAGAACGATCACACCCGCCTGATGGGCTTCGGCCACCGCGTCTACAAGAACTACGATCCGCGCGCCAAGGTCATGCGTCAGACCTGCCACGAGGTCCTGACCTCGCTGGGCATCCAGCACGACCCGCTGCTCGAACTGGCCATGGAAATGGAGCAGATCGCGCTGAAGGACGACTACTTCGTCTCCAAGAAGCTCTATCCGAACGTCGATTTCTATTCAGGCATCATTTTCCGCGCGATCGGCATCCCGACGTCGATGTTCACCGTTCTCTTCGCAGTGGCGCGTACGGTCGGCTGGATCTCGCAGTGGAACGAGATGATCGAAGACCCCGACCAGAAGATCGGCCGTCCGCGTCAGTTGTACAACGGCCAGACCGAGCGGCCGTACAAGCCGCTCCATATGCGCGGATAACAACATTCGCTGTCCGGGGGGAAAGCGAGAAGAACATGGCGAGATCGTCATTCGGGCCGCGCCGGGCAACGACCTGGACGGCCACAGAACACCAAAAGCCGATGCCGCGAATCGTGCGGCTCGGCCGGCCAGCCAACGACAATTTCCGGCAACCGGGATGGTTGACGCGAGCCGTCGTGCTGGGCCTTGCCGGCCTTCTCCTGACCTTCGTGCTGGCGGAGTGGCGCTTCTTCTGAGCGCCACTCGTGAGCCGGCCTTATGCGATCACAAGGCCGATCATCTTGAACCACTGACATTGCTGGTGCCTACTCCGCCTGCATCTGCAGGGGAGCCACCATGCAAATCAACGGCGTCGCCCATACCTTCATCACAGCCGGCAACTTCGCCGCGGCCCGGGAGTTCTACGGCAAGCTCCTGCCGTTTCTGGGCATGACCATCGTGGCCGACACCCACAATACGTTCTACGGCGTAGGCGGTCGCACCGGCTTCGGCATCCATGCCCCTACCCCCGAGGTTGCCGGCCAACGCTTCCGGCAAGGCGGCGTGGGTCTCCATCACCATTGCTGGCGCGCGCGGGAGCGTGGCGACATCGACGAGGTGCATGCCTTCCTGAAATCAATCGGCGCGACGATCGTCCATCCGCCGCGCGAAGACGCCTTCGCCCCGGGTTACTACTCGGTCCTGTTCGAGGATCCCGATGGAACGCGGCTGGAGATCAACTACGTCCCCGGCCAAGGCCTGTTGGCGCCCGGTCAACGCATCGGCGGCGGCTATGGCGACGGCACGCAAAACCAATAGCGGCCGAAGCCGCCAAGGCGCGCTTACTTGCGCTCGATCAGCTCGATTTTGTAGCCGTCGGGGTCTTCGACGAAAGCGATGACCGTCGTGCCGAACTTCACGGGCCCGGGCGCGCGCGTGACCTTGCCGCCGGCCTTGGTGACCTGATCGCAGACGCCCGCAACGTCCGGCACGCCCACGGCGAGATGGCCGAAACCCGTGCCGAGTTCGTAGGGCTTCTCCTGTCCCCAATTGTGGGTCAGCTCGACGACCGCATGTTCGGGTTCGTCGCCGTAGCCGACAAACGCCAGGCTGTACTTGCCGTCCGGCACGTCGCGCTTGCGCAGCAGCTTCATGCCCATCGGTCCGGTGTAGAAGGCCAGCGACTTGTCGAGATCCATGACGCGGATCATCGTGTGGAGCATGCGATAGTTGGCGGCTGCGTCAGGCATGTCCCTCTCCTCTTTGGCCCTGATCCTATCTATCCCTGATCATGGCGGCGAATGTGGCCTCGGCCGCGACTTTGCCCTCGACCATAGCCCGACCGGAGAATTTCCAGACGTTGGCGCGGCTTTGCACCTTCTGGACGTGCAGCTCGAGGCGGTCTCCTGGCACGACCGGGCGACGGAAACGCACGCCGTCGATCGACATGAAGTAAACCAGCTTGCCTTCCGAGGAGGCGCCGAAGGTCGCAACGACCAGGACACAGGCAGTCTGCGCCAGGGCCTCGACGACCAGCACGCCCGGCATCACCGGATCGGAAGGAAAGTGCCCCTGGAAGAACGGCTCGTTGATGGTGACGTTCTTGATGCCGACAGCGCTCTGGTCGAGCTGCATGTCGACGACCTTGTCGACCATGAGCATCGGGTAGCGGTGCGGGATCATCTGCAGGATCCGCCTGATGTCCACCGAAGTCGCCGTGGCGACGCTGGCCTTGTCGGCTTGTACGTTCATGACCGCGACATCTCCCATCAGAAGCGCGTGCCGAAGCTGAAGCGTATGTTCTGTTGCTTGTCCCACGGCTCGTATTGGACCGGCCAGGCATAGTCAATTCGGATCGGGCCGAACGGCGACACCCATTGGATGCCGATGCCAGCCGCGACGCGCATCAGCTGGCTGTCCAGAACCGACGTCGTGTTGGTCGTCGACGTCTGGACACCCCACAACGAACCGATATCGATGAACGCCTTGCCGAGAAGCGCAACCTCCTTCGGCACGAAGGGCAGCGGATAGGAAAGCTCTGCCGTGCCGGTGTAGTAGTACTGGCCGCCGAGCGAATCGGTGGTGCCCGCGTCGCGCGGACCGATGCCGCCGACCGCGAAGCCGCGCAGCGTATCGCCGCCGATAAAGAACAGGTTGTTCAGGCGGACGTAGGAGCCACCGTACGGCAGGACCAGGCCGACCGAGCCGCCGATCGACGCAACCACGTCCTCGAAGAGCGAGTAGTAGTAGACCGCATCGGCCGTCGTGCGGACATACTGCTCGGTGCCGATCGCACCGGCAACGGCCACCGTGTTGCGGACCAGGAAGCCCTTGGTCGTGTTCAGACGCGTGTCGCGGGTATCCCAGAGGATCGTCTCTGAGAGTTCCGATACGACCTGTGTGCCGGCCTGTGCCTGAATGATCGGCGAGGCCCAGAACTGCACGTTGTAGATGTCGGTCTGACGCAGGGTGTAGCGAACGAGCTGCCGGAGATGCTCGCTGTAGGCCCAGCCGGCGCGGAGCGCGAAGCCCAGGCTGCGGTCGCTATAGCTCGCCACGTTCTGACGGTCGTTCGATGTTCTGAAGAGATCGAAGCCCGCCGAAACCTGCCGGTCCATGAAGTAAGGCTCTGTGAAGCCAAGGTCGATGACCGTGCTCAAGGTACCCAGCGACAGGCCGAGGCGCAGTTCCTGCCCCTTGCCCAGCAGGTTGCGTTCCTTGACCGAAATATCGCCGACGATACCTGCAGTCGACGAGTAACCCGCACCGAAGGAGATTTCGCCGGTGCTCTGCTCGACGACCTGGACTTCCAGGTTCGTCTTGTCAGGAGCGGAGCCGGGCGCCGCGGACACATCGACCTTCTCGAAGAAGCCGAGATTGCGCAGACGCTGCTGGCTGCGGCGGACCTTCGCGGTGCTGAACGCGTCGCCTTCGGCCAGACGGAACTCGCGCCGGATCACCTTGTCGAGAGTTCGGGTATTGCCCGAAATATTGATGCGCTCGACATAGACCCGCGGTCCCTCCTGAACGTCGAAGGTGACGTCCACGGTCAGATTGTCCCTGTTACGCCGGATATTCGGACGAACGTCGACGAACGCGTAGCCCAGCGTGCCGACCGCTTCGGAGATGTTGGAAACCGACTTCTCGACCTCGTCGGCGTCGTACCATTCGCCTTCGCTCATGGTCAGGAAGCCCTTGATCACATCGACGTCGAGGCCCTGGAAACGGCTGGTGACGTCGACTTTCCCGAAGCGATAGCGCTCGCCCTCGTTGATCGTGAAGGTGATGAAGAAGCCTTCACGATTGGGCGCAAGCTCGGCGACCGCGGAAACGACGCGGAAATCGGCGTAGCCTTCCGAGAGATAGAACTTGCGCAGAAGCTCTCGGTCGAGATTCAGACGGTCCGGGTCGAAACGATCGTCCGACGACAGGAAACGCCACCAGGCGCTTTCGCTCGTCCGGATCTTGCCGCGCAGCGTGCCGTCGCCGAACGCCTCGTTGCCGACGAAGCTGATCCGCTTGACGCCTGTAACGTCGCCCTCGTTGATTTCGAAGACGAGGTCGACACGCCCCTGCTCCAGGTTGATGACCTTCGGCTCGACCGATGCATTGTAGCGGCCGCTGCGGCGGTAGATGGTCAGAATGCGCTCGACGTCGGACTGTACGCGCGCGCGCGTGAACACCTGTCGAGGTTTGGACTGCACCTCGTCGCGCAGCTTGTCGTCCTCGATCTTGCTGTTCCCTTCGAAGGCCACCCGATTGATGATCGGATTCTCGGTGACCTTCACGACCAGGGTCGAGCCCTGCATCTGGATCACGACGTCGGAGAAAAGCCCGGTCGCGAACAGCGCCTTCAGCGAGCGGTCGGCCGCAGCAGCGTCGTAAGGCTCGCCGGGCTTCAATTGCAAGTAGGAGCGAATCGTCGCCGCTTCCGAACGAACATTGCCATCGATCTGAATGGCCTGAATCGTCCCGCCGGCCGCACCCCGCTGGGCGTGCGCCGTCGTACTGAACATAAGAATTGCAGCAACGGCCAGTACGGCCCAACGAAAGATCAAACTCACCCCCGGCGCCTGCCAGACCTTACCGATGGCCAAACCCGCGAACGCAGCTTCATAAACCGGCATCTGGGACTTCGTCATCCCTTTTGTCCCCTGCCTTTTTCCCACAGGTTCGCGCCACTCACCGCAGCAACAGCCTGATGTCATTGAATGTCGCTATCAGCGCCATGCCGATGACAAGAGCAAAACCCAACTTCAATCCGACCTCCTGAGCCCTGAGACTGAGCGGCCGACCACGTACTGCCTCATAGAGGTACATGGCGAGATGCCCTCCGTCGAGCATTGGGACGGGCAGCAAGTTGAAAACCCCGAGCACGACCGACAAGGCGATGACAAGATTGAGAATGCCACCCCACCCGGCATGCGACGCCTCGCCTGCTGCCTTGGCAATGCGAATAGGCCCGCCAAGTTCATCCACAGGTCTTGCTGCCGTCAATATCTGACCCATCGATGTGTAGAACATCGTGGTCATGCTCCAAACCGCATTCACCCCCGCCCCCATGGCGCCGATGACACCCTGGTGGCGGTATTCCGTGACGGCCGCCGGGCGAACGCGCAGCCGGCCAATTGCCTGTTCCTTGCCGGCGCAGTCGTGCGTTTTGTCGGCGATCGGGACGACCGTAGTCTCCCGGCGCTGACCGTCACGCTCATAGGTGACGGTCACGGGTTGGCCACCACGGCTGCCGATCAGTTCGGGGATCCGCGAAAAATAATCCACCGGCTTCCCGTCGATCGACAGCAAAAGGTCGCCGACCTTCAGGCCAGCCGCCTCCGCCGGACTGTTGGCCGTGAAGCCACCGACGACCGGCCGGATGAGCTGGTCCATGCCGAGGTCGCCATAGCGCAGCGTGTTATTGTAGCGATCCGTCCGCTCGCAGAATTGCGGGGCAATCTCGCCCCGCAGGAGTTGCCCGTCGCGCCGATACTCGATCGGCATCGGCTTGGCTAGGTAGAGGATCTGCGAGTCCTGGATGTCCTCATAGCGGTCGACGCGCTTGCCGTTGAGACCGACGACCACATCCCCACTGCGCAGCCCTGCACGGGCGGCCGGCCCTTCTTGCTGCACGGCGACAACGGCCGGCGAGTACGGCTCGCCCATCACGTAAAAGACGCCTGTCAGCAGCACAAAGGCGAACAACAGGTTCGCCATCGGGCCGCCCAGCACGACAGCCGTGCGGGCATAGAGCGGCTGACTGAAGAAGGCGCGCCGCCGATCGGCTGACGAAAGGGGCTGATCGGTGGGCGTGGCGCTGGTTTCGTCGCTGTCGCCCAGGAACTTCACATAGCCACCCAGTGGAATGGCCGAAATCTTCCACCGAGTCCCGTTGCGATCGGTCCAGCCGATGATTTCCGGTCCAAAGCCGATGGAGAAAACCTCGGCATGAATGCCGAAGCGCCGGGCCACCCAATAGTGGCCGAACTCGTGGACGAACACGAGCAGCGTCAGGACCAGAATGAAGTACGGGAGATATGTCGTGAAAAGGCTGGCGACGCTTTGCATGGTTCAGTGGATCATGGGTTCTGGTTTAGTTCAATTGCTCAGCTCTTTGCCCTTGCAGATCTCCTCGGCCCTCCTCCGGGCCTCCAGGTCCGCCGCCTTGACCTGGTCGAGGGTTTCCACAGGGTTTGCCAAGCCACTCCAGCCGGCCATGACATCCTCGACTGTACGGGCAATGTCGAGGAATCCGATACGGCGGGCCAGGAAGGCCGCCACCGCCGCTTCGTTCGCCGCATTCAGCACGACCGGTGCAAACCCACCAATGACCAACGCTTCGCGCGCCAGACGTAGCGCTGGAAAACGGCCAGAATCGGGCCGCTCGAAAGTGAGTGCAGACAATTCCGCGAAGTCGAGCCGCGCGGCCGGGCCATCGATCCGCGCAGGCCAGCCCAGGGCATGGGTAATCGGCACGCGCATGTCGGCCGTACCGAGCTGGGCCAAAACCGAACCGTCACGATAGGCGACCATCGAATGGATGACGGATTGAGGGTGCACCACGATCTCGACCTGCTCTTCCGGCAGGCCAAAGAGCAGATGCGCCTCGATGAGTTCGAGCCCCTTGTTCATCAATGTCGCCGAATCGATCGAGATCTTGGCGCCCATGTCCCAGTTTGGGTGGGCCAGCGCCTGCTCCGGCGTGGCTTCGGCCATGTCCGCCAGCGACCAGTTGCGGAACGGGCCACCCGACGCGGTGAGGATCAGCCGGTCGACGGCGTGGCGCTGCTGCGGCTCGAAGACCTGGAAGATCGCATTGTGTTCCGAATCGACTGGCAACAACTTGCCGCCTGAACCCTCGATGGCCTCGAACAGCAGACGTCCCGCGCAGACGATGGCTTCCTTGTTCGCCAGCGCCACCATGGCGCCGCGGCGCGCGGCGGCGAGTGTCGGCGCAAGCCCCACGAACCCCACGATGGCGGCCATCACCCATTCGGCCGGCCGCGATGCCGCTTCGATCACGGCGTCCGGTCCGGCGGCAACCTCGATCGACGTGCCGGCCAGTGCTTCCTTCAGAGCGTGGAAGCGGGCGGGATCCGCGACCACGGCGAGGCGTGCCTTCAGCCGTCTCGCCTGCTCGGCCAGCAATTCAACAGCCGAACCGGCCACGAGCGCTTCGACACGATAGCTGGCGGGGTCACGGGCGATGAGGTCGACCGTGCTCTGGCCGACCGAGCCGGTCGAACCGAGGATCGTCACGCCGCGTGGACTGCCGTGCGAAGGCGCCGTCCACTTTGTCATATCCAGGGCCATGTCTCGCCCACGATCAGCCGCACCAGACCGACGGCAACCAGCACTGCGATCAAGCCATCGACCCGGTCGAGCAGGCCACCATGTCCGGGGATCAGCCGACCGCTGTCCTTCACTCCTGCCCGTCTCTTGGCAGCAGACTCTAGCAGATCGCCCAGCTGGCCGACGACGGCCAGTCCCGCGCCGATCAAAGCCAAAGGAAGCGTCTCGCCGAGCCCGAATGCGTAGCCGACGGCAGCACTCGCCATCGCGGACCAGGCCATCCCCCCGATCAGTCCTGCCCATGTCTTGCCAGGGCTGATCCGGGGCGCCAGTTTCGCGCCGCCGGCCGCTCTGCCGACGAAGTATGCTCCAATGTCGGTGGCCCAGATGCAGACCAGGATCCAGATTAGGGTTTCGCGGCCCAAGCTTGGCTGATGGCGTATCCACAGGAGCGCGGTCACGGCAGCCAGCGTGTAGCCCCAGGCCAGCACCCGCAGAACAGGATTGCCGCGCGTCAGCCGCGTCCACTCGAAGAGCATCAGCGGCGCCGCAAGGGCTGCCACGAGATCGATCCAGGGATAGCCGAACCAGACGGCGGCCAGCAGCAGCGGACCGAGCACCGCAGCCGACAGCAGCCGCAAGGCCAAGCCCGCGAACCGCCCGCCACGACTCGTCGGAGCTTCAGCTCCCGACGCCGCCATAACGCCGCTCACGCCGACGGAACTCGGCCACTGCCTGTTCCAGATGTTCCTTGCCGAAGTCCGGCCACAGCGTGTCGACGAAAACCAGCTCCGAGTAGGCGCACTGCCAAAGGAGAAAGTTGCTGATCCGCTGTTCGCCACTGGTCCGGATGAGAAGATCCGGATCGGGCACGCCGGCCGTAAGGAGTTCGCGCTCGAAGGTATTCTCGTCGATACTGTCCGCTGTCAGCTCGCCGGCGGCGACGCGCTGCGCCAAGGCGCGGGCGGCGCGTACGATTTCAGCGCGCGAGCCGTAGTTGACGCAGATATTGACGTCGATTCGATTGTTGCCCTGCGTCAGTTTCTCGGCCTCGGCTATATCGCGCACGATATCGGGCGCCAGCCCTTCGCGATTGCCGATCACCCTGAGGCGCGCGCCGTTCTTGCGCAGCTCGTCCAGCTCGCTGCGGAGATAGTGGCGCAGCAATCCCATGAGATCGCTGACCTCGTCGGGGGGGCGCGCCCAATTCTCCGTGGAAAAGGCAAACAGCGTCAGCACCGGAATGCCGAGTTCGCCGGCCCCGCGCACCACGCGTCGCACGGCATCGGCGCCGCGGCGATGACCTGCCACTCGCGGCAACCCCCGCGCCTTTGCCCAACGCCCGTTGCCATCCATGATGATGGCAACGTGGTGGGGCTCCGACGCTCCGCCGGAAGCTGCGGGAAGCGGCGCCGTCGACATCAGACCGTCTTGATCTCTTTTTCCTTGTGCGCCAGCGAGTCGTCGACGAGCTTCACGAAGCGATCCGTGAGCTTCTGCACCTCGTCGGACTTCTGGCGGTGCTCGTCTTCCGAGATCTTGTGATCCTTCTCGGCCTTCTTGAGCGCTTCCATGCCGTCGCGGCGCACGTTGCGAACAGCGACGCGGCCCTGCTCGGCGTACTTGTGGGCGAGCTTGGCGAGCTCGTTACGGCGCTCGGTCGTGAGTTCGGGAATCGGGATGCGGATCATCTGGCCATCCGGCGCCGGATTGAGACCGAGGCCGGCCTCGCGAATCGCTTTGGCCGTCGACACGACCAGGCCTTTGTCCCAGACGCTGACCGTCAGCAACCGCGGCTCGGGGGCGCTCACCGTGCCGACCTGATTGAGCGGCATGCGTTGGCCATAAGCTTCGACGACAACCGGATCGAGCAGATTGACCGAAGCGCGCCCCGTCCGCAGACCCGTGAATTCCTTCTTCAAGGCATCCAGGGCACCCTGCATGCGCTTCTCGAGCTCCTTGAGATCGGCAGTCATGATCAGGCCTCGTCCTTGATGATGGTGAATGTACCTTCGCCGCGCATCGTCTCCGCGAAGGCGCCGGGCTTGTGGATATCGAATACGATGATCGGGATGCGGTTCTCGCGAGCGAGCGAGATGGCTGACGCATCCATCACCTGCAGGTCGCGCGACAGCACGTCCATGTAGGTCAGCGTATCGTAACGCTTGGCGTTCTTGTCCTTGCGCGGATCGGCTGAGTAGACACCGTCGACCTGCGTACCCTTCAGCAATCCGTCGACGCCCATCTCGGCGGCACGAAGAGCGGCGGCCGTATCCGTCGTGAAGAACGGATTGCCTGTGCCGGCGGCGAAGATCACGACACGGCCCTTCTCCATATGACGGGCTGCGCGGCGCCGGATGTAGGGCTCGCACACGGTAGTCATCGGAATGGCCGACTGGACACGCGTCTGCAGGCCCTGGCGCTCCAGCGCGCTTTGCATCGCAAGTGAATTAATCACGGTCGCCAGCATGCCCATGTAGTCGCCGCTCGCGCGGTCCATGCCGGATGCCGCAGCAGAAACGCCACGGAAAATATTGCCGCCACCGATCACGAGACAAACCTGCACGCCCATAGCGTGCACGGTCTTCACTTCCTGCGCGACCATCGAAACCATGTCGGGATCGAGGCCATATTCCCGATTCCCCATGAGCCCCTCGCCAGAGAGCTTCAGAAGGACGCGGCGATAACGGGGACCCGACGGCATCAGATTCCTCTGATTACGTTGTCTTGGGCGCGCAAGCCCAGTGCTCGCGCGCCAGTGATAATTTTAATACTACTTCTTGAGCTGGGCGGCCACCTCGGCCGCAAAATCCTCGGCCTTCTTCTCGATGCCTTCGCCCAGCGCGAAGCGCAGATAGCCTGCGAGACGAACCGGCGCGCCGACTTGCTTTGCCGCGTCCTCGACCACCTTCGAGATCTTGGTCTTGCCGTCCATCACAAAGGCCTGCTCGAGCAGGACGACTTCCTGATGGAACTTGCGCAGACCACCTTCGACCATCTTGGCGATGATGTCGCCTGTCTTGCCGCTCTGGCCCGCCTTCTCGGCGAGAACCGCACGCTCCCGCTCGATCACCGTCGGATCCAGCTCGGCCACCGTCAACGACTGCGGGTTGGTCGCGGCCACGTGCATGGCGAACTGCTTGCCGAGGGCGGCGAGCTTGGCCTTGTCGCCCGTCGACTCGAGCGCGACCAGCACGCCGATCTTGCCGAGGTCCGGCGCGACAGCGTTGTGCGTGTAGGCCACCACGACGCCATCGGAGACCGACAGGGACGCAGCGCGGCGCAGGCTCATGTTCTCGCCGATCGTGGCGATCAGGTTGGTAAGTTCGCCCTGCACGTCACGGCCGGTGCCGGGGAACGGCGCGGCCGCCACCTTGGCGAGATCGCCGCCGTTTTCGAGGGCGAGCTTGGACGCTGCCGTGACGAACTTCTGGAACTGCTCGTTGCGGCCGACGAAGTCGGTCTCGGCATTGACCTCGATCGCGGCACCCGATGTGCCGTTCGCCGCGACGCCCACCAGACCCTCGGCGGCAACACGGCCGGCCTTCTTCGAGGCCGCAGACAGGCCCTTGGTGCGCAGCCAGTCGATCGCCTTCTCGATGTCACCCTGAACTTCGTTCAGCGCTTTCTTGCAATCCATCATGCCCGCGCCGGTCTTCTCGCGCAGTTCCTTGACGAGGGCAGCCGTGATCTCAGCCATTGTAGTGCTCCGTGACTCGTTGGTGTGACAAGGGCCGGTCTTCCGACCGGCCCCGTTCGTCTCTTGTCGATGAGGGGCCTGGCCTACGCGGCCGGCGACGCCTCGGCGCCAGCGCCGTCTTCCGCCGCCGGAATTTCTTCTTCGGGCTGTTCCGTCAGTTCACCGATGTCGCCGCCGGAGGCAGCGATCTCGGCACGAATGCCGTCGAGAACCGAAGCGGCCATCAGATCGCAATAGAGCGACACGGCGCGGATGGCATCGTCGTTGCCCGGGATCGGGAAATCGACGCCGTCCGGATCGGAGTTGCTGTCGAGCACCGCCACGATCGGAATGCCGCGCTTGCGGGCTTCCTGAACGGCGATCGCTTCCTTGTTGGTGTCGATGATGAACAGCATGTCGGGCGTGCCGCCCATTTCCTTGATGCCGCCCAGCGACCGCTCGAGCTTGTCGCGCTCGCGCGTCAGGTCGAGCTGTTCCTTCTTGGTCAGGCCGACGACGTCGCCCTTCAGGCGCTCGTCGAGTTCGCGCAGACGCTTGATCGAGGCAGAGATGGTCTGCCAGTTCGTGATCATGCCGCCCAGCCAGCGGTGGTTGACGTAGTACTGGCCGCAGCGCCGCGCTGCATCGGCAACGCGATCCGCCGCCGCCGCCTTGGTGCCGACGAACAGCACGCGGCCGCCGCTGGCAACGACATCACGAACCTGCCTCAGCGCCTGCTCAAGCAACGGCACGGTCTTGGTGAGGTCGATGATATGGACCCCGTTGCGCACCCCGAACAGGTACGGCTTCATCTTGGGGTTCCAGCGGCGCGTGTGATGGCCGAAATGGACGCCGGCCTCGAGCAGCTGGCGCATCGTAAACGTCGGCATGGTCATGATGCCGTTCTCCTTTTCCGGTTGAGCCTCCGCGGGCGTCGTCCATTTCTGGACACCGGAGCGAGCGCCGGGATGTCTCCCCGTCGACCGCAAACCCGCGTGCGAAGTGGCGCGTTTCTAGTGGTTTGCGCCGCCAAATGCAAGCGCCAGTCGAATCAATGGCTTAGGCGATGATCTGAGCGATCTCCTCAGCCAGCTTGAGCAGCGAAAGGGGCGCACTCCCCTCGGCCTTGTTGTTGGCGGTGATCCAGACCTTGCGGCCCGCCTTGAAAGCCGCAGCCGCCATGCGAGCCAGGATCCGGCGGGTTTCGCCATCCTCGTCAACCAGCTTGTCGAACGGTTCGTAACGCTGCTTGGCGGCCTGGTAGAGAAAGCCCCGGTGCAAATTCCAGCGAACCACCAGGTCGCCCGGCGTATCCCCGTCCAGGGCCTTGAGGGCAGCTTCCTGGCGTTCGACCTCGGGCATACGGTCATGCAGGCCGACACAGTAGCGCACGCCTCCCCGGCCGAGCATGCGCATCAGCCGCGGCGTCAGCAGCTCGGGGTTTCGCAGTTCCAGAGCGTAAATTGGACGGTGCTTCCCCAGCTCCCGCGGAAGGGCCGCAAAGAAGGCCTCCAGCCGCTCCACGATCAAGGAGGCGTCCTCGACCAGCCCACGCGGCAGCGGCGAGACCTGGAACACCAAAGGCCCCGCCTTGCCTTTCAGCCCTTCAAGGCAGGGCAGGACGAACTCCCGCGCGGCAATTGCGGCATCCAGGAAGTGCGGGTTGGCGACCTTGCCCCTGCCCTCCTCATCGCGCATCACCGCATCACAGACGATTGCCGGCGCCTTAACCACGAAGCTGAAATGCTCGGGCACCTGGCTGGCATAGCGCGCGTACTCGACGGCCGAGATCGGCGCGTAGAACGTGCGATCGAGGCTGACCGTGCGCAGCAGCGGAATCTCGGCATAAGCGGCCAGTCCCTTGCGGCTGAGCGTCACCTGAGGATGAACGCCGTCGTAGATCAAGCCGCGCCAGCCCGGAAAGAACCACGAGGACGTGCCCAGCCGAATGTCGGTCGGCAATACGGGCGCCTGCAGCAGCGGCGAATCCATCGCCGGCCGGACATCGCCCGCCGTGGCTTTGCGCCGGACGGGCGGTGCCGAAGTTTCGAAGAGGCCGGGCTGGCGGCTCAAATCTCCTCCACCTGTGCAATGCCCGGCAGACTGCCGATGACATCGCGCAGGCCGCCCGCGATCGAATAGGTCCCTGGCAAGGTGACCTCTGCTTCGGACTCGTCGGTCATCGGCACGACAAGCGTCACACGCCCGCGTCCGCGTTTGCCGTCGAGCGCTTTACGCAGCGCTTCCAGCGCCACCGGATCGGAGATCACAATACGCAAGCCCGCCGCGGCATTCGCAACGGCATCGTCCAGCTTCTCGACGGTCTGCGCCGTCAGCTTCACCTGCTCGCCGTCTAGCCGTCCGTCGGCCGAGATCAGCACCGCCTGCCCCGCTTCGAGAAGATTGCGCTTGCTGCCCAGCAGCTCGCTGAAGACGGTCAGCTCGAAGGCGCCGGACTGATCGGAGCATTGAACGAAGGCAAAGCGATTGCCCTTGGCCGAGGTCCGCTCCATGCGGTCGATCACGGTACCCGCCAGCTTGATCCGGCCCGGCGTACCACGCGCCAGCAACGCCGGCAGATCGGCTGCGCGGCAGACACCCAGTCGTTGCAGGCTGCGTTCGTAGGCGGCCAGCGGATGGGACGAGAGGTAGAAGCCGATCGCCGAGAACTCTTGCTGCAGCCGCTCCATCGGCGCCCAGTCCGGTACCTTCGGCAACTGGGGCCGGCGCTGGGCGGTGTCGTCGCCGAACAGGCTGTTCTGGTCGCTGCCCCGCGACTCGTGGGTTGCCTGGGAATGGCGCGTCAGCGCCTCGACGGCAGCAAAGGTCTGCGCCCGATTCTTGTTCAAGGTATCGAATGCGCCGGCACGAACGAGGCTCTCGACCAGGCGCTTGTTGATCACGCGCTGGTCCAGCCGCTCGGCAAAGTCGAACAGATCCTTGAAGGCGCCGTTCTCCACCCGCTCCTCGGTCAGCCGAACCATGGCTTCGCGGCCCACGCCCTTGATGGCGGCGAGCGCATAGCGGATCGCCTTCTTGCCGTCGGCATTGCGCTCCACGGTAAACTCGGCAGAGGAGCGGTTGACGTCGGGTGGTAGCAGCTCAACACCAATCTTCTCGAGGTCGCGCCGATAGCCGTTCAGCTTTTCGACGTTGCCCATATCGAGGGTCATGGTCGCGGCGAAGAATTCGACCGGATGATTGGCCTTGAGATAGGCCGTCTGGTAGCAGACCAGGGCATAGGCTGCAGCGTGGCTCTTGTTGAAGCCGTAGCCCGCGAACTTGTCGACCTGGTCGAAGATCGACGAAGCCTTGTCCTTCTTGACGCCGTTCTTTTCCGCGCCCTCGATGAAGCTCGCGCGCTGCGCATCCATCTCGGCCTGGATCTTCTTGCCCATGGCGCGGCGCAGCAGATCCGCGCCGCCAAGCGTATAGCCGCTCAGCACCTGCGCGATTTGCATGACCTGCTCCTGGTAGATCATGATGCCGTAGGTTTCCTTCAGGATTCCTTCCAGCAAAGGATGCAGGTAGTCGGGTTCCTCCTCGCCGTGCTTGCGCTTGATGTAGCTCGGGATGTTCTCCATCGGACCCGGCCGATAGAGCGCCACCACGGCGATAATGTCCTCGAAGCGGTCCGGCTTCATCTTGCGCAGCACGTCGCGCATGCCGTTGCCTTCAAGCTGGAACACACCGGAGCCATCACCCCGGGCCAGCAGCTCGAAACTCTTGCGATCATCGAGTGGCAACTTGGCGATATTGATCTTGTCCCGGCCGATCAGGTCGCAAGCTTTCTCGATCACCGTCAGTGTCTTGAGGCCGAGGAAGTCGAACTTCACAAGCCCCGCCGTCTCGACCCACTTCATGTTGAACTGGGTGGCCGGCAGCGAGTCCTTGCTGTCGGTATCGCGATAGAGAGGCACCAGCTCATCGAGCGGCCTGTCGCCGATCACGACGCCGGCGGCATGGGTCGAGGCATTGCGATAGAGGCCTTCTAGCTGCAGCGCGAGGTCGATGAGGCGCTTGATCTCCTCTTCTGCCGAATATTGCTCCTTGAGGAGCTGCTCGGTTTCCAGCGCCTTCGCCAACGTTACCGGATTGGCGGGATTATTGGGCACCAGCTTGCAGATGCGGTCGACCTGGCCATAGGGCATGCCCAGCACGCGGCCGACGTCGCGCAGCACGGCACGCGCCTGCAGCTTGCCGAAGGTGATGATGGCGGCGACGCGGTCGTGGCCGTATTCGTCGCGCACGTAGCGAATCACCCGGTCGCGCTTGTCCTGGCAGAAGTCGATATCGAAGTCCGGCATCGACACGCGTTCGGGATTGAGGAAACGCTCGAACAGCAGTCCCCAACGCAACGGATCGAGATCGGTGATCTTGAGCGACCAGGCGACAAGCGAGCCTGCACCGGAGCCACGACCGGGGCCGACCGGCACGCCGTTGTCCTTCGCCCATTGGATGAAGTCGGCCACGATCAGGAAGTAGCCGGCGAACCCCATCTTCTCGATCATGTCGAGTTCGTAGGTCAGCCGCTCCGTATAGCGCTCGAAGGTAATGTTCTCGGCCAGCCGGCCGAGCTGCTTCAGCTCGTCGAGACCGCCCTTTGCCAGGTCGCGCAAGGCCTCGCCTTCCGAGCGGCCCTCCAGCTTGGTGTAGCTGGGCAAGATCGGCTTGCGCGGCGTCGGCATATAGGCGCAACGCTGGGCGACTACGAGTGTGTTGTCGCAGGCCTCTGGCAGATCGGAGAACAGCTCGCGCATGGCGGCAGCCGGTTTGAAGTAGTGCTCCGGTGTCAGCCTGCGGCGGTTTGGGTCCTCGATATGGGCGCCCTGCTCGATGCAGAGCAGCACGTCGTGGGCCTCATACATCGAGGCCTTGGGAAAATGGACATCGTTGGTCGCAACTAGAGGCAGGCTGCGCTCGTACGCGAGATCGACCAACGGATCCTCGATCCGGCGCTCGATTTCCTCGCCGTGCCGCTGCAATTCAAGATAAAGCCGGCCGTCGAAAATCTTCTGCAGCCGCTCCAGCATATGCGTCGCAGCCGGCGTCTGCCCTGCCGCGAGCAGTCGGCCGATGCCGCTGCCGACGCTGCCCGTTACGGCCAGCAGTCCTTCGGTTTCCCCTTCGAGGTCCATCAGATGAAGGCCAGAGACCGAGCCGACCTTGAATTCGAGGTGGGCGCGGCTCACCAGCCGCATCAGGTTGAGATAGCCTGTCTCGTTCTGGACCAGGAGCGTCAGCCAGTCGATCGCGAGCAGCTTGCTCGTGGTCGCGATGCCGCCCTCTTCCTCCCGGCGGATGCCAAGGTCGCACCCGATGATCGGCTGGATGCCCGACTTGGAGGCATACTGCGAGAATTCGAGAGCACCGAAGAGATTGTTGCGGTCCGTAACCGCGACGGCCGGCATGCTCTCCGCCTTGGCGAGAGACACGATGGTGTCGACCTTGTTCGCGCCTTCGGTGAGCGAATAGGCGGAACGGACTTTGAGATGGATGAAATCGGCGATGGCCACCCGCCATCATCGCCTTCAATCCTGTGGAAAGTTAGGCGCTCAGCAGACCGTCTTTGAGAACCACCGTGCGATCCATGCGCGCGGCCAGCTCCGGATTGTGCGTGGCAATCAGCGCCGCCATGCCGGTCCCGCGCGCCAGGGCAAGGAGCTGCCGGAACACCGTTTCCGACGTCGTGGAATCGAGATTGCCGGTCGGTTCGTCGGCCAGAAGAACACGGGGCGCGTTGGCGACGGCCCGTGCAATCGCCACGCGCTGTTGTTCGCCCCCCGAGAGGCGTCCCGGCCGGTGATCCAGACGGTCCGCGAGCTGCACCATCGACAGGAGCTCGGTGGCGCGTTTACGGGCCTCGTTTCGGGAGATGCCGGCCAGCATTTGCGGCAGCATCACATTCTCGACGGCCGAGAACTCGGGCAGCAGGTGGTGGTACTGGTAGACGAATCCCAGGAACTGCCGGCGCAATGCGGTGCGCTCCTTGTCGGCGAGCTTCCCGGCTGGTTTGCCATCGACCATGACTTCGCCCTCGTCCGGTCTCTCCAGCAAGCCAGCAATATGCAGCATCGTTGATTTGCCACTGCCGGACTGGCCGACCAGGGCTACGATCTCGCCGGGTTTCAGTTCGAGCGACACCCCGCGCAACACATCTAGGCGCCGATCGCCCTGAATGAAGGTCCGCCGGATGCCCTGCAGGGCCAGCGGAACGGCCGGATCATTCATGACGCAATCCTTCGACAGGTTCGATCCTCGTGCTCCGCCAGGCCGGATAGGCGGCCGCTATCAATGACAGCACGATCGCGACGGCAACGATCGACGTCACTTCGACGGCCTGCACCCGCACAGGCATGGAGGTGATGAAATCGACTTCCGCACCGCCGCTGCCCGCCGCGCCCGTAATCGTCGAAAGAAGGCGGCCGATCGAGGGCATGTTGGCGCAAACCAGAAGCCCCAGCCCGGTTCCGATTACCGTACCGACCAATCCAACCGCCGCGGCGGCCATGAAGAAGGCTCGAACGATCGTTCGCGGCGTCGCCCCCATCGTGCGCAGGATGGCGATGCTGCCGCGCTTGACCCGGACCAACATGGTGAAGCTCGCCACGACGTTCATCGCTGCCACGACGACGATCAAAGTCAGGATGATAAACATCATCACTCGCTCGACCTGCAGGGCACCAACGAAGCGGGCATTGAGGCCTAGCCAATCGGAAATGCGGAGATCGTCGCGACCGAGGGACTGACGCAGCTCTTGCGCCAGCCGCGGTGCCGCGGCGGGGTCCTTCAGAAAGACATCGATCGAACTCACGGCATCGGGACCGTATTCGAGATCTTCCTGAAGCATGGCCAGCGGCATGAAGATCAGTGCGCTGTCGAATTCGTAGCGACGGGTCAGGAAAGTCGCCAGGACCTCGTAGTCCGTATAGCGCGGCGCAATCGTGCCATTCTCGTTGAGGCGATGGGTCACGACCGTCAGCATGTCGCCAACTCTCAGCATCAACGACTGACGCAGCCGCTCACCGACCACGACACCGGGTTTATCGCCAAAATCGGCCAGGTTGCCCTGAACGATATTCCCCGAAACGATCTCGCGATTGAGCAGGTCTTCCCTGGGCACGCCGCGCAGCGATGCCCCCCGAGTCTGGCCGTGAACGCTTACCAGCGCCTGCCTCTCGAGCGTCGGGCGCACTGCCGTGGCGCCGGGCAACGCCTGAAGCTTGACCAAAAGCTCCGGCGTCGCTTTCAGCATGCCCTCGCGCGCGGTGACGACGATATGGCCGTTCATGCCGACGATCCGGGCCAGGAGCTGCTCGCGAAAGCCTCCCATGACAGAAAGGACTACGATCAGCGTAGCCACCCCCAGTGCCACGCCGATCAGCGAGAAGATCGCGATGAAGGAGACGAATCCTTCGCGCTGGCGCGTCGCGAGGTAGCGCCAGGCCAGCCAGCGTTCGACTTCAGGCGCCCGGTCACTCACGGCGCAGGCCTTCCACGGGATCGAGACGCGCCGCACGGGCCGCCGGATAGAGCGAAGCGAGCAAGGCGAAGACCAGCGCCATCATGGCGATGACCGCGACCTCTCCCCACTCGATCCGCGACGGCATTTCGGCCAGCAGATAGAGCGTCTCGTCGAACAAAACGATGTCGAAGGTCCGCTGCAGCCATTGGCGCAGCGCTTCGATATTGCGGGCGAAGGCAAGCCCCAGCACGACACCCAGGATCGTGCCGATCCCGCCGATCGCCAAACCATCCAGCAGGAAGATCCGCAGAATGGCAGCCCTGCTCGCGCCCATCGTGCGCAGGATGGCGATGTCCGCCGTCTTGGTACGCACGAGCATGACCAGGCTGGAAACGATGTTGAAGGCCGCCACCAGCACGATCAGCGTCAGGACCAGGAACATCACGTTGGTCTGCGCCTGGATAGCCGCGAAGAAACCGACATTGGCCTGCAGCCAGTCGAACACCCAGCCCTGCGACCCGACGACCGTCGAAACCAGACGGCGCGTCTGCGGAACCGACGCGCCATCGGCGACGAAGATCTCGATACCCGTCACATCCGGCCCGAGATTGAGCAGGCGCTGGACCTCGGCGAGCGGCGCGTAGACGAAGTTGGCATCGTAATCGTACATGCCCGTGCAGAAGATCGCCGCCACCTCGGCGGAAACCGAGCGCGGCATCACGCCGAGCGGCGTGGCAATCGACACGGGCGATACGAGCTGCAGCCGGTCCCCTACCTTGACGCCCATCAGATCGGCCAGCCGCCGGCCGATGGCGACCGTAAAGTCGTCGTCGCCAAAGTTCTTGAGGCTGCCCCAGTCGATGGGCTTGTCGTCTTCGCCACGACAAAGACCTCGCTGGCGGCTCTGGACATCAGGCGGCCCTTCGATGGCGCTGGCAACGGGCAATCGGTTGCGCAGGTCCTGAGCGGTCATGCCCCGCACGACGACGCCGCGGACGCGGTCGCCGGCAACGGCCATGAGCTGGCCCTCGACCGAAGGCGCTGCCGTCACCACCCCCGGCACCTCGGCCAGACGTTTCAGCAGATCGGGCGTGGCCTCGATGGCGCCGCGGTTGCCCTGCACGCCCAGCTGCCCGCTGATGCTCGACATCTGACTCAGCATCTCGACACGAAAGCCGTTCATCACGGCCATCACGACGATCAAGGTGCCGACGCCCAGAGTGATGCCGATCAGCGAGAAGCCGGCGATTACCGAGATGAAGCCCTCCTCGCGGCGGGCCCGCAGATAGCGGAAGGCGATCAGGCGCTCGACGGCGGCAAAGGCCATGGCGGCGCCCCGCTCCCTTCTCAGCCGAACTTGTCGATGAGCTGCGCGAGGGCCTGTTCGAGGGGCAGCTCCTCGCGGGCGCCGTTCTTGCGGTTCTTGAGCTCGACCTTGCCGGCCGCCAGTCCCTTGGGACCGATGATCACCTGCCAGGGGATGCCAATCAGGTCCATGTCTGCAAACTTGGCGCCCGGCCGTAGGTCACGATCGTCGTGCAGCGCCTCGACGCCCTTGGCCGCCAGTTCGTCGTAGAGTTTCTGGCAGGCGCCGCCGACCGCCGCGTCGTCGGGCTTCAGGTTGACGATCGCCACCTTGAACGGAGCTACAGACTCCGGCCAGATGATGCCCGCATCGTCATGACTCGCTTCGATGATGCCGCCGACCAGGCGCGACACGCCGATGCCATAGGAGCCCATCTCGACGGTGACCTGCTCGCCGCCAGGGCCAGCGACCACGGCATTCATCGGCTTGGAGTATTTGGTGCCGAAATAGAAGATATGACCGACCTCAATGCCGCGGGCCGCCAGACGGTCGCCTTCGGCCAGCGCCTCGAAGGCCTTGGCATCGTGCATTTCGTCCGTGGCGGCATAGAGCGACGTCCACTCGTTGACGATCGGCTGCAGATCCGACGTGTAGTCGATCTTGCGGCTCAGGATATCCTTGTCGACCAACCCCTTGTGGCAGAACACGGCACTTTCGCCGGTGTCGGCCAGGATGATGAATTCGTGGCTGAGGTCGCCACCGATCGGGCCGGTGTCGGCGCGCATTGGGATCGCCTTCAGCCCCATGCGGGCGAAGGTGCGCAGATAGGCCACGAACATCTTGTTGTAGGAATGAACGGCGCCGGCCTTGTCGATATCGAAGGAGTAGTTGTCCTTCATCAGGAACTCGCGGCCGCGCATGACGCCGAAGCGCGGGCGCACCTCGTCCCGGAACTTCCACTGGATATGATAGAGGTTCTTCGGCAGGTCGCGGTAGCTCTTCACCCCATCGCGGAAGAGGACGGTGATCATTTCCTCGTTGGTCGGGCCATAGAGCATCTCGCGATCATGACGATCCATGATGCGCAGCATCTCGGGGCCGTAGGCGTCGTAGCGGCCACTCTCGCGCCACAGGTCAGCCGACTGAATGGTCGGCATCAGCACTTCCTGGGCGCCGGCAGCGTTCTGCTCTTCGCGGACAATGCGCTCGATGTTCCGCAATACCCGAAGGCCGAACGGCAGCCAGGCATAGATGCCGGCGCTGGTCTGGCGAACAAGGCCGGCGCGCAGCATGAGGCGGTGCGAGACGATCTGCGCTTCTGAGGGTGTCTCCTTCAGGGTCGGCAGAAAATACTGGCTCATCCGCATGCTGAATTGGTCCTTGTCGTCGAGGCTTTTCGAGGGTCGTCGAGTGGCGGCGGACTGTAGGGAACGGCTTGGATAAAGGCAAACAGCGGCGCGCTGCTGCCTCGCCCCGGCTGGTTTTGCACAGGGCGATGCCCGCACACTGCAAGCAGCATCAGGGGGAGAGCAAGATGCTCGAGCAAGTCTTTAAGCTTAGCGCGAACGGCACATCCGTCCGCACCGAACTCGTCGCCGGTCTCACGACCTTCTTGACCATGGCCTACATCATCTTCGTCAACCCGGCCATCCTTGCTGATGCCAAGATGCCGTTCGGCGCTGTCTTTACGGCCACTTGCGTCGCCGCGGCCATCGGCTGCTTCCTCATGGCATTTCTGGCGAACTACCCGATCGCCCTGGCGCCGGGCATGGGGCTCAATGCCTACTTCGCCTACGGCGTGGTCGGAGGCATGGGCTACAGCTGGCAGATCGCGCTGGGCTGCGTCTTCCTCTCGGGCATTCTCTTCCTGATCATCAGCGTGCTGCCGATCCGCGAATGGATCGTCAATGCGATCCCGAAATCCCTGAAGATGGCGATCGCGGCCGGCATCGGCCTGTTCCTTGCCCTGATCGCCCTGAAGAACGCCGGCATCGTCGTCGCCCATCCGGCGACCCTGGTCACGCACGGCAAGCTGGTCAGCTGGCCGGTCCTCATGGCGGTCCTGGGCTTCGCTCTGATCATCGGCCTCGAATACCGCCGCGTCATGGGCGGCGTGATCATCGGCATCCTGGTGGTCACGGTGATCTCGATCCTGGCCGGCCAGCAGAAGTTCGTCGGCATCTTCGATGTGCCGCCGTCGATCGCGCCTGTGTTCCTCCAGATGGACCTCGCGGGCGCCATGAAGGTCGGGCTGGTGACCGTGGTTTTCGCCTTCCTGTTCGTCGACCTGTTCGACAATACCGGCACTCTGATTGGGCTTGCCCATCGCGGCGGCTTCATGCGGCCTGATGGAACCGTGCCCCGTCTGCGCGGCGTCCTGATCTCCGACAGTGCCGCGGCGGCGATTGGTGCCGCGGTCGGGACGTCGACGACCACGAGCTATATCGAGAGCGCATCCGGCATCAACGCCGGTGGTCGGACAGGCCTGACCGCGGCAGCCGTCGGCGTTCTATTCCTGCTCGCGCTGTTCGTGGCGCCACTCGCCGGTTCGATTCCGGCGTACGCAACGGCACCGGCTCTCCTCTACGTCGCCTGCCTGATGGCGCGCGGTCTCACGGAAGTGGAATGGAACGACCTCACGGAAGCTGCGCCTGCCGTCATCACCGCGCTCGCGATGCCGTTCACTTTCTCGATTGCCGACGGCATTGCCTTTGGGTTTATCTCGTACGCCGGAATCAAGATCGCCGCTGGCCGCTTCCGCGATGTTCATCCGGCCGTCGGAGTTCTCGCTGTACTCTTCGTGATCAAATACGTGGTCATCGGATGATCAGCGAAACAGTGCGGACATTTGTTTGTCGACGAACGACCACTGGCCACAACAAATGTTCTGTGGAAGCCCTGACGCTCGAAAGAAAAGGTCTTGGCAAGGTCCATAACCCAAGGTAAAGAGCCTATGCCTTGGGCGCAGCCCGAGTTTAGGGAGGAGAGCGGTTCAAAGCCGCCTACGACGAGTTTCGGGGGTAGAGGAACGGCGGATCTTTGATCCGCCGTTTCTTTTTGTTTTCAATGACTTAGGAAATAAACTTAAGCCGTTGATTCAGCTGCCTTCCAACCGGCGGAAGCTGAAAACATCGGCCTCGTGGAGGACATAGAATCCGATCCACAGAATGGCGGCGACGACCGTCGTGATTATCGCCTTGCGAACGAGATCCGGCTTCTCGGGCGCGCCATGCTCCTGGCCTCTGCCTGGATTTTCCACACGCCGGACACCCAGCGGCAGAATGCAAAAGAGCACGGTCCACCAGATCACGAAGTAGACCATGACGCCGGTAGCCCAGCTCATGGCGAACGCTCCTAAACCTGCTCGAGCTCGATCAGGGTGCCGTTGAAGTCCTTGGGATGCAGGAACAGGACCGGCTTGTCGTGCGCACCGATCTTGGGCTCACCGTCCCCCAGGACGCGCGCACCCTGCGCCTTGAGCTTGTCGCGAGCCGAATAGATATCCTCGACCTCGTAGCAGACATGATGAATGCCGCCATCGGCATTGCGTGCCAGGAAATTCGCGATCGGCGACTTCTCGCCCAGCGGATGCAGCAGCTCGATCTTGGTATTGGGCAATTCGACAAACACCACCGTCACACCGTGCGCCGGCTGCGCCTTGGGCGCGCTCACCTTCGCTCCCATCACGGAGCGATAGAGTTCGCTGGCTTTGTCCAGATCCGGCACGGCAATGGCGATGTGATTGAGGCGTCCGATCATCGGTCTCTCCACGGGCTGGCCCCTAGATGCGGACGATGTGTACGTCCGTCAACGGCTTCTTGCCGAGGTGCGCGCGCACGACGCGCCGCACGGCCTGTCGGGCTGCTTCCTCGATCCGGGCGTCGTCGCCGCGCTCCGATGCGCTGAGATCGGCCAGCATTTCGCTGAGCCCTGCGACAATCGCCTCGCCAATTTCACCCTGGGCGTCGTCGATCCCCCGCAGCGATACTTTGGGCGGTGCGACAGCCCTGCCGTGCCGATCGATCACCAGAGTAGCCGCGGCAGCTCCATTCCAAAGAAGCTTGCGCCGTTCGCGCAGGGATTCACCGTCGAGAGGCACCAGCCCGTCACCGTCCCGCGCCAGCCTGCCGGATGGTACATGGTCGACGATTTCGGCCGGCCCTGGCGCCAGCCGCACGAGGGTGCCGTTGGGGGCCACGACCGTCTCGGGAACCTGGCAGGCCCGCGCTAGGGCTGCGTGTTCAACCATATGGCGAACCTCGCCATGCACCGGCACGGCGATCTTGGGGCGCACCCATTGATAGACACGCACCAACTCGTCGCGCGCCGGGTGGCCCGACACATGGATGTCCGCCTCGCGGTCGGTGATCACCTCGACACCGCGCGCCATCAGCGCATTCTGCAGCCGGCCAACCGAACGTTCGTTGCCGGGAATGACGCGCGACGAGAAGATCGCCGTATCGCCCTCCTCCAGAACCAGGTCGCGATGATCGCCATTGGCGAGCTTGGCCATGGAAGCGCGCGGCTCGCCTTGGCTGCCGGTGCAGATGAACAGCACCTTGTCGCGGGGCAGAAAGCCCGCCTGCTGCTCCGGCACGCATTCGGGAAAGTCGAGCAGGTAGCCGCACTCCTGCGCAGCCTCGACCATGCGCTGCAAGGCGCGCCCCGACAGGACAGGATGACGGCCCGCCGCGACGGCCGCCAGGGCGACGCTCTCGACGCGCGCCAGGTTGGAAGCAAAGCAGGTAACGGCGACGCGGCCCTTGTGGCCGCGCACCAGCTTCTCGAGGTTGGCCCGCACCTTGGCTTCGGAGCCCGCCTCGCCCTCGACGAAGACGTTGGTGCTGTCGCAGATCATGGCGAGCGCCCCCTCGTCGCCAATGCGCTTCAGCATGGCTTCGTCGGTGATGTCGCCCAGCAGGGGCTCGGGATCGATCTTCCAGTCGCCGGTATGGAACACCGTGCCGAATTTGGTGCGGATCGCCAGCGCGTTGGGCTCCAGGATGGAGTGCGTCATGGTGATCATTTCGAGCTCGAACGGCGCCAGCTCGAACCTGCCGCCAAGTGGAATCTCCGTGACCGGCACGACGTCGCGCAGGCCGGCCTCGATCAACTTGCGACGCAGGACGGACGCCGCGAAAGGCGTGGCATAGACCGGCGCTTTGAGCCGAGGCCACAGATCGGCGACGGCGCCGAGATGATCTTCGTGTGCATGCGTCAACACAATGCCGACCAGATCGGCCCGGCGTTCGACGATGAATGCCGGATCCGGCATCACGACGTCGACGCCCGGCATGGTGTCGTCGGCAAAGCCGATACCGAGATCGACCATCAGCCATTTGCCGGCATGACCGTAGAGATTGAGGTTCATGCCGATCTCGCCCGCCCCTCCCAGGGCGAGAAACAGCAGTTCGTCGTTCGACGGAACGGTCATCGGCGGTTGCGCCGCCAGATTTCCAGCAGACCGAGCGACATCAGGTCGGGCTCGATCGCGTCGAACAGGCCGATCTCGTCCTTGAAGACAGTAGCGAGGCCGCCCGTCGCTATCACCTTCATCGGTTCGCCGTACTCGTCGCGGATGCGCCTGATCAGACTTTCGATCAGGCCGACATAGCCCCAGAAAATGCCGGACTGCATGGCGGGCACCGTCGCCTTGCCAATGATCCTGGCAGGCTTCTCGACGCGGATGCGCGGCAGCCGCGCCGTCATCAAATAGAAGGATTCGATGGTGAGCTCGACGCCAGGCGCCAGCACGCCGCCGACGAAATTGCCGTCCTTGTCGGCGAGATCGAAAGTCGTGGCACTGCCGAAGTCGATGGTGATGAGCGGTCCGCCGTATTTCTTGTAGCCCGCGATGATGCCGACGAGACGGTCGGGGCCGGCGTCCTGCGGACGGTCGATCAGGACCTTGATGCCGAGTTCGCAGTCAGGCTCGCCGACGATCAGCAGCTTGGTCCTGAAGTAGATCTCGCACAGGCGGCGAATGTTGGGGTTCACCTGCGGCACCACGCTCGCCAGGATCGCGCCCGTGATCGACTCGGGGTTGAAGCCCTGCAGGTGCATAAGCTGCGTCAGCCAGGCGGCGTATTCGTCGGCCGTCCGCTTGGCCTCGGTCCGCAGGCGGAACTGCGATACGAGCGTGTCGCCATCGAATACCGCGAACTTCGAGTTGGTGTTGCCGACATCGATGGCGAGCAGCATCCCGGAGTCTCCTCAGGCCGCCCGGCCCAGCAATTCACCCGACACGATCTTGCGCGGCCCCTCGGCAGTATCCAGTAGGAGCGCCCCTTCGTGGTCCAGGCCGGCAAAGCGGCCCCGGACCAGCCCCTCACCCAGCCGGACATCGACTTCAGCGCCGAGCGGCCCCGCCTGGGCGAGCCAGGCTTCGCGAACCACGCCGAACCCGTCGCGACGCCACTGGGCGAGCCGCGTTGCAAGGGCGCGGGTCAGGCCTTCGAGGGCTGCTTCCACGGTGCCGCCCAGCGAGGCGCCGGGATAGCGCATCTCGGCAAGCTGTGGCGCAAAGGCGACGTTGATACCAATCCCGGCAACCACGTGTTCGACCCTGCCGTCCTGGGCAATCGCGCTTTCAAGAAGAATCCCGGCGATCTTTCCGCCGTCAACCAGCACGTCGTTGGGCCACTTCAAGCGAATGGCGCGCGACGCCGGCACGAGGTCGCCGACGGCAAGAGCCGCCACGAACCCGAGTTCGGCGGCGCGCGCTGCCGGACATTCCGGGCGCAGGATGGTCGAGCTGTAGAGATTGCCGGGCGGCGATGCCCAGCTCCGGCCGCGACGGCCCCGCCCGCCGTGCTGCTCTCGGGCCCAGACGACGGTCCCTTCGGGTGCTCCGCTGTCCGCCAGTCGCGCCGCCTCGTCGTTGGTGCTGCCGACGCTGTCCAGGGCGACCAGCGTCCACCCGTCCGGCAGGACGGGCGTAGGGATCACGGGAACAGGCCCTTGGCGGCCGCCGCGGCGATCAGGCTGAGCGGTTGCGGGAGCAAGGAGAAGACGGCCACCAGGAAAGCTGCGACCAGGGCCACGGCACGGTTGATGCCGAAGACCGGACGGTCGAGTGCCTCGGCCGGTTCGTCGAAGTACATCACCTTGACGATGCGCAGGTAGTAGTAGGACGCCACGACCGACGCCAGGACGCCCAGTACCGCTGGGATATAGAGCTTGGCCTCCACGGCCGCGATGAAGATGTAGAGCTTGCCCCAGAAGCCCGCGAGCGGCGGGATGCCGGCCAGCGAGAACATGAAGATCAGCATCGCGAAGGCCATCATCGGCTGGTTGCGCGCGAGGCCGCCCAGATCCGAGATGTTCTCCAGCATGACGTCGCGGCGCTTCATCATAAGGATGGTGGCGAACACGCCCAGCGTCATCACCAGGTAGATGGCGAGATAGAACACCACCGCCTCGATGCCCTTCTCGCTGCCGCTGGCGAGCCCCAGCAGCACGTAGCCGACGTTGCCGATCGAGGAATAGGCCATCAGGCGCTTGATGTTCTGCTGGCGGAGCGCCGCGAAAGCGCCCAGTGCCATGGAGAGCACGGAAGCCACGACGATGATCTGCTGCCACTGGACGAACAGCGGCTTGAACGGCCCCATGAGAACGGAGACCAACAGCGACATGGCGGCGATCTTGGGCGCGACGGCAAACAGCGCCGTAACCGGCGTCGGCGCACCTTCGTAGACGTCTGGCGTCCACATGTGGAACGGCACGGCCGAAACCTTGAAGGCAAGGCCCGCAACCACGAACACCAGACCGATGGTCGTCCCGATCTCCGCTCCCTTGCCGTCAAGCAGGGCGCGGGAAATCTGCACGAAAGCCGTGCCGCCGCAGAAGCCGTAGATCAATGAGGCGCCAAAAAGCAGCATGCCCGAGGCGACCGATCCCAGGACGAAATACTTCACGCCGGCCTCGGTCGAACGCACGCTGTCGCGCTGGAAAGCGGCGATCACGTAGAGCGCCAGCGACTGCAGTTCGAGCCCGACATAGAGCGCCATCAGGTCATTGGCCGAGATCATCAGCATCATGCCGAGGGTCGCCAGAGCGACCAGCAGCGGATACTCGAAGCGCCAGGCCTTGACCTGCTCGAAATAGGCCCGCGACATCAGGATGGCGATGGCAGAACCGACCAGCACCAGCGCCTTCATGGTCGTCGTCAGCCGGTCGACGATGAAGAGCGACGCGAAAGCTGTACCCTCGCGATAAGGCATGAACAGCAGGACTGCCGTCACCAGCAGGACGACCGACGTCATCACCGAGACGAAGGGCGTCGCCACCTCTCCACGGACGACTCCGTAGATCAGCAGCAGAGCCGTCGCAGCAGCGAGGAAGATTTCAGGCCGGGCCAGAACCCAGGATTCGAGACCGAGAATCATCATTGTCACTCCCGGCCGCTCACGGCGCCAACGCCGCGGTGCGGGCGAGCTTCAGAGCTGCCTGATAGTCGCCGATCAGCTTGTCCACGGCCGGCGCCATCGGATCGAGGAAGGAATTGGGATAGATGCCCATCCAGAGCGTCAACAGCACCAGCGGCAGGAACACGGCGATCTCGCGCTTGTTCATGTCGAGCATGCCCTTCAGCGAATCCTTGGTGAGTTCGCCGAAGACGATCTTGCGATAGAGCCACAGCGCATAGGCTGCGCCCAGGATCAGGCCGGTTGCCGCCAGGAACGCCACCCAGGTGTTGGCCTTGAAGGCGCCCAGCAGGACCAGGAATTCGCCCACGAAGCCCGACAGGCCCGGCAGCCCGACGCTGGCCAGGGTGAAGAACAGGAAGGTGAAGGCATAGCGCGGCATGCGATGCACGAGACCGCCATAGGCTGCAATCTCGCGCGTGTGCATGCGGTCGTAGACCACGCCGACACAAAGGAAGAGCGCGGCCGAGACGATGCCATGACTCAGCATCTGGAAGATCGAGCCCTGGACGCCCTGCATGTTCATGACGAAGGCGCCGATCGTCACGAAGCCCATGTGGGCAACCGACGAATAGGCGATCAGCTTCTTCATGTCCTCCTGCACCAGCGCGACCAGCGAGGTGTAGATGACGGCCACGACGGAGAGGCCGAAGACCAGCGGCGCGAAGTACTGCGTCGCCTCGGGCATCAGCGGGATCGAATAGCGCAGGAAGCCGTATCCACCCATCTTCAGCAGCACACCGGCCAGGATAACCGAGCCCGCCGTCGGCGCCTCGACGTGGGCGTCCGGCAACCAGGTATGGACCGGCCACATCGGCACCTTCACGGAGAAGGAGGCGAAGAAGGCCAGCCACAGCCAGCACTGCCAGGTGAACGGCAGGTTGAGCTTCTCCATCGCCGTCGGCAGGTCCGTCGTGCCGACATGCCAGTAGATGGCGATGATGGCCAACAGCATCAGCACCGAGCCGAGCAGCGTGTAGAGGAAGAACTTGAAGGCCGCGTAGACGCGCCGCTTGCCGCCCCACACGCCGATGATCAGGAACATCGGGATCAGGACGCCTTCGAAGAAGATGTAGAACAGCGCCAGGTCGAGTGCGCAGAACATGCCGACCATGAAGGTCTCGAGCACGAGGAACGCGACCATGTATTCCTTGACGCGGACCTGGATAGATTCCCAGCTCGCCAGGATGCAGATCGGCGTCAGCAAGGTCGACAGCAGCACGAAGAACAGCGAGATGCCGTCGATACCGACGTGGTAGCCGATGTTGAGCGCAGGGACCCAGGCGAGATGCTCCTCGAACTGGAAGCCGGCCTTGGTCGGGTCGAAGCGCACCCAGAGCAGGATCGAGATCAGGAAAGTGACCAGCGAGGTCAGCAGCGCCACGCTGCGGCAGTTGCGGTCGACAGCCTCCTTGGGGCCATTGACGACCAGGCAGAACAGCGCTCCCACCAACGGCAGGAAAGTGACCAGAGAGAGGATGGGCCAACTCGACATCGGGCCTTACCTCGCCGACAGCATGAAATAGGTGACGAGACCGGCAACGCCGACCAGCATCACGAACGCGTAGTGGTAGAGATAGCCACTCTGGAAGCGCATCAGCACGCCCGCCATGTCCTGCGCACGGGCGGCAACGTTATCCGGCCCGAGCCCGTCGATGGTGGCGCCGTCGCCCTTCTTCCAGAAGATGCGGCCGATCGCCAATGCCGGCTTCACGAACACGGCATCGTAGATCTCGTCGAAGTACCACTTGTTGAAGAACAGCGCGTGCAGGCCCGGGAAGGCCTTCACGGTGCGGGCCGGCAGGTCGGTCTTCACCACATAGTAGTAGTAGCTGAGCAGGATGCCGGACACGGCCATCACCAGCGGCAGCAGCTTCACCCAGAGCGGCACCGAGTGCGCATGGTGCAACACTTCCTCGGTCGACTTAACCGCGATGGCATTGCCCCAAAAGGCCTGCCAGTCGTGACCGACGAACCAGTCGTAGGCGATCAGTCCCGAGAATGCCGCGCCGATGCCCAGCACATAAAGCGGGATCATCATGACCATCGGCGATTCGTGGGCGTGATCCCAGGTATGATGGTCCCCGCGATACTTGCCATAGAAGGTCATGAACATCAGGCGAGTCGAATAGAAAGCCGTCATGAAGGCGGCGATCACACCCAGCCAGAAGGCGATCAGACCGACGGTCGTGTGCACGCCGTAGGCCGACTCCAGCATGATGTCCTTGGAGTAGAAGCCCGCGAAGCCCAGGCCGTTGCCCAGCAGGAACGGGATGCCGATGCCCGACAGCGCCAGAGTGCCGACCCACATCAGGATGAATGTCTGCGGCGCCTTCTCGCGCACGCCGCCCATCTGGCGCATGTCCTGTTCGTGGTGCAGACAATGGATCACCGAGCCCGAGCCCAGGAACAGCAGCGCCTTGAAGAAGGCGTGGGTCATCAGGTGGAACATCGCCGCCGAATAGGCGCCGACGCCACAAGCGAAGAACATGTAGCCGAGCTGGCTGCAGGTCGAATAGGCAACGACCCGCTTGATGTCGAACTGGGTGAGGCCGACCGTGGCGGCGAAGAAGGCCGTCGCTGCGCCGACGATGGTCACGACCATCAAGGCGACCGGCGCCAGTTCAAACAGCGGCGACAGGCGGCAGACCATGAACACGCCCGCGGTCACCATGGTGGCGGCATGGATCAGCGCCGAAACCGGGGTCGGGCCTTCCATGGCGTCCGGCAGCCAGGTGTGCAGGCCGAGCTGGGCCGACTTGCCCATGGCGCCGACGAACAGCAGCAGGCAGGCCGTTTCCAGCGCGGGCAGGTCCATGCCGAGGAACTGGATGCGCATCTGGGCCATCTGCGGCGCCTTGCCGAAGATTTCCTCGAAGCCCACCGAACCCGACAGCAACCAAACGGCGCAGATGCCGAGCGCAAAACCGAAGTCGCCGACGCGGTTGACGATGAAGGCCTTCATGGCCGCAGCATTGGCCGACGGCTTGTCGTACCAGAAGCCGATCAGCAGGTACGAGGCGAGGCCCACCCCTTCCCAGCCGAAGAAAAGCTGCACGAGGTTGTCCGCCGTCACCAGCATCAGCATGAAGAAGGTGAACAGGCTGAGATACGCCATGAAGCGCGGAATGCTGGGATCCTCCTCCATGTACCCGATGGAGTAGACGTGGACCATCGACGACACGCCGGTGACCACGATCAGCATGACCGCCGTCAGTGTATCGACGCGCAATGCCCAAGAGATGTCGAGCGTCCCCGAATCGATCCAGGAGAAGAGCTTCACGACCAGGAGCTTGCTCTCAGCCGGGCCGAAGCCGATGCGGATGAACACGAAGACCGAGAGTGCCGCGGCGATTAGGAGCGCCGCACAGGTGACGATCTGGGCGGGGCGATCACCGATCACTCGGCAGAACAGGCCCGCAATCGCTGCCGCAAACAACGGCAGGAAGACGATGAGCTTGATGGCGAGATCCATGATGCGTGCGCGCCCCTAGCCCTTCATCGCATTGATGTCTTCGACCGCGATCGTTCCGCGGTTGCGGAAGTAGACCACCAGGATGGCAAGCCCGATGGCAGCCTCCGCGGCGGCCACCGTCAGCACCAGCATGGCGAAAACCTGGCCGACCACGTTGCCCTGGAAGGCCGAAAACGCCACGAGGTTGATGTTCACGGCGAGCAACATCAGCTCGACGCACATCAGGATCACGATGACGTTCTTGCGGTTCAGAAAGATGCCCAGAATGCCGAGGGTAAACAGCACTGAGGCGACGGCGAGGTAATGGCCGAGACCGATCGTCATCACACGCCTCCCCGCGTCGGCACCTTGACGGTCGTGATTGCCTGGTCCTTCGGCCGGTAGAGCTGGTCGCTGATCTTCTGGCGGCGGACGCCCGGCCGGTTGCGCAGAGTGAGCACGATCGCGCCGATCATGGCGACGAGAAGCACGATGCCTGCGACCTGGAAGAGGTAAAAATACTGCGTGTAAAGAACACGACCTATAGCGCGGGTATTGTCGACCGCCAGCACCTGCGGGCCGGCCTTGTCGAGGCCGGAGATGGTGACCGAGCCGCTCCCCAGAACGCCCAGTCCCAACAGGATCTCGGCTAGCAGCACCACGCCGATTGCGGCACCCACCGGCAGGTACTTCAGGAAGCCTTCACGTATCTCGGTGAGGTTGATGTCGAGCATCATAACGACGAACAGGAAGAGCACGGCGACGGCGCCGACATAGACGATGACCAGGATCATCGCGATGAACTCGGCACCGATCAGAACGAACAGCGCCGCGGCGTTAAAAAAGGCCAGAATCAGGAACAACACCGAATAGACCGGGTTGCGCGACACCACGACCATGGCGGCCGACGCGACCGTGACCGCGGCAAAGACGTAGAAGGCCAGAGCCTGAAGAAGCATTTTCTGTCTCTCCCCCGCCCGGCTCAGCGATACGCCGCGTCGGACTGGAGATTGGCCGCAATCAGGCTCTCCCAGCGATCGCCATTCGCGAGCAGCTTGTCCTTGTTGTACATCAGCTCCTCGCGGCTCTCGGTCGAGAACTCGAAGTTCGGACCTTCGACGATGGCATCGACCGGGCAGGCTTCCTGGCAGAAGCCGCAGTAGATGCACTTGGTCATGTCGATGTCGTAGCGCGTCGTGCGGCGGCTGCCGTCGTCGCGCGGCTCGGCCTCGATGGTGATGGCCTGGGCCGGGCAGATCGCCTCGCAGAGCTTGCACGCAATGCAACGCTCTTCGCCGTTCGGATAGCGGCGCAGGGCATGCTCGCCCCGGAAGCGCGGGCTGAGCGGTCCCTTTTCGTAAGGGTAGTTCACCGTCACCTTGGGCTTGAACATGTACTTCAAGGTGAGCGCGAACCCGGCCACCAGCTCGGAGAGCAGGAAAGCGCGGGCGGTACGGTCGAGAGAGGCCATCGTGCGACTCCCTAGAGCTTCGGAACCCAGCCGCCGAACTGCAGAACAGCGGCGGTGAGCACGAGCCAGCCAAGCGACACGGGCAGGAAGACCTTCCAGCCCAGCCGCATGAGCTGGTCGTAACGGTAACGGGGCAGCGTTCCCTTGGTCCAGCTGAAGACGAACAGCAGGAACGCGATCTTCAAAGCGAACCACACGACACCCGGCACCAGGGTGAACGGCGCATACGGCACCGGCGACATCCAGCCACCGAGGAACAGCACCGCGCCCATCGCAGAGAGCAGGATCATGTTGGCGTATTCGCCGAGGAAGAACAGGCCGAACGTCATGGCCGAGTATTCCGTGTGGAAGCCCGCCACCAGTTCGGCTTCCGACATCGGCAGATCGAACGGCGTGCGGTTGGTCTCTGCCAGGGCCGACACGAAGAAGATCACGAACATCGGCAGCAACGGCAGCCAGAACCAGCTCCAGAACCAGCCGGACTGAGCCAGCACCACATCGGAGAGGTTGAGCGAGCCGACGCAGAGCATGACGGTGACCAGCACAAAGCCAATCGAGACTTCGTAGGACACCATCTGCGCCGCCGAGCGCAGCGCGCCAAGGAAGGCATACTTCGAGTTCGACGCCCAGCCGGCGATGATGATGCCGTAGACGCCGAGCGAGGAGATGGCGAAGAGATAGAGGATGCCGACGTTGATGTCGGCGATGACCCAGCCGTCGTCGAATGGCACGACCGCCCAGGCGACCAGCGCGGTCATGAAGGTGATCATCGGTGCCACGATGAACAGGATGCCGTTGGCGCTCGACGGAACGATGGTCTCCTTCAGCACGAGCTTGAGGCCGTCGGCAAAAGGCTGCAGGAGGCCAAACGGCCCCACCACGTTGGGACCACGGCGGAGCTGGATCGATGCCCAGACCTTGCGGTCGACGTAGGTCATGTACGCCACGGCAACCAGCAGCGGTACCGTGACCGCCAGGCACTGGGCGAGAATGACGAGCGCCTGGCCGAGCCAGTTAGTCGTGAAGAATTGGATCAAGTCGGCGTACATTCCCTACTCCGCCGCCATGAGATGTGCGCGCGACGCCATGCACTCTGCCATCGTCCGCGAAGCACGGCTGATCGGGCAGGTCATGTAGAAATTGGCAACGGCCGAAACGAACGCTGCATCGGTCGTGGCGCCAGCCTTGCCGAACGGCCCCCAGGCACCCGGTGCCTGCTGATCGATGGCGGCGAAGACTTTGTTGACCGACACGAGGCGCGACCGCACCTGCGCCAGCGTATCGTAGGAGAGCGTCTTGCCCAGCCGCTCGGAAAGCGCACGCAGAATCGCCCAGTCTTCGCGAGCATCGCCGGGCGGATAGCCCGCTCGACGGCCGAGCTGGACGCGCCCCTCGGTGTTCACGTAGGTGCCGGGCTTCTCGGTATAGGCCGCGCCCGGCAGGATCACGTCGGCGCGGTGCGCACCGGCATCGCCGTGATGGCCCTGATAGATCACGAAGGCCTTGCCGAGCCGCTTGGTGTCGATTTCGTCGGCGGCCAGCAGATAGACGGCGCCGATCTCACCCTTCTCGCAGCCCGCGAGAATGCCGGCGACATCGCGGCCGCCCTCACCTGGCACCAGGCCGAGGTCGAGGCCGCCAACGCGCGCCGCCGCCGTGTGCAGCACGGCAAAGCCGTTCCAATCCTCGCGAACGGCATTCAGCTTCTCGGCCAGCTCGCGCGCCATGGCGAGCACGGCCGCGCCGTCTTCGCGAGCAACGGCCCCCATGCCGACGATGATCAGCGGGTTTTTGGCGGCCTTCAGCTTCTCGAAGAAACCCAATTTGCCATCGACCAGTTCGCGCAAGGTCGCGGGGCCAGCGCCGAGGCGCTCCACCGGATAGGTGAGATCGGCGACCGGGCCGATACTGCCAATCGCACAATGGCCGTGCAGGTAGCGCTTGCGGATGCGTGCGTTCAGCACCGGCGATTCGGTACGCGGATTGCTGCCAATCAGCAGGATCGTGTCTGCGGAGTCGATGCCGCGAACGCCGGCATTGAAGATGTAGCTGCCGCGCGGACCGTCGAGCTTCGCGCCGTCCTGGCGGCAATCGACGTTGGGCGAACCAAGAGCCGTCATCAGGTCCTTCAGGGCCACCATGGATTCGGCGTCGCACAGGTCGCCGGCGATCGCCGCAATCTTGGCACCGTCCATACCCTTGAGCTTGGCCGCGATCGCGCCGAAAGCCTCGTCCCAGGTCGCTTCGACCAGCTTGCCGCCCTTGCGCACATAAGGCCGGTCGAGCCGTTGATGGCGCAGGCCGTCGATGGCATGCCGGGTTTTGTCGGAGATCCACTCCTCGTTCACGTCGTCGTTCAAGCGCGGCAGCACGCGCATCACCTGCGCACCGCGCGTATCGACGCGGATGTTGGAACCAAGAGCGTCAAGCACGTCGATCGACTCGGTCTTGGTGAGCTCCCACGACCTCGCCTCGAAGGCATAAGGCTTAGAGGTCAGCGCGCCAACCGGGCAGAGATCGACCAGGTTGCCGGAAAGCTCGGTCGACAGCGCGTGCTCGACGTAGGTCGTCACTTCCATGCTCTCGCCGCGGCCGGTCGCGCCCAGCTCCTCGACACCCGCGACTTCGGTCGCGAAGCGGATGCAGCGCGTGCAGTGGATGCAGCGGTTCATCGACGTCTTGACCAGCGGGCCCAGTTCCTTGTCCGGCACCGCCCGCTTGTTCTCGTGATAGCGGCTGCGGTCGAAACCGTAGGCCATCGCCTGATCCTGCAGATCGCACTCGCCGCCCTGGTCGCAGATCGGGCAGTCGAGCGGATGATTGATCAGCAGGAATTCCATCACCCCGTTACGCGCCTTCTGCACGACCGGCGTCTTGGTAAAGATCTCCTGCTTGTCGGCAACCGGCAGCGCACAGCTCGCCTGCGGCTTCGGCGGGCCGGGCTTCACCTCGACCAGGCACATGCGGCAGTTGCCGGCGATCGACAGACGCTCGTGGTAGCAGAAGCGCGGAATTTCGACGCCTGCCAGTTCGCAGGCCTGCAGGACCGTGATGCCGGCCGGCACCTCGATCTCGACGCCGTCGATTTTAACCTTGGGCATTGCCTACTCCCCGCCCGCCTACTCGGCCGCCAGTTTTTCGGTGCGCGCGCGGATGCGGCGCTCCATCTCGGGCCGGAAATGGCGGATCAGACCCTGGATCGGCCAGGCTGCTGCATCGCCCAGCGCACAGATCGTGTGTCCTTCGACCTGCTTGGTGACATCCTCCAGCGCGTCGATCTCCTCGAGCCGCGCGTTACCCGTCACCATGCGTTCCATCACACGCCACATCCAGCCCGTGCCTTCGCGGCACGGCGTACACTGGCCGCAGCTCTCGTGCTTGTAGAAGTAGCTGAGCCGCGCGATCGCCTTCA